>Ga0209382_10002501_pt1 | contig 26618 bp, 26 predicted proteins | sample SoiMetdeltSBSDD5_FD_187599 | JGI IMG/M metagenome (GOLD analysis project Ga0209382, IMG submission 187599) | Bulk soil microbial communities from a Populus tree surrounding site in Tennessee, USA - Soil MetaG P. deltoides SBSDD5 (SPAdes) (version 2) | ecosystem: Environmental > Terrestrial >... | reverse complement strand
GTGAGGACGACCCGTGGCGCCCGAACGTCGAGCTGCTGCACTCCCGCCTCGACGAGCGCGCCGTGAGCCACCGATTCGAGGTGCTGCCCGGCGAGCACGCGGCCGAGTACTGGATCGGCAACGTGGACCGGTACCTGGGCTTCTACTCGGCTTCGTTCGCCGGTGCGACCGTGGCCCGGAGCCTGTAGACGACAGCGTTCTCGGTCGCAGCCCTTCTGCGCTGCGCCACGGTCGCCAGTTCCGCTGTGTCGTGCCCGCTCCCACCAGGGGCGGGTGCGCCGCTCGCTCGTCGGTCGTCTGGAGGGGCAGCGCCTGAAATGAAGGTCAACACTTAAACGGTGATGGGTTCCCGCTTGACCGTCGGACAGTGCCACCTGAACAGTGACTGAATAGCGGGAGAGCTTGGAACGCGTTCACCGTCTGAGGCGGGTGACGGCCATCGGACTCTCCGCGGTTGGGGTCATGGAGAGCTACGTGTGAGGATGGGGAGCGCACACTTGCATTCTCGACGCTCGGCCCCTGAGTGTGCGTGGATGGAGACGGACTAGCGACCGGCGGGACGGCCGAAGGGCAGACCACGTAGCTCGAGGTGGAGGGTGCGGCCGCCGCTCAGCAACTCCGCTCGGGAGACGTCACGCCCGCGGTCGCTGAGGGCCTCCCAGGTTGCATGGCGCAGTGGATAGACGAGCGTTGCCGTGATGTCGTCAGCCTCGAACAGGCCGGCGTACGCCAGCACCTGATGGAGATCAGCGCGGTGCGCCTCGCGCGTCTCTTCCGCGAATCGACGCCACCCTTGTTCGTCCAGTTCGACAAGATGGGCTTTGTATTTGGCGTCGATGATCTGGACGGAGCGGCCACGGCGTATGACGATGTCCGGCGCGAGGTGCCCCAGCGAGCGATGTGTTGCATCTGACCAGTCGAGACGGAAGATGGTCTCGTTGAGGCGGGCAACCTTCACCGTTGCGCCAACCTTCGCAGCCTCGCGGCGGGCCCACGACTCGACGTAGCTCTCCCAGAGGCGATCGAGCGGTAGGCTCCAGGCAAGCCCGTCCGACTGGCGACCGCCCCCAAGACCGCGCTCGTCGACGATCCAGCCAAGCGCCTCTATCCCCCGCTGGAGCGCCTCACCGAGGCCACGCCCCTGGCCAAGCCGGCGCTGAAGCTCATCGCGGCGCGGCTTCTGAGCCGTGACGTCGGTCAACTGCTCAAGGAGTTGGGCAGCGAGGCCGGCGAGGCTGAGGGCGATCCGGTCCCGACCGCCAACGAGCAAGAGATCGCGGTGGATCCGGTCGGTGGCCCAGCGGATGTGGCGGCGCAGCACCGGGTCAGCGGCGAGATCCGGGAAACGACACGGGATCCGGTGCCACTGTCCGCGGCTGAGCGATTCCGCTCGATAACGGTCCCAGAGGATACGTCCGCGTGGCTGGCTCAGGACCGCCTCGCTCTCGTGATACGAACGCTTGAGGGCACGCAGCAAGGCAGCGAGCCGAGCGAGAACCGGTCCGGCCAGCACCCACGGCGGGACCTCGCGGGCGCTCCCAGGGACGAGTGGCAACGACGGGAACTCGGGGAGTGCATGCCAACCGGTCTCGGCGAGGATCTGGCCGACGCCTTGCCAACCGAAGCGCGGCTCGACAAGGAAGCCTCCGACGATGTGTCCAGTCTGGCCAGATCGAAGCGGGACAGCCCCGGTCCGGCCACCGGGAACGAGCCGAACCGTGACTCCTTCGGGACCGCTGCCGAACTCGATCGACACATCGAGCGCTGCCAACGCGGCTCGGTTGATGCGCTCGAACGACTCGGCAAACGAGCCCCAGCCGCCACCTCGCTGGACCCGGGAGAATGCGCTCGACTGCACGGTCACCGGAGGACCATGGTCTTTCGCCTTCAGCAGCCCCTTTTGCTGCGGGGCTTGATAGGCGCGGGCGACGGCCGAAGGGCGACGTTGCGGCGGACGCTGGCCGCCAGATCGACGGCGCCGCGCAGGCACCCTCAGGTCCGGGAGGCGAGGTCTTCGATCTGGTCGCGAACGGCGTACAGCTCGGTCGTCGCCGGGCCGAGATACCCCTCGCGCAGATACTCCTCGATGAGCGGTAGGAGCTCGTAGCGGAAGCGCTCACGCATCTCATCCTCGTTCTTGGCGAGGAAGTAGGCATGGCCAGGGAGGAGGTCCAGGGCATCGAGCGGCGCGTGATCTACGAAGACGTCCGTTAGCCGATCGAAGATTGAGAGGCCTTCGGAAGGGCAGTTCGCCTCAACGACCGACCGATCTGGCCAGATCGGGACGAACGCGAACCGTCGCCGAATCGCCAAGTCGAGACTGGCGATGCTTCGGTCGGCGGTATTCATGGTTCCCAACACGTACAAGCCGTCCGGGATCTTCAAGGTTCGGTCGCCTTCGATCGGATGTGGCAACTCGACCTGACGGGGACGTTCTCTCCCGACTTCGCCGGCTTCAAAGAGGTAGATGGCCTCGCCGAGGACCTTGCCGAGGTCGGCGCGGTTCACCTCGTCGATCACGAGCAGGAACCGTCCCTCTTGTGCTCGGGCCACGGCTTGGGTGAGCCAACCGCGGCGCACTTCGAATTTGAGGCTGCCTGCTGACGGATCGGGCGAGAGGCCGACGACGAAATCCTCGTAGGTAACGGCCGGGTGGAACTGGACGGTCATGCCATTCCCGCCGAAGTGATCGCGCTTAACCTCCTCGGCGAGTCGGGTCTTGCCCGTACCTGGGGGGCCTTGCAGGATCACGAAGCGACGATGCGCAAGGAGACGGTCAACATGAGCGGCCGTCACGGATGGGAGAAGGGTCGCTCGGAAGTCGCTCTCGAAGGCCGCGATCCGGTCCTCCCATGCACGCCGTGGCTGCCATCCGCGAGCGGTTCCGTAGACGCTCAAGAAGGCCTGAAGAGTCAGCCGGGCCTTCTCGGCGTCGTCGGGCACGCGCGCGATGCAGTACATCACGTCGCCATAGCGCTTGAACGCCCCCTCGAATGGCACAAACGGCTCGGCCTGAAGGACGCTACTCGGGACGGGCAAGTCGAGCAGGGCCGGATCGGGCTTGGACCAAGCGGCGATGCCGTTCTGCGTGAGGTATCGTCTTAGGGCCGCCACGCGGCGGCGGTGCCCCGGGCTCGTCAACAGCCCCTCATCCGGAGCGATGCCGCCCGTTCCGACGATCAAGGTGAGCAGGCTGCCGTGGTGCGTCGGAAACCAGACCAGGCTGGCTCCGCCGTACACGCCTGTCGGCGCAGTCGACGGATGAACCAAGCCGGCCCACGGGGTGCCGTCGTCGTTCGCCAGGCCGTACGCGTCGCGGAAGATGGAGTCGCCCGTGTCGCGGCGATCCAGATACGGCCCATCCGCAGTGAACAGGCGCTTCAGCCTGGACCGTGCTGACTCGCCTGTGACAGGTAGTCCCTGTCGGATGTACTCGGCAAGGTCGGTCACGGCGTCTGGCATGGCCCGATAGCCTCCGAGGTGCAACATGTGGCGGTCGGACGATCACGGCGAACTCGCCACCGCCGATAGTCAGGACGTCTGCATCCGGTCGCTAGTTTACCCAAGCTTTCCGCGAAGTCGATACGGTGGGGATCGGGACCCCCATCGGCGTAGGCTCATGCATTGGCACACGCGAGGCCGGCGAGCGCGACGGGCACCGTCATGACGACTTGACCTGCTCTTTGGCGCCTGCGTGGTCGCCGTTGTCGAGATTTGGGGCATTCACTGCCACGGGCCCAGGCGGCATCTTACGTGAACATCCGTCGATGGTAGGCGAGCTCGCCGATGCTCACGTTGTGACCGCGTACTGTCCGAAGCTGCCCAAGAGGCCGGCTGCTCGGGCGCTCGATGACCGTCAAGTCGTCACGGATCACGAGCGCTCCGGTCTCTAGAAGGACATGGTCGTTGGGGCAGAGGCAGAGGACGTTGGCCGGCTCGTCCGGGCCGTTGTGCGGACGATCCAACGGGCGGATGTGCGCCCCTTGCGCATAGGGCCCGCCCGGCGTCTCGAGACGGATGCCGCAGATCTGGCATCGATATTGGTGCAAGTCCTTGACATGCTGAATGACGGCCGAGTTACGGACCAATCGCTGGACGACGTGTTCAGGCCGATACTCTGATTGAGATTCGCGTGCTGACGTACCGCTGAATTCCCACGGCGGCGCACTCGGGTCGTCCCGCTCAAGCCGGAACCGCCATATTCTGAAGCCGGACTGTCCGACCTCGGACCAGTGGCGGACCACGCGATACAGACCATCGTAGCGAAAGCCTGTCGGCGGGCCGTACCCCGAGGGTTCGCGCCAGCCGCGCACGACGCGAACTGGCAAACCGTCCAGGCAGTTCTTCGCGAGTGCCCGGTTGCCAGCGTGCAAGGCTTGATGGGCGATCTGGCGCCCGGTCTCTGGTTCGTTCCCACCGTGGCCGGTATAGGTGACCTCGTCCCCACGATCCTCGTCGTCTTCATAGCCGCCGTTGAGTACGATCGAGTCTGCTCCCTCGGCCGCCGCCCCGGAGATGCCGGCGATGCGCGGGCGATGGACCCCCGCCGCAGCTACGTCTGCACGGCTCGCGAAGAGTGCACCCACGGCGATGCCCGGGATGCTTCCGAAATGACGTCTGGCTGCCATGACGTTCCTCTGAGACGTTGTACTCACAGTGGCCTGCGGCTTTCGGTGAGGCATGAGTCCATGGGCGACGAAGGCTCCGCGGCTGTGCGAGATGGTATCGGTCTTCGTGCGCCTCGGGAAATCGAACGCACCGCGTCCGACTTCTTGGAGGGCAGGTTAGACCAGGAGGATTGGCCGACGGTGCTCCAGGTTGCGATAGACCAGACACCCATTCGAAGTCGTGGGACAACTTCTCGGCCTATGGCCGGACGCGCACCTCAGGAGGTGGCGTGGCGGCGCGGGGGAGGCAGGTGGCGCAGCGGCGCGGGCGAGTGACCCAGGATGCAAGAGCAAGGCGCCGCTGTGCCGACTGCTACGGACGAGGAATGTGAGGCCGGGTCGGAACGCGCTGACGCTCGCGGTACGGATGGCTGGCGCAGAGCCCGGCGCTGGCGGGCGGGTTGACGGGGCGGGCGACGTGGAGGATGGCGTGACGATGCGAGCCCGTCGGCAAGTGGCGGCCTCCCTGCAAGTGACAACACGGTTTACATGGCCGCCTCTTGTCGCTCCTCGCGTGTCGAACCAGGGCATGTGGCAAGGCGGCGCCCGGCGACTGGCGCTCCCCCGCTGATCCCACGCCGCCGCGCCTCATGCCGCGTGTCGGGAGGTTCGGTGAAACCGGGTGGCCGGCACTCGATGGTTCGGCGATGGGGAGGATTGACCGGCGGCACGTGGGTGCAGGACACTTCAGGCAGCGCTCGATCGTCTGTGCGCATTCGGAGGTCGTGATGTCAGTCAGTCAGCGTGGCCCCGCGGTCCTGCGCCCGACGCTCAAGAGGCTGGCACAGCTCGAGGCGCTCGAGCCTGACTGGGACACGTATGGCGCCTTGCCGCTGACGTCGACGGCGCTGACGCGCGCGGATGAGATGGCTCGGAAGGTGGTCGCTCTGTACGGCGGCTCACTCGGAGAGCGCGCGGCGCCGTTCACGGTGATGCCGATCGCGGATGGCGGCGTCTCGATCGAGTGGCGCGGGCCGAGCGCCAACCTGGAGCTCGATATCGGCCCAGGCGGCGAGCTGAGCTACCTGTTGGTCACGCAGGGCGAAGACGGCCGACAGTTTGACGAGGGTACAGATCTGCCAGAGCAGCAGGCGCTGGACCTGGTGAGGCGCGTCCTTGGCGGGTGAGCTGCCACCGTGGCCGGAAGAGACGATCAAGGATGAGGACTGGCTGTACCGTCGGCTGCCGCCAATCTTCGTCAAGCCGGATGGAAGCATCAGCGACAAGCTCTTTATGCGGAACAGCGAGGCCAATCGCAACAAGAAGGAGCCCGACCCAGATATCTCGGTCGACTGGGATCGGTACGCGACGCCGGCACAGTCGCTGGAGATCGCTGGGCGACCGGCGCACGGGATTTGTGGTCTCCAGGCAAGGTTTCCGCGCGACCTCGACCTGACGGTCGTCCACACGCCGGATCGAGAGCGGGATAACCGGGCACACGCGTCGATCCGAGGAAACGAGGGGCCAGGAGCGAAGCAGCGGTGCTTCTTGCTCGCCGAGGAAGCCGGGAAGAACGTTCTGATCCGGCCGACATCGCCGACGTGACGGGGTGGGCGACGTGGAGGATGGCGTGATGATGCGAGCCCGTCGGCAAGTGGCGGCTTCGGGCAAGTAACACTCCGGGCGAAATGGCCGCCTCTTGCCGTTCCTCGAGCGTCAAGCCAGGGCATGTGGCAAAGCGGCGCTGGGCGAGTGATGCCCGGTCCTGCTGAGGGCGACGCTGGGCCTCATGCCGCGGTTCAGTCAGGACTCTCCGGGCGCTGTCGGTCGGATGCCTGAACCGTACGATTCGCCTGGCGCTGTCCGCAGGGCTTCGAGATCCGCGATCAACACCGGAATGTCGTCCGTGACGGTCTTCCAGACCTCTTCGAGATCGACGGCATTGTACTGATGGATCAGCCGATCTCGCATGCCGGCGATCAGCCGCCACGGGATGTTGGGCTGGGGATCACAGAAGAGGTAACGAAGAGTGGTACCGCACTCTCCAGGATCGATGCGCGCCGAATCGGGTTGGTGCTTCGCTCGACCGCTCGCCGGGTGAGGAGGTCGACGGGTCTGCCGAACAGGGTGGCAAGCTCGTCCTCCATCGCGGCGTGATCGAGCAGGCCCCAGTTGGCGTCGAGCTGGAAGCTCACGAGGACGTCGACATCGCTGTCGGGGCGGAAGTCGTCGCGGACGACGGAGCCGAAGAGCTCCAGCGACGCCACACGCCAGCGGTCGCAGAAGGCTGCCAGTGTGGTCTCGTCGAGTGCGATCCTCGCGACGACCTCGGGCGACAGGCCGTTCTTTGGGCGCATCATTCGTCCTCGTCACACGGCGCTAGCGGGCCAGCCGGCGCATGAGCTCGGAGACGTCCGCCCGCTTCGTGATCTCGGCGTAGAACTGCCGCGGTGATACGGGCTGAGATGGCTCGACCAGGCCATCGTCCGCCTGGATCCGGTCATGCGTATACGCGAGGACGGCTCGGATGTCGTCAAGGATCAGGTCGGGAGCGATGCGACCCTGGTGTTTGACGGTTTCGTGCGCCACGGCGGCCCCCTTAATCTGCATTATCTCACGGAAGTGGGGAGGATGGGTCAGGCGCGGAAGATCTCGCGACGGTGGTAGTCGAGGAAGGTTGGAGCGGGGCCGTTGACGCCAGCCGGTACGAGCAACTGATCGGCAAGCGTGCCCGGGCCGAACAGTTGAACAGCGGCGGTGGCCGAGCGCGCCGTGAGGTCGCCGGCAGAGCTCGGTCTCGACCCGGGCGCCGTTGGCGCGGAACCCTTCGAGGTTGAGTATCTTGTTGGTCAGCGACCCGACTGGCCGCTTGAGCGCTTTGGCAAGCGCATGGACTTCGGCGGGAAGGCGATGGAGGTTCGCGCCGCCGTTGGCGTGGACGAGCGTGCAGGGCATGCGCCCGGCCATGTTGAAGGTGAGGAGATCCCGGTCATTCCGAGTGGAAGGAGTCTGTGGATGGGGCGATCTCTTCCGTGGTACCGCCGGCCGAGATCCCTCCACTGCGCTCGCAAGCTCGCTTCGGTCGGGATGACATGAGGGAGTGCGCAAGCTCGCGTAGCCTGCCCTGAGCTTGCCGAATGGGGTCGGGATGACAGTGGGGAGTGGCAAGCTCACGTAGCCTGGCCTGAGGGGCCGAAGGGGGTCGGGATGACGGTGGAGGAGTCGCAAGTTCGCGTAGCCTGCCCTGATGTCGGCGCAGGTCCCGAGCGAGCCTGCGAGTCGAGGGATAGTCCCGCCCTGGAAGGGCTTGCCGAAGGGGGTCGGGATGACAGGGGGGAGCGGCAAGCTCGTTACGCGTGATGATTCGTGTGGGCGTGATCGTCGCGGGTATGGTCGTGGGCGTGGGCGGCGGGGGGGCCGGCTTCGCGGAGGCCGTGGGCGCCGTCTGAGGTCTGGGGCTGGCCGACCTGCGCCTCAAATCCTGCCAGCGGCACGCGCCACTTGCAGCGGTCGCAGCTCATCCTGACCGCGCCCTGGTGCGCCTCTTCGATCCGGCGGACGGCCAGGTCCAGCACGCGCGGATGGCAGCCGAGGTGCTCGGCGACCTGGAACTGGACGGTCGGGTGGCTCGCGGCCAGGTCGGCGACGATCCGGCTGATCCGCCGGACGAGCACGCCGGTGAAGAGGAAGTACGGCAGCACCAGGACACGCCTGGCGCCGAGGGCGAGGCAGCGCGCGAGGCCCTCTTCCAGGCTCGGGCGGGTGATCCCGATGAAGCACGGCTCGACCCAGCCGAAGCCGCGCCCCTCCCAGAGCATCCGGCCGAGCTGGTAGACCCGGGCGTTGGCGTCAGGGTCACTGCTGCCGCGCTCGACGAGGAGGACGGCGGTCTGCTCGCGCGGGACGATGGGGGTGGCTGGCTCCATGCTCCTGTCGGGGCGTGGGATGCGCGGGGAGGCGCGCTCACCGCTGGCTTCCGGGCGAGGGATGACGCCTCCTCTGATGGTCTCCGCGGGCGGGGAGGCGGCCTCGGCGGCGGCGATCCGCGCGTCGATCGCGTCGAGCATCTCCGGCTGGACGCCGAGCGGCGCGCCGTAGCGGATCGTCAGCTCCGGATACCGTGCCCGCGCGACGGCCAGCGCGGCCGGGATGTCGGATTTGACGTGGTTGGCGCCGAACAGCATCAGCGGAAGCGCCACGATCTGGCGGGCGCCGGCTTCGATGCAGCGGTCGATCGTCGGCAGGATCGGCGGGTCGGTCAGCTCCAGGAAGCACGGGACGACAGGCCTACCCGGCCCGAGCCGAGCAGCCAGGCGCTCGGCGAGCCGGGCGGCGAAGTCGAGCGCCTCCCGGGCACCCCCGGGGTCACGGGTGCCGTGGCCGATCAGCAGGGTGGTCGGGTGCACAGGCGATGACGCGAGGCGGTTGCCAGCCCTGGCGAAGGTGGGGACGAAGTTGAACGACGGCGGCGCGGCGGCGTCCCAGCCAGCGGCATAGCACGCACAGCCGTTGCCCAGGCCGTCTGGCTGGCACGACGAGGATCGCATGGCCTGCATCCCTTCGATCGAAGGATCTCGGCGCTGGCGGGGTCGGGCGACCTGACTCGCGCCCGGCAGACGCGGACGCATACAGTTGCGGGACAGTGCCGGCCTCACACCGGCTTCCCCCGAACCCCCACCCGATGAGCCGGGTCGTTCCGGGGCAGGGTAGCAGCTTTCCGGGACGCCCCGCAAAGCACTGCTCACAAATGTGGATTTGTCCACATGTCTTCTGGCATGCCAGCAGGTATGGTTGGGTGTTTTGGGAGCACCATGACCGGGGTTGGGGCAGGGTGGTGAAGCACGTCCTCCTGGTCGAAGACGATGATGCCGTCGCCGAGATGGTCGAGCTGATCCTTCACGAGTCAGGCTTTGCCGTGGATCGGGTCTCCAACGTTGCAGATGCGCTGATCTCCGTTCAGAGCGAGGCTCCTGACGCTGTCCTGCTCGATCTCACCCTGCCGGGGATGAGCGGGATCACGTTTCTGCGAGCGTGCCGGGAGAGCGCCGTGCTGGCGAGCTTGCCGATCGCCCTGATGTCCGGGACACCGCTTCCGGAGCTGGAAGAGGGCCTGGAGCCAGACGCCATCTTGACCAAGCCGTTCGACATCGACGACCTGTGTACCGTCGTGGACGAGCTGACGCGGCAGGTTCAGCCGCCGATCGGCCAGGCGGTGCCCCAGATCTGAAGTTTCGCGGAGCGATCATGCGGGAAGAGTGCCACCTGTGCAACGCGCCGGCCCCACGACTGTACGCGCTGCCGCCACGTGTCAGACAGGCCCGACCGGCCGCCGGGCCGGCCTGCTACTTCTGCTTCATCCGGGTCACCGGGATCAAGCCGACGCGACGGCAGCTCGTCGGGCGGGAGAGCGTCGGGAGCACGTCGGCCGGGTGACGCGCTGAGGGTGGCGCGATCAGGGGTTCAGGGGATCGGGGAGCAGCGGCAGGCGGACGTAGAACCTGGCGCCCTGTCCCTCGGTGGACTCCACGCCGATCGTGCCGCCGTGCTCGGTGACGATCTCGTGGGCGATGTAGAGGCCGAGACCGAGGCCGCGAGTGCCGGCCTGGCGGACCTGGCGGACCTGTCGGAACCGCGAGAAGATCTGCCCGAGATCGGCGTGGGAGATGCCCGGACCGTAGTCACGGACCGCGAGCTCGGCCTGGCTTTCGAAGGGGCGGAGTGTGACGTCGATCGTCTCGGCGTCCGGGGCGTGTTCGACGGCGTTGGCGATCAGGTTGAAGAGCACCTGCTCCAGACGGACCGGGTCACCGTCGACGATCAGCGGCTCGGATGGCAGGGCCAGGCGGAGCGTCTTGCCCTGGGCGAACGACTCGGCGAACGCGACGACCCGCCCGACCAGTGCTGTCAGGTCGGTGGGCACGCGGCGGCGCGACAGCTTGCCGGTCTGGAGCCGCTCGACGTCCAGCAGGTCGTCTACCAGGACGCGCAGGTGCTCGACTTGCTCGATCGCCCGCGAGATCGAATGGTGGACGGACTGGCCGCTCTGGCCGCTCTCGACGTGACGGCGGTGGAGCTGGAGGTAGCCGAAGAGGGCGGTCAGCGGGGTGCGCAGCTCGTGGCTGGCCATCGCCAGGAGCTCGTCCTGGAGCCGGAGCAGGCTGCGATCGGTGATGTCGCGGATGACGATCACGCCGCTGTCGTGCCCGTCGTGGTGGATCGGTCGCGTGGTCGTCTCGAACCGGCGACGGGTACCGTCCGGAGCGGTGATGGTGAACTCGGAGCTGAACGTCTCGCCGCTGGCGGCGCGCCGCTGCGGCCAGGCATCGCGCGGGAGCGGGCGGCCCTGGTCGTCTTCCGGGATGAAGTCGCCGCCCTCGCCGAACAGCTGGTTGAACGCGGCGTTCTTGAGGACCGTCCGGCCGGCCGCGTCGACCACGAGCACGCCGTCGCCGATACTGGCCAGGATGGCGGCCAGCCGCGACCGCTCCGCCTCCAACAGGGCTGACGCCTGCTCGATCTCGACGCCGCGGGCTTCGAGGTCGTCGTTGGTGGTGTTTAATTCCTCGATGGTCGCCTGAAGCTCCTCGTTGAGAGTCTCGAGCTCTTCGTTGGAAGCCTGTTGCTCCTCGCTGAGGGTTTCGACCTCCTCCATCGCGGCCTGGGCCTCCTCGTTGGTGACGAGGAACTCTTCGTTCTGAGAGCGCAGCTCGGCGTTGCTGGTGGTCAGCTCCTGGTTGGCGATCAGGAGGTCTCGCTTGGCGTCGGCCTCCTCGCGCAGCTCGGCGGTGAGGCGATCGAAGCTGGGCAGGATCAGCTCCAGCGCCGCGCGCGCGGCATCGAGCGCCGCCTGGACGGCGGGCGAGCTCGTCGGCTGGTCGAGCGCGGTCTGAATCTGGCTGAGCGCCTCGACGACGGCCTGGCGCTCCGGTGGCGTCGACGGCAGGGCGGGCTGGGGCTGCGAGGGCGGGGTGACGTCCGAGACGAGGATGACGACGCTGTTGAACGCCTGTCCCGGCGAGTCCATCCGGCGTGGAAAGCCGGTGATCTCGAGGACCAGCGCCGTTCCGGTCGGAGCCTCGACGGGCCGGACCTCGATCCGCTCGGCGACCGAGCCGCCCTCAAACGCGCGATCGATCAAGCTGCGCATCCGGTCGGCGGGCACGCGCCGGGCCAGGTGGATCAGGTCTTCGCCGATCGCGGTGGAGTGGACGGAGAGCAGGCGGCGTGCGGCGGCGTTGATCGCCTGGATATCGTACCGGCGATCGACGACGACGACGCCGATCGGCAGATCGAGCAGCACCTGCTCGGCGGTCTCGCCGCGGCTGTGGGCGAAGCGGTGCTCGCCACGGGCACTTATGATGCGCGGCTCGATCCGCGCCAGGTCGGCGCGGGCGGAGGAGGCGAGGTCGGCCCAGGGAATGGTGCCGCGAATGTCGGCCGTGGGAATCAGGACACGATCGCCGCGTCGCCGGTAGACTCTGAGCCGGGGATCCTCGACGACGAAGTGTTCGGGCAACGGGTTCGTGGTTTCGGACTTGCCGAGGATCAGCCGCCCGCCGGGCTGCAGCGCGAAGGCGAACAACTGGAGGGCGCGCCGCTGAAGGTCTGGCGTGAAGTAGATCAGGACGTTCCGGCAGAGGGCAAGGTCGATGCGGGGGAACGGGGCGCGCTGGCCGAGGTCGTGCGGAGCGAAGACGACCATCCTGCGGATCGCCTTCTTGACCTCGTAGCCGCCGTCGACGGGCGTGAAGTAGCGGGTGCGCAGGTCGCCGGGCACGGCGTCGAGGGCAGCTCCGGCGTAGAGGCCGCGGCGGGCGTAGGTCACGGCCTGGGGGTCGATGTCGGTGGCGAAGATCCTGACCGACATCTCTTCGAGATTGGTGCCGAGGAGGTCGGCGAGCAGGATCGCGAGTGAGTACGCTTCCTCGCCGGTGGCGCAGCCGGCTGACCAGAATCGGAGCTCGTTGCCGCGCGAACGCGCGTCGCGGACGACCTCGGGGACGATACCCTGGCGCAGGCGGTCGAACAGCTCGGGATCGCGAAAGAAGTCCGTGACTTTGATCAGGAAGCTGCCGACGAGACGCTCGTACTCCTCCGGATGGCGACGGAGGTAGCTGGTGTACTCTTCGACGGTCTCCTGGCTGGTATCGGCCATGCGGCGCTGGAGACGGCGGCGAATCGTGGGCTGGCGGTAGCGGGCGAAGTCGATGCCGCTCCGGGCGCGTACTTGCTCCAGCAGGATCTGGACCTGGCGAGCTTCGGTCGGCGATGAGGGCGTGTAGACCCCGGCGATGAGATCGCGCAGGAGCGGTCCAACCGCTTCGAGCTCGACGACGATGTCGATGGTGGTGGGCGCCAGCGAGCGCGGCAACTGTGGGAACTGGGCGGTCTCAGGGTTCTGGACGACGACGGTCCCGCCGGCCTCTTTGACGCGCCGGGCGCCTTCGGCGCCGTCCGAGCCGGTGCCGGTCAGGATGACGGCGATCAGGCGCTCGCCGAAGACTCGGGCGGCGCTCGCCAGGAGCAGGTCGATCGAGGGTTTGGGGCGGCCTGGCTGGTCGCTGGAGAGCGAGATAGCGTGATCGGTGATCTCGACGTCGCGGTTGGCCGGCACGACGTAGACGACGCCCGGCCTGAGCGCCTCGTGCTCATTCACAGACCGTACCGGCAGCATGGAGCGCCGGCCGAGGATCTCGCCGAGGTGGCTGACCCGAGACGGTTCGAGGTGCTGGGCGATGACGATCGGCGCGGGAAAGTCTGCCGGCAGCGTCGCGACGAGCTGTGAGAGCGCCTCGATCCCGCCGGCAGACGCCCCAACGACGACGAGGTCCTGGTTGGTCTGGGCATCAGACATGAGAGAGTCCCAGATCGCCGGTGCAGGTTGCGCGCCATCAGGATAGCGGTTTTTCGGCGTTCCGTCGAGGATGACTTGACGATATCCTGACGGAACGAAACTCCACGTCACTGTCCTGAGATCGGCTCCGCGCCGTCGAGCTGTCCTGCGATCGGCTCCGCGCCGTCGAGCTCGTGTCTGGTCGCCCAGGTCGCGATCTGGGACCGCCGCCTGACCCCGAGGCGGCGCATGATCTGGGCGATGTGATTGGCGACCGTCCCGCGCGTGAGCCAGAGTCGAGCGGCGATCTCGGCGTTCGAGAGGCCCTGGGCGACGAGCGCAGCAACCTCGCGCTGTCGGGGCGTCAGCGTGGAGACGGTGTCGGCGACGCCCGCCCGGTAGCCGGCCTCCGCGGCCTCGGCGGTCAGGCGCTGGACCAGGGCGACGCGATCCCCGACCAGCCCGAGCCAGCGCGCGACCGTCTCCAGGAACGCCAGGTCGTCGTCGAAGAAGTAGGCCGGGATTGCGGAGGCGACGAGCAGCAGGCCGCGTCGCTCGCCGGTGACGTTGAGCGGCACGCCGAGCATCGAGCGGACCCCGAGGTCGTGCACGACTGACGGGAGCTCCTCCGGATCGTGCTCCGAATAGCGGACGAGGGCGCCGAGCCCGCTCTGGAAGATCTGGACGGCTCGGCCGCCGGCTGTCAGCGGCATCCGATTGAGCCCCAACTCGTGCTGACGCCGGCCCATCGGCGTGTCGCTCGTCCCGATCGCCACCAGCTCGTCACTCGTGGCGTCGTAGACGAAGACGTCCACCTTGTCGGCGAGGAGGATCTCCGCCAGGTCGTGCGCCGTGCGCTGCATCGCCGCTTCGAGGCTGGTGACGTCCAGGGCCAGCAGGGCCTGGAGCATCCGCAACTGGCGCCGGGACGACGGGGCCTCACGATTGCCGCCCTGGGCACGGATGGCGGCCTCGGTCAGGCGGTGAGACGCCAGGTGCATGGTGTCGTGGGCGCGGTCGACGCGATCCCGGAGCTTCCGAGCTTCGGCACGTGCCCGCGCGGACGCGTTCCGCAGCTCTTCGACGGAGGCCTTGAGCAGAGCGAGGAGCTCGTCGAGGTCGAACGGCTTCGGGAGCAGGCCGCGCAGGCCCAGTTCGGCGGGAGACGTGATCGCGGCCCACTGGCGGCCGGTGACCATGATCGTCGGGATCTCGGCAGCCAGCGTCGCGATCTCGTGGCGCTCGGCCTCGTCGAGCGCGTGGTGACTGCGACCCCAGGCGTCAACGATCGCCAACGAGACGGTCTCAGGGCGACGGCGCTGGCGGAGCTCCCTCACGGAGGCGCACGGGTAGACGCGGTACCCCTCGCTGCTGAGGACATCGGCGAGGAACGTCCGAATGCTCGGATCGTGGTCAAGGAGGAGGATCGAGGCAGGCGCGGTCCGCTCTTCCACGGCAGTCAAGACGATGATGATACCGCCGGCCGCGAGGCGCCTGCCCCATCGTTGGCCGGGTACGCTCGGCGGCAACGCTGGTCGGCCTGGAACTTGCATTGGGTCTCGAGGTTGCATGCGAGGGCGCTGCCAGCCCTGGCCCCTGTGTCGAATCGCCCGTGCAGCCACGATGCTGATACGCGTGGTGAAAGGGATGCCGAGACGAGACGTGATCGTGGTGGGGGCGTCTGCCGGGGGGGTTGAAGCGCTGGCGGAGCTGGCGCGCGGTCTCCCCGCCGACCTGCCGGCCGCGATCTTCGTGGTCTTGCACCTGACGCCGGATGCCCGGAGTAACCTGCCTGGGATCTTGAGTCGGGTGGGGGGCCGCTGCCGGCGGCCCACGCCGTGGACGGCGGCACGATCCACCCCGGCCAGATCTTCGTTGCGCCGCCGAACCGGCACTTGCTGCTGGAAGGCGACCACATGCACCTGTCGATCGGGCCGCGCATCAACAGCGTGCGCCCGTCAATCGACGTCCTGTTCCGATCGGCGGCGCGGACGTTCGACGCGCGGGTGGTCGGCGTGGTGCTGTCCGGCAATTTAGACGACGGGACGCTCGGATTGGACGCGATCCGGATGCGTGGCGGCGTCGGCGTGGTGCAGGACCCGGAAGAGGCGCGCTTTTCTGGTATGCCACGGAGCGCCATCGAGCGGGTCGCCCCGGACTACGTTCTGCCCGTCTCAGAGATCCCAGCCCTTCTCCAGAAGCTGATCGCCGGCACGCCCCAGCGGGAGCCAGCGACGGAAGGGAGCAACGCCGTGGAGCGCGATGTCACATCAGAGTTCAGGATCGACGACGCTGCTCCTGCGCCGCGGGAGAAGCGTGGGAACGCCGCCTCGGGGTTCAGTTGTCCGAACTGTCACGGGTCGGTCTGGGAGTTGGAGGACGGCGGCCTGCCGAGGATCGAGTGCCGCGTGGGGCACGCGTTCAGCATCGACGCGTTCCTGGGCGAGCAGGCGATCGCGCTGGAGGATGCGATCTGGTCGGCGATCAACGCGCTGGAGGAGCGGGCGACGACGCTGCGGCGGTTTGCCGGGCGGTTCGTGCAGGTGCCTCGAACCCGGCAAAAGTACCTGGAACAGGCCGAGACGGTGCAGAGCCAGGCGGCGCTGCTCCGTGAAGGGCTCGCGCGGGTCATCCAGGCTGAAACGAACGGCGCCTCTTCCCAAAATGACCTGGAGGCGGAGTATCCTAGAACGGCGGAGGGAGGTAGGGCCTGATGGCAGCTTCGACGTTCGAACACGAACCGCGACTCACCGCCCTCTACGCGAGCCTGATGACGCAGTGGGCGCGGCAGACGGTGCAGTATTCGCGCTCCGTTCGGCTGTACCAGGAGGGGCTGCACCGACGACGCGCAGGGCGGTTGACGGCCTCGGAAGTGGCAGGGCAGCCGAAGGTCGTGGACCTGCCGCCGACCTCTATTGCGACGCTGGACGCTCCGAACGGCGACGTCGTCAGGCCGAGGCTGGACCTGGTGGTCCCGTCACCTTCGGAGCGCGCCGAGGGGCGCCGAGCCGGCGAAGGCTGCCCGCTGACCGCCCGCCAGCGTGAGATCGCCGGCCTGATCGCGCAGGGGCTGACCAACGGCCAGATCGCCGCGCGGATCGTGGTGAGCCGGGGCACGGTCGGGAACCACGTCGGGCACATGCTGCGCCGGCTGGGGGTGAAGAACCGGGCGCAGATCGCGGCCTGGGCGATCCGACAGGGGACAGGGGACAGGGGACAGGGGTAGCGCACAGGCGGCGCTGACGGCCGCGAGGGCGTCACATCGCCATCCGGAGGGGGCGCCAAGATGGCTGACTCGTTCATCGAGCTGACGCGCGTCGACGCCGAGCCTGGCGGAACACCGGTCCTCATCAACCTGGGAAACGTGGCGTGGATCGAGCCCGACGTCGACGGGACGTCGCGGATCGTCTTCGCCGTCGGATTGCCGTACGAGCGCGCGAATGGCGTGCCGCTCTCGATCGTCGTCCGCGAGTCGGCCCAGGAGATCGGGTTGTTGGCCGGCGTCGTGCGGAAGGCCGACCGGGAGGCGATCGCCCAGGCCTGGGTGGATCAGCGCGGTCGTCGCGGCATGGACGACGACCGAGAGTAACCCCCCTGGCTGGTTACTCGTCGCGCGACGTCGACGTGCGCTGCTCCCGGCTTCGAGGCGGCGGGGCGCCTTTGAGCACGCGGCGCAGCTCGGCGACCTCCTCCGGACTGGTCAACTCCCGAGGCTCGATACCCAGGGCGGCAGCGAGTGCGCGCACGGTGCGGGTGGATGGGGCGGTCGCGCCGGCTTCGAGGCGCACCAGCGTGATGGCATGCAGACCGGCCTGACGCGCGAGCTCGCGCTGGGACAGGAAGCGCTCGACGCGGAATGTTCTGAGGTTCTCGGCGAACGTCATCGCTCCCTCGATCGTGGTGTGCTATCGCTATGCTAGCAGTATGTTGATCCGATGGCAATACCATGTTGTCATTCTGAGAGCAACGTGTTATGGTGGGATCAGCTCGCTGCCGGATTCCTCGCGGGCTTCCTCGTCGTCCTGGTCGCCAGGAGCCTCAGCACGCGAACGCGTTGAGGTCGGCTCGCCACATTGGCATTCGCGGGCACCGGCTCGCACCACGGCGCACCAGGAAGGTGGGCTCTCATGTTCGGGTTCTTTCGTCGGCCTGCTCCGCGGCCCCTGTCTGAGGCGATCCGTCGCGCCATCGAAAAGGACGGCGCGGCGGCTCCGGTCAGCGACCCCTCGCAGCTTCGGATGGTCGAGTCGGGAGGTCGTTACTCCGACCGCAAGGTGACCTACTTCCGGGTCTTCGTCCCCGTGCTCGCGGCGCAACAGTCGCTGGACGTCCGTCAATTCAACGACCTCGACCAGCATCAAAGCCTGATCGTGCGGTCCGGACACGTCGAACGCGATGGGACGGTCGTGCTGACCAGGGCGATTGTCGTTCGAGCCGCGGACAGGCCGGTTCGCACGCAGGCCGACCGGACGATGCACGCCGACGACGCGCACATCGTGCGAGGCGAAACCGGCGCATCCGCAAACGTGCCTGCTCCCCAGGTGTCGGCGTCCGAGCACGCACTGTGACCACATCTCCGATCAACACGTGGTGATGCCACGAAGCGGACCGGCTCTGGGAGATTTGATGGATGGCGCGACTGATTGCCGAGACATCTTGAGCTCGACCGACCAATTCGAGGGGATAGGGCCTATTCGTCGTTCGTGAGGGCGGTGTGTTCGTCCGCCGCGTCGTCCCCTTCGAGCTCGCCTTCGATGCTCTCGGCCAGGCTGGCGGCGGCGCGGCGCAACGCCGAGGGCCGGCCTCTGACGGCGTTGACGACCTCGTCGGCGTCCTCGATGATCTGCCGGGCGTCCAGGTAGGCCACGCTGAGCAGGTCGTCGGCGAGATCGGGGTCGGCCCGGAAGACGCGCTGGATGTGCCGGATCGTCAGCAGCAGCGAGCGGCTGTCACCCCAGAGGATCTCCGGCGGGTTCTCGATCGGGCGGACGTCTTCGGGCGCGGCGGCGTCAGGCGTATCGTCAGACATGGCGTCAACGCTCCTACGATGCGCCCGTATCACAGTGGGAGGCGGGGACCGGCTTGGATTCCGGCGAGCCGCGCTCACGCAGGAAGATCGAGAGGACCGCGATCACGGCGATCGAGAGGAACTCGCTCTGCCAGTTCTGGAACGACTCGAACCAGAAGCGCGCGGTGGTGAGGTACTCGAGGGTCGACACGGCGGCGCCGCCGTGCAGCAGCTGCTCCTGGCTGTACTCGCGCGCGCCGCTGGCGGCGTGGAGCGCGAACGACAGGATGAAGAGCAGGAAGAGCGCGGACGAAAGCGAGTGCTCGTACAGCTTCAGCACCAGGCCGCCCCGGCGGACCGGCCACGGGACGTCCTTGCGATCTCGCGCCTGACGTGGGTCTTCGTCGACGGGCTCCTCGCCGTCAGGATCCTTCGACTCCGCTGAGCCCCGCTGGAAGAGGAAGGCGGTGAGCACCACGTAGAGGCCCATCTGCAGGAACTCGCTCTCCCAGTTCTCGAAGACCGACTCGATGAAGTGGCCGGTCGTGAGATACCCGAGGTAGCCGACCGGCGACTGACCGTGGTCCTGCTGATCGGCGTCGTACTCGGAGGCGCCGGCGATGCTCTGGCCGACGATCGACAGGGCGAACAGGACGAGCAGGACAGCCGTCAGGCTGTTGTCGCGCAGGACGCGTCCCATCGTGGTGTCCTTGGTGCAGGCTGCGCAGGCCGGCCAGCTCGAGCCGTCGATGGCACGGGCACGTCGTTGGACCCGGGTGACCACGGCTCGAACTGACCGCCCGAGCCATCGCAAGCCGCGTGCCATCGAGACGCCGGACGGGCGACGATCGAAACAGAATCGAGCGTGTTCTGTCACGTGGAGGCGAACCCGACCTATTACGGTCCGAAACCGGAGATCGGCCAGATGACGTTCCTCTTCACGAACGCGGTGTTCTACGCCGGCACGACGGTTGAGGTCGCGAACCGGGCGGACTTCTGTTCGCGAGGCTCGCGCCGGGCCGGGGAGGAGCACGTAGCCTGGCCGGCCAGGCTACGGATCGAGCGAGATGCGGTGTCCCATCCGCTCGACCTTGATCCGGAGGTACTCGGCGTTGTCCGCGTGGATGGTCGGCTGGAGCGGGATGCGTTCGACGACGTTGACGCCGTTCACCTCGAGGCCCAGGATCTTCGTGAGGTTGTTGGTGATGAGCCGGACGGCCGGCACGCCAACCTCGCGGAGTACCGCCGCTGCCGCGTCGTAGGTGCGGGCGTCGGCCGGTAGCCCCAGCGCAACGTTCGCCTGCACGGTGTCCATCCCCATGTCCTGGAGGCCGTAGGCGCGGATCTTGTTCATCAGGCCGATGCCGCGCCCCTCCTGACGGAGGTACAGCAGCGCGCCCCGACCTTCGGACGCGATCAGCTCCAGTCCCAGCTCGAGCTGTTCGCCGCAATCGCAGCGGAGCGAGCCGAACACCTCGCCGGTCAGGCACTCCGAGTGCAGGCGGACCAGTGGCGGCTGCTCGTCCTCGAGGCGGCCTCGGATCAGGATCGGGTATTCGGCCCCGTCGAGCTCGTAGACGCGCAGCTCGAACGGTCCATGCCGAGTCGGGAGCCTGGCGGACGCGGCGAGCCGTGGTGCCTCGGTGGCGGCGAGCGTACCGTCCTGCCGCTCGGCGACGACCTCGCCGCTGACGATCACATCCGGCCCGAGCCGCCTGATGTCCAGCGCTCGGAGCCCGAGCGCACAGGCCAGCTCGGCGATGCCGAGGTTGCCGACCGCCTCCACACCACTGCCAAGGATGATCGGCGCCACGCACACGGCCAGACGATCGACCAGGTGCTGACGCAGGAGCGAGGTGATCACCTGAGCCCCGCCTTCCACGAGCATGGAGCGCACCCCGATGTCCGCCAGACGACGCAGGCCGTCGACCAGGTCCACACGGCCGTCTCCGTCGCTCGCCGCGACGACCACGGTGGCGCCGCGGGCCGTCGCACGACGGACCTCGCTCTCTGGCGCCGCCGGGGTGGTGAGCAGCACGGTCCGACCCGGCGTCTCGCGGAGCAATGCGGCAGTGGGGGGGAGTCGCAGGGTGCTGTCCAGCACCACCTTGAGCGGGTCGGGCCCCTCAGCGTGCCGAACGGTCAGGCGGGGGTCGTCCGCGAGGGCCGTGCCGATTCCGACGAGGACGGCGTCATGGGCCGCCCGCAGCTCGTGGGCAAAGCGCAGCGACGCATCACTGCTAATCCAACGCGACGAGCCGGTGCTGGTTGCGATCCGCCCGTCGAGGGTCTGTGCGTAGTGAATGAGGATGCGTGGTCGTTCTGGCCGGCTGCCGCCTGGCTGCTCGGTCTGTTTATCGTCCATCACGGCCCTCCCGGCGGGCGGCAGTCCTCATGCAAGAGTTGAACCACGACGGGCCGACCGGCAGGCTGTCTCATCGATGTGTGGCCAGAACAGGCTGGCTCGCTCTGCCGCACACCGCTTCCTGGACCGTCTGAAAGAAGAGCGCCGCAGACTCTTCCCACGTCGGACGCGCGAGCGCGCGCTCGCGCGCGGCGGCGCCAAGCTTCGCGCGGAGTGAGGGATCATCGGCGAGCCGGAGCAACGCTTCGCTCAGACTCGCCAGGTCACCCGGCGCCACGAGCAGGCCTTCGCGTTCGTGCTCGGCCAGGTACGGCAGATTGCCGGCCCGCCAGCCGACCACGGGCAGGCCGAAGGCCATCGCCTCGCCGTAGACGGTACCGTATGGCTCCTTCAGGCTCGGCAGGACGAAGGCGTCAGCCGCCTGGTAGAGGGCAGCGACGCGATCGAGCGGGAGTGGGCCGTGAACGACGACCCGGCCAGCAAGATCCGGTTGTGCCAGGCGCGCACGCAGGCGAGCCGCGTACCTGGGGTCTGCCCGATCGTCGCCGGCGAGGTGCAGCGTGACGGCGTCGGCGGGCAGGCGCGCGACCGCGGCGAGCAGGTGGTGCATGCCTTTGCGCTCGACCCAGTTCCCGACACACAGGTAGGCGGCTCGCCTTCCCATCCGAAGGTCGCCGGGTGACGGACCGACGACGGCCGCGACGTCGCGGCCGGGCGGTACGACCCGGAGTCTGGCTCGTGGCACGCCTGCTGCCTGGAGATCGTCCGCGAGCGACTCGCTCGCGACCATCAGGCACGTCGCGTGATGATAGGCAAGCGAATCCAGTCTTGCCTGGATCATGGTACGGAGCGGGCCGTGGTCGATACCGCCCGGAGGTTGATGCAGCATGCCGACGAGCGGCGCGGTGGGAGGCCGGATGGTGAGCCAGGGTCCGAGGAACGCGGCGGCGATGCTGTCGAGGACCAGGACGTCGGCACGAAGGGCATGGCTCTGGCGGAGTACGCGCGGAGCCTCAAGCGCCGCGAGCGGGAACGGGCGATCCGGGAACGAGACGAACTGGATCCGGCTACGATGTCGGGGGGCCAGCTGGACGAGCCGTTGATGGTACAGGTAGCCGCCGGTCAATCGACCAGGGTCGCCAAGCGTTAGTAGGGCGATCGTCAGTATGCGCGTCATTCAGGTGGCTCCAACCCCGTTTGGCACGGATGGACTGTTCGGAGGCGGCGAGCGGTACCCGCTGGAGCTGGCACGGGCACTGGCCCGCGACGTCGATTGCACGCTTCTCACGTTTGGCTCCCGGTCGTCACGCCGCCGTGAGTCGGGGAGACTGCGCCTTCGCACCGTCCGATCGTTCACCTTCCTTGGCGGGCATCCGGCTCATCCGGTCGCGCCGAGCCTGATCGCGGCGTTGGCCCGGGCGGACGTCGTCCATACGCATCATCTGCGCAGCACGCCGAGCCGGATCGCCGCGCTCACGGCGCGGGTGCGGCGGCAACACACCGTCGTCACCGATCATGGGCTCTCCGGCGGCGACTGGGCAGGATTCTTGCCACGCCTGTTCGACCGCTTTTTGCTGGTATCGGCGTACTCTGCGCGCGAGCTGGGTGCCCCGATCGAACGAACGCGGATCATCTACGGGGGGGCCGATCCTGTCCGCTACCGGCCCGACCCGGCCGTGAGCCGAGCGGGCGTGATCTTCGTCGGCCGGCTGACCCCGCACAAGGGCGTCGACCGGCTGATCGCCGCCCTACCGCCAGGAGCCAGGCTGCGCGTCGTCGGCTCGGCCGGGCACGACGCGGCGCTGCCCGAGCGCGACTACCCGAATCTGTTGCGGCGGCTCGCCGGTGGCCACGAGGTCGACTTCGTCGGGGCGGTGTCAGACGACGCCCTGCCCCTGGTATACCGTCAGGCCGCTGTCCTGGCGCTGCCCTCGGTTGAGCGGACCTGCTACGGACGGGAGGTGCGGGTGTCGGAGCTGCTCGGGCTGGTCGTCCTGGAGGCGATGGCGAGTGGCACGCCGGTGGTGGCGAGCCGACTCGGTGGTCTGGCCGAGGTGGTCGAGGACGGTGCCACCGGGTTTCTGGTCGAGCCAGGGAACGTGGCCGAGCTTCAGGATCGGCTCACCCAACTGTTGCGAGATCCGGAGCTCGCGGCGCGGATGGGCGCGCGCGCCCGGGATCTGGTGCTCGAACGGTTCACCTGGCGGGCCTGTGCCGATCGTTGCCTGGCAGCGTATGCAGAGCTTCAGCGGTCGGCTCGGCCGCGACTGCACCGGCCCGGCTGATCCAGGGCAACATGCGAGTCGTACTCGCGCGATGGCCTGCGCCACGGTAGGCCCTGGGAATGCGGGCTAGCGGACGTAGTCCACGGCGCGGGTCTCGCGCATGACGGTGACCTTGACCTGGCCGGGGTACTGGAGCGTCTCCTCGATCCGCTTGACGATGTCGCGGGCCAGCCGGGCCGCGCCGAGGTCGTCGACGTCGTCTGGGCGGACGATGATCCGCAGCTCGCGGCCGGCCTGGATCGCGAACGACTTCTCGACGCCCTCGAAGGAGTTGGCGACGCTCTCCAGCGCTTCCAGCCGCTTGACGTACAGCTCGACGCTCTCGCGCCGGGCGCCGGGCCGGGCGCCGGAGATCGCGTCGGCGGCCTGGACCAGGACCGCCTCGACGGTCTGGTACTCTGGGTCGTGATCGTGGTGGCCGCGAACGCATTCGCAGACGTCCGGGGCCTCGCCGAACCGGCTCACGAAGTCGGCGCCGATGTAGTGGTGCGGCCCCTCGATGTCAGAGGTCATGACCTTGCCGACATCGTGGAGGAACGCCGCGCGCCGGGTCTGATCGACGTCCGCGCCCAGCTCGGCGGCCATCATGGAGGCCAGGCGCGCGGTTTCGACAGAGTGCTGGAGCTGATTCTGGCCGTAGCTGGTGCGGAAGCGCATCTTCCCCATCATCTTGACGACTTCCGGGTGGAGGCCGCGCACGCCGGCATCGGCGGCGCCGGCCTCACCTTCCTGGCGGATGACGGCCTCGACCTCTTGCTTCGCGCGGGCGACGATCTCATCGACGCGGGAGAACTGGACCCGTCCGTCGGCGAGGACGCGGCTGAGGGCGCGCCGGGCGATCTCGCGGCGGACCGGGTCGAATCCCTGGACCGTGACGGCGTCCGTCGCCTCGGTGACGATCATCTCGACGCCGGTGGCGGCTTCGAGGGCGCGGATGTTGCGGCCCTCTCGCCCGAGGATCCGGACCTTCACCTCTTCGCTCGGGATCGGGACGACGGAGGTCATCGACTCGCTGACCTGATCGTTCGAGTAGCGCTGGATGGCGGTCCCGATGATCCGCCGGGCCCAGTGCTCGGCCAGCTCGGCCGCCTCGAGCTCGAGCTCGCGGGCCCGACGCGTGCAGGCCTCGCGCACGGCCTGCTCGACCTGCGAGACGATCACCTCGCGGGCCTCGTCCAGGGTCAGCCCGGAGAGAAGCTCCAGCTCTTTCGCCTGGGAGACGCGGAGCTCGTCCGCCTGGCGCTCGCGGGCTTCGATCTCACGGTCCCGGGCCTGAAGGGCGCCGTCTCGCCGATCGAGGTCTTTCAGCTTGCGGTTGAGGTTCTCGTCCTTCTGCTGGAGGCGCCGCTCCTGGCGCTGGATCTCGGCGCGTCGGCCGTGATGCTCTTCCTCAGCGGTGGTCCGCAGGCGCGTGGCCTCGTCCTGCGCCTGGAGAACGATCTCTTTGACGCGGGTCTCCGTTTCGGCGTCGAGCCGGGCCGAGGCGAGCGCGGCGGCCTGGACCGGATCGTAGGTGGTGCGCTGCCGGGTCTGGCGCACGAGGTAGCCGCCCGCGGCACCGGCGCCTGCCGCGACCAGCCCGATGATGACGGTCAGGAGGATGACGGATTCCACGTGCTCCTCCTCCTTTGCCTGTGATGGTTTCAGGCGCCGGCATCCCACCGGCAGCCTGACATGAGTGCATCGTACAGGAATGCGAGCAGTGGCCGAGGGAATCTCGGAACGCAACCGGCCGCTTCGAGCATCCCGGACCGAAAGCTGCGCGCAGATTGCCTCCGAGGCAGGACTTTTTTCACCGATCTTCCGTTCAAGCGTGTAGCACGGCGCGAGCCCATCTTCGGCCGTGCTCACCTCGCTCTTGCTGGGCAGGAGTCTGGGGCTGCCGATCTCCAGCACCCTGCCGGCCCACGTGGCTCATCTGAACCGCGACGTGGTCGCGACGCTGCTGCGTACGATCCCGATGTAGACGGTGGGGCACTGGATCGAGGTCACGAGCGGGACATATCGCGGCTGGCGCGGGGTGGTCACCGAGATCGACATCGCGGCGCTGCACGCGCCGTCGATCAGGCTGCACCTGGACACCGATCGCGAGCCGGTCAACACGCCGGTGGAGATCGACTTGCGGCAGCACACGGACGTGAAGATCGTCTGCATCCCGCCGGGAGTGAACCCGTTCGATCCGCCGATGGCGCTGGGGGCGAACGGGACCAAGCAGGCCCAATAACCTGCCCTACAGAGTTCCACGACAAACGGTGGCGACCCGGTTCCGCACCGCGAGCGTCAGCGAGTCGGACCCGGCGTTTGGAGGTCCGCTCACTCACGTTCGCGGTGCGGAGATACACTATCCACCGTGAGTCGTTCTGCGATAGACACCGCTAACAGGCAGCCTCTTGGATTCTTCATCACCTTCCGTTGCTACGGCACCTGGCTTCCTGGCGACGAGCGCGGTTGGGTTGATCGACGCGAGAACGCTCCTGGTACGCCAACCCACTCGAAACATCCGGGTTTGCGTTCGCTGACGCAGGCCGCTCTGTCACAGCGTCCGATTCTTCTCGACGTTGATCAGCGCGCGGTCGTCGATCGGACGATTCGCGAGGTCTGCGCGTACCGAGGATGGACGCTCCACGCCCTCAACGTCCGCACCAATCACGTGCACCTGGTCTTGAGTGCTATGACAACCCCGGAGCAGGCCATGACGACGCTGAAGGCCTGGGCGACACGACGATTACGTGAAGCTAGTCTAGTCGCCGCGCCGGCCCCGAACGGAGAAGTTGCTCGACGCCTTGCCGCGATCGGCTCCCGTCTTCGTCTCCACCTTCAGCTTCAAGGTAGCATCGCCGACGACCGACTTCCGGTCCGGCACGTCGAACGAGATCTCGCACTTGCCGCTCTTGTCTGACTCGTCGTTGCCGACCGTGTCAGTGTCGCCATCCGCGTATTTGATCCTCAGGGTGCAGATCAGGTCTGACTTCTCGACGTCGGCACGAAACATCACCTTCTTGTCGCCGCGCTTCACCTTGCCGATGTCGTCGATGTCGATGTCGACGTCGTCGGCCCAGGCCGGGAGCGCCGGCGCGGCCGAAAGGATCAGCGCGGCGACCAGTACGAGAAGGAGTCGTGCAGGGAAGGAGCGCATCGGCCGCCGCCTCCAGAGAGCGGTTTCAGCGGGCGCAAGCCGCGCCTATTCTCCATTCTGAGCCTGCTGCCCTCGCTTTCTGTCGACTTCGGCGTCACAGAGCCATCACCAGCGCATCACAACCGCGTCTCGATGGTCGAAGGGGGGCGCAGACGGGTCTCACGGCTGGTGACCTATCATCCCGGGCATGCACGGACTGCGACGCCCTGAGCCAGTTGAGACGCTGCACCTGTACGCCGGGGAGCGGGAGATCCTGCTCGAGTTGCTGGCCAGCCTGGACGAGGCCGCCTGGGAGCGCCCGACGCCCTGCCCAGGCTGGTCCGTGCGCGACGTCGCGGTCCACTTGCTGGCCGACGATCTCGGCGTTCTCTCACGGCATCGGGA
>Ga0209382_10002498_pt1 | contig 26654 bp, 24 predicted proteins | sample SoiMetdeltSBSDD5_FD_187599 | JGI IMG/M metagenome (GOLD analysis project Ga0209382, IMG submission 187599) | Bulk soil microbial communities from a Populus tree surrounding site in Tennessee, USA - Soil MetaG P. deltoides SBSDD5 (SPAdes) (version 2) | ecosystem: Environmental > Terrestrial >... | reverse complement strand
CGCCACCTCGAAACCGGCGAACGTGAAGCCCGGCGCCACCGTACAGCCCACCAGCGTCCAGTCTCCGAGGCTCGCCGCCTGTTGCCAGGCCTGTGCCGCGACCACGGCCTGCGGCCGTTCGCCGGCATGCAGATCGGGGCCGAGCCGAATGCTCGTTGCATCCCGGCCGTCGACGATCTCGAGGGCGAGCGGCGCGCCCGCATGCCAGTGCCAGCCTTCGGCGGCGTCGACGCGATGCCAGCGCGAGCGCTCGCCGCGCGCGAGCAGATAGTAGATCGCAGTCGAAGCTGCCCGGTCGCCGTTGACCGAACGGCAGTCGCGGAAGGTCTCGCGAAAGTGCCCGCCCTCCGGATGCGGCTTGAGCTCGAGCAGCGCGATGACTTCGGCAGCGGTCAGATCGGGCATGGGGCACTCCTACCGTCGTGGTGACGGAGTGGAGGGTTGCGCGGACGGGAGCCGCGCGGATGCGCTCGCGCGCTTCCCCGCACAACAAAGGCAGGGTTTGTCGCGGCAGAAACGTCGGTCTCGCAGCAACCTGCGCGGAGAGCGGATCAACCCCTGAAAGTGTCCTTGCCGGCGCGCAGCTTGGCGAACACGCTCGCCGGCGGCTGCCCGCTCAGGCCGAGCTTTGCCGCCAAGCCCGGATCGTCGGCGCGCAGGAAAGGATTGGCCGCCTTCTCGGCCGCGATCGTCGCCGGGATGGTCGGCTTGCCGGCGGCGCGCAACGCCGCGACCTCCGCGGCGCGCGCGATCAGGGTGCGGTTGTCGGGATCGACCGAACGCGCAAAGGCGACGTTGGCGGCGGTATATTCGTGGCCGCAAAACACCTGCGTATCGTCCGGCAGCTTGCGCAGCTTCGACAGCGACTGCCACATCATCTCGGGCGTGCCCTCGAGCAGGCGGCCGCACCCGATCGAGAACAGCGTGTCGCCGACGAAGGCGACCTTGTCCGGTTCGAACCAGTACGAGATGTGGCCGGCGGTGTGGCCGGGGGTATCGATCACCCGGCCGGCGAGCTGGCCGACGCTGACTGAATCACCCTCCGCGACCGTGGCATCGGCGTCCGCGATCCGGGCCGCCTCCCGGCGCGGCACGACCACCCGGCAACCATACCGCCGTTTCAGCTCTGGGATACCGGCCGTATGATCATTATGGTGGTGGGTGACCAGGATGTCGGTAAGCTTCCAGCCGGTCGCCGTCAGCGCCGCTTCGACCGCCGCAGCCTCCGGCGCGTCGATGGCGGCCGTCGCCCCGCTCGACGGGTCGTGCAGCAGGACGCCATAGTTGTCCTCAAGACAGGGGAACAGGTGGGTTTTCCCAGGCATGCTAAAGGTTCCACGATTGAGACCGCTGACGTTACCATGCCGGGCTGCAACGCCAAATGCCGGGCGAGCCGGCAATGATATCATTTCACGGGCCGGGACCATCGAGGCGAAGCGCCGAATGATCCCCGCGCACCGGCGCGGCAGGTGCCATGTCCATTGACGTGGTCGACTTGCGCCACTTCTACGCACAGCCGCTCGGCATCGTGGCGCGCCGCCTCGTCGGCCGCGGCATCAAGCGCAACTGGTCGGACGTGCGCGGGACGCGCGTGCTCGGGATCGGTTACGCGCCGCCCTATCTCGGCCTGTTTCGCGAGGAGGCGGAGCGCTGTCTCGCCTTCATGCCGGCGGCGCAAGGCGTGATCAAGTGGCCGTCGGCGCGCCCGACGCTGACCGCATTGATGGACGAAACCGAACTGCCACTCGCCGACGCCGCGGTCGACCGCGTGCTGCTCGTGCACGGCCTCGAAATGGCGCACGATCCGGCCAGCGTCCTGCGCGAAGTATGGCGGGTGCTGGCCGCGGGCGGGCGGCTCTTGGCCGTCGTTCCAAACCGGCGAGGGCTGTGGGCGCGCATGGACACGACGCCTTTCGGCCACGGCCATCCCTACTCGCGCTCGCAGATCACCTCGCTGCTGCGCGACACGTGGTTCACGCCGACCGGCTGGGGCGAAGCGCTGTACGTACCACCGATTCCGCGCAACTGGTTCCTGCGGTCGGCACGCGCATGGGAGCGCACCGGCGCGGCGATTTCGGCGCCGTTCGCCGGCGTGCATATTGTGGAAGCGACGAAACAGGTCTACCGCGCCATCCCGGCCCGGCGCGAAAAGCGCCGGCTGGTGCCGGCGCTCGAGCCGGTGCTTGCGCCGTCACCCGGAGGTGCGGCGCGCTCGGCGAGATTCTAGCGCACGATCCGACGCGGTCGAGCAGCGGCGTCCCGCAAAGGTACTATCGCCGATCCAAGCCGATGCAACAGCACTGAAGATTTTGCGTTCTCTACTCGCCGCCTGCCCGGTTCGGATCACCGGCCTCGCTCGACGGCGCCGAGCCTTCGGGGCGCGGCCCGCCATGGCGGCGGCGGCGGCGGCGATGCAGCGGGAATCGGTCGGGCGAACCACCGTCGAACCCGTTCTGCCCATAACCTGCCGGCTGTGACTGTCCCGGTTGCGGCGATGATCCGGTGACGAATGCGGGCAGGCGGTCGACGTCGCCGGCTTCGTCATTGCCGCCGCCTTGCGGCTGCGGTCGACCGCCGTGAGGCTGCTGCCGATCCCTGCCCCCGAAGTGGCGTTGGTCGCGCGGCATGTACGGCTGCGGCTCGCGCGGAGGGTAAGGCTGCTGTTGCTGCTCGCGCGGCGCAAACCCGCCTTCGCCGGCCACCATGCCGGGCTGCTCGTTGCCGTCGTCTTCGCTGTCGTCGAAATTCTGTTCGCGCGGCTCGTTGTCGCGATAGTAGGGATTGTTCTGGCGGAATTGCTCCTGCGCGGCCGCAATCAAACGGAAGTAATGCTCGGCGTGCTGGTAGTAGTTTTCCGCCGCCACCGGATCGCCCGAAGACTGCGCGTCGCGCGCGAGCTGCATGTACTTGTCCGCGACATGCGATGCCGTCCCGCGGATTTTTACGTCCGGGCCGTTCGATTCGTAAACCCGCGTCAGCGGATTTTGGCCCCTGCGGTTATTGTTTCGCCCCCGCATACGCTTGTTCTGACCGTTTCTCATGGCTTCCGTTTCGTCGACCTCCGTTTAGCGGCGAGTCTCTCGCCTTCCCGAAGCAGGCAGCATTCAGGTCGCAACGCCGTTGCCGGCGCCGCCTCGGCATTGCCGAAAGCGGCACACATGTGGCCCACGCGACCTGAGCTTTCTGTCACGATGACCGTAGCAACCCTCGGCGACGGCAACTGCCGCGGCCTTGCCTACCCCCGTCATGCGCACCGCATCCAGCGACGCTGCGCGCCAACCGATGGAGCGTCCCATATCCCGAATCGGCGAACCGCTTTGCTTCGGGTCTCTAAAGCCTAATTGTTCGCCTTGCTCGATCCGAGGCTCTCAACCGAGCCGTGCTCGGGGCCTGTCGACGATCGTCCATCCCGTATCGGGTCATCTCTGATCTCCAACCTAATCGCTCCGCGGCGATAATCCAAGTGCTTTTTTCGAACCCTGCGAAAGGTCGGGAATGTGCTTAGCGGCCCGAATCACCCGCGCGATGCCTTCTAGATCGGGGATCGGGCCGGCAATTTCGAGCCCGAATGCGCCGAGAATCCGGCCAACGGCGGTGGCCTGGCCGGCGCCGATTTCGACGATCAGCTGTCCACGCGCGGCGATCAGTCGGCGAGCGTCGGCGGCGATGCTGCGGAAGGCCGCCAAGCCGTCGGCACCACCGTCGAGCGCAATGCGGGGGTCATGATCCCTGACCTCGGGTTCCAAGGCCGCGATCGTGCCGCTCTCGACATAGGGTGGATTGGAGACCACGAGGTCGAATCCGCCGGCGAGCGCCGCGCCGAAATCGCAAGCGACGAACGCGGCGCGCCGATCGAGCGACAGCTGGCGCGCATTGTCGGCCGCCGTTGCCAGCGCCTCGTGGCTCGTGTCGGTGCCGACGCCCACCGCATTCGGCAGCTCGCTCAGCAGCGCCAGCAGCAGCGCGCCGGATCCGGTCCCGAGATCGGCGATGGCGAGCCGCCGCGTGCGCGGACCGCTCTGGTCGATCGCGGCAAGCGCGGCTTCGACCACCGTTTCGCTGTCGGGTCGCGGAACCAGAGTAGCCGGCGTCACGCGCAATCGAAGCCCCCAGAATTCCTTGACCCCGACGATGCGCGCGACCGGCTCGCGCCCGAGGCGGCGGCCGGCAAGGACGGCGATGCGGTGACGTTCGGATCGCGCCAGCGCGCGCTCCGCGGCCGCCACGACCGCTGTACGGTCGAGGCCGAGGGCGTGTCCGATCAAGAGCCGCGCGTCGAGCTCCGGCCGCTCGAGGCCGGCGGCCCGGAAGCTGCGCGCGAGCGCGCGTCCGGCATCCGCAATCGTTTGCGCCTGCCTGGTATCGAGGACGCTCATCCGGGCTCGCTCTCCTCCGCCGCCAGCAGGACCGCCTGGTGCTCGGTGATGAGCGCATCGATGATCTCGCCCAAGGCCTCGCCTTCGAGCACTTGCGCCAGCTTGTAGAGCGTGAGGTTGATGCGGTGGTCGGTGACGCGGCCTTGCGGAAAGTTGTAGGTGCGGATGCGCTCGGAGCGATCGCCCGATCCGACCTGGCCACGCCGTTCGGCCGCACGCTCGCTGTCGCGCTTGGCGCGCTCCATGTCGTAGAGCTTGGTGCGCAGCAGCGCGAGCGCCTTGGCGCGATTGCGGTGCTGGGAACGCTCCTCCTGTACGGCGACCGCGATGCCGGTCGGCAGATGCGTGATGCGAATGGCGGACTCGGTCTTGTTGACGTGCTGGCCGCCGGCGCCGCCCGCCCGCATGGTATCGATCCTGAGGTCGGCATCGGCGATCTCAACGTCGACGTCCTCTGCCTCCGGCAACACGGCGACCGTCGCGGTGGAGGTATGAATGCGCCCCGACCCTTCGGTGTCGGGAACGCGCTGCACGCGATGCACGCCGGATTCGAACTTGAGCCGGGCGAACGCGCCGGCGCCGCGAATTTCCGCAACGACCTCCTTGAAGCCGCCCATGGTTCCTTCGCTGAGCGAGATCACCTCCACTTTCCAGCGCCGCAGCGTGGCGTAGCGCTCGTACATGCGGAACAGGTCGCCGGCGAACAGTGCCGCCTCGTCGCCGCCGGTGCCGGCGCGGATCTCGAGGATCACGTTGCGTTCGTCGGCGGCATCCTTGGGAATCAAGGCCAGGCGGACTTCCTGCTCGAGCGCGGCGTGCCGCGCCTCGAGGCCCTCCTTCTCGCTCGCCGCGAGCGCGCGCATCTCCGGCTCGGTCGCCGGATCCGACACCAGGGCATCGAGATCCGCGAGCTCGGCCGCGGCGGCGCGCAGCGCCTGCACCTTCTCCACCAGCGGCCCGAGCTCCGCGTACTCGCGCGACAGCTTGACATAGGTCTCGCGATCCGGCTGGCCGGCGAGCTCGGCCTCGACCGCCTGCCGGCGGGCAATCAGCGCATCCAATCGGGCCGGTTGCAGCATGGCCGAGCCCTCAGAACTGCAGGCCTTCGGCGACCGCGAACGCGACCAGGCTGTCGCGCACCGGCACCCGGGAACTCAGGCCATCGATCAGCTTGCGAACGAGCGCGCCCGCGCGCGCCGCGTCGACATCGAGCAGCAGCGACTTGACCGGGCCGAGCGCCGACGGCGTCACCGACAGCGAGCGGTAGCCGAGCGCGACCAGCGCCAGCGCACCGAGCGGCTTGGAGGCGAGCTCGCCGCACAAGGTGACCGATTTCCCATGCGCCCGGCCCTTGTCGACGATATCGCGCAGCGCGCGCAGCACGGGGACCGAGAGCGGATCGAACCGATCCGCGACCCAGCTGTTGCCGCGATCGGCCGCGAACATGAACTGCACCAGATCGTTGGAGCCGACCGACAGGAAGTCGACACGCGTGAGCAGCTCGTCAAGCTGGTAGAGCAGGGCCGGCACCTCGACCATGGCGCCGACCTCGATCCGCTCCGGCAGCGCGTGGCCGTGGCGGCGCAGATGCGTCAGCTCCTTCTCCACCAGGGCCTTGGCGCGGTCGAATTCGTCGACCGCGGAGATCATCGGGAACATCACCTTGAGCCCGCGGCCGGCCGCCGCCCGCAGCAGCGCGCGGATTTGGCTGCGCAGCAGGCCGGGCCGGTCGAGCCCGAGACGGATCGCCCGCCAGCCGAGCGCCGGGTTCTCCTCCTCGACGACGCGCATATAGGGCAGCACCTTGTCGCCGCCGATGTCGAGGGTACGGAACGTCACCGGACGTTCGCCGGCGGCGTCGAGCACCGCGCGGTAGAGCGAATACTGGGCACTGGTGCGCGGGAACCCGGCCGCGACCATGAAGTGCAGCTCGGTACGAAACAGGCCGATGCCCGCGGCCCCGGTCTCCTCGATATGCGGCAGGTCGACCAACAGCCCGGCGTTGAGCAGCAGCTTGACCTCCTCGCCGTCGCGCGTGATGCAGGGCTTGTCGCGCAGCGCCTGGTACTGCGCCTGGCGCCGCGCGCGGAAACGCACCTTCTCGACATAGGCCCGCTCGATATCCGGCGGCGGGCGCACCTGCACCTCGCCCGATATCCCGTCGACGATGATCGGATCGCCCGGGTCGACCAGGCCGGCGGCGTTGTCGATCTGGCCGACTGCCGCGATGCCGAGCGCGCGGGCCACGATCGTCACATGCGAGGTCGGGCCGCCCTCCTCCAGCACCAGGCCGCGCAGGCGCGAGCGGTCGTAGTCGAGCAGCGCGGCCGGGCCCATGTTGCGCGCCACGATGATGGCGTTCTCCGGCAGCTGTTCCTTGCTGGGCGCATGGTCCTGGCCCGTGAGCTGGCGCATCAGCCGGTTGGCGAGATCGTCGAGATCGTGCAGCCGCTCGCGCAGATACGGATCGGTCTGCCGCATCATGCGGGCGCGCGTGTCCGACTGCACGCGTTCGACGGCGGCCTCGGCGGTCAGGCCGGTCGCCACCGCTTCGCGCATCCGATGCAGCCAGCCGCGGTCGTAGGCGAACATGCGATAGGCTTCGAGCACGTCGCGGTGCTCGCCGCCATCGGCCACGTCGCCGCGCGTGAGCATGCTGTCGATGTCGGCACGGATGGTTTCGACCGCGGCATCGAGCCGCTTGACTTCCTTCTGCACGTCGTCGGCGATGAAGTTGGTGATCACCACGCGCGGCTCGTGCAGCACGACATGGCCGAGCGCGAGCCCCTCGGAAAGCGCGACCCCGGTGGCCTGCAGCCGGCGGCGGACGGCCGGCTCCGCGCCCGGCTTGGCGAGCGCCGAAAGCTCGCCCGAGGCGATCATCTCCGCCAGCACCATGGCGGTGGTCTGCAGCGCCTCGACCTCCTCCTCCGAATAGGTGCGGTGGGCGCGGTTCTGCACCACCAGAACACCGAGCGTGTTGCCGGCGCGCAGGACCGGGACGCCGAGGAACGCGTGGTAGATCTCCTCGCCGGTCTCCGGCCGGTACGAGAAGGCGGGATGGGTCTGGGCTTCCGACAGGTTGACGGCGCTCGCCTCGCGCGCGACCAGGCCGACCAGGCCTTCGTCGGAGCGCAGCACGGTCTGGTGCACGGCCTCGCGCTTCAAGCCCTCGGTGGCATAGAGCTCGAGCGTGCCGTCCACGCGCAGCACGTAGACGGAGCAGACCTCCGCCACCATGTTGGCGGCGATCAGCACCACGATCTTGTCGAGGCGATCCTGCGGGCTGACCGGCTCCGCCATGACTTCGCGAAGCCGTCGCAACAGCACGCGCGGGCCGCCGAGCGCGCCACGCATTGAGGTCGAGGTCCCACCAAGCATTTTGCGGCGAAGGCGATGCCGTTCGCCGTCGAAAATGCGAAATCCAAAGAACCGCAGCGACAGCGATGCACCCGCATCGATGTCGCTATCGGGCCGCAGTCCGGCCGGGCCCGCATCCGGGCGTCGGCATCGCTTCAGAAATCCGCAGGCTCCGGGCCCCCCGCGGCGGCTTCTAGAGCGCCGTATAGCCAATGCAAGCTCCGGCCCGCAAGGCTTTGGATCGCGGCGATCAACCGGCCTCCTCGGTCGATCCGGCCGGGGGCTGCAACGGGATCCACCCGCCGGTTGCGTTGCTGGCCCGATTCGGCTCCAGACCTGGGTCCTTGCACCCCGAGTTTTGGCCATCGCGCGCGTTGTTCATGAACAGCTCGGCCACCGGCTTGGGTGTGCGGTTGTTCGGCGTGACGATCGCGATCGGCTTGCGCGTCGTCGGCAGATTCGCCGACGGCGCGCTGAGTGCGGAGTCCTTGACCGGGAGCCTTGATACCGGCGCGGGCACCACGGTCAGAAAACGCCCGGTGACGAAGAGGGTTCGGCGTGCCGGATAGGTGTAGGTCACATATGGCGTTACACCACGGCATTGCGTCGGGCCGCTTCGCGGAACCACTGCGCGCTGAGCTTCGGCGTGCGCTTCTGCGTCTTGAAGTCCACGTACACGATTCCGAACCGCGTGCCGTAGCCGTCGTTCCACTCGAAATTGTCCATCGCGCTCCACACGAAGTTCCCCTTCAGAGGAATCCCCTCGGCCGCCGCCCGCTGCTGATGCATTATGCCGTTTCTGAGATACATCAGACGATCGGAGTCGTAGACGTTACCATCGTCCGCGACCACGTCGCTCGCCCCGCACCCGTTCTCGGTGATGTAGATCTCCTTCGGCTTCCAGATCGAATGCAGCAGGCGCGGCGACCAATATTGGGACTCCGGCGCGAGCCGGTGCCAGCGCGAGAACATCTTCGGGTGCGAGTCGTTGAACGGGACTTCCCGATATCCGGGAGGCTGATCGGACGCCATTACCAGCAGCGTCGGGATGTAGACATTGATGCCGACGAAATCCAGCGGCGCGCCGACGATCTTCATCTCCGCGTCGGTGAACTTCGGCGCGTCCTTCCCCGCCGATTTCAAATAGGCGTCGTCGTAGCGGCCTTCCAACATGGGTCCCATGAAATAGCGGTTCAGATCCCGGGTGGCCGCCTCCGCAGCTTTGACATGTTCAGGCGAGTCGATCACCGGCAACGCGTGCGGCATGTTCTCGGCCGGTCCCACCTTCGTGCCCGCGCGTCCCGCCGCGCGGATCGCCTGAACCGCCAGGCCGTGGGCGAGAATCGTGTGGTGACGCACCTGATTGAGCGGCCCGTCTTCGAGTGTCAGGCCAGGGGCGATATGGATGCGCACGGGCTTGCCCTGTACGTGCAGTTCGACCCCGCGGTGCCCCATGACTGTCACCTGGTTGAATTCATTGATCGTGAAGTAGTGCCTGACCCGGTCGCCCAGACGCCTCGCAACGTAACCGGCGTAGTCGCCGAACGCTTTCGGGGTCTCCGCTGACTGCCACCCGCCCATGTCCTGAAGCGCCTGCGGCAGGTCCCAGTGATAGAGCGTTGCGAACGGTTCGATGCCGGCCGCCTTCAGCTCGTCCACCAGGCGACTGTAGAAGTCGAGCCCCTTTTGATTGGGCTGTCCGGTGCCGTTCGGAAAGATCCGCGGCCAGGCGGTGGAGAAGCGGTACGCGTTCACTCCCATGTCCTTCATCACCTGCACGTCTTCCTTGTAGCGGTGGTAGTGGTCGATCGCGACGTCGCCGGTGTCGCCGTTCTTGATCGTGCCTGGCGTGTGCGCGAAGGTGTCCCAGATCGACGGACCTTTGCCGTCCTCATTCCATGCCCCCTCAATTTGATAAGCCGCCGTGGCAACGCCCCAATAAAACCCTGGCGGAAACGTGCGCGCGTCCACTTCTGCCCGACGTATTGCGACGTCGCGAACTGGGCCTGGGCGAACGCAGGAAGCCCTGCAGCCGATGCAAGCAAGGCTGTGCTGCCGGCTAGTTTTGAGAATTGGCGACGGTCTGATGAACGACCCATGATTGCCTCCTCGAGAAGAACGGGGCACGAGGTGCATCCAGCGAAACCTCTTCAGTGCGGATCAGCGTTCAAGCCGCACCGCAGTGTCTACCAGGTACCTTGATTATTGCGCCCACACAGATCGCGATCCAGGGGGCTTGGGGCGTCATTGACCCGCGCCGGCATGTCGCCCAATGGAATGGTCCGGTCGTGCTCCTGCCCCGCCGGCGTTTGAAGCTGGCCAGGGGCGCCAAAGACAAGGAGCACGTTCATGGCTGAGCAGCCGCGGATCACGATCGCCGTGATCGGCGTTGATATCGGCAAGAACTCCTTGCACGTGGTTGGGCTCGACAGGCCGGGTGCGATCGCGCTGCGCCAGATGTGGATCGTGTGTCGCGATGGGACCCCAACCGAACCTTCCGCTCGGCTCGCGAACGTTACCGCCATTTCCGGCACCGTCACTTGCCGCCCCGGCGGCAACGCGTATCCTGTTGACCACAAATCAATCTCTCGCTGCGCTGGACCTGGGCTCCCGACGGTCCGGGTTCGGTCGACAGCCCTGTCTTGGTAGCAGAAGGGAATGTGGAGGTCGGCCATGAAGAGAACCGTGATTGCGGCACTCGCGTTGATCGGCGCGGGAGCATCGGCGAGTGCGCAAACCTTCTCGTCAGGCGATCTCGCCCGTCGCACCATCGAGCGGCGCGCAGTCGAGGCCGTCATCTGGGGCATGCCTGCGGTGAACTACGACCTGATGCTGCAGGAGATGATCAACAAGGCCAAGGGCAAGCCAAACCAGATCGTCTTCTGGTCGCGCCTGCCCGACTGGAAGAACCAGACGCTCACACCGAATCCGGATTCGATCTACCTCATGCCGTTCTTCGACACCAAGGACGTGGGGCCGGTGGTGATCGAGATCCCGCCGGCCGACGAGGGGTCGATCAACGGCACCATCATGGACCTCTGGCAGATACCGCTGGAGGACGTCGGGCCCGCCGGCGTCGACAAGGGCAAGGGCGGCAAATACCTCATCCTGTCGCCGGACTATAACGACAAGGCGCCCGACGGCTACATCGTCCTGCCGTCTGAGACCTACCAGGGATACGCGCTGCTGCGCTCCATTCTTGCAAGCGGCAGCGACGCGGACGTGGCCAAGGCGACGGCCTATGGCCGGCGCATCAAGGTCTACCCGCTGTCGCAGGCGGCGAGCCCGCCGCCGACCGTCTTCGTCGACGCGATCGACATCGTTTATGACGCCACGATCCCCTACGATCTGCGCTTCTTCCACGCGCTCAACAGGGTCGTGCAGCAGAGCCCTTGGCTCGCTCGCGACCGGGCGATGATCGACATGCTCAAGTCGATCGGCATCGAACGAGGTAAGCCATTTGACCCCGACCAAAAAACACAGGCGAGCCTGAACGCGGCCATCGGCGAGGCCAAAGCCCTGCTGGAAAGCCGGTATGAGGACGTCTTTGCCACCGCGCCCGCGTATTTTGACAACAGCCGGTGGCTGCTGCCGGCGTTGCCGGGTTACATCAAGCAGGCACAGGAGGGCTTTTCCGACCCGCAGGCCTATGCGGTCAACGACCGCGGGCTGGTTTTCACGTTCGCCTTCTTCTCGCCCAAGCATCTGGGCGAAGGCCAGTTTTACCTGATGACGATCAAGGACAAGGGCGGTCAGCAGCTCAAGGGCGCGCGCACGTATCGCCTCACCGTGCCGGCGAACGCACCGGTCAAGCTCTACTGGTCCGCAACGGCCTACGACCGCGCGACCCACGCCCTCATCCGCGACCAGAAATGGGCCAGCCGCTCGTCGCAGAGTCCGGGACTGCAAAAGAATGCCGACGGTTCGGTCGACGTCTACTTCGGGCCCAAGGCGCCGACGGGCAAGGAATCGAACTGGGTTCCCACCAATCCCACGGGAGAGTTCGAGGTCCTCTTCCGCTTCTACGGCCCCGAGAAGCCGTTGTTCGACAAGACATGGAAGCTGCCGGACATCGAAATGACCGAGAACCCATGACCCGACCATCTTCCCGAACCGAACCGGGGGAGTGAGCGATGCAGCTGGACTTCTGGACAAGCACAGCGGGCGCTCTGTTCGCTCTCGCAAGTCTCGCGGCGCCAGCGCAGGCGCAATCCATCACGCCATCACCAAGCTGGACCCGCGCGATGCCGGCTGGCCCCGACACGCGCGTCAAGATCACGGAGGAATACGCAAAGCATGTCGCGCGCGACGTCTATTTCTGGGCTTGGCCGCTGGTCAACATCTACAACCGGCGGCTGGCAGTGAAGGACCTGCCAGATTTCGTCCGGGCCGGCCCGGTTCCGTCCGCACCGCTCAACCGGCTGGCCATGCTCACCGACTACGTCGATCCCGAGGAGCGCCTGGCGGCCTGCCCCAACCAGGACGTCGTCTACGGTGTGGGATCGCTTGCGCTCGATGCTTCCCCGGTGGTTATTCAGGTGCCGGACTTCGGCGACCGCTTCTGGGTGTATCAAGTCGTCGATCTGCGCTCCGACAGCTTCGTCCAGCTCGGCAAGATGTACGGCACCAGACCCGGCTTCTATCTGCTGGTCGGCCCGAACTGGCGCGGCGAAGTGCCGAAGGGCATCACCAAGGTATTCCGCGCCTCGACGAATACCGGCTTTGTCGCCCCGCGCGTCTTCCAGGACGACACGCCGGAGGACAAGCGTGCGATCCAGGGCCTGCTGCATCAGATCATGATGTACCCGCTGTCCGAATACGACGGCACGCCGAAGAGCAAGGATTGGAGCAGCCTTCCGCAAGCTCCGGCGCAGGCCGGCGGCGAAGAGGAAGTGAGATGGGTCGTGCCGGAAAGGTTCTTCGATGAGCTTCCGGCCGTGCTTGCGGACGCGCCGCCACTCCCGGGGGAGGAGGCGCGCTACGCGCAGGTGCAGGCGGTCCTCGCCGCGCTGAAGAGCAACCCGAGCCTGAAACCGGCCATGATCAGCGCAGCGTCGGAGGCGGACGAAAGGCTCGTCAAGCCGCTGTTCCAGTTCCGCAACTACGGCCAGCAGCTTCCGCACAACTGGAGCACGATCTCAAACGAGGCCGCGTTCGGCACCGACTACTTCACGCGCACGGCGGTGGCGAAATCCAACATCTTCGTCAACTCGCCGAACGAGACCAAATACTTCTATCAGGACCTCGATGCCGGCGGCGCGCGCCTCAATGGCGCCAACCGCTATATCGTGACCTTCCCGAAGGACCAGACGCCGCCGGTCAACGGCTTCTGGTCGCTGACGCTCTATAATCAGAACCATTTCTTTGAACCGAACGAACTCAAGCGCTATTCCGTCGGCACCAAGAACAAGACGTTGCAATTCAACCCGGACGGCTCGCTGACGATCTACGTCCAGGCTGATGCGCCGCCAGGCCCGCAGCGTGCCAACTGGCTGCCGGCGCCGAAGGGCGGCGATTTCTCGCTCTATGTCCGCGCCTATTGGCCGAAGCCGGCGGTCACCGACGGCTCATGGACGCCGCCAGCCGTGCAGCGGGCAAACTGAAATCCAGGCTCGACGCCCGCCTCCTTCGACCCGAAGCGGTCATCGCAACGAGCCGCTCGCCGCGCCCTCCACGAGCCCTCGGCGCTTGGCGGCGCGTGGCCAGAGACGCCGCGCGCGACTGCCGCTCGTCCCGCTACGCGCGGCAGCCACAGCGCGATTTCGGGAAACACCATGACCAGGATGAGCGCAATGAGCTGCAGTCCCATCCACGGCCAGCACGATGCAAAGATTTCCTCCATGGTGACGTCGGGCGGGGCCACGCTCTTGAGGAAGAAGCAGGCGCCTCCGAATGGCGGCGACAGATAAGCGATCTGCATGTTGATGTTGAACAGGATGCCGAACCAGACCGGATCGTAGCCGAGCGATTTGATGATCGGCAGGAAGATCGGCAATGGAATGGCGCCTGCCGTGATCCAAAGCAGATTTTCCCGGCCGCCGAGCGGTCTTGGCCGATGCTGTCGCGGTGCGCGGCTTGCGCCGGGGTCACGTCATCGGGGCACGAGACTGGTTCCGAGGGGACAGATGCCCCGAACAATGCGGTCGACCAACCGACTAGCGTGACTATCACTTAGGTCGCTCGATCCGACCAATAGGTTGTACCAGACAGCGCCGGCGACGATTTCAGCCACCAGCTCCAAATCTACATGGGGCGAAATCTCTCCACGTCGTGCACCGCGTTCGAGAATCGTCAGCACGACGTGGCGCCGGCTAGGGGCGAACTCATTCCGCACAATTCTAGACACTGCAGCGTTCGATTGCGCCTCAGCGACGATGCCGGCCAACGCCAGACCTGCAGCTGTTTCCCGATAAAGCTTGAACGCGCCCTGTATCAGAACGGTGAGGTCCCGCGCAAAGTCCCCCGTGTCTGGGGGAGGCACCACCGAGACCGCGAGTTCCGCATATAGGTCAATGTAGATCGATGCTTTGGTGGGCCACCAGCGATAGATCGTGGTCTTGCCGACGCCAGCCTCAGCCGCAATACCTTCGATGGTAATGTCGGCATAGCCGCGCTTGCTCAGAAGCCGGGCAGCTGCATCCAAGACAGCGCGCCGGCTGCGCTCGCTTCTCGGCCTTCCGACAGTGGCAAGCGCCCTGACCACACCGCCTCCGCTCTGCATCAGATTCGGACGATCCGTATCGTATAATCCCTTTTTGCCGGCGCGCCAACCGCTACATCGTAAGCAAAATTAGGACCATTCGTGGGTCATGCGATTTGGATGTTGACGATACGGTGCGTATCGTATATGGCTGTGTCCGCAAATGCCCGCCCCCGGTTGATCCGCGAGAAGGCTGGCGAGCTGAAACTCAAAGGAGGAACCCATGATCAAGCCGGCGTCCGCCCGCCCGGTGAAGACTATCAGCTGCCTGACGCTCTTGATTGCCCTGGGAGCCACGTGCCCCGACCCCGCCAACGCTCAGTCCAGAGAAATTCGTTTCGCCAATTACCTGCCTGCCTCGCTCCCTCAGATCCAGATGGATCAATGGTTTGCCGACGAGCTTGCCAAACGCAGCGGCGGAAGCGTCAAGATGCGAATCTTTGCCGCCGGAGCGCTTGGGAAGCCGACGGAATTGCTCAAGCTCGTTGCCGAGGGGGGAGTTGATGTGGCGGCGACGGCGCCCGGTTATTTTCCTGCGCAAATGCCGTTCCTGGCGGCGACCAATTCCTTGCCTCTGGCTTACAAAGACGCCGAGCAATCCTCCAAAATCATTCATACGCTCTACAACGAAATACCCGCTCTGAAGGACGAAATGCGCCAGAACAACGTACACCCGTTGTTCTGGCATGTGATTGATCCCTATTACCTCGTCTGTCGGACTCCAGTTCGAAGTCTCGCCGACCTAAAGGGCAAGCGAGTGAGAAGCTGGGGCGAGGACGTGCCCCGCCTCTTCAAGGCCATCGACGCCGTGCCGATCAGCCTCCTTCCGGCTGAGCTCTACGAAGCCCTGCAGAGGGGCACCATCGATTGCACGCCTTACTCGCTGGCCACTGCTGTCAGCCTGAAACTGCACGAGGTGGCGAAGTACGTGACCTTCATGAGCATTGGTTCCCCTGGTGGATGGCCGCAGTTCTACAATCTGAAAGTATGGGAGAGCTGGACGCCCGAGAGCAGAAAGCTCTTCATGGAAGTCGCCGAGGATGCCAAGAAGCGTGAGCTGGAGCAGCTCGCAAAAGCCGACAAAGAAGCGCGTGAAGTCATGAAGGCCGCTGGCGTGGAATTCATCGAGTTCCCCGAGCAAGCCAAACTAGAGGCGCAGGCTCCCGACTTCATTGGCGAGTGGGTCCGCAAGATGGAAGGGCTCGGCAAGGGCGCCGACGCTACCAAAATGGCGCAGCGATGGAGGGAGCTGCAAAAGTAGCGGCTGCCTGACCTGTCACTCTTGAGCTCTCGTATTGATGCGGGGCGGCGGTGCTCGAGCCAGCGACGATCTGCGTGTTGGCGATCCTGGCCCTCCTCGGTCTGCTCGCGCTGGGCACACCGGTCGCGGTCGCCATGGGGCTCGTCGGCATCGTCGGAATGTTTGTGGTCGGCGGACCTGCGCTTGCCCTCACTCAGGTGCACACTCTGCCCTATCAGCTTGGCGCCGACTACGTCTTCGCCGTCGTGCCGCTGTTCGTGCTGATGGGCAACTTTGTTACGCTCGGCGGGCTTGCCACTGACCTCTACGATGCCGCCGAAAAATGGCTCCGGCATGTTCGTGGCGGCCTTTACTATACCACCATCGTTGCGTCGACGGCGTTTGGCGCAGCATCCGGTTCGAGCATCGTCAACGCCTCGGTCTTCACGCGCCTCGCACTGCCTGAAATGCTCCAACGGGGCTATTCGAAGCAGTTCTCGAGCGCCTGTATCACCTCCGTGGGCACCATCGATGCGATGATCCCTCCCAGCGTCGCGATGGTCATCTACGCGATCATTACCGAGCAGTCGCTCGGGCGCCTGATGCTTGCCGGCATCGTGCCAGGCATCGTGTCGGCGGTGATGTATCTACTACTTACCAAGATCTATGTACGCTGGAAGCCGCATTTGGCGCCGGCACCCGGGCCAAAGGTCCAACTCGTCGAACGGATCGTCGCGCTGAAAGGAATCTGGATCGTCACCCTGCTCTTTGCGCTCATCATGGGCGGCATTTATCTCGGCTTGTTTTCCCCCGCCAGTGCGGGAGCTATCGGCGCTTCCGGAGCCTTCCTCGTGGTGATCGCCCGTCGTCGACTAGGTCGGCACGGATTCTGGGAAGCTTTGAGTTCTACGGCGTCAACTACCAGCGTCTTGTTCGTCATCATCATTGGCGGCCTGTTCTTGTCTCGCATGCTGGTGTCGACGGGGGCTATCAACGAGCTCGTGGAGGCCATCCAAAAGCTATCACCCTCTCCATGGCTGGTTCTCGCGCTGACCATCGTGGTCTATCTCATCCTCGGGTGCTTTGTGGACAGCACCTCGATGATGATCATCACGTTGCCGTTTCTCTTTCCGCTGTCGCAAGCGGCTCAAATTGATCCGATCTGGTTTGGGATCATCGTTATCCAGCTCATCGAGATCAGCACGATTACACCGCCAGTCGGAATGAATCTTTTCGCCTCCGTGGCCGCCGCCGAAGGGCGCATCAGCATGGACGACGTGCTGCGCGGGATAACGCCGTTCATCTTGCTGAATCTGCTCATCCTGGCCGTCCTCGTTGCATTCCCCTCGCTCGCGCTCTGGCTGCCCAATCAAATGATCAAATGATGATCCAAAATTGATCTCGTCGGATGAGAATGATGGAGCGCATTACCAAACTCGGCCTGTCCATGGCGGCGATTGCCGTTCTGGCGATCATGGTCATTGAGACCGCGAATGTGATTGCCACTCAGTTTGGTTATCCAATCGCCGGCGCGCTTGAGCTAATTGAAGCTCTCATGGTGCTCGTGATCTTCATGGCTCTTCCGGAAGTTCAAAGGCAGGGCCAGCACATCACCGTCGACCTGATCTTCCAACGCTTTTCAGCCGGCATGCGCAAGAGCGCCTCGGCGTTAAGCGACGTTCTTGCGCTGGTGTTTTTCGGGCTCATGGCATGGCAAGGCTGGAAGCTGTTCTGGGAAAGCTGGGTCATCCGCGAGTATGCCCCCGGCTTGATCGCGTTCCCGACCTATCCCTCCAAGGCTTTATACGCTCTCGGGATCACAGCTACCGTGCTCGTCATTCTCGCAAAGTTCATGCACGTCGCCTCCAAACGACATTCGCAGGCCGCGGGCGTCCTGGATGAGCAGTCGCGCGGATAGAGAAAAGGTGACTCAGGAATGGAACTGATCCTTCATCACTACTATGGCTCAAACTACGCGGAGAAGGCCCGCTTGATGCTCGGCCTGAAGGGCTTGAAGTGGGGATCTGTCATTATCCCCGACATCGTGCCGAAGCCGGACCTTGTGGCACTCACCGGCGGGTACAGCAAGACACCTGTGCTGCAGATTGGGGCAGATGTTTACTGCGACACGCGCCGAATCGCGGACGAGCTTGAAGCCCAATATCCGCAGCCGAGCTTGTTTCCCTATGGGCGCGGCCTTGCCGACGTGTGCCAGTTCTGGGCCGATGGCGCGCTGACGTTGGCAGGCGGGCGCTATCTGATCGGGCGAGCACATGAACGTTGGCGGCCGGAGTTCCACGCCGATCGAGCCGCGCTCTGGGGTGTGCCGGTGGATTTGGAGCGCATGGCGCGCTCCGCAGAGCGCTATCGCCAGCAGCTGGTGGTCTATCTCGACTGGCTCACGGAAATGCTCGCTGACGGACGACCCTACGTGCTGGGCACGCAGATCGGGGTCGCCGACATTTCCGCCTATCACATCCTCTGGTTCCTGCACACGGGTGGTGAGAAGGCGACCGATGTCCTGCAAAAGTTCGACAAGGTGCGCGCCTGGATGGACAGGGTCGGCCGCATCGGACACGGCCAGGTTCAGGAAATGTCGGCGGCCGATGCCTTGGATGTGGCAAAGGGCCGGTCGCCGAAAAGCGCATCAAGTGTCGATCCGGATAACCCGGAAGGATTGCGGTACGGAGAGACGGTGCAGGTGCGTGCAGAAATTGCCGGACGCGACCCCACCGTTGGCGCCTTGCACATCCTGACGCGGCAACACGTCGCCGTCCGCCGTTCCAACGACCGGGTAGGCGATGTCGTGGTGCATCTGCCCCGTGTCGGTTACGTCGTCACCCGCGCGTGAGGTCGGCACGCATGCCATCGATTTACAGACTTCCATCGAAACGAGTCATTGCAACTGACTTGCCCAAGTCCTTATGGACCACGCCAGCCGTTGTCCGAATGCAGGCAGAGAAGTACGGCGCGCGCCATTTTTGTGCGTTCCACGATGGCGCACGTTTGAGCTTTCTGGACCTGGAAACGCAAAGCAATGCCTTAGCCTCCGCGCTGGCCGGGCTTGGAGTGCAGCCCGGCGACCGCGTCATGGCGCTGCTGCACAACAGCCGGGAGTTCATTCTCACCATGGTCGCCACGCACAAGCGCAAGGCGATCTTCGTGCCGATCAATACCGAGTTGAAAGGTGCATTTCTCCAACACCAGATAAGGAATGCCGAACCGCGCGTGGTCGTGATCGACGCCGAGCTCCGCGCGGCGTTCGAATCCATCGATCTTTGCGGCAGCGGGATCGAAACATCAGTGATCGTAGGCGGTGCCCCGGCACCGCTCTCAGGCACCAGAGCCTTTGCATTCGAGGAGCTTGCGGCGACATCGCCGCGCGCTGAGGACACTATTTCAGTCACGCCCTACGACGCATGCACGATCATGTTTACCTCGGGCACGACCGGGCCCGCCAAGGGTGTGCTGATGCCCCACGCTCATTGCTACTACTACGCCTGGAGCGCGAACCGCAGCACGGCTCTGACCGAAAATGACCGTATGTATATCTCCATGCCGCTCTTTCACGGCACCGCCTGTCTGCTGCAGTTTTATGGCAGCCTGCTTGCCGGCGCCCCCACCTACGTCGCCAAGCGCTTCTCCGCATCCTCGTGGCTGAGCGATATCCGCGAGTGCGGGGCCAGCGTCACTTATGCGGTCGGGGTCATGCCGGAATTCATCTTGAAGCAGCCGCGTCGGGACGACGACAAGGACAATCCCTTGCGGCTGAGCTGGTCTGTGCCGGTCTCGGACGCCTGGGGGCGGGAGTTCGAGGAGCGCTTCGGCCTGCGTATCCTCCAGGGCTACGGCATGACGGAGTTCAGCGTGCCGGTGTGGGGCGATCTCCGCGATCCGGTCAAAGCCGGCTGCGCCGGCCGGGTGGTGGACGAATTCTTCGAAGTCCGCATCGTGGATCCCGAGACCGACGAGCCGATGGGCGCCCACGAGATCGGCGAGATCGTGGTGCGCCCGAAGGAGCCCTCGGTCTTCATGGCGGGCTATTTCAGGATGCCAGAGAAAACCGTCGAGGCGTGGCGCAATCTGTGGTTCCACTCCGGCGATGCGGGTTATTTCGACAATGAGGGGCGCTTGTTCTACGTCGACAGGATCAGGGATCGCATTCGGCGTCGCGGCGAGAACGTCTCAGCTTACGAAGTCGAGGAGGTGATCAACAGCCATCCCGATGTCGTGCAGAGCGCGGTTGTCGGCGTAAAGGTCGCCGGGGCGGGCGGCGAAGACGAGATCTTGGCGTGCATCGTGCCAAGCTCCGACACCCTCGACGCTAAAATGATATTGGACTGGTGCGTTACGCGCATGCCGCGCTTTGCCCTGCCTCGATTCATCCGCTTCATGGACGATATCGAGCGCACGGCAAGCGGAAAAATTCGCAAGCAGGCGCTGCGGGACGCGGGGGTCACGCCGACGACATGGGACCGCGAGGCAGAAGGCTACGTGGTGGCGCGATGATGATCGAACCGCCTCCTCCGCACGCCCGCGACGACGCCCCCCATTCGGCTCCGCGCGGTAACGGCATGAATGCATATGTGCTTGCAGCCGCGACGTCCCCGCCAGTCGCCACGGAGCATTACCGGCGGCTGGAGGAGCTGATCTATGAGACGTCACGCCGGGCGCTGGACACTGCGGGCGTAAGCCGAGGCCAGCTTGATCACATCACGATCGGCGCGTGCGACGAGCTCGACGGTCGTCCGATCTCCAGCATGCTGATGGCTGCGCCGGCAGGCGGATTCGCAACCGACGAAATGAAAGTCACCGACTCGGGCGCGTCGGCCCTGTGTCTCGGCTATGCCCGATTGCGGTCGGGTGACGTCCACATTGGGCTGGTGACCAGCTGGTGCAAGAGCTCGAAGACCGATGTCGAGGCGGTCATGCGATTGCGCGGAGACCCGTTCTTCACGCGTCCCCTCGCGATCGGTGCCCTGGAAACTGACGCGCTCTTCGCACAGGCCGTGAGTGAGGAATATGGCATCACCGAAGATGAGGTCGGGCGACGGGTCGTGCTGGCCTATGCCCGTGCGGCCCGAAATGCCCGCGGCATGCGGCATCGCGAGCCTACTCTCGTGGAGGTGAAGAGTTCATCCTATGAGGCCACTCCGCTGCGCAGTGCTCAACGAGCGCCGCTGACCGACGGAGCCGTGTCGATGGTGTTGGCATCGGACCGGTTCCTAAAGGCGAATCCCGATTGCAAGCCGCTGGCGCGTGTTGCGGGCGCAGGCTGGGCGACGGACTCCTACCGCATCAGTGCGACGCGACTGCGCTCCATGGAATCCGCCCGCACTGCATGGCACTCGGCGCTGAGCCAGGCTGGCCTGTCCGCCGCCAAGGACTTGGACGTCATCGAGCTCGAGTGCCAGACCGGCTACCACGAGGCGGCATACGTGCGCGCCTTCGGGATCACCGATGAGAGCGTCATCTCGCCCTCGGGGGGAGCGTTCGCGCAAAACCCACTGTTCTGCACCGGTCTGGTGAACGCCGCGGAAGCGGTGCTGCAGGTGTCCGGCACTGCCGGCGGCGTGCAACGGCCGAACGCCAGGTGGGCTGCAGCGCACAGCTGCCACGGATACGCACAACAGGGCAATGTAGTGGTTATGTTCGAGGCCATCGCCGGATGACGCAAACTGTGGCCGTACTGGGAGCGTATCAATCCGACTTCAGGACTCATATTCCCGACCACACTTTCGTGGAGCAGGCGCAGCTGGCAGCTGTCGGCGCGCTTGCAGACGCCGGCATGGCAGGCGACGACATCGACGCGTTTGTGTTCTCGTTGGCGCCGACGCACTTCATGGGTGTGGCGGACGCGGACCGCTGGGCAATCGATCACATCTTCGCTGCCGGTAAACCCATCTTCCGCGTGCACACCGGAGGCGCGACCGGCGGCTCCGCGGTCCAGGCGGGCTACACGCTCGTGCGCTCCGGAATGTTCCGCTCGGTGATGATCGTCGGAGCGGAGAGGATAGCCGAGACGCCGGACGCACAAGAGGTGCTCAATCTGATCTTTGACGTCTTTTACGAGCGAGACATGCCGCTGTCGACCAACACGACCGTGGGCCTGTGGACCACCCGGTATCTGCACCGCTTCGGCCAGACACAGGAAGATCTAGCGCGCATCGCGGTGCGCGCGCGCCGCAACGCGATGAAGAATCCGCATGCTCACCTGAAGGGAGAGATCACCGTCGCCGATGTGATGGCTTCGAAGGTCATCGCTTATCCGCTGAAGCTGTTCGATATCTGCCCGCGATCCTCCGGCAGCGCTGCGATGATCCTCGGCAACATGGAGATGGCGAAGCGTTATTGCTCGCGTCCGGCCTTCATCAATGGTGCAGCCGGTGTGACTGACACGTACTGGATCGGTGACCGGCTGTCGCCCACGTCCAAGTTCGAATTTGTCGACCTCGGCCCGGCCGCACCTGCGGCGCGTGCCTGCTATGCCAGGGCCGGAATTTCGGACCCGACAAGGCAGATCCAGGTCGCCGAGCTCTACGACCCGTACACCGTCATGTACCCGGTCCAGCTCGAGCAAATGGGGTTCTGTGCCCCTGGGACCGCGCTGCGTCTGGACAAGGAGGGATTCTGGGACATGGACGGAGCGGTGGCCGTAAACCCGTCAGGGGGCACGCTCTGCACCAACCCTATCGCCGTCAGCGGGCTCGTGCGTGCGATCGACGCTGCCAACCAGGTAATGGGCCGGGCGGGTGCTATGCAGGTGGCGGGCGTCAGAAACGCGGTGTCGACGGCGGTGGGCGGTATCGCCCAGTTCTTCAACTGCACGGTGTTCGGCGCAGAGCCCTATTGGGCAGGAGGGCACGCATGAGCACGCCGACCGAGAGCCTGGAGGTCGTAAGCTGCGAGGTGCGACTGCACTACAACTACGCCGTCGGCCAGGTCGCGGGGCGCTTCATGCAGGGATTGAGGGAGGGCAAAATCCTCGCGACCCGCTGCTCGAAATCAGGACTTACCTATCTCCCGCCGCGTGCATATTGCGAGCGCACATTCGAGCGCTGCGATAGCTGGGTCGAGGCGCCGGGCGAAGGCGTGATCGAGGCATCCACCATCGTCGTCCGAGGCTTCGAGGGAAAGCGTAAGCCGCCGGTTGCGATCGCGTTCGTGCGGCTGGACGGGATTGACTCTGCCATCGCCAACTACGTCGACGGGCTCGATCTCTCCGACTACGAAGCGGCCATGAAGCGATTGGCGCCGGGCAAGCGGGCACGGGTCGTCTTCAAGGCCCATCGTGAGGGTCGCATCACTGACTTTTCCTTCGAGTGCATGGAGTAGGAGTGAATCCCGTGGGCAACTCCATTCGGTCTGACAAGCCATGAGCGATCTCTATGTCGTCGGCGTCGGGATGACCCCTTTCGGCAAGTGGCTTGACCGCTCCGTAAAGGATCTTACGCGTGAGGCGGTCAACATGGCGTTGGCGGATGCAGGTTGTGACAAAGATGCAATCGGGGCGGCCTTCTTTGCCAACGCGGCGCAAGGGGCGGTCGAAGGTCAATACATGATCCCAGGCCAGCTCGCTCTGCGCGCCATGGGGTTTTCCCGCATACCCGTCATCAACGTGGAGAATGCCTGTGCGAGTGCGAGCTCGGCTTTCTACCTCGCCTGCATGCAGCTCCGCTCCGGCGAGGCGGACGTGGTGCTCGCCATCGGCGCAGACAAGATGTTTACGCCGGACAAGGACAGGAACCTCGCGGTGTTGACCGGCGCCTGGGATGTGCATGAGGTCGACACCACTCTAAGCAATCTCGGCCAACTGGGGCAGGGCGTCGAGACGCCCGCGCGAATTCACGGCGAGGCACACAGCATCTTCATGGACGTCTACGCCGCCCTCGCTAAGCAGCACATGCGTCGCTTCGGTACCACGCAGCGGCAGCTCGCTGCCGTTGCCGCCAAGAACCACCGGCACTCGGTGGAGAATCCGCGCTCACAGTATCGAACCGATTTCAGCGTCGACGAGGTTTTGAGTGCCCGAATCATATCCTGGCCGCTGACCCTGCCCATGTGTGCCCCGATCAGCGACGGGGCCGCCGCCGCCGTGCTCTGTCGCCGAGAAGCTCTGCACCGGTTTGGCAGCCGGCGCGCGATCAGGATTCACGCCTCAGTGCTCGCAAGCGGCAGCGACCGCGGCGCGGAGGATCTTCAAAACCACATCTGCCGGCGCGCCGCCCTGCTTGCCTACGAGAAGGCCGGGCTAGGTCCGAGCGATATGTCGCTCGCCGAGGTGCACGATGCGACCGCGATGGGCGAGATCATTCAAAGCGAGAACCTTGGCCTGTGCCAACCGGGCGACGGGGGAGCGATGGCCGAACGCGGAGAGACCGCCCTGGGCGGCAGGCTGCCTCTCAACCCGTCCGGTGGGCTCGAATCCAAAGGCCATCCGATCGGGGCCACCGGACTGGCGCAAATCTTCGAGCTGGTTACGCAATTGCGCCACGAAGGTGGAAAACGCCAAGTCGAAAACGCACGCTTCGCCGTAGCCGAGAACGGTGGCGGATTCCATGGCTATGAAGAGGCAGCGGCCTGCGTCACGATTCTTGGTCGCGAGTAAGAGGAGCGACGTGTGGACTTTTTGCTGAATGACGAGCAGAGGAAGCTGCAAGATTCGGTTGCAGATTTTTGCCGCAACGAGGTGGCGCCAGGCGCAGAGGCTCGTGATCGCGAAGGACAGTTCCCGACAGCCCTATTCTTGAAACTTGCCGAGCTCGGGGTGACCGCCATTCCGCACAGTCCGGACTATGGCGGCCTTGGCCTGGGCACGTTCGAAATGGTTTTGGCCCTGGAGCAGATCGCGCGCGCCGACCAGTCGCTCGCGGTGACAACCATGGTGAACGCAGCTTGCAGCCTCACCTTTTCGCGGTTTGCGAGCGATGAGCTAAAGCAAGCATGGCTTCCCGATGTCGTGGCCGGCAGGAAGATCTGCTCGCTCGCCGGCACGGAACCGCAAGCGGGTTCCGATACCGCCGGATCGACCACGCGCGCGCAATTGCGGCCCGACGGTGCATGGATAATCAATGGCGAGAAGGCCTACATCACCAATCCAGGAACGGAGATCAGCTCGTTCACGATGGTCATGGCAGTAACGAGTTCCGACGGCGCGGCGAAGAAGGAATTCACGCTGTTTCACGTTCCTACGGGTACGCGCGGTTACGAAATTGGTTCCTCGTACCGCAAGATGGGCTGGCGCTCCTCCGATACACGCCCGCTTTACTTTCAAGACTGCAGGGTCAGCGACAAGGCGGTGATCGGTGGCGTCGGCAAGGGCCGATTGATCACGCACAGGGGCTTCCAGCAGGCCCGCGTGTTTCTGGGCGCCTGCTCGCTAGGGCTGGCGCAGGGCAGTCTTGACCATGCCTTGCAATACGCCAAAGCACGGCGTGCTTTTGGCGCCACGATTGGGAAGTTGCAACTTGTGCAGCAGATGATTGCCGATATGGCAGTGAAGATCGAAGCGGCGCGCATGCTCGTTTATCGAGCCGCCTGGCTCGCCGACCAGGGGCAAGCAACACTCAAGGACCTTGCTATGGCCAAGTACTATGCGACGGAGATCGGCACCGAATGTGCCAATCTGGCTGTGCAGGTCCATGGCGGCTGGGGGTTCATGGATGACTGTCCTCCCTCAAGGTACCTCCGTGATAACCGCATTTGCACGATTGGCGACGGGTCGAGTCAGATTCAGGTCCTGCTCATCGCCCGTGAGCTCGGCCTCGACGTCGCCTTTAACTAGGCACTGCTGACGACATGAACCAGGCAACACGATTTCAAGGCAAGGCCCTGCAAATGGAGTGGCCGGCAGGGGGCGTGGCGCTCGTAACGTTCACCCGTTCCGAGGAACTCAATACACTCTCCCTGGAGCTGATCAGCGAACTCCGGCACGCGCTCGAAGTCGCCGAGCACTGTGACGCCGGCGCGCTGATCTTAACTGGAACCGGGCGCGCTTTTTGCGCCGGAGCGGATTTGAAGCTTGTGGCATCGGCGGCGTCTCCCGTCACCCGTACGCCGATGCAATACCGCGATCGATATCTGGCCCCGATTGCGAACCTCTTCGACAGCTTCGAAGAAAAGGCGTTCCCGATTATCGCGGCGATCAACGGATATGCGCTTGGAGGGGGCTGCGAAATGGCGCTCTCGGCCGACTTCCGGATCATGGACCGAAAGGCCTGTCTGGGGCTGCCGGAAGTGACTCTGGGCGCGATACCCGGAGCAGGCGGCGTTCAGAAACTCATTCGTCACGTCGGCAGGGCTAAGGCTCTTGAATGGATTCTGTTGGGATCGCGTGTGTCGGCGGAAGAGGCCTACGCGCGTGGGCTGGTCGTCGAGCTCACCGATGCTGAGGAGCTCGTCCCGCGTGCCCTGGCGCTTGCCAAGCGCATCTTTGAGGCAAGTCCGGCTGCAATCGCCCAAGCCAAGATGTCGGTCTATGTTGCCGAGGACGCTGACCTGCGCACTGCTCGGCGGTTCGGCCTCGAGGCGCTGACAACTCTTGCGGGCACGACGCACTACAAAAAGGGCGTCAAAGCCTTCGTGCAAAAACGCAAAGCGCAGTTCAGATAGCTCGCACGAGCTGACTGCACTTTTTTCAACATCTTATGGCGCTACGGTGATTTGGCCCGACAATGTGCTGCCAAGAGGTCGACCAAACAGCATGCTTGCAGGCGACCTGGGACCCCGACAAGCGAGATGTCCGCTTGATCCGAAGCCGAAGCGAGTGCCGGTCGTCTGCGTCGGCTTGGGGATGGGCGCCCAGTTGGACCGCAGGTGCACGCGGTCCTCGCCGCGCGCGACTGCCGCTCATCCCGCTACGCGCGGCAGCCACAGCGCGATTTCGGGAAACACCATGACCAGGATGAGCGCAATGAGCTGCAGTCCCATCCACGGCCAGCACGATGCAAAGATTTCCTCCATGGTGACGTCGGGCGGG
>Ga0209382_10002497_pt1 | contig 26656 bp, 20 predicted proteins | sample SoiMetdeltSBSDD5_FD_187599 | JGI IMG/M metagenome (GOLD analysis project Ga0209382, IMG submission 187599) | Bulk soil microbial communities from a Populus tree surrounding site in Tennessee, USA - Soil MetaG P. deltoides SBSDD5 (SPAdes) (version 2) | ecosystem: Environmental > Terrestrial >... | reverse complement strand
CGCTGGGCACGCTTGGATTGATGGAGACTCGTGCAGCTGACTATCAGGCTGCGGCCTCGCTGGAGCGAGCGCTGCCAGCCACCACCGATACCGAAATCGACGGCGTCAATTGGCGCTGCACCGGCGACAAGTGCGTCGGCACGCCGGTCGGCCGCAAGTCACCCGGCTCGGGCATGGCCGAATGCCGGAAGATGGCCGCGGCACTCGGCCGGGTTGCGAGCTTCTCCAGTCGCGGCAAAGAGCTCAGCAAACGCGACCTGGACACCTGCAATCGCAGTGCGCGATGACCGCAGGACGGAATTGCAGCCCATTCTTGCTTGAGCTTCACGTCACTCATTCGCGCCAGCTGATTGGTTGCGCGCGTGCAATTCCTTACATTGCGCGCCAGAACCACACTGGGGAGCAGAACCGAGATGACGAGTGCCAAGTTTGCGATGTTGAAGCTATCGATCGTATGCGCGGTGGGGCTCGGGACGAGCGCCATCGTTCCGGCAGCCGCCGCGGCGAATGGGCCGTACCGGGCGGAAGCCACATTGGCCACGCCGGTGCAGTCGGCCACCGAGAAGGAGGTCGACGGAGTGACCTGGCGTTGCGAGGGACACAAGTGCTTCGGCAAGGCCGAGAAGCGCGCCTCGCTGGACTCCTATATGAAGGAATGCCGCAAGGTGGCGGCGGGTCTCGGCAAGTTGACGCGGTTCTACAGCCGCGGCCGTGAGATGCACGGCAGCGACCTCAAGAACTGCAACAGCGACGCTTCGTAGGTCGGCCGCTCCAGCGGCTCCTGCGCGCGCGGCATTCGCGCGTCCCTGCGCAGCAGGCTGCGGCCCGACGCGGGTGAGGGCATCCGCGGTCAGCGCGGATGCCCTAGAATCGCCCGCATGTATCACGCCCCGCTCAAAGACCTCCACTTCGTCCTCCACGACCTCATCGGCGACGCCGACCTGCAGGCTTGCCGGGAGCTGGGCGACTATTCCGCCGATCTCGCGGACAGCGTGCTGGCCGAGGCGGGCCGCTTCGCCGAGTCCGTGCTGGACCCGCTGTATCGCACGGGGGACCGCGACGGTGCCAAGTGGACGCCGCAGGGCGTGGTCACACCGCCGGGCTATAAGGAGGCCTATGCCCAGTTCGTCGAAGGGGGCTGGCCTTCGCTTGCGCACAGCACTGAGTTCGGTGGGCAGGGCATGCCCCGCGTGCTCGCCACGGCCGTCGAGGAGATCTGGACCTCGGCGAACTGCGCCTTCAAGTTATGTCCAATGCTCACGCACAGCGCGATCGAAGCGCTGGAGCAGGTCGGCACGCCCCGCCAGCAGCAGACCTATCTGCCGAAACTGATCAGCGGCGAGTGGTCCGGCACCATGAATCTGACCGAACCGCAGGCCGGTTCGGACCTGGCGCAGGTTCGCATGCGCGCGGTGCCCGAAGGCGATCACTTCCGGCTGTTCGGTCAGAAGATCTTCATCACTTACGGCGAGCACGATTTCACGTCGAACATCGTGCATCTCGCGCTGGCGCGCATCGACGGCGCGCCGGGCGGCGTCAAGGGCATTTCGCTGTTCGTGGTGCCCAAGTTCCTGCCGCGCGCCGACGGCTCGCCCGGCGAGCGCAACGACGTTCACTGCCTGTCGATCGAGCACAAGCTCGGCATTCACGCGTCGCCGACGTGCGTGATGGCGTACGGGCAGAAGGATGGCGCTATCGGTTATCTGGTCGGCGAGGCGAACGCGGGCCTCAAGCACATGTTCATCATGATGAACGCCGCGCGGCTCGCGGTCGGGCTCGAAGGCTATGCGCTCGCGGAGCGCGCGTTCCAACAAGCGGCGGAATGGGCGCGCACGCGCATCCAAGGCAAGCCGCCGGTCGCGGCTGCCGATGGGCCGGCGCCGATCATTCATCACCCCGACGTGAAGCGCATGCTGCTGACGATGAAGTCGCACACGGAAGCCATGCGTGCGCTCGCGCTCTATGCCGCGTACTTGCTCGACCTCAGCGATCGTCATCCGGACAAGGAACTGGCCGAAGGGGCAGCGGCGCGTGCCGCGCTGCTGATTCCGATCGTCAAGGGTTGGAGCACGGAGGCCGGTATCGAGCTGACTTCGCTCGGCATACAAGTGCATGGTGGCATGGGATTCGTCGAGGAGACAGGCGCGGCACAGCCGTATCGCGACGTCCGCATCTCGTCGATCTATGAAGGCACGACGGGCATCCAGGCGAATGATTTGCTGAACCGCAAGCTGGCGCGTGACCAGGGCGCCGCGATCAATTCACTGCTCGGAGAAGCTGCGCACGAGTTGCAGGCGATCGAGTCGTCCGACGCGAATGTGCGCGCGGCGAAAGCGCAGGCGCTGGAGGGACTGGCGACGACGCGGCGTGCAGCTTCGGGTGTGCTGAAGTCGATGATGGGCGCGCCCGCGGACGCGTACGCGGTGTCGATCCCGTTCCTGAAACTCTGCGGGTTCGCGCTCGGCGGCTGGCTGCTCGCGAAGTCTGCTGCAATTGCGGAGCGCAAGCTCGCGAGCGGGGCGTCGGATCGACAGTTCCTGGAAGGGAAGATCGCGAGTGCGCGCTTCTATGCGGATCACATCCTGCCGCAAACGCTCGCGCTCGCACGCGTCGTGGAAGGCGGCGCCGGCAGCGTCATCGAAACCGACGCCGACCTCATCTAGCTACAAGCAACCATAAATCGCCGCACACAACTCCCTCGCGCGCACATCGCCGACGAGATCCGGCCCCATCTGGTTGCACACGTAGCCGATCGCGAGCCGGTGGTCCGGATCCGCACAGCCGAACGACCCGCCCCAACCCGAATGACCGTAGGTCCGCGGGTTCGGTCCGAAGAATGTCGTCGCTGCGTTCAACACGACGCCGGCGGCCCATTGCGCCTCCAGCCCGAGTGTCAGATCCATGCGACTGCTCCGCACCTGCGTCATGCGATCGATCGTCGCCGGTGACAGCAGTTTGCGGCGCTGGAACTCGCCACCGTTGGCGAGCATCGCGTAAATCCGAGCGATTGCTTCCGCCGAAGCGTGCCCGTTGAGCGCAGGCATCTCGGCTCGGCGCCACGCCGCAGTGTTCGCCGCTTGCGGATGCATCAGCGGATTCGTGACGCTGCCGCGGGTTTCCTCGATGCTCGGCAGCGCGCTCGGATCGACCAGGTTCTTCGGCATGAGCGTTTCGGCGGCGCGTCTATGCAACGCGGGCTCCAGTCCGATGAAGAAGTCTGCTGCGAGCGGCGTCGCGATCTCTTGCTGCACGAATTCGCCGATGCTGCGGCGGCCGGTGGCACGACGCACGATTTCGCCCGCGAGATAGCCGTACGTGATCGGGTGATACGCAGTCTTCTCGCCGGGAACCCAGCGTGGCTTCTGCCTCGCCAGCGCGGCGCAGCGCCCGTGCCAATCGTAGAGATCTTCCATCGTCGTGCGATCCTCGAACGCAGGTAATCCGCCCTGGTGCGAGAGCACTTGCGCGATGGTGATGTGTTGCTTGCCGTTCTGTGCGAACTCGGGCCACACGCTCGCGACCGTGTCGTCGTAGCCAAGGACGCCGCGGTCGACCAGCATGGCGACGCAAACGGCCGCGACGCCCTTGGTGGTGGAATACACGTTGAGCAGCGTGTCCTTGCGCCACGGCTGCGTACGACCAGCATCCATGTGCCCGGCCCACAGATCGACGACGCAACGGTCGCCGCGAAACACAGTGAGTGCGGCGCCGACTTCGCGACAATGGTCGTTGCGTTGAAAGTTCGCGGCGAAGCGCTCGCGCACGGGTTCGAAGCCCGGCGCCACTGTGCCTGCCACGGGATCTACGCTATTGGGTTGAGCACTCATCAGGTATGACTCACTTGGGTTTCAGCCCCAGCCGCGAAAGCTCGACCATCTGGTCCGCGATTTCCCAGCGGCGCGCGGCGGCGCTCGCGGGCAACCACTTCGGGATCCAGCCGAACATGCCGGCGCCGGCGAGCGCGATTGCATCGACGTCGCAGCGCCGATTGCTGCCGTCCGCGATGCCTTGGTGGCCCATGTCCGTGAAGCGACGGTGCAGTTGCGCGAGCCGGCTCTGCAGTGCCTTGCGCGGGCCGGGCGCAATCGATTCGAAGCCGATCAGCGGCACGAGCGGAGAGGGGCCGGCGACCTGCGCCTGGACGTTGAGATGCAAGCCGATCATGCCGCGCTCGAGCCCGGTGGTGCCGCTGCGCTCGGCAAGATCGGTCATCTTCTCGTCGAGCTCCGCAGAGCGCTCGTAGCAACGCAGAATCAGCTCGCGCTTGTCGGAGAAGTAGTGATACAGCACGCCCTTGGTTGCGCCGAGCGCGGCTGCAATCTGCTCGAGCGACGCGCCATCGAGTCCACGCTCGTTGAACAAGCGCGACGCGGTCTCCAGCAGCTGCTCCACCTTCATCGCGGCGGCATGTTCGCGATCGAACATGTTCGCCGGGGTGCTCACCAGCGTCTTCACATCGATGCGACAAAGAAATGGCGCCGCAGGCGCAGCTGCGAGCCCGTGCTCCAGATGATCGACTACGGCCTCCGACATGCGCAGCGCGAAGGCGGCGTCGCCGCCCTGGCCGACCCAGCCGGGCGACAGCACGATCCAGCTGACGATGCCGAAGATCGCCTGCGCCGTTACGTGCGCATCGCATTCGCGAATCGTTCCCGCGCGGATGCCGTTGCGCACGAAGCTTTCCAGCGCAGCGATATTGCGGCCGTGCTCGGCCTCGATGAGGGTACGTTTCGCCTCGGACAGATACGCGATCTCGCTCACCACGGCCGCTGGCGGCCGCTCGGGCGCGAGCGCGCGGCGGACGAATTCCTTGATGCGTTCCAGGTCGCTTGGGTCGTGCTCGTAGGCGTGCGCCAGGTCGTCGGCTGTGAGCTGGCAGGCGCGCAGGTAGCACTGGAAGACCAGATCTTCGCCATCCTTGACGTAGTAGTACACGGCCGCGCGGGTCAGCCCGACGCGCTTGGCCACCTGGTTGACCGAGGTTGCCGCGATGCCGCGCGCATTGAACTGCCTTGCTGCCTCGTCCAGCAGCGCTTCGCGCTGCGTCGGCCGGGCCGGCGCGCTGGCCAGCTGGGGGCGTGCCGTGCGCACGCGCCGGCGGCCGGCCGCCGCCTTGCTCCTGCCTCGCTGCTCGCGCGCCTTCGCCACGCTGTCCTCCAGGTCGTCGTCTGACAGTGCCGGATGCAACCATAACCGAACGTCAAATCGCTTGACAAGAGGATTCGACAGGGTGTTAGCTCCACATACCGAAGTGTCAAACAGACGCCGGTGCAGGGGGTGGACGATGCGCATCTTCATGGGCTCGCTCGGGTTGCTCGCAGCCGCGGCCACGGTCGCCCAAACCAACACGAATCCAGTTAATACGAACGGCGCGGCCGACACGGCTGATATCCCGACGATCGGCGAAATCGTCGTCACCGCGCAGCGGCGCGAAGAAAGCAATCTGCAAGTTGGCCTCACGCTGACGGCGCTCGCGGGCGACGCGATCTCGCAGCAGCGCATCGAGCAAGTGCTCGACCTCAAGGGCCGCGTGCCGAACCTCGACATCAAAGAGCAGGTGCCGGGCGCGATGCCGGTCGTCACGATTCGGGGCGTCGGCCTCAACGACTTCGGCGCCGCCAACAGCCCGAGCGCGGGTGTCTACATCGATCAGGTGTACGTCGCTTCGATCGCCATGATGGCGTTCGACATGTTCGATCTCGAGCGCATCGAAGTGCTGAAGGGACCGCAGGGCACGCTGTACGGCCGCAACTCGACCGCCGGCGCGCTGAACATCATCACTCGCAAGCCGCAGCAGGAGTTCGATGCCTACACGACACTCGGCTACGGCAACTACGAGACGCTGGATTTCGAGGGCGCGGTGAACGTGCCACTCGGTGAGACGGCTGCGTTACGCCTCAGCGGCAAGACCATCCAGCAAGGCGAAGGCTACTGGGAGAGCCGCCGGCTGCCCGGCGCGACGATCGGCGACCGCGATCTGACGATGGGCCGGCTGCAGCTGGCGCTCGCGCCCGGCGAGAGCTTCGACATGAACCTGAAGGTGGAAGGCACGCGCTCGCGCTCGGAGATGGGCCAGCCCGAGTTCTTCGGCACCGTCAACCCGCTGACCGGCGGCACCTGCGCGCCGATTCTCGCCGGGCACATCGACAACACGCAGTGCACGGACTTTCTCGGCTACACCGACATCGACGGCGACCCGTTCAAAGGCGATTGGGCGCGCGAAGGCGTGTACGACATCGATAACACCGGCATCACGCTGACGATGAACGCGGCGCTGGGCGACGCGACGCTCACCAGCGTTTCCGGCTACGTGGATTTCGAACGCACGTTCGACATCGACGTCGATGCGACCCCGGCGCGCGAGCTCGACTTCGTCGAGAGCGACGACATCCAGCAGTTCTCGCAGGAGCTGCGCCTGGCGGCGAGCGGCGAGCAACTCGACTGGATCGTCGGCGCGTTCTACTCGAAGGACGAAGTCGGCATCAGCGTGCCGGGCGGGCATGAGGATCTGTTCTTCACGCGCACACTGGTCACCGCCGATCAGGACACGAAGTCCGCAGCGGGCTTCGCGCACGGCGAGTGGCATCTGACCGATGCCCTCGACCTGGTGACGGGCCTGCGCTACACGTGGGAAGAGCGCCATTACGCCGGCGGTACGACCGACCTGAATCCGATCGGCTTCAGCTGCCTGCTGAGCCCGACCTGCACACCGGGCTTCGTCGGGCCGGCGCAGCTGACGTTCATCGACGAAACGATCGACGATAGCAACTGGTCGGGGCGCGTCGGGCTCGAGTATCAGCCGACGCAGTCGCAACTGCTGTACGCGACGGTCTCCCACGGCACGAAGAGCGGCGGCTTCTTCTCCGGCATCTCCACCACGAACCTGCAGCTCGCGCCGTTCGCTCCGGAAGAGCTCACGGCGTACGAAGTAGGGTTCAAGCGCAGTTCCGGCAACGCGTATCTGAACGCCGCGGTGTTCTACTACGACTACTCGGACATCCAGACGTTCATCGCAGTCGACATCGGCCCGTTCATCATCCAGCGTCTCGGCAACGTCGACGAAGCGACTGTGTACGGCGTCGACCTGGAAGCGACCTGGGCGCCGACTTCGCATCTCACGCTGCAAGGAAGCGTCGGCTGGCTCGACACCGAGCTCGGCGCGTTCCGCACGCTGAACGGCGACGTGCCGAAGGGCAAGAAACTACCGAACGCGCCAGACCTGACGCTCGGCGCGCTCGCTCGCTACGAAGCAGAGTTCTCCGCGTCGCTGGGCGGCGCGATCCAGATCGACGGCAGCTACTCCGACAGCGTATTCAAGGATGCGATCAACGATCCGGTGATCGCGGCCGACAGCTATGTGCTGGTGAACGCGCGTGTCGCGATGTTCGATGCGGCGCGCTCGTGGGAAGTGGCGTTGTGGGGCAAGAACCTGAGCGACGAGCAATACGTCGCTCAGGGGCTGAACACCGGCTTGGGAGCCGGCAACCGCAATTACAACGCGCCGCGAACCTACGGCGCGTCGTTTACCTATCGCTGGTAGGGGCGGTCAGTCCTTCAGCCGGAACGTAACCGGCACGCGCTTCCACATCGGAATCGCGACGCCGTCCTGCATGCCCGGCTTCATGCGCCACTTGCGCGCCTCGCGCACCGCGGAGTCATCGAGCCGCACGAAGCCGCTCGACTCATCGACGCGCACCAGACCGACGCGGCCGTTCGGCAGAATCTCGATCGACAGCCACACGGTGCCTTCGTGTCCCATGCGGATTTCCTGCACCGGGTATTCCGGCTCCGTGAACGGGAAGCGCGGCTCGCCCTGCGGCTGAACGATGATCGGGCCCGCGCCCGGGGCGTCCGTCGCCGTGGTCGGCGGCGGTAACGGCACCGGATCACGCGTGACCTGCAGCGGCCCGGTATCGTCCTCCGGCAGAGGCTGCGGCGGCGGGACGTTCGGTACCCAGATATTCCTGACGACAGGATCAATCGGCTTGAGCGGCGTCGCCGCGGGGGGCGCCAGTTTCGGCGGCGGCACGTAGTCGATCGGGCCCTGTGGATCGGGCGGGAAGATGTACACCGAGAGACCGTGGCTCAGCGCCCAGAAGAATCCCAGGTGCACCAGCACGATCAGCGCCATGAACCAGCTGCGCGAGGAATTGAAAGCGTGCAGCGGTGGAAAGGCATTCACAGTTGTCGCGGACATTGATTGTTCTCCCAGAACCCTAGACTTTTAACGACGATGTTCCGCGGAAGGGTTGGGCGTCGTTCGCGAGTCGAGACTGCGCGCACGCAGCGCAAACGATCCGCAACGCGAATTTGCGCCGGTGAAGCAGGGGAGAGCAGTAGGCAGATTCCGGCGCGCTGCGCCGGGATCTAAATGCGCGCTGGCGTTGTCAAAGCAACTTCAGGCCGAGGGAGCGGCAATTGCTAGCTTACGTTCAATGTCGGCGATGAGACGGCGGTCGTCGCGATGCCAGGGATGAAAGCCCGGCGCATAGAAGCGCAGATAGTCCCAGAAGATCCGCCGCATCATCCCCGGCTTCACCAGCAGGTACTTCGCCACGCGCCACCAGGTGCGTGGCGTGTTGATGCCGTCCTGGCGGAAGAAGTCGGCCATGCGCTGGAAGTTCGAATACCAGAACTGCACGCTGACCAGTGCCATCACGTGGCAGCGCAACGCCCAGCGCCGCAAGCCTGACATGCGCTGCGTCACTGCCAGGAACGTGTCGTAAGCGACTGCCTTGTGCTCGATCTCTTCGACGGCGTGCCACTGCCACAAGCGCACGATCTCGTCGGGCGTGCCCGGCAGCGGCTCCCTTTCGGTCAGCAGCGAATGCGCCATAATCGCGGTGAAATGTTCGAGCGCTACGGTGAGCGCGAGCTGCACGACGTGCGGCCGCGTGCGCGCCTCGTCGACGCGGCGCCGGGTTTCGGCGTCCATGGCAGTCATGTCGTAACCGGCGGTGCGCAGCAGCTTGTTGAAAACAACGTGCTCGCGCGTGTGCATCGACTCCTGCTGCACGAACGCCGCGATCTGCTCGCGCAGCGGCTCGTGAACCGAGTCGCGATAACGGCGCACTGACTCGATGAAGAACGTCTCGCCCTGGGGGAACGCTGCGGACAGCGCGTTGAAGTACGCGGTAGCGACCGGATCGCCGCCGTGCCACCAACGGGCGTTGCGCGTGTTACGGTCCACCCTCAGGTCTCGAGGGGTGATCGTAAGATTTGCAGGCGTGGTCACGGACATGGCCGGTATTAGAGTTCCTTATTGAGAGTGGTGTCAATAGTGACGAAAGCGAAACAGGTCGCAAAAAACACCAGTACTCGTCGCGTGCGGCGCACACCCGAAGAGGCCCGCACGCTGGCGCTCGCGTCTGCGCGTCGCCTGTTGCTGGCCGATGGGCCGGACGCCATCACGTTGCAGTCCGTGGCGACCGATCTCGGCATGAGCCACACCAATCTCATTCATCACTTCGGCTCGGCAGCCGGGCTGCAGTCCGAGCTGATGCGCCAGATGATGAGTGAGCTGACCGCTGCGATCGAATCGGCCGTCATGCGCTTGCGCGCGGGCAAAGGCGAATTCCGCGACTTCGTCGACATCGTGTTCGACGCATTCGATCGCGGCGGCGCGGGGCGTCTCGCAGCCTGGATCGTGCTCTCCGGCGAAGCGACGCGGCTCGCCCCGGTCGGCGAGGTCGTGCGCGACTACATCGACAGCGTGGAGCGGGGCGCCGATCCCAGCACGGGTTCGCAGGACGTGCATCAGCGTGTGACCTCGGCGACGCTGTTCGTGACGATGGCGGCGCTCGGCGACGCGATCATCGGCAATCATCTGCGCCGCATGGTCGGACGCGAGCGCGACGCCGTGCGCAAGATCATCGGCAGGCTCTTGCCCGTAGTGCTGGAGCGTGAGGCATCCAACGGCTGAATCGTGCACTGACAAAAGTCAGATTTGGCCGGTTTCGCTTGAACCACGCCCGCCCGCGGCGAATACTGCGCGCAACATGTCTTCGCAACGTACGCAAGTGAATTCCGGGCCGGTCACGATCCGCCTGGAAGTCCCGGACCCGCCGCCTGCCGCGAGCGCGGAAGTGCCGCACGAGTCGGCCCATCTCAGCGAGCCGTTCAGCTCGATCCTGGAAGAGATCGCCAGCGAGTTGGAGCTGCGGCCGCTGCTCACCAGCATCATCACGCGTGCCTGCGGTCTGCTCGGCGCAGACGACGGCGCGATCGGTCTGTACGAGCCGCGCCGCCACGTCGTGCAGATCGAAGCGATCCATCGCCTGCCCGAGACCGAGCTCGGCAACGAGTTCGAGCCGAACGAGGGCCTGGTCGGCCGCGTGCTCGCGACCGGCAAGCCCGTCATCCTCGAGAACTACGGCGACCTCGATCGCATCACGCTGCCCGAGCACGCCGGCAATGCCGTGATCGGAATACCGATTCCCGGCCCGGGCGGCGGCCTGATCGGCGTCTTCGGCATCGGTGCGCGACCGCCGCGCAAGTTCGGCCCGAGCGACGTGGCAACGCTGCGCTTGTTCGCGAGGCATGCATCGATCGCGATCCAGAACGCGCTGCGCTACGGCCGCGAGCAACGGCGCACCGAGCGCATGATGCTGATCGCGAGCATCGCGCGCGTGATCACTTCCGGTCTCGAGCCTGAAGAGCTGGTCGCGACTGCGGCCCAGGCGATTCACAATCACCTCGGTTATCGCAACGTCGTCATCCCGCTGCTGTATCGGGGCGAGGAGGATTACCTGCTGTTCCGCGCGCACGCCGGGGCGTACCAGGATATTTTCGAGCAGCCGTTCCGCATGCCCGCGACCAAGGGCGTTACGGGTGCGGCCGTGAGCACCGGCGAGGTGCAGATCGTCAACGACGTGCGCAAGGATCCGCGCTACGTTCCGCCGCCGATGCCGGTCAACGTCCGCACCGAGCTCGCGGTACCGATCATGCTCGGCGACGAAGTGTTCGGTTGCATCAACCTCGAAGGGCTGGAGCCGTTCGACGAGGACGACGTCGCGAGTATCCAGATCATCGCGGATCACCTCGCGGTCGCGATCAAGAACGCGCGGCTGACTTCCGAAGCGCGGCAAGCTGCAGTGATGCGCGAGCGGCAGCGCTTGGCGCGCGATCTGCACGACGCCGTCAGTCAGGCGTTGTCGTCCATCAGCCTGATGTCGCAATCGCTGGTGTCGGCGTGGCGTCGCGATCCGGCCGAGGGCGAGCGGCGTGCGCGCCGCATCGAAGAGCTTGCGCGCCTGGCGTTTTCTGAGATGCGCGCGCTGCTGCGCGAGCTGCGGCCTGATTCGGTCAGCGGCGATTCTGCGGATTCCGCATCGCGTGTCGGCGTTGGCGACGTCAAGCGCATGGGCCTTGCGGCCGCGCTGCAGCGGTTCGCGCTCGTGCTTGCGCCGCAGACGCCGAGCATTCGCCTGGACTTCGCGGCGTATCGCTCGCAGGCGCCCGGCCTGGAAGAGAGTCTGTATCTGATCTGCCGCGAAGCGCTGTCGAATGCGATTCGTCACTCCGGTGCCAACCGCGTCGACATTCGCGGCAGCGTCGAAGGGGACGTGCTGACCGTATCCGTGCGCGACAACGGCCGCGGCTTCGATCTCGCGGAGCGCGCCGCGGCCGACGCCGATCGCTCCGAGCAGGGCATCGGCCTGCACACCATGAGCGAGCGTGCCGCCGTGCTCGGCGGCGTGTGCGAAATTCGTTCGCAGCCTGGACAAGGGACCACCGTATGCATACGCATTCCATTACTGGCCAACCCGTCGTGAGCGCGGCGCCCGCCATCCGTCTGTTGCTGGTCGACGATCACGGCATCGTGCGCGAAGGGTTGCGCGCGCTGCTCGACGATTGCGACGGGTTCGTCATCGTCGGCGAAGCGACCAACGGCGACGAAGCGTGCGAGGCAGTGCGCCGGCTCGCGCCCGATATCGTGCTCATGGATCTGAAGATGCCCGGCTTGCCGGCGAGCGATGCGATTCGCGTGATCCGCGCGTCGTCGGCGACGGTGAAGGTGATCGCGCTGACCAGCTATGCCGAGGACGGCCAGGTGCGCGAAATCATTTCTGCCGGCGCGCAGGGCTACATTCTCAAGGACGTGACCAAGGCCGATTTCCTCACTGCGCTGCGCACGGTCGCGGGCGGGCAGACGTGGCTGCACCCACTCGCACAGCGCGCGCTGGTCGAACAGTTGCGCAATCGTCAAGCGGATCCGCTTGCCTTGCTCACGCAACGTGAGCGCAGCGTGCTCGATCTGATCGCGCGCGGCATGAGCAATCGCCAGATCGGCGACGAGCTGCACCTCACGGAAGGCACCGTGAAGGGTTATGTCAGCACCATTCTCGCGAAGCTGAAGCTCGAAGATCGCACGCAGGCGGCGCTGTTCGCCGTGCAGCGCGGGCTGACCAAGAAATAATCGGCCTTCCGTCCCATGCACGCCGCTCACGAAAGTGGGCGGCGTTTTCCGCCGTTGCGTCGTTCCGGCAACGCTCGCTCCTTTCTACTGTGTAACCGCAGCAATCGCGTGGCGTATAGGTCCCGTACCAATCGTCCTGACACAGTGGGGATTCCATGGAGCGCAACACCTTCGGCGAAGCGGTAGTGATCGGCGGAAGCATGGCAGGGCTGCTGGCCGCACGTGTACTCGCGGACTACTTCACGACTGTCACGGTCATCGAGCGCGACGAGCCGAGCGAGCGGCCCGAACCGCGCCGCGGCGTGCCGCAGGGACGCCACGCGCACGGCCTGCTCCTGCGCGGTCAGGACACCATCTGCCGCCTGTTCTCCGGAATTCGCGAGGAGTTGCTCGCGGCCGGCGCCGCGCCGGTCAACATGGGCCGCGACGTCAAGTGGTATCACTTCGGCGTGTGGAAGTGCCGCTATCACAGCGTGCTCGACTTCATCTCCGGGAGCCGGCCGCTGATCGAATGGACGATTGCCGAACGCGTGCGGCGCCTGCCGAACGTGAAGATGCGGCACGGCTGGTCGGTCGAGAGCGTCATCTACGACGGGCAGCAGGTCAGCGGCGTACGCATGCATCGCCGCGACAATCGCGAAGTGGAAGAGCGGCTGCACGCGGATCTCGTGATCGATGCGACGGGTCGCGGTTCGCAGATTCCGCAGCAGCTGCGCGCGCTCGGCTTCGAGCGACCGCAGGAATCGTCGGTGCGGATCGACGTCGGCTACTCCACGTGCACGTTCCGCGCACCCGCGACGTCGCGCGACTGGAAAATGCTCTATGTAGTGCCGCAACCGCCGGCGAAGCGCGGCGCCTTGATCCTGCCGATGGAAGGCGATCGCTGGATGTGCACGGTCGTCGGCATGCATGGCGATCATCCGCCGACCGATCTGGCAGGCTACCTGGCGTTCGCGAAGACCCTGCCCGTGCCCGACCTCTACGAAGCGCTGCGCAGCGCCGAGCCGTTGACGGAACCCGTGCGCTACGGCTTCCCGGCCGGTCTACGCCGTCATTACGAAAAGCTGCAGCGGTTTCCGGCCGGCCTGCTCGTGCTCGGCGATGCCCTGTGCAGCTTCAACCCGGTCTATGGCCAGGGCATGAGCGCGGCATCGATGTATGCAGATGTCCTCGCGGAGTCTCTGCAGGAGCGGGTCGCGCTGGGCTGGAGCCTGAAGGATCTGTGGCGACCGTTCTTCCGCGAAGTTGCGCGCGCCGCCGACGTGCCTTGGCAGCTGGCGACCGGCGAGGACTTTCGCTACGCGGAGACGACGGGCGCGCGCGGGCGCGGGCTAAAACTGCTTCACTGGTACATGAGCAAGGTGCACGCGGCCGCGGGCGTTTCGCCACAAGTGACCGAGCGCTTCTACGAAGTGATGCACCTGCTGAAGCCACCGACCGCGATGTTCACGCCGGCCATCATGTGGCAGCTGGCCACGCGGCGCCGCGTGCCCGCAGACGCGCGGCGTCCGCTGGATCCGACGCGCGTTGCTCAGCTCAGACCTTGAAGCCTTCGCTGCTCAAGGGCAGCGTGCGCACCCGATGGCCTGTCGCGGCGAAGATCGCATTACAGATGGCCGGCGCGACCGGCGGCAACGCCGGTTCGCCGACACCCGTCGGTGAGAACTCGCTCTGGATGAAGTGCACGTCGACGACCGGCGCGTGCGGGATGCGCAGCAGCGGGTAGCGGTCGAAATTCGTCTCCTGGATCCTGCCGTTCTCGTAGGACAGTCCGAGGCCGAGTGCAGTACTGAAGCCATCGACGACCGAGCCTTCGACCTGGTTCTCCGCGCCGCTCATGTTGACGACCGGGCCGATATCGCCGGCCACGGTGACTCGATGCAGCGTGAGCTTGCGGTTCGCGTCGACGCTGACTTCCGCGACTTCCGCGAAGTGCCCGGCGTGGCTGAAGTGGAACGCGAGGCCGAGCCCGCGACCCTTCGGCAGCTGCTTGCCCCAGCCCGCCTTCTCGGCAGCCAGCTTGATGACCGCGGCAGCGCGACCGGTGTTCAGCGAGAACTCGTTGCCCTGCTGCAGCCAGCGCGGCTCGCCCATGACTCCGAGCAGGAATTCCAGGTGATCGCGTTTCGCCGCGACCGAGCACTCGTGCAGGAACGATTGCACGGCGAATGCCACTGAGTTCGAGCGCGGCGCGCGCCACGGTCCGGTCGGAATGGCGAGCGGCAGCTTCGTTTGCGTGAGCCGCACGTTCGGCACCAGCAGCGCGGGAAACTCGTCCGGGCCGAGATCGCCGCCGCTGGCAGGCTTCTGACCGTCCTGGCTGAACGTGATGAAGTGATCCGACCACGCGACCAGCTTGCCGGCGTCGTCGACGCCCCCTTTGAAGGAGTGGAAGCCGCCGACGCGGTAAAAGTCGTGCTGCATGTCGTCTTCGCGAGTCCACTGCAGCTTCACCGGCACACCTGCCTGCTTGGAGATAGCCGCCGCTTCGCAAACGTAGTCGTTCATCAGCCGTCGGCCGAAGCCGCCGCCCACCCGCGTCTGATGCAGCGTGATCTTGTCTTTCGGAATGCCGAGCGAGCTGGCCACCAGGTCGATGGCCGACCCTGGAGTCTGCGTCGGCGCCCAGATTTCCACTGCGCCGTCTTTGAAGGACGCCGTGCAGTTCTGCGGCTCCAGCGGTGCGTGCGACACGAACGGATAGGTGTAGAACCCTTCGACCGTCTTCGCTTTGGTCAGCGCGGTATCGACGTCGCCGGTGTTACGCAGCGAATCGGGACCGTTCTGCTTGGCTACCTTCTGTGCGTCGCTGACAGCCTTGCTCCAGCTGTCCTTCGAGGCGCCCGACTCGTCCCAATTCACCTTGAGCTTGCGACGCGCGGCGATCGCCGCGTAGGTCGAGGTCGCCAGAATCGCCACGCCGGGCATCACTTCGGTCGGCTTGCCCGTGCCCTCGATGACCAGCACCTTGGTCACGCCCGGGAGCTTGCGGATCTCTTCCAGATTCGCCTCGCCGACCTTGCCGCCCACTGCCGGGCACTTCTCGAACACCGCGTACTGCATACCGGGCACGACCTGGTCGATGCCGAACAGCGGCTGGCCGGTCACGACCTGCAAGTTGTCGACGCCGCTGATGCGCTTGCCGAGCAGCTTGTAATCCTTACGCTCCTTCAGCTTCAGCGACTTCTCGTCGGGAACCGGCAGGGCGGCCGCCTTGGTCGCGAGCTCGCCGTAGCCGAGACGTCGACCGCTGGCCTTGTGCACTACGCTGCTGCTTTCGGTCGCGCACTCGCTCTCGCTGACAGCCCATTCCTTCGCTGCAGCGGCGACCAGCATGGCCCGCGCAGTCGCGCCTGCCTTGCGCAGCGTGTCCCAATTCGTCGGAATCGAACGCGAGCCGCCTGCGAATTGCCGGCCGTAGAGCGCTGCGTCGATTTTCGACTGCTCGACGCGCACCTTGGACCAATCGGCATCGAGCTCTTCGGCGATGATCATCGGGAAGGACGTCTTCACGCCCTGGCCGATCTCCGGATTCTTGGAATAAATGAGGATGCCGCCGTCGGGCGCAATGCGCAGGTAGGCGTTCGGCGCGAGCCCTTGCTCACTGCCATTGGTGTTCGCGAGCGCAGTGGCGCGATCGCCGACGTAGAACGCGAGTGCCAAGCCGCCGCCGGCGATGCCGACGAGCTTGAGAAATGCACGGCGGTTCACGGCATGCACAGTGCCCAAGTCATCGATTTGTGCTTCTGCGGCGCGAAGCATCTCTCTTACGTAGTCATCCGCGGACAGAATCGTGTGCTCAGCTGCGCTCATGACGGCTCCCTCACTCGTGCGCCTGTTTCGCCGCTGCGTGAATCGCTTTGCGGATGCGTGGATAGGTGCCGCAACGGCAGATGTTGCCGTTCATCGCGGCATCGATGTCCGCATCGCTTGGATTAGGCTTCTGTTTGAGCAGCGCCGCGGCCGACATGATTTGCCCGGCCTGGCAGTAGCCGCATTGGGGCACGTCGTGTTCGATCCAGGCGGCCTGCAGCGGATGCAGCTTGCCGTCCTTGCTTGCGAGGCCTTCGATCGTCGTGATCTGTTGCCCGGCGGCGGCGCTGACCGGCAGCGAGCACGAGCGAGTCGGCGTGCCGTTGAGGTGCACCGTGCAGGCTCCGCATTGGCCGATGCCGCAGCCGTATTTCGTGCCGACGAGTCCGAGGTGATCGCGCAGCACCCACAACAGCGGTGTGGATTCGTCTACGCCATCGACCGCGTGTTCTTTGCCGTTTATTTGCAGGCGCATAGGAGAGTTCCCACGTGAGAGTCGTCGCGCCGGATTCTTTCACGGGTCTCTCCGGGGAACAATGCGGTCCGCCGCCCGCGCCCGGCTCCTCGTCGCACCGCGGGCCGGAACCGGCCTTGTCGCTCGGACATTTCTCCTACAGCGAATTGTGGAGAAATGTCATATGCGATGGTTCTTCCTGGCGGTCGGTATCTTGGCGTGGCTCGTGGCGCTCGGCGTCGTGTGGATCTTTTCGGAGAGCGGCGGCGCGCTGACCTTCATCGCGGCAGGCGTGTTCGCGACGGTTGCCATCCTGGCGCTGGTTGGCGAGCGCATCATCAAAACGCTCGAGGAGATTCGTGACGGCAGCGTTACGCGTATTCGGGTGAATGCCGCGCCGGAGCGGGCGGTGACGGAACGCGTAGTGACGGAGCGCGAGGTCGAGCAGCTGGCGGCTAGCCGCTAGCCGCCAGAGGATGGTTGTCAGCGGCTGAAGCCGCATTCGCGTTGAAGCCCACGATCCAGCGGCGACATTCTTCTGCGGGCAGGGCAGGGCTGTAGCGATAGCCCTGCCCATAGTCATAACCGGCGTCCATCAGGTACTGCGCCGTCCACTCGGACTCGACGCCTTCCGCGACTACTTGCAGTCCCAACTCGTGCGCCATGCGCACCGTCGAATTCACGATGCTGCGGTCGTCGGCCCGCTCGTGCAGATGCGTGACGAACGACTTGTCGAGCTTCACGGCATGGACCGGCAGCTCGCGCAAATAGGCGAGTGACGAGAACCCGGTACCGAAGTCATCGATGGACAGCGCGATGCCGAGGCTGTGAATGTCGCGAATCACGCGCAACGCGCGCTCGCTGTCATAGAGCATCGCGCTTTCGGTGATCTCCAGCTCCAGCGCCTCGCCCGGCACACGGTGCTTATCCAGCAGGCCGCGCAGCACTGAAACGAAGTCGGTGTCTTGTAGCAGGCGTGCCGAGAGATTGACCGCGACGCGGATCTGCAGGCCGGACGAGCGCCAGTGCACCCACTGCTCCAGCGCGCACGCCAGAGTCCACTCGGTCAGCGGGCGGATCAGGTCGGTCGATTCGGCGAGCACGATGAATTCCGAGGGACTGACGAAGCCGTACTCGGGGTGCGGCCAGCGGATCAGCGCTTCGACACTGTCGCACCGACGCGAGCGGAAGTTGATTTGCGGCTGGTAGTACAGACGCAGCTGACCGTTGGCGATCGCGCTGCGCAGCTCGCCGACCATGGCGAGGCGCCGCACCGTATTGCGATCGTTCGCCGGGTCGTACATTTCATAGCGGGTCTGCCGCCGCTTTGCGACGTACATCGCCACGTCGGCGTGTCGTAGCAGGGTCGCAGGATCCTTCGCGTCGTCCGGATAGCGCGCGATGCCGATGCTCACGCCGACGTCGATCGCGATGCCGGCCGCGGGAATCGGCTCGCGCAAGCTCTCGTGCAGGATGCTCGCGACCTCGACGATGTCGTTGCTCGGCGAGATCTGCTCGAGCACCAGCGTGAATTCGTCGCCGCCGAGTCGCGCGACGAAGCCGTCGCGATCCGCCACCGATTCGAAGCGCCGCGCGACTTCGCGCAGCACCTGGTCGCCGACTTCGTGACCGAGCGTGTCGTTCACTTCCTTGAAGCGGCAAAGGTCGAGCATCAGCAGCGCGACGCGACCGTCGCGCGGCATGCGCGTCAGTACCAGCTCGAGGTGGTTCATCAACGCGGCGCGGTTCGGCAGGTCGGTGAGCGAATCGTGCGTCGCTTCGTACTGGAGACGCTGTTCCTGGAGCTTGCGGGCCGTGATGTCGCGGACGATCACGGTGCGCAGCGCTTCGCCCTGGACGTCCACGGGACTGACCGTGATTTCGACGGGGAACGGCGTGCCGTCGTTCTTCGTCGCTTCCTGCTCGATGACCTTGCCGGGCAAGGTCGCGGGGACGATCGCAGCATCCGGCAAGGGCACGTAGCGCGAAACCAGTGCCCCGACCATCGCATCGCGGCTGCACGCGAACATCGATGCAGCGGCAGCGTTGGCCATCTGAATCTGGCCGGTGGGACCGACGACCATGATGGCGTCGGCAGACGATTCAGCGACGCTGCCGAGCAGCGCGTCGCGGCGGCGAATGCCGAGCGCATAGGCCAGCGAGCGCATCGTCTCCTGGTCGAGCGAGCGAATCGTCGCCGCGAGGAACATTCCGCCGACGATCAGCAGCGCAGGCACGAGCTCCAGCACGACGTGATGAGCCGAGTATGCATATACGTTGAGCGCGCCCAGCAGGATGACTGTCGCTGCGCCGACCAGAAGATTGCGGCGCCAGCCGTTGCGCACGAAGTAGGCAGCAGCAAGTACCGTGAGAATTGCGAGCACGAGCAGATGAACCCACAACGGCGTCGCACGCAGCGCGCCCTCGCGTAGGGATTGCACAGCGAGCGCCTGGACCACGACGCCCGGAAGCGACTGGTACACGGGAACGGCCTTGATGTCGGTGAGCTCCAGCGCCGTCGGGCCGATCATCACGGTCTTGTCCTGCAGCGTGGCTGGATCGATGCGCCCTGCGAGCACATCCACGTACGAGACATAGGTGAACGAGGAGGGCGAGATCGAATAATCGATCGGTACTTCGCCGGCGACAGCATTCGGCTCTGCAAGCACCGTGACCGCCGACGGTACGGTCGTATCGCCGAACGCCCAGCTCGCCGCCATCGAGCGGATCAACCCGTCGCTGTCGGGGCGGAAGTTCACGCCGCCGAGCGTCGCGTAGCCGCGCAAGTTATCCAGCGGGCGGGTGTAGATCATCTTGCCGGGCACGACCTGGTCCGGCTGAAAGAATGCCGGCAGCACGATCTGCGACGGCTCGAACTGCTGCAGCGCTGCTTCGAGCAGGCCGTCGTCCTCGCCACTGGTGTGCGAGCTGAAATCGACGTCGACGAACACGCGGCGAGGCTCGGCGGCCGCGATGTTTTCTAGCATCCGCGCGTGATAGCGGCGTGGCCACGGCCATTGCTGCAGATCGGCGAGGCTGCGTGCGTCGATGCCGACGAGCACGATGTCCGAAGGGACTTCCCGCTGCAGCAGCCGGGAGCGTGTGTCGGCGACGCTATGCTCGAATGGAGCGAGCTGACCCGCCGCGCGCAGCAGCAGGGTCAGCGCGAGTATCGTCAGAGCGACGAGGGGCCAGCGATGAGCGCGGCCGATCACGGTCGTCAGTTACGCTTGCGACCGCCCAGCAGGCCGCCGAGGCCGCCGAGCAGACCGCCGCCGCTGTCATTGCCGAGGCCGACATCGAGACCGAGGCCACCGGTGCCGACTTCGACGCCGACGTTGACGCCGCCGACACCGACTTCAGCGCCGACGTCGCCCGTGCCCGCGTTGACGCCGACGTCGGCACCGACATCGGTGCTCGCGACAGTCGTGTCGACGCCGACATCGACCGTGCCTGCTGGAACGTCGGCAGCAGCACCCACGCTCGTGCCGACTGCAACTGCGTCAGTCGCTGCGACGCTGCCGCCGACTCCGACGTCCACAGTGCCGGCAGGTAGATCGACCGCCGCGGTCGCGCCGACATCAGTACTCACAGGTCCTGCGGTCACACCGACATCGCCGGCCGCGGCGACAGTGCCCGCACTCAGATCAACTCCGGTGGATACGCTCGCATCGACGCTTGCGGCTCCGCCCACTGCGGCGCCCGCGCCGACGCTCACGTCGACAGAACCCGCAGGCAGATCGACGGCCGCGCTCGCGCCGACGTCAGCGCTCACGCTGCCGACATCGACCGACGCAGTGACATCCGTCCCGACGGTTCGACTGTCATTCGAGCCCAGATCGATCGCCGCCTTGGCGCTCACATTCGTGCTGGTATCAGCGATCGCGTCCACGACTCGCGCACGTTCCGGCGTCGTCGTGGTCACGCCGCTGCCCGCGACGTTGTCAGTCGCAGCCGTCGTATCGACACGTGGCCGCGCACTGGTCGTGGTGTTGTTGTCGTTACGTGCGGTAACTGTGCCGCTGTCCGAAGCCGGGGAATTCGGTTGCTGGCGTGCGGCCAGCTCCTGATTGCGGCGCGTATCGCCGCGCGCAGCATTCAGGCGCAACACGCTGATGCTGACGTCGCTACGACGGCGGATTGCGATCTCGCCCGCTTCCAGGTCGACCACGTCGCTGTCGTCGCTGGCGCGGACTTCGAGGTGTCCTTCGAACAGCGCGATCGTGGTGCTGTCTTCCTGCGCGGCGACGTTGAACTGCGTGCCTTTGATGACTGCGACCAGGTACGGAGCTTCGACGCGCAGGCGCGTGCCAGTACGCTTGCCGATGCTGTAGAAGGCGTTGCCGCGGATCTGAATGATGCGTTCGATCAGGCCGTCTTGCGCGGCGCTCTGAGGAATTTCCAGTTCGGTGTTGCCGGCAGCTGCGAAGGTGCTCGGGCCCTGACGAAGCTCGACTGCGCCGTCGGCGCCGGTGCGCACGGTGGCAGGGAGTTGCAGGATCGCGCCGGCCGACAGCGGCACCGTCATGCCTGCCATCGTCCCGCTCACTGTGCCATGGACGGTGACGACAACGATGTCGCCACGTGACGCAGTCGTCGCTGCCATCACGGACAGCGGCCCGCACGCGATCAATGCGCTAAGGAGCGTCAGGGTCACAGACCGTGACGCGATTCGCAAAGACTGGAACATCCAACAGCTCTCCCCTAGCAGTTTCGCGATCGTACGTATCTCTCGCGCCTGCATGTGTGAGGGTGATCGCAGCACCGGAATTTCGCGTCGGCAAAGATACGCCGCGACGAATCGGGGACTGGAGTAGATGTTTCATAAGGCATGCAAATCGCGAGTTACGTCAACAGCGAAAGCTGTTGTCATAATCGCCGCTGCGTTCGTCGCAGTGGTCGCGCACGCTGTTGACCAACCAACGCTGAACGCCACAGTCATCGACGGTTCGAGCGCCTACACGCCGACGCAGCTGTTCGCTGCCTATCGCGATCACCTCGGCCGTCCGATCAACACGTCGAATGCGCAGGCGATCCTCGCGCAGATCGAAGCGCTGTATTTGCGCGACGGCTACTCGCGGCCCGAATTTCGCCTCGACGAAGATCTCGCCGCCGCCGGCGTCCTGCGCATCGAAGTCTTCGAAGCGCAGATCACGCGCGTCCAGTTCACCGGCGATGCGGGTCCGTACGCCGCGCGTCTCGAAGAGGTCGCGAGCGATCTGAGCTTGCAAGTCCCGCTGCGCACCGTCGATTTGCAGGCGGCGCTGCAGGCCATGCGCGATCTGCCGGGCCTGACGGTGCGCGCTACCACGCGTCGCGACGAATCGCGCCGCAACGCCTACGCGCTCACGGTGGCGACCGAGTACAAGCCGTTCGAGGCGACGATCCAGCTTTCGAATCGCGGCACGCGCGAGATCGGTCCGATGTTCGCCTTCAACCAGGTCATTGCGAACAGCCTGTTCGGCTGGCGCGAGCGCTTCGGATTGTTCGCCTCCGCCGCGACCGATACGGACGAGTATCGAGGCGGCGGCCTGTTCTTCGACGTGCCGGTGACCGAAGACGACGTGCACCTGACGACGACGCTGTTCAAGACGGAGTCGAACCCGTCCGAGACGCCGGATCGCGACGACCGCTACGATCGCGAGCGCATTTCGCTGCGCGTGTCGGGCACCGTCGATTCGGAGTCACCGACCAAGTTCAGCTGGTCGACGGGTGTCGACTGGGACGATCTGTACATCACGCGCGACGACACACGCCTGCGGACGGAGCAGTTGCGGGTCATCGAGGTCGGCGGGCGCATCACCGGCCCCATGGGTACTGCGAGCCAGTACTTGCTGGGCGTGCAGTTCCGCGGTGGACTGACTGGCTTCAACAGCAAGCTCGATGCGCTGGATCTCGTCGACGATCCGCGTCGCAGAGACTTCCTGATGACCAAGCTGCAGTTCACCCACCTCACGCGGTTCGCACAGAGCTGGACCGTGCGGTTCGACGCATTCGGTCAGCAGTCCGCGTACGTGCTCCCCGACGGCGAGCGCTACAAGATCGGCGGCGAGCGCCTCGGGCGCGGCTTCGAAGTGACCGAGATCGCCGGCGACCAGGGCCTGGGCGCCAAGGCCGAGTTGCGGCGAGAGATGTCTTCCGCCGCGGCAGTCATGGGCAAGACTTCGCTGTATGGCTTCTACGACTTCGCGGCCGCCTGGAAGCAGGATCTGCCGGGACGGGAGTCGGCCGCGACCGCCGGCCTGGGCTTCGCGATCGAGTATTGGCGGCTCTCCGGCTTCATCGAAGTCGCCAAACCCCTGACGCATGCGGACGTGGAAGGCGACCGCGATGCGAAGGTGTTCGCCGAGGTGAAGTTGAAGCTTTAGAATCCCGCGCCTGCCAATCCGCGGGAGAGCATTCTTGACCGAGAGTTTCGCGAGCGGCGCCGTGGACGGCGCCATCCAGGCCGACGTGGTCATCGTCGGTGCCGGGCCCTGCGGCCTGTTCCAGATCTTCGAGCTGGGCCTGCTCGGTATCCACGCGCACGTCATCGACTCGCTGAAGCATCCGGGCGGGCAATGCAGCGAGCTGTATCCCGAGAAGCCGATCTACGACATCCCGGCGCTGCCGGTGTGCGGGGCGCAGGAGCTGGTCGATCGCCTGCTGCAACAGGCGAAGCCGTTCAACGCGCAATTCCACATGGGCGAGGAAGTGGCCGAGCTGCAAGTGCTGCCGGATCACACGTTTCTGCTGGTCACATCCAGGGATACGCGCTTCCACGCGCGGACCGTGATCATCGCGGGCGGCCTCGGCTCGTTCCAGCCGCGCCGGATCGGGTTGGAGGGCAGCGAGGCGTTCGAGGGCCGACACATTCATTACAAGGTGAAAAGTGCCGGCGATTTCACGGGCAAGCACCTGGTGATCTTCGGCGGCGGCGACTCGGCGCTGGACTGGACGCTGGAATTCGTCGGCAAAGCGCGCAGCGTCACGCTGGTGCATCGGCGGCCGGAGTTCCGCGCCCAGCCTGCGTCGGTGTCGAAGATGCGGGACCTCGTCGCTCACGGCAGCATGCGCTACGTCGAAGCCGTCGCGCATTCGTTGCTGACCGAAGGCGCGGCATTTCGCGGCGTGCGTGTGAAGAGCCTCGACGGCCAGTTCCACGACGTTCACGCGGACCAGGCGCTCGTGTTCTTCGGCTTGCATCCGAAGCTCGGGCCGATTGCCAACTGGGGTCTGGGGATCGACAAGCGCGCGATCCACGTGGACACGGAGAAATTCCAGACGAACATCCCGGGCGTGTTCGCGGTCGGAGACATCAATACGTATCCCGGCAAGAAGAAGCTGATCCTGTCCGGTTTCCACGAGGCGGCGCTGGCGGCGTTCGCCGTCGCGCATCACCTGAATCCGGCGAAGAAGGTCCCGCTGCAGTACACGACGACCAGCCCGATCATGCACAAGCGGCTCGGGGTGCCGGACTAGCGCGCGCAAGCTGTTGGTGCCGTTAGGGTTTTGAGCAAGCGTCGCGCCGCTATTTAGACATATCCAATCCATATTTCAGCCGTGCCGGTCGGCGGGCCTACATTCGCCCGCTATGTACCTCTACGACTCGATCGATCAGCGGCTGGTCGAGCAGCGTGTCGCGCAGTTTCGCGACCAGACGCGGCGGTTTCTCGCCGGCCAGCTGTCCGACGACGATTTCAAGTCCCTGCGGCTGCGGAACGGCCTGTACATCCAGAAGCACGCGCCGATGCTGCGCGTGTCGATTCCGTACGGCCTGTTGTCGACGGCGCAGGTGCGCGTGCTGGCGCGGATCGCGCGCGAGTACGACCGCGACTTCGGTCATTTCACGACGCGGCAGAATATCCAGTACAACTGGCCGAAGCTCGAGCAGGTACCCGACATCCTGGCATTGCTCGCGACCGTCCAGATGCACGCGATCCAGACGAGCGGCAACTGCATTCGCAACGTCACCGCCGATCATCTGGCCGGCGTCGCACCCGACGAGCTCGAGGATCCGCGGCCGTGGTGCGAGTACATTCGGCAATGGGCAACGCTGCATCCCGAATTCTCGTATCTGCCGCGCAAGTTCAAGATTGCGGTCACCGGCTCGCCGCAGGATCGCGCGGCCTCGCGCGTGCACGATATCGGCCTGCACCTAGTGCGCAACGCTGCGGGCGAAGTCGGCTTCGAAGTGATCGTCGGCGGCGGCCTGGGCCGCGCACCGATGATCGGTCACGTGATCCGCGAGTTCCTGCCGAAGCAGGATCTGCTCGCGTACCTCGAAGCGATCCTGCGCGTGTACAACCTCGAAGGACGCCGCGACAACATTCACAAGGCGCGCATCAAGATCCTGGTGAAGGCGCTCGGCCCGCAGAAATTCCGCGACCTGGTCGAGGCAGAGTTTGCCGCCGCGCGTGACACGGCACCGGTCCACGACGCTGCCGAGCTCGAGCGCATTCAGACGTTCTTCGCCTCGCCGCAGTACGAGACGTTGCTCGACGAGAACGTCGAAGCCGGCAAGTCTCGCGAGTTCCGCAACTGGTACCGCCAGAACACGCGCAAGCACAAGGTTGCTGGCTATCGCGCCGTGTTCGTGTCGCTGAAGCCGCCGGATCGGCCGCCCGGCGACATCACGGCGGAGCAGCTGGACCGCGTCGCGGACCTGGCTGATCGCTATTCGCTCGGGTTGGTGCGCTCCACGCACGACCAGAATCTGTTGTTCGCCGATGTTCGGCAGCGCGACCTGTTCGCGGTGTGGCAGGCGCTGCGCGAGCTCGACCTGGCGACCGCGAACATCGGCACGCTGACCGACATGATCTGCTGCCCGGGCCTGGATTTCTGCTCGCTCGCGAACGCGCGCTCGATTCCGATCGCCGCGCAGATCAACGAGCGCTTCGACGACCTCGACCACCTGTACGATCTGGGCGAGATCCAATTGAAGATGTCGGGATGCATGAACGGTTGCGGTCACCACTCGGTCGGCCACATCGGCATTCTCGGCGTCGATAAGAGCGGCGAGGAGTGGTACCAGATCACGCTCGGCGGCTCGACCGGCGGTGCGGATGCGTCGCTCGGCGAAGTGATCGGCCCGTCGGTCGCGTTCGACGAAGTCGTCGATACGATCGAGCGCATCGTCAACGTATACGTGGCGGAGCGGCACGAGGAAGAGCGCTTCCTCGACACGTTCCGCCGCATCGGTGTGGCACCTTTCAAGGCTCGTGTCTATGCGCCAGCTCATCAGGCGGCGTGAAATCGTCAACGACGACTGGCGCTATGTGGACGAGGATCCGCAGGGCCGCGATCGTGCGCTGATCCTGCCATTCGCGCGCTGGGAGCAGGAACGCAAGCGCTGGTGGCTGTGGGACGGCCGGCTCGGCGTGCGGCTCGGTCCGACGGATCCGGTCGCGGCGCTGGCGAACGATTTCCTGCGCGTCGGCCTCGTGGCCATCGAGTTCGGCGGCATCGCCGAAGGTCGCGGCTACAGCCAGGCGCAGCTGCTGCGCAAGCGGTACAAGTTCGGCGGCGAGCTGCGCGCGGTCGGCAAGATTCAGCGCGATCAGCTGTTCTATCTCGCCCGCTGCGGCTTCGACTCGTTCGAGCTGCCCGCCGGAGCGGACCTGCAAGGCGCGCTGTCGGCGTTCGACGATTTCTCGGTTGCCTACCAGGGCGCAACCGACCGCGACCTTTCCCTGGAGCGCCGCGCGTCCTAACAGCCCGGGCTTCAGCCCGACTCTTCCGGTATCTTTCGGGCCAGGATGCTGGTCGGGTCGGGCACCTCCGGATTCGAATGTCTTGCAGCGCAGCCCCGGGCTGCGCTGCTCATCGTCCATGGCCTCGCCGAATACGCCGGTCGCTATCGCGACCTCGCCGCGACGCTGGCCAGCCGCGGCATTTCCTGCTTCGCCTACGATCAGCGTGGCCATGGTGCGCGGCCCGGCATCCGCACGCACGTCGATCGCTTCGAGGATTTCGTCGACGATCTGAATCTC
>Ga0209382_10002491_pt1 | contig 26695 bp, 22 predicted proteins | sample SoiMetdeltSBSDD5_FD_187599 | JGI IMG/M metagenome (GOLD analysis project Ga0209382, IMG submission 187599) | Bulk soil microbial communities from a Populus tree surrounding site in Tennessee, USA - Soil MetaG P. deltoides SBSDD5 (SPAdes) (version 2) | ecosystem: Environmental > Terrestrial >... | reverse complement strand
CAGACCGGTGACTTCGTCCACCTCTTCGTGAATCGTCAACCCTTCGATGATGTCCTTGAAGCGAACCGTCCCGGTCTCCTCCGTGAGAATCGAGAAGGTATACGGGTCCCATTCGACAATGGTCTGTCCCTGCTCGACCTTCTGGCCGTCGCGCACCTTGAGACGCGCGCCATAGACGATCGGGTACCGCTCGCGGTCGCGGCCCTTCTCGTCGGCCACCACGAGCGAGCCGTTCCGGTTCATGACGATGAGCTGCCCGCCGCCTTCGGCGGTCTTGTGAGTCTCGACCACCTGCAGGTTCTGATACCGAACGGCGCCCGCGTGCTTCGCATCGAGCGTGTTCTGCTCGGACACTCGCGACGCTGTGCCGCCGATGTGGAAGGTCCGCATCGTGAGCTGCGTCCCCGGCTCGCCGATCGACTGCGCCGCAATGACACCCACCGCCTGGCCAAGCTCGACGAGCCGACCGGTCGCCAGATCGCGGCCATAGCAGCGTGCGCACACGCCACGCCGCGCCGCGCAAGTCAGCACCGAGCGGATCTTCACCTTCTCGATGCCGCCTTCCTGCACCGCCGACGCCTTGTCTTCGTCAATCTCTTCGTTCAGGTCGACGATCGTCTCGGTGCTGAACGGATCGACGATCTTTTCCAGCGTCACGCGGCCGACGATACGGTCGCGCAGCGGCTCGATGATCTCGCCGCTTTCCACGATCGCCCTGGCTTCAATGCCGTCGAGCGTCCCGCAGTCGTGCTCGGAGATGATCACGTCCTGCGCCACGTCGACAAGACGCCGGGTCAGATAGCCGGAGTCAGCGGTCTTGAGTGCCGTGTCCGCCAACCCCTTCCTCGCGCCGTGCGTGGAGATGAAGTACTGCAGCACGGTGAGGCCTTCGCGGAAGTTCGACGTGATCGGCGTCTCGATGATTTCTCCAGACGGCTTCGCCATCAGACCGCGCATCCCCGCGAGCTGCCTGATCTGCTGTTTCGAGCCGCGCGCTCCTGAGTCGGCCATGATGTAGACCGGGTTGAACGACCGGCCCGTGTGGTCGAGCTCGGCCATCTCGCCGAACATCTCGTCCGCGATCTTCTCGGTCACCTCTGACCAGACGGCGATCACCTTGTTGTACCGCTCGCCATTGGTGATCGCGCCTTCGAGATACTGCTGCTCGACCTTGATCACCTCGTTGCGCGCGTTCTCGACAAGCTGCTGCTTGTTGGCCGGAATGACGAGGTCGTCTATACCAATCGACAGACCCGACTTCGTCGCATAGGTGAAACCGAGATTCTTGAGCGCGTCGAGCATCTCAACGGTGCGCTCGAGGCCAAGATCCAGGTAGCACTTCTGGACGAGCTGCTGGAGTCCCTTCTTCTTGAGCAGCCCGTTGACGTACGGCATGGCGTTCGGGAGTTGCTCGTTGAGAATCACGCGGCCGACCGTCGTGTTGATGATCTTGCCCGACACCTCCGTGACCTCGGTGTGCAGCACGTCCTGATCGTCCCGGGCTGTCGTCAGATCGAGGAGAGCACCCGTGTACCGCAGCCGGATTGGCGAAAGCGTCTCGAGCTCGCTTGCATCGAGCGCCAGCAGGACGTCTTCGACGTTGCCGAACGCACGGCCTTCGCCTTTCGCACCGGTCTTCGACTTCGTCAAGTAATAGCACCCGAGAACGATGTCCTGCGACGGGACTGCAATCGGCGCCCCGTTTGCCGGCGAAAGGATGTTGTTCGACGACATCATCAGCACCGAAGCCTCGATCTGCGCTTCGGGTGACAGCGGGATGTGCACGGCCATCTGGTCGCCGTCGAAGTCCGCGTTGAACGCGGTGCAGACGAGCGGATGGATCCGAATGGCCTTGCCTTCCACCAGGACAGGCTCGAACGCCTGGATACCAAGCCGGTGCAGTGTCGGTGCGCGATTGAGCAGCACGGGATGCTCGCGGATCACCTCTTCGAGGATGTCCCACACCTCAGGACGCTGCTGCTCCACCATCTCCTTCGCCTGCTTGATGGTGGCCACGAGCTGGCGCTCCTCCAGCTTGTTGTAGATGAACGGCTTGAACAGCTCGAGCGCCATCTTCTTCGGCAGACCGCACTGATGCAGCTTCAGCTCGGGTCCGACCACGATGACGGAACGGCCCGAGTAGTCAACGCGCTTGCCCAGGAGGTTCTGACGGAACCGCCCCTGCTTGCCCTTGAGGGTGTCGGACAGCGACTTGAGCGGACGGTTGTTGGCACCGCGAAGCACCCGGCCTCGACGGCCGTTGTCGAACAGTGCGTCCACGGCTTCCTGCAGCATCCGCTTTTCATTACGGATGATGACGTCGGGCGCCTTCAGCTCCATCAGCTTCTTCAGCCGGTTGTTCCGGTTGATGACGCGGCGATAGAGGTCGTTCAGATCGGACGTGGCAAACCGGCCACCGTCGAGCGGCACGAGCGGACGCAGCTCCGGCGGAATGACCGGGATGACGTCCAGAATCATCCAGTTCGGCTGGTTGTTCGACTTGCGGAAGCTGTCGACGACCTTCAGGCGCTTCGCGTACTTCAGCTTCTTCTGCGCTGAGCTCTCGGAGCGCATCCGCACACGCAGCTCGTCGGCGAGCTTGTCGATGTTGACGCGCTTCAGCAGCTCCTTGATGGCTTCGGCGCCCATCTGCGCGCGGAACTTGCTCCCGAAGTCCTCGCGCGCCTTGCGGTACTGCTCCTCGTTGAGGAGCTGGTTCTGCTTGAGATCCGCCTCGCCGGGATCGATGACGACGTACGCCTCGAAATAGAGAATGCGCTCGAGGTCCCGCAGCGAGATGTCGAGCAGATGACCGATGCGGCTCGGTAGTCCCTTGAAGAACCAGACGTGACTCACGGGCGTCGCCAGCGTGATGTGTCCGAGGCGCTCGCGCCGCACCTTTGCCTGCGTCACCTCGACGCCGCACTTGTCGCAGATCACGCCTCGGTGCTTCATACGCTTGTACTTGCCGCAGAGGCACTCCCAGTCGGTGATCGGGCCGAAGATCTTCGCGCAGAACAAACCGTCGCGCTCCGGTTTGAACGTGCGGTAGTTGATTGTTTCCGGCTTCGTCACCTCTCCGAACGACCAGGACATGATCTTTTCGGGCGAGGCGAGCGAAATCCGAATCGCGTCGAAATCGGCGCGCAACGAGGTCTTGGAGTCGTATAAGGTTGGTCTCATAGGCTTCGCTATACCTGTTCCAAAATCGGTTCACCTTCCGTCGCGGGCAACGGCTCGAGCGCCGGCCGCTTCCTCGTGGAGATCAGCTCCACATCGAGGCAGAGCGACTGCAGCTCGCGAATGAGCACGTTGAACGACTCGGGCAGTCCCGGCGTGAACGAGGCGTCGCCTTTCACGATGGCTTCGTAAATCTTGGCGCGACCCGTCACGTCGTCGGATTTGGCCGTCAGCAGCTCCTGAAGGATGTGCGCCGATCCATACGCCTCGAGCGCCCAGACCTCCATTTCGCCGAACCGCTGTCCGCCGAACTGCGCCTTGCCGCCGAGTGGCTGCTGCGTAATGAGCGAGTAAGGTCCGATCGACCGCGCGTGAATCTTGTCGTCCACCAGGTGCGACAGTTTCAGCATGTAGATGTAGCCGACGGTGACATCGTTCTCGAAATCAGTCCCTGTCATCCCGTCGTACAGCTTCGTCTTGCCGCCCTTCGGCATCCCAGCCTGCTCGAGCCACGTCTTGATCTCGTTTTCGGTGGCCCCGTCGAACACGGGCGTCGCGAAATACAGACCGAGCGCGTGTGCGGCCCAGCCGAGATGCGTCTCGAGAATCTGGCCCACGTTCATTCGAGACGGCACGCCAAGGGGATTCAGCACGATTTCCACCGGCGTTCCGTCCGGTAGATACGGCATGTCCTCTTCGGGCAGGATGCGCGCGATGACGCCCTTGTTGCCGTGGCGGCCGGCCATCTTGTCGCCGACCGACAGCTTGCGCTTCATCGCCACGTACACCTTGACGAGCTTGATCACCCCCGGCGGCAGCTCGTCGCCCCGGCGGATCTTCTCCTTCTTCTCCTCGAAGAGCTGGCGGATAACTTCCACCTGACGCTCGGTTCGCTCCTCGAGCAGCCGCAGATCCCCCTCGAGCCGTGGATCGTCGCTCTGGATCTTCAGACGCACCAGCTGCTCGTACGGAACCGTCTGCATCACGTCGGACGTGAGCACTGTTCCCTTCTTGAGCAGCCGCTCGCGCCCGTACTCGTCGAAAGCGTCGGCGCGAAGCGTCTGGTTGTTGAGCATCTGCATGACGCGCTTCTTCACCTCGTCGTGCAGAATGCGGATCTCGTCCGCCTGGTTCTTCTCCATCATCTCGAGCTCTTCAGCCTCGATGGCCTTGGCTCGATCGTCTTTCTCGATGCCTTTGCGGGAGAAGATCTTCACGCCGACGATGATGCCTTCGATGCCTGGTGGACAGATGAGCGACGCGTCGCGGACGTCGCCCGCCTTCTCGCCGAAAATCGCGCGCAGCAGCTTCTCCTCGGGAGTGAGCTGCGTCTCGCCTTTCGGCGTGACCTTGCCAACCAGGATGTCGCCCGGCTTCACGTAGGCGCCGATGCGGATGATGCCGCTGTCGTCGAGGTCGCGCAGGTAGGTCTCTGAGACGTTCGGAATATCCCGCGTGATTTCCTCCGGCCCCAGCTTCGTGTCGCGCGCCTCGATTTCGAACTCCTCGATGTGAATGGAGGTGTAGTAGTCCTCCTTCACCATCTTCTCGGAGACGAGAATCGCGTCCTCGAAGTTGTAGCCCCTCCACGGCATGAACGCGACGAGCACATTGCGCCCGAGCGCCAGCTCACCCAGCTCGGTGCATGGCCCGTCGGCAAGCACCTGTCCCTTCTGCACGCGCTGCCCGACGCGGACGATTGGCTTCTGGTTGATGCAGGTGTTCTGGTTCGACCGCTTGAACTTCGTCATCGGGTAGATGTCGGCGCCCATCTCCTTGCTCAGGTCGTCGACCTCTCCCTGTCCTTCGACGCGCACGACGATGCGCTGGCTATCGACATAATCGACGGTGCCGGTGCGGCGTGCGACCACCACAGCGCCCGAGTCGCGCGCGGTGATGTACTCCATGCCTGTGCCGACGTAGGGCGCACGCGCCCGAAGCAGCGGCACGGCCTGGCGCTGCATGTTCGATCCCATCAATGCACGGTTCGCGTCGTCGTTTTCGAGGAAGGGCACGAGCGACGCGGCCACCGATACCAGCTGCTTCGGCGACACGTCGATGAAATCGACTTCCTCGCGCCTCGACAGGATGAAGTTCCCCTGTTTCCTGGCGTTCACGCGGTCCGCTACGACGTAGCCACTGTCATCGAGCTCGACGTTGGCCTGCGCGATGATGTACTGGTCTTCCTCCCACGCTGACAAGTAGAAGGAATACGGCTCGAACTCGACGCCCTTCTTCTTGGAGCGCCCGTCGGCGCCCACCAGCTCGTCCGCCTCCACCACGTCGCCGACCTTGTATTTCGGGTTCCCGCCGGCGTTCGTGACGATCACGTAGTCGATAACGTGGCCGTCTTTCACCTTGCGGTATGGCGACTCGATGAATCCGAACTCGTTGATGCGCGCATAGCAGCTCAGCGATGAGATCAGCCCGATGTTCGGCCCTTCGGGCGTCTCAATCGGACAGATGCGGCCGTAGTGCGTCGGATGCACGTCGCGCACCTCGAACCCGGCCCGTTCGCGCGAGAGCCCGCCCGGACCAAGAGCCGACAGACGCCGTTTGTGCGTGATCTCGGACAGCGGGTTCGTCTGGTCCATGAACTGCGACAACTGGGACGACCCGAAGAACTCGCGAATCGCCGCCATCACGGGCTTGGCGTTGATCAGGTCGTGGGGCATGGCCGTGGCCATTTCCTGGTACACGGACATCTTTTCCTTGATCGCACGCTCCATCCGGACGAGCCCGATGCGGAACTGGTTCTCGAGCAGCTCGCCCACCGACCGGACGCGACGGTTCCCCAGGTGGTCGATGTCATCCACGTTCTGCGGGTTCCGGCGCAGCTTGAGCAGATACTTCAGAACCTCGTAGAAGTCCTGGGGGTGCAGGATCTTCTCGTCGAGCGGCGTCTTCAATCCGAGCTTCGTGTTCAGCTTGAGCCGGCCGACACGCGAAAAGTCGTACTTCTGCGGGTTGAAGAACATGTTCTCGAAGAGCGATCGCGAGCTCTCGAGCGTCGGCGGATCGCCCGGGCGCAAGCGCCGGTAGATCTCGATGAGCGCCTCTTCGTGCGTGCGGATCGGGTCCTTCTTCAGCGTCTGGCTGATGATGGGTCCGACCTCGTCGCGCTCGGGGAAGAAGACCTCGATCTTGTCGACCTTCTTCTCCTGCGCCATCGAAATGACGCGCGGCGTCAGCTCCTCGTTCGCTTCGAGGATGACTTCGCCGGTCTCGGGATCCACGATGTCGGTCGCGGCAAACGCGCCTTCAAGACCCTCGTCGGCGACCGGGATGGTCTCCACGCCCGCGCGCCGAAGCGCGGCAATGGCATTGGCCGTGATCTTCTTGCCGTTCTGGACCGAGAAATCCCCCGCTTTGACATCGGCCGCCGCGCGCAGGCCTACCAGGCTATCGTTGACTGCCCACGCCAGTGCCGGCCCCTGATTGAGGAAAATCCGGTCGACTGAATAGAAGGTGCGGATGATCTCGTCGGCGCCGCGCAGGCCGAGCGCACGGAGAAACACCGTGGCGAGGAATTTGCGCTTCCGATCGATGCGAACGTACAGCAGGTTCTTCTGGTCGTACTCGAACTCAACCCATGACCCGCGGTACGGGATGATCTGCGCCACGTACAGCGTCTTGTCCTCGGAGTGGAAGAACGCCCCCGGCGAGCGGTGGAGCTGCGACACGATGACGCGCTCCGTGCCGTTGATGATGAACGTGCCGTTGTCCGTCATCAGCGGGATGTCGCCGAAGTAGACCTCTTGTTCCTTGATGTCGCGAATCGTCTTGACGCCGCTGTCCGGATCCTTGTTCCAGACGACGAGCCGGATGGTCACCTTGAGCGGCACGGCGTAAGTCATGCCGCGTTCCTGGCACTCGTCGACGTCGTACTTGAGCTTCATCCCGACCGTGTGGCCGCAGATGTCGCACACGTCGCCGCGGGCCTGGTTGGCCTTGCCGCACCGCGGACAGAGCACCTCATGGTCGCCATACGGATCGGCGACGAGCGTCGCGCCGCAATTGCTGCACGGCTTGCGCAGATGATGCAGCCCCGAGAGCTTGCCGCACTTGCACTCCCAGTTGCCGATCGAATACTCGATGAACTCGAGCGACGAATTCTCGCGAAAATCGCTGATCGGAAAGACTGACTTGAACACCGACTGCAGGCCGGCATCCTCGCGTTCCGAGGGAAGACGGCTCATCTGCAGAAACCGCTCGTACGACTTTCGCTGGATCTCGATCAGGTTCGGAATTGGAACCGTCGTCCTGATCTTCGAAAAGTCCTTGCGCTCGCGGTAAACGTTCTTGGGAAGGCTGTACATCGGTGGTTGACCCTCGCGGATCGGAACTTTGAAAAATTACGGCGGAGAACGAGACGGAATGAGCCCGTTCTCCGTACACAGAGACGTCAGGCTTTGGGACCGCGAGCCTCAAAACGGCCCACGTCCAAAACCGAAAGCCAGAGCGTTACTTGATCTCGACCTTGGCGCCGACTTCTTCGAACTTCTTCTTGATCGCCGCGGCCTCGTCCTTGTTCACGCCTTCCTTGAGGGGCTTCGGCGCGCTCTCGACGAGATCCTTCGCTTCCTTCAAACCCAGGCTCGTCACTTCGCGGACGACCTTGATGACCTTGATCTTGTCGGCGCCGACTTCCGTGAGGTTGACGTTGAACTCGGTCTTTTCCTCGGCAGGCGCCGCTGCGCCGCCGCCCGCACCCGGCATGGCCATGCCTGGCATCGCCATCGGCATCGCGGCCGCAGCCGAGACCCCGAGCTCGGACTCGAGCGCCTTGACGAGCTGCGAGAGCTCGAGGACGCTGATTCCCTTGATGTAATCAATCACCTGCTGCTGATTCAGTTCGGCCATGTTCTGATTCTCCTGACGCTCGTTGCCTCAGGCTCTAGGCTTTCGGCTCTAGGCTCTGGGCTCTGCCGTTAACATCGCTTCGTCTCAGGCGACAGCCTCAAGACCAAAGCCCAAAGCCTCGTCACGCTTCTTTCTTCTTCTTTTCAACCTGCACGAGCACCGACATCAAATCGCGCGGCGCTGCAGCCAGCACCGACACGAACTGCTGCATCGGCGCCTGCAGCAGGAAGAGCAGCTTCGCGTACAGCTCGGGTCTGCCGGGCATGTTGGCGAGGTCGGTCACTTCCGCCGGCCGTATCGCCTGCCCCTGCACCACCGCCGCCTTGATCGACAGCTTCGGCGCGCCCTTCATGAACGCCGTGAGCGCTTTGGCCAGCGCCACCGCGTCGTTGCCGGTGTAGGCCACGGCCGTCGTCCCGTCGAAAAATGACTCGAGCGACGACAGCTTGGTCCCCTGGCTGGCCCGGCGCGCCAGCGTGTTTTTGACGACCTTGTACTGGCCACGCGCGGCCCGAATCTGCCGACGCAGCTCGGTCACCTGCGGGACGTTCAGTCCCTTGTAGTCGACCACGATTGCCGTGTCGGCCGACTTGAATGCCAGGGAGAGATCCTGGAGCTCCTGTTCTTTTTCCGCTCTGCTCACTGCCATGGCTACGACTTGCCCCTCTCATCGATGTGGGCCGTGTCGATTGCGACCCCCGGCCCCATCGTGGAGGACACGGTGACCGTTCTCAGATACTTGCCCTTCGCCGCAGGCGGCTTTGCCCGGACGACGCTGTCGACGAGTGCATGCGTGTTGTCGATCAATTTGTCGCTCGAGAACGACGTCTTGCCGACCGGTGCGTGAATGATGCCGGTCTTGTCCACGCGGAACTCGACCTTGCCCGCCTTGATCTCCTTGATCGCCTGCGCGACGTTCGGAGTGACGGTGCCCGTCTTCGGATTCGGCATCAGCCCTCGCGGCCCGAGCACCTTGCCGAGGCGCCCGACGGCGCGCATCATGTCCGGCGTCGCCACGACCGCGTCGAAGTCGACCCATCCCCCGAGAATCTTCTCGACGAGCTCGTCGCCGCCGACGTGATCGGCGCCCGCCTCCGACGCCTCCTTCTGCTTGTCGGCACCCGCAATCGCGAGCACGCGCTTGCTCTTGCCGAGCCCGTGGGGAAGAACGACGGTGCCGCGGACCATCTGGTCCGCGTGTTTGGGATCGACGCCGAGGCGCATCGCAATCTCGACCGTCTCGTCGAACTTGGCGTACTTGACCTTTTGAATCAAGGGAATCGCCTCTTCGATCGAGTATGTGCGGCCTTGAACCTGCGCCGCGGCAGCTGTGAACTTCTTACCGTGTCGTGCCATGTGCCTCCTGGTGGTCCGAGCGGGCGGCTGCGCCGCCCTCCCACTAATGCTCTCAATTCCCAATTCGCAATTCCCAACTTCCAACCTCCAACTTGGGAGTTGGTGATTGGGGATTTGGGGGTTCTCAGCGACGTCAGCCGATGACGTCTATGCCCATCGAACGCGCCGTGCCGCGAACAGTCTTCACGGCGGATTCGAGTGAATCGCAGTTCAAGTCGGGCATCTTCGTTTTGGCGATGTCCTCGACCTGCTTCGCGGTAACCGTCCCGACCTTGTTCCGGTTCGGCTCAGCGGATCCCTTCGCAAGGTTCGCTACCTTTTTCAGCAACACCGACGCTGGCGGCGTCTTCGTGATGAAGCTGTACGTGCGGTCGGCGTACACCGTGACGAGGACCGGAATGATCAAGCCATCGTCCTTCGCGGTCTTCGCGTTGAAGTTCTTGCAGAAATCCATGATGTTCACGCCGTGCGGACCGAGGGCGGTTCCCACCGGCGGCGCGGGCGTCGCCTTGCCCGCGGGAATCTGCAACTTCACCATCGCCTGAACTTTTTTCGCCATTTGTCTTTAACCACGAAGCCACGAAGGCTCAGTACCTTCGTCGTTCAAATCTTCTCCACCTGCAGGAAATCGAGCTCCACCGGCGTCGGTCGTCCGAAGATCGTGACCATCACCTTCAACGTATTCCTGTCCAGGTTCACTTCATCTACCACGCCGTTGAAGCTGGTAAACGGGCCTTCATTGATCCGCACGTGGTCGCCCTTTTCGAAGCTGTATTTCGGCTTGGGCTTCTCGGCCGCCGTCTTCACTTGATCGAGAATCTGCTCGACCTCTTCTTTGCTGAGCGGGGTCGGCTTGCTGCCCGCACCGACGAACCCGGTCACCTTCGGGGTGTTCTTCACCACGTGCCACGCGTGGTCCGACATCGTCATCTCAACGAGGATGTACCCGGGGAAGAAGCGCTTCGGGGTTACGACCTTACGGCCGCTGCGCATCTCCACGACGTCCTCAGTGGGAATCAGAATCTCACCGATTTCATTCTGCAGTCCGTAGGCCTGCACGCGCTGCGCAAGCGATTCAGCAACCTTCTTCTCAAACCCGGAATAGGTGTGGACGATGTACCAGTTTTTGGTGGCAACTTCGGTCATCACGCACCGAACCCCCGGAAGATCCAGTCCACGACCCGGTTGAAGAGAAGGTCGAGACCCCACAGATACACACCAAAAAATGTCGACGTCACGATCACGACAAAGGTCGTGGCGTACACTTCTCGACGCGACGGCCACGTGACACGGCGCGTCTCATTACGGACTTCGATGAGGAAGTTGCGGCCATTTTCCCACCAGCCTTTGATTCCTCCTGCGGCGGTGCGAACTGGCGCCGGCTTGACCTGTTCCAACGTGCTCATTGCCTGCTCTCTATTCAATCCGCCCGCGCACGTTCCTGCGACGGGCGGGAGCTTCGTCCCCTCTGTCGTCCGCCTCCGCGCTTCGCGCTTCGGCAGGACAGCCTTCGCATTCCTGCGAGGCTTGCCTAGCCGCAGCGCGCAAGCCCTCTCCTGCGCGCGAAGGCTGGCAGGTCAGGAGGGACTCGAACCCCCAGCCCCCGGTTTTGGAGACCGGTGCTCTACCAATTGAGCTACTGACCTACTCTTCAACTTCAAAGTGCAAACTACAAAGTGCAAAGTAAGTTCGAACTCACTTTCAACTTTGAAGTTTCCCCTTTGCACTTTCTATTTCGTCTCCTTATGCGGCGTGTGCTTGCGACAGAAGCGGCAGTACTTGCTGAACTCGAGCCGTTCGGTCGTCTTCTTCTTGTTCTTCGTCGTACTGTAGTTCCGGCGCTTGCACCCACCACAGGCCAGCTGAATGATGTCCCGCATACTGCGACCTCGTAGTTCACAGTAGGCGGTTGGCAGCTCATTGGCTTCCCACTGCCTACCTGCCTACTGCTTACTGCTTACTGCCTACTACTGAATAATGTCCGTAATGGTGCCCGCGCCCACCGTGCGGCCGCCTTCGCGAATGGCGAACCGGCTCCCCTTCTCGATCGCCACCGGCGTGATCAGCTCGCCCGTGATCGCCGTGTTGTCGCCCGGCATCACCATCTCCACCCCCTCGGGCAGCTTCAACACCCCCGTCACGTCCGTCGTCCGGATGTAGAACTGCGGCCGATACCCGTTGAAGAACGGCGTGTGCCGCCCCCCTTCTTCCTTCGACAGAATGTAGACCTCGCCCTTGAAGTGCGTGTGCGGCTTGATCGACCCCGGCTTGGCCAGCACCTGCCCCCGCTCCACGTCCGTCTTCTCCACCCCGCGCAGCAGCACCCCGATGTTGTCCCCCGCCACGCCCGCGTCCAGCAGCTTCCGGAACATCTCCACCCCGGTCACCACCTTCTTCTCCGTCGGCCGGAACCCCACAATCTCGATTTCCTCGCCGACCTTCACCTGTCCGCGCTCCACCCGGCCCGTCACCACCGTGCCCCGGCCCGAGATCGAGAACACGTCTTCAATCGGCATCATGAACGGCTTGTCGATCTCCCGCTCCGGGATCGGAATCGCCGTGTCCAGCGCGTCCATCAGCTTCACGATCCCCGCCACCCCGTCCGCGTCCCCGTTGAGCGCCTTCAGCGCGCTCACCCGGACGACCGGGATGTCGTCGCCCTTGAACCCGTAGCTGGTCAGCAGCTCCCGCACCTCCAGCTCCACCAGGTCCAGCAGCTCCGGGTCGTCCACCGCGTCCACCTTGTTCAGCGCCACCACCAGGTGCGGCACGTTCACCTGCCGCGCCAGCAGCACGTGCTCCCGCGTCTGCGGCATCGGCCCGTCGGTCGCGCTCACCACGAGAATCGCGCCGTCCATCTGCGCCGCGCCCGTGATCATGTTCTTGATGTAGTCGGCGTGCCCCGGGCAGTCCACGTGCGCATAGTGCCGGTTCGCCGTCGCATACTCCACGTGGCTCGACGCAATCGTCAGAATCTTCGTGTCGTCCCGACGCCCCTGCGATTCCGACGCCTTCGCCACCTCGTCATACGGCACATACTTCGCCCACCCCTTGTCCGCCGCCACCTTCGTCAGCGCCGCCGTCAACGTCGTTTTCCCGTGGTCAATGTGCCCGATCGTCCCCACGTTCACGTGCGGCTTGGACCGATCAAATTTCTCTTTCGCCATCTCTCGCTCCGCTCGAAATCCCAAATCCCACGTTCCAAATCCCAACCAATTTGGGATCTGGGCGTTGGGACCTATTTCGTCCCCTGAATCCGGGCCACCACTTCTTCGCTCACGTTCTGGGGCGCCTGCTCGTATCGATCAAAGTGCATCGAATAGGTGGCACGGCCCTGCGTACGCGAGCGCAAATCCGTCGCATAACCGAACATCTCAGATAGCGGCACGCGCGCCTTGATGATCTGCGTCCCGCCGCGATCCTCCTGTGACTGGATGCGCCCGCGACGGCTCGCCAGGTCGCCCATCACGTCACCGAGGTAATCCTTCGGGACCACGACTTCAACGCGCATGACCGGCTCGAGTAGTACCGGCTTCGCCTTCTTCGCCGCGTCCTGGAATGCCAGCGACCCCGCGATCTTGAACGCCATCTCCGATGAATCGACGTCGTGGTACGAGCCGTCGTACAGCTCGATCCTGACGTCGTCGACCGGGTAGCCCGCCAGGACACCGCGTGTCAGCGCCTCTTTTATGCCTTCGTCGATCGGCTTGATGAATTCCTTCGGAATCGCACCACCGACAATCTCGTTCTCGAAGACGTAGCCGGTACCTGGCTCTGACGGAAACAAGTGAATCTTGGCGTGTCCGTACTGACCGCGACCGCCGGTCTGCCGCACGTATCGGCCTTCGCCGTCCGCGGCACGCGTGAGGGTTTCCTTGTAGGCGACCTGGGGCTTGCCGACGCTTGCTTCGACGTTGAACTCGCGCTTCAAGCGGTCGACGATGATCTCCAGGTGCAGCTCGCCCATCCCCCGAATCACAACCTGTCCGGTCTGCTCGTCGGTCGAGACGCGGAACGTCGGGTCTTCGGCCATCAGCTTGGCGAGACCCTGCCCGAGCTTCTCCTGGTCGCCTTTGGTCTTCGGCTCAATCGCGAGCGAAATAACGGGTTCGGGGAAGTCCATCGACTCGAGCACGACGGGCTTCTTTTCGTCGCAAAGCGTATCGCCGGTGCTGACCTGCTTCAGTCCGACCGCGGCTGCGATGTCGCCGGCGTACACTTCCTTGATCTCCTCGCGCTTGTTTGCGTGCATCTTGAGGAGACGGCCGACGCGCTCGTGGCGCCCTTTCGTGGTGTTGTAGACGGATGACCCCGACGTCAGCACGCCGGAATACACACGGATGAAACTGAGCTGACCGACAAATGGATCGGTCATGATCTTGAATGCAAGTGCGGCAAACGGCGCGTTGTCCGAAGCGGGACGCTCCACGAGCGTCTCTTCCTTTGCGGCGGGGTCCAGGCCGGTAATCGGCGGTACATCGACTGGCGACGGCAGATAGTCGACGACGGCGTCGAGAAGCGGCTGGACGCCTTTGTTCTTGAACGCCGAACCGCAGATGACGACGACGAACGGTGCCGCCTCGTTGCGCACGGACTGTACCACCCGCTTGCGCAGCACAGCCCGAATTTCATCCTCGGTGATTTCCTCGCCGTGCAGATATTTCTCGAGCAGCGCGTCGTCGTGCTCGCTGACTTTCTCGATCAGCTTCTCGCGGTATTCCTTGACTTCCGCCGCCATTTCGGGAGGGATGTCCGAAACGATGTAATCGGCACCCAGCGTCTCGTCCTTGTAGGTGATCGCCTTCATCTTGACCAGGTCGATCACGCCCCGGAACTTGTCCTCGCTCCCAATCGGAAGCTGAATCGCAACGGGATTACTGCCAAGCTTCGACTCGATCTGATGGAGTGTCTGCTTGAAGTCGGCGCCCACGCGGTCCATCTTGTTGACGAAGCAGATGCGCGGTACGCGGTACTTGTCCGCCTGACGCCATACCGTCTCGGACTGAGGCTCCACGCCGGAAACGGCGTCGAAGACGGCCACAGCGCCGTCGAGCACGCGCAGCGATCGCTCCACTTCGGCGGTGAAGTCGACGTGCCCAGGCGTGTCGATGATGTTGATCCGGCTATCGCGCCAGAAGCACGTGGTCGCGGCAGACGTAATCGTGATGCCGCGCTCCTGCTCCTGCTCCATCCAGTCCATGACCGCGGTGCCTTCGTGGACCTCGCCGATCTTGTACGTAATCCCTGTGTAGAAGAGGATCCTCTCCGTGGTGGTCGTCTTCCCGGCATCGATGTGGGCCATGATGCCGATGTTCCGAGTCCGTTCGAGCGGGGTCTGGCGGGGCATTTCTACAAACCTGTCAGTGCATCTTCACAGACATTTACCAGCGGTAATGTGCAAATGCCTTGTTGGCTTCAGCCATACGATGAGTGTCTTCGCGCTTCTTCACCGCTCCACCTCGCAGGTTGGACGCGTCCAGAAGCTCGTTCGCCAGCTTCTCCTGCATGGTCTTGCCGTCGCCGCGCTGGCGCGCGAAGCCGACGAGCCACCGGATGCTGAGCGACAGCCGACGATTGGGATTGACCTCCACCGGAACCTGATAGTTCGAGCCCCCCACGCGGCGCGATTTCACCTCGAGGCTCGGCTTCACGTTCTCGACCGCCTTCTTGAAGATCTTCAGCGGGTCGTCGCCGGTGCGATCCTTGATGATGTCGAAGCTCTCGTACATGATCCGTTCCGCAAGGCTGCGTTTGCCGTCGGACATCACCGTGTTGATGAACTTGCTGACCAGCGTGCTGTTGTAAAGCGGGTCAGCAACCAGCTCGCGCTTTGGAATCTCTCGTCTACGTGGCATAAATCAGCACTATTGAATTGACGGATTTACGGATTTACGGATTTACGAATTGATTGAGGCATTGAAATCCGTCAATTCGTAAATGCGTCAATCCGTAAATTCATTGTTTCGGTCTCTTCGCTCCGTACTTCGATCGCCCCTGCTTGCGTCCCTGGACACCCACCGCGTCTAGCGTGCCGCGAACGACGTGATAGCGGACGCCCGGCAAATCCTTTACACGGCCGCCGCGGATGAGCACGAGGGAGTGCTCCTGCAGGTTATGGCCGACGCCAGGGATGTAAGTTGTCACTTCGATGCCGTTCGTCAGACGAACACGTGCGACCTTTCGAAGCGCCGAATTCGGCTTCTTCGGTGTCTGTGTGAAGACGCGCACGCAGACGCCCCGTTTCTGCGGACTCACCTGGAGCGCCGGGCTCTTCGTCTTTGTGATAATCCTCTTACGTCCGTCGCGAACAAGCTGACTGATAGTCGGCATCGGTCCTCAACACTCTCAAGCGCCCGGAGCGCGTACACGCGAACACAGCGTCATACGTTCCGTGCAAATTGCTACGCGCGCCAGCGTCGCCAGTCGGGTGACATGTCGCCCCGGCCGACAGCACTGACCGGACGAGTCCGCTGCGCGGATCGCCCTGCGTTGTTCCAGGCCTTGAGAGCGTGCCCCTTCGAGGCGGCAACACGCATCTGGCACCTGAAACTGAAAACCCCCTATCTGTGTGATACGCGGGGGCAACCTGGCTTCGTCCCGCCTGGTTTGCCCAAGGAAGCCAGCTCGCCGGCCGCTTCCACTGCGGTTGAGGCTAGATAGGGTCTCCTAGCCTCAGGAGAACCTGACGAATATAACACGCAGACACAGCCGGTCGCAATCGATCGATTGACTCAACCGCTGGCCTGAATGCGCCCTTTCCTGCGGCAATCCGGAGCAACGACCTTCGGCGTGGCAACGTGTCTAGACGGTTTTGACTCGAGCACCCGGCGGCGCACTGAGCGCCATCTCGAGGTCGGAGACGGACGTTGGTGAAGGATTCTCGACGCCAACCAGAATGTTGCCGTCGGTGACCTCCGGGTCATACAGAGCGCGTCCGCGGGTCGGCAGCAACGCGGAAACGACGAGCGTCGCCACTGTCGCGGTAATCGCGCCCAGCATCGTTAACTCAAAGATAATGATGAGGTTAGGCCACCACGCGTAGATCGGCAACCCTCCGACATCCATGGGCCAAGCGGTCTCCGTCAACCACGTCAGTCCAAATCCGACCGACATGCCGATGAGACCGCCGAGGCAGGCCAGCCACCACATCCAAGTGGCCTTGTCCATGTGCCCGAATTCATAGTCTTCCATCGGCTGCGCGGATATGACCGTGATGTCGCGATCCGCGATCCCCGCTGCACGCAGCCGGTTCACAGCCTGCTGCGCGGCCTGCCCGTCGCGGTAGAGCCCGTAGACGGCCTTCATAGATGGAGGTCCCCCAGCCGGTGCTCTTCAGTCGCCGGCGGCATGAGCTCGCGCGACGGATGCTCGCCCGCCTTCAGCTCCCACATCGAGATAATCGGAATGACTTTCGCGAATAGCACATACAGCAAGGTCATCGCTGCAAATGTCGACCCCGCGATGATGATCTCGGGAACCGTAGGGCGATAGACGCCGAAACTGTACGGCAGATACTTGTGCCCGAGCGCTGGAACGATGATCAGGAATCGCTCGAGCCACATCCCGACGATGACGCCGAGCGAGGCGATCACACACCCCGTGATCGTGCGGAAGCGCCGGATCCCCATGAGCACGACCGGAAGCACAAAGTTTCCGATCACCATCGTCCAGTAGAGCGGGGCAAATGAGTCGCGCTGTGTCCGCCAGAAGACTGCCATCTCCGCGGGTTCGTTGCCGTAGTACGTCACGAGCCGCTCGTTGAAGACGAAGTAGCCCCACAGCAGCGCCATGACCAGCAGCAGTTTCCCCAGATTCTCGAAGTGGACGGGGTGCAAATATTCCTCGAGGTGAAGAAACTTGCGCAGAACGGCCATCGCTATGAGCAGCCCCGCGATGCCGCTGAAAATAGCGCCGGCGACGAAGTATGGCCCGAAGATGGTGGTGTTCCACATGGGCACCGGGGCCATCGAGAAGTCGAACGACACGATCGTGTGCACCGACACGGCCACTGGGATGATCGCGATGGCCATGATCTGCATCGCCGTCTCGAGTCGGTGCCACTGCTTCGGCGTGCCGCGCCATCCCAGCGCGAGCACACCATAGATCCGCCGTCTCAGTCCCGTGGACTTGTCGCGCACGACGGCAAAGTCCGGAATGATTGGCAGCAGGAGAAACAGCACGCTCCCGGTCAGGTAGGTGTTGATCGCGAAGAAATCCCACACGAGCGGCGAACGGAAATTGGGCCAGATCATGCGCTCGCTCGGATACGGAAAGAGCCAGAACGCCAACCACGGGCGTCCGAGGTGAATGATCGGAAACAGCGCGCCGATCATCAGCGCAAAGACGGTAATCACCTCCGCGCAGCGTGTCACCGGCCGGCGCCAGCCGGCGTTCACCAATCTGAGGATGGCCGAAATCAGCGTGCCTGCGTGGCTGATGCCGATCCAGAACACGAAGCTCGTGACGTAGAAGCCCCAGTAGATCGGCCATCGGATACCCGTGATGCCGTAGCCGAGGTACGCCTGCGCCATCCACGTGGTCAGGCCGAGGCCGACGACGCCGCCGAAGATGATGACAAGGAGATAGAACCGCCACGACGTTTTGAACAGCGGCCGAAGCAGGTCGCTGTTGATCCGCGCTCCGGTGGGATGGGTCATACGTCTGACAACCGTTCCAGATAGGCGACCTTGGGCCGCGTGCCGACGTCCTCGAGCAGCTTGCTGCTTCGCGGCGATCGCGACAGGCGCGACACTTCACTCTCGGGGTCTTCGAGGTCGCCGAACACGAGCGCGCGGGGAGCGCATGACTGCACGCAAGCGGGCTGGATCTCTCGATCACCGAGCTCGCGCCCTTCTGCCTTCGCCTGAATCTGCGCACCCTTGATGCGCTGGACACAGAACGTGCACTTCTCCATGACGCCCACTTCGCGCAGCGACACGTCCGGATTCAGCTGCAGATGGAGAGGCTTGTCCCAGGCAGGGTTGAAAAAATCGAAAAAGCGAACGCTGTAAGGACAGGCGTTCGCGCAATACCGCGTGCCGATGCACCGGTTGTATACCTGCGCATTGAGCCCCTCGTCGGTGTGATGGCTTGCATACGTGGGACACACCGGCTCACACGGAGCGTTGTCGCACTGCTGGCACATGACCGGCCGGAACTTCAGTTGCACGTCTGGGAACTCGCCTTCCCAGTAGCGCTCCACCCGAAGCCAGTGCTTTGCACGACCTCGTGCGGCCTGATCAGGGCCGACGGTCGAAATGTTGTTCTCGGCATGGCAGGCAACGACGCAGGCACCGCAACCGTTGCATCGGTCCAAATCAGCCGCCATCCCCCATCGAGCCATGGTTGTGCTACCTCTCCTGCTCCACGTGCTCTCGCATCCCGCCGGCGAACAGGATCAGGCGCCCGTCAGGCGGGCCCACGCGCGAAACACGCACGCGCGTTGCGGCCCACGCCAAGGCGCCGGTTACAGGTTCGGTAAGCGGGGCCACGATTTCCATCGGATTCGCTCCGCGGCCGCTGGCGTACCGCGTGAAAAACCGATGACCCTGCCCTACGGGCATTGCGACAACGTCAGGCGCGATGCCCGGGGTGATAACCATGGAGCCGCGTATGGCCCCCTGTGTGGACGCGACTTCGACGACATCACCTTCACCGAGCCCCAGCTTCACTGCCGTGCTCGGATTGATCTCGATCCAACTGCTCCACATCGCCGACGTCATCGGGTCTGGCATCTCCTGCAGCCACGGCAGGTGCGCCAACGAGCCGTCAAAGAACGTGCTCGACGGGTACGGCAGAAAGTGGAAGGGATATTCGCTAACCTCGCCGTCGAACCGCGGTTCCTCATACGCCTGTGCGACAGCCGGCGCATTGACTGCGACGACCGACTGACGCGCCAGCGCTGCCGGAAGCGTGCCCGACCACATCCCTTTGCCCTGTGCGTCAGTCCATGCATCCACATCCGGTGTGGCCGGAGGAAGCGCCCCGAACGAGGCTGCGAGCATTTCTTCGAACGACTTCCATGGAAGCTCGAGGGGCCGTTGCAGCCGGCTCCCGATGTCGAGCAGCACGTCCGGCGTGGCGCGCGTGTCGTACAAGGGACGCATCACGGCAGGCGCTACGCTGGCAACGGACGTGTGCGCACCGGACTCAGGCACCGCCTCCATCCACGATTCCAGAAACGAATGGTCTGGCAGGATGAGATCCGCCATCACGCTCGTTTCGTCGAGGAAGCTGCCAAAGCTGACGATGTACGGCACCTTGTCGAGGCCTTCACGGACGCGCCAGGCAGGAGGCGCCGTAAACACAGGATTTACTCCGTCGACGAACAGCACCTCCGCCATGGAACCGCTAGCGAGAGCGACACTCCATTGCGCAAGGGCAGGCGCCGGAGGAGCACCGGGCGCTGGAGCCTTTACGGAAGCCGCCACGTCGAGTTGCGGCGTGAACGAAATGCCTCCTGGGCGATCGATGTTGCCGGCCAGCGTGTTGAGGGCATTAACGGCCAACGCCGTGAAGATCCCGTTGGTATGCGCGAGGGCCGGCCCTCCCGCAATCGCCACCGCCGGACTCTCCTCGACGAAGCGGCGCGCCAAACGTGCGAGACGGACCGCTGGCACACCAGTAATCTCTTCAACCCGTTGGGGCGAATAGTCCGCCAGCCCTTCATTCCATCCGGCCAGCAGCCGAACAGCGCTCGAGGCGGGCGGAACAGGGAGGAGCTTCTCAGCCATGATGAGATGCGCCAGGCCCACGGCAAGAACCCCTTCTGTGCCTGGCCGGACGGGCACCCACTCGTCGGCATTTGCACCGGTCTGCGACATGCGGGATTCGACCTGCACGAACGATCCGCGCATGCCGGGTCGACCGCGGCGCATCTGACCGTAGCCAACGCTTTGCGCCACCGGCGAATTCCATGTGCCGAGCAAATCAGCGCCGAAGCTGAGGACGTGCCGGGCGTTGGCGAGATCAAACGTTGGCAGTTGCTCGCGTCCGAAGCTCAGCGCATTCGCACGGCGCAGCACTTCGTCACCGAACAGCTCGTACGTAACCGGCAGGGGCGCGCCGAATCGCGCCAGAAACTGACGTATCAGAACGTCGCGATGATTCGCGCCGCTGCGCGCCAGACATGCGAGCGACTTCTGATTCCCGGCCGCCTCGAGCGCGTTCAGCCTCGACACAACCTCCCCGATTGCGTCGTCCCAGGAGATCGCGTCGTAGCGACCATCACCACGCGAACCGGATCGCTTCAGCGGCTGCGTAACCCGGTCCGGATGGTAGGTAATCTGGATACCGGCCTGACCGCGCGGGCACAGGCCTCCGCTATTCACCGGGTGCTCCGGTGCGCCCTCCAGTTTCTTCGCCGCAGACACCCGGACAACGCCCGCCTGACCGTTGCGGAGGACGTCGGCGTCTGCATCCATAACGCGAACCGTGAGCCCGCAGCCCGCTCGGCATAACGGACAGACGCCGGGCTTCCACATGGCGACACCAGGAACGATGTCCTCGCCGGGCAGAAATCGAATGATCTGGTTTTCGGGGTTGCCGCAGCTGGCGAGCGCCGCGCTCGTGCCGGTAACCGCCGTGAGCTTGATGAACGAACGGCGATCCATCAGTGAGCACCACGAAATGCAAAATGCAAAATGCAAACGGCAAACAGCACGCTATACGTCCTTGTTTGAATTTTGCATTTTGAATCTTGCATTGCTAGAAGTGGCACGTCAGGCAGTCAATCGACGCCTTCCGTTCGTTGTGGCAATTCACGCAGAAGCCCATCGTGTGCTCGACGTTTCGCTGAGCGACGGTCTGCTCGGCGACGTTCCCATGACAGGTCGAACATTCGACCTTCGCTCGGATGTGCGGCGCGTGATTGAACTTGACGTGATCTTCGTTGGCGAACCCGTAGACGCGCTGCCACGCCAGATCGATGCCCTTGTCTCGCATGGCCGCCATCTGCTGGATGCGGGGCCGGTCGGTTGCGATGGCGTCGTGGCAGATCATGCAGGTCCTGAGGCCAGGAATACCCGCGACCGGTCCCTTGTCTACCCCTTCGTGGCAGAACTCGCACATCACGCCCTTGCCGACGTGCGTATTGTGCGGGAACTCGATCGGCTGCTGCGCGTCGGGCCGCCGATTCAGAAAGTCATTGACCGCCGCCCCCAGTGTGGGACGTGCCGTTGTAAACACGCCCGCGGGCTGGCCAGGTAGCGGTGGCAACTCTCTCGTCGTCGCTGATGTGGGCGCGTTCGACTGCACGTACCGACATGCCACGCTGGCTCCCAGCGCAGCGACGCACACCGCTACAAGCACGATGAAACGCGTAGGGACGCGCAGCAGGACTCTCCGACTCAGCGTCCGGGGATCTTAGGTCCGAGGCTGCGCAGATAGTTGACGATATGCCAGACGTCCTGGGCCGGCATCTTCCCCTTGAACCCGACCATCTTGGAGTTGGGACCTGCGCCGTTGACGATCACCGAGAAAATTTCCCCGTCGGAGGATCCGTGAACCCACTCGGCGTCGGTGAGGTCCGGAGGATTGGAGTCTTTCGGCGCGAGAGGGCCGTTACCTTTCGCGTCGGCATTGTGGCAGAAGGCACAGTATTTCTTGAACGCGGCTGCGCCCGCAGTGATTGAAACCGGCGTCGAGGGTACCGGGTTCTTGAGGGCTCGAGCAGCGGAATCTTCGCCAGGGGTCAGAGCGTAAGCTGTGAATGCATACAGCAGCACAGCAACTGCGATGGATCCGTTGATGTATTGCATGGGTATGGCCGATTTTTGCATATGGCGTACCGATGACGCAACCGCCTGGCCCGCGCCGATTTGCAGATATTCGAGGAGGGATGGGTCCCTGATTTTCGAGTTTTGATCTCGACTTACGAAACCCTGGTTAATGCGTCATCGCGTACAGCATGACGTCGATCCCGAGAGCATATCCATCCGGAGAGAACTGATAGAAAAATCCGGGATCCTCGCCTTCGCGTTCCCATGAGTCTGCGACATCAGTGTTGTGCGTCATCAGCACCATGATGCGCCCATGGTCGTCTCGAATCGCACGCAGGTGCGCCTCGGCGCTGTCGGATCCGCGTTCAGAAGTGGTCTGTCCCCCGACGCCGCGCCAGAACTGGATGTTCGTGATCTGCGGGACCTTCATGACCTCGAACATACTTCGCAGCATCGGATCGTCGAGTGGCACCTCCTCGATCGGGTAATCGGACGGCGGCAGAACTTTGGCGATCTCCGTTGACCATTGCCGCCATGCGAGCGTGCCCCAGAAATCGTCGACCCAGAGAAAGCCGCCCTTCAACAAGTAGGTGCGCAGTCGCTCGGTCTCGCCGGGACCGAATCCGAGTGACCCGACGTCGGACGCCATCGTCATTGGACAGTTGAACAGCGCATCGTCGGTCAGCCGCACCACGAAGTGATTCGGCTGGCCTTCCGGACTCCGGCTGACCCGCGTCTTCGTGAGCTCTGACAATCGCGTCGTCAGGTTGATTTCAGCAAACGGGTAGTCCGTCTGCCATCCGATGCCCATGGGCTCTACGCGCACGCTTCGGTACGAAAGGCGGCAAACCACGAAGCCCGCGTCTGGCATGTGCGGTGGCGCGTATCGGGCCGCGAGGCTTCCTTCGCGAAACCTGTAGCCTTGTTGCGCATATGCGGCTACTGCCGCCAGCGCTAGCACAGCACCCGCTAGCAGAACGAGGGAGGGCCCCCGTCTCATACAACGAGTGTACCGCAGGCGCGCGATCCTGGCTGGCGGTGTCATGGATTCCCGCGGGAGCAACGGTATAGCATTTCGCCGTGGATCATTCCAGAGAACTCGCTCGTCCGCTCGAAGGGATCACCGTCCTGGATCTCAGCCGGGTGCTGTCCGGACCCTACTGCACCATGCAGCTCGCGGACATGGGCGCCCGAGTCATCAAGATCGAGCGGCCGGGGCTCGGCGACGATACGCGTGCGTGGGGTCCCCCGTTTGTAAACGGCGAAAGTGCGTACTTCCTGAGCATCAATCGAAACAAGGAAAGCCTCACGCTGAACTTCAAGCACCCTGAGGGCCGACGACTGCTCGACGAGCTGATTGCTCGGGCAGACATTCTCGTCGAGAACTTTCGACCGGGTACGCTCGACGAGCTGGATCTCGGATACGAGGCGTTGCGCGCCAAGCACCCCCGGCTGATCTACACGTCAATCTCGGGCTTCGGCCACAGCGGTCCGCTGCGCGAGCGCGCGGGATATGACGCTGTGCTGCAGGGCGAGGCGGGCATCATGAGCCTGACGGGGCCTCCGGATGCCGCCGGATACAAGGTTGGGGTTGCAATCGCCGACCTTGCCGCCGGACTGTTCGCGGCACAAGGCACGTTGCTGGCTTTGTACGCGCGCGAGCGAACCGGCCGCGGGCAGCATGTCGATATCGCAATGCTCGACTCGGTGGCCGCATTGCTGACCTATCAGGCAGGAATCTATTTCGTAACGGGCGCGCCGCCAGAGCGGCATGGCAACGCACATCCGACCGTCGCTCCGTACGAGACGTTTCAAGCCGCGGATGGCGAGGTCGTGCTGGCGGCGGGCAACGACGAGCTCTGGCGAAGATTCTGCCGCGTTGCGGGTCTCGACGCCTACGCAGGCGACCCTCGTTTTGCGACGAATCGCGATCGCGTTCGCAACTATGGAACCCTGCGCCCGATCGTAGCGGATGCGTTCTCGAAACGAACCCGAGCCGAATGGCTCGAGGTACTCAACGATGCGGGAATCCCGGCGGGGCCAGTTCGGAATCTCCAGGAGGTGCTGACGGACGAGCAACTCCTGACGCGCGAAATGGTGCATGTGCTGCAGCATTCAAGCGCAGGACCGGTGCAGGTGCTTGGGGTCCCCGTGAAATTGTCCGCAACGCCTGGCGCCGTACGTCGCGCGCCGCCGGCGCTGGGCGAACACACGGAAGAAATCCTGACCGGAGACTTGGGGCTTGCCGCATCACAGATCACCGAAATGCGTGCTGCCGGAGTTATCTGAGAAGGAGTCCGTTCACGGGTGCACGGGTTCATCCCGGGAACAACGCGGCAACTTCAGGTTTGATGACCTTCCCGACGGCGTTGCGCGGCAGCGCGTCGACCGTGCGCATCGCTCGGGGTACTTTGTACGGCGCCAGACGATCCTTGGCCCACTGCTGCAGTTCTTGAAGCGACAACGCGGCGCTCGGACGCAGCTCGATCGCCGCCGCCACGCGTTCGCCCCACTCCTCGTCGGCTACACCAACGACTGCGCATTCGGCGACCGCTGGATGCGATCGCAGCACGTCTTCGATTTCAAGCGCCGACACCTTGAAGCCGCCGGTCTTGATAATGTCAACGGCGGTGCGGCCGAGCAGACGATACGTGCCGTTCTCCCTCACCGCCATGTCGCCCGTCCGGAACCAGCCTTCCCGAAATGCCGCTGCCGTGTCGGCAGCACGACCCCAGTACTCGAGAAACACCAGAGGACCGCGAACTTCGATCTCGCCTGCTGCGCCCTCCGACACCGGCCGACCAGACTCATCAATGAGCTGCACATCGACGCCAGGCATCGGATTTCCGACAAAGCCCGGACGCCGCTCGCCGTGCAGCGGATTCGACAGGATCATGCCGGTCTCGGTCATTCCGTAACGTTCGAGGAGAGTGTGTCCCGTCATCTCGCGCCACCGCGTAAGCGTCTGCACAGGCAGGGCGGCCGATCCGCACATCATCAACCGGGCTCGTCTGGCGCCAGCCGACCATGCCTCTCGCACACCGGCGGTGGCGGCATCCCAGGCGGCAATCAATCGGTGGTAAATCGTCGGCACGGCCGTAAACACCGTGATCTCGCCTGACCGGAACCGTTCCCACACGGTCAGCGCGTCGAATGCGGGCAGAATTTCGCAAGTGGCGCATACTGCGAAGGGGGACAGCAGTCCGTTCATGATCCCGTGGGCATGGTGCAGCGGCAGCGTCAAGAGCATGCGATCGGTTGAGCGCCACTCCCAGGCTTCGATCATGGCGCCGATTTCCGCTCCGATGATCGCGTGCGTGGTAACCACCCCTTTCGGGCGGCCCGTCGTACCGCTGGTGTACACGATCATGGCGCGGCGCTGAGCGCCGATGTGCGGCAATCGGTCTCGCGGTTGGGCACAGAGCACGTCCTCCACTGCAAGGAAGCGGCTGCCGCAATTCTCCGCGATGGGCGCCAGAACGCCCGACACAGCCGGGCCGCTGATCACCGCCTTGGCGCCGGCGTCGCGGATGACATACTCGAGTTCCGGCGCCGGGTGTGAAACCGCGAGTGGTACGGCGATGGCCCCAGCTCGCCAGATCCCACGCTGTACGGCTGCGTACTCGAATCCGGGTGGAATGAGGAACGCGACGCGTGTCTCCGCCAGGTCTTCCGCACCACCGAGTAGCGCACCAGCGACCGAACGCGACGCTCGGTCGAGATCTGCATAGGTGTAACTGTGGCCTTCGGCGACCACCGCAACGCGATCTTGATTCATACTTGCAAACCGGGGATCGGGGATCGGGGATCCGGGATCCGGGATCCGGGATCCGGGATCAGGAACCACTAAACGCTAACCACCAACTACCAACCAGTAGCCAGCCATGCCGCTCATTGAACCAGGTAAAAAAGCTCCAGCCTTCTCCTTGAAGGACCAAAACGGCAACACACATCGCCTCACCGATTATCAGGGGCGACATGTGATTCTGTATTTCTACCCCAAGGACGACACCCCTGGCTGCACGCAGGAATCATGCGATTTTCAGGCGGCGCTGCCGCAGCTCAAACGACGTGATGCGGCCGTCCTCGGCGTCAGCATTCTCGACGAGACGAGCAAGTCCAAGTTCGCCACCAAGCACGGACTGACATTTCCACTGCTGGCCGACGCCAACCACGAAGTCGCCGAGAAGTACGGAGTCTGGCAGCAGAAATCGCGGTATGGACGTTCGTACATGGGGATCGTGCGGACTACCTATCTGATTGGGCCCGACGGCAAGGTCGTCGAGCGCTGGGACAACGTGAAGGTGGACGGGCACGCTGATACGGTGGCGGCTGCGATATCGTGAGCGCGCGGGGGATCGTCTACCTCTGTGTCTCTGTGTCTCTGTTGCCTGTCGTCGTCAGAAGGCGGTCATAGACGGCCAGATCGGCCGCTGAAAAGCAGCAGAAGACGACGTCGTCGATCGGCGCACCGCCGGAAATGATCTCGCGCACGCTGGAAATTGCGACGGCTGCTGCCAGCTCGATCGGATATCCGTACACACCGGTGCTGATCGACGGAAAGGCAATCGAGCGCA
>Ga0209382_10002490_pt1 | contig 26698 bp, 25 predicted proteins | sample SoiMetdeltSBSDD5_FD_187599 | JGI IMG/M metagenome (GOLD analysis project Ga0209382, IMG submission 187599) | Bulk soil microbial communities from a Populus tree surrounding site in Tennessee, USA - Soil MetaG P. deltoides SBSDD5 (SPAdes) (version 2) | ecosystem: Environmental > Terrestrial >... | reverse complement strand
AGAACGACTCAACATTACAAGTGGAGATGCATTGGAACTAACCTCATTGGCTAAGAAAACGACAGTTCTTAGCTGGCCTGCAAGAAGCAATGACAGAGGAAAGGGATTGATACGTATTGATGGTTACACTAGAAACAGGCTTGATGTTGGGATTAATGATCAAATAGAAGTCAATCCGGTAGAATCAAAAGATGCCAAAAGCATAACTTTTGCTCCCACTGAACCCCTTAGAATAGTTGGAGCCGAAGAATACCTTGCTGAATATCTAAACGGACAGCTAATGACAAAAGGCGACACAATACCCATTATTGTTATGGGACAGAGGGTAGACTTAGTTGTAATTTCCACGAATCCGTCAGGTCCAGTGATAGTAAATGATTCAACTAAAATTACTGTCTCAGAGGAGAGTGCAAAGGCAGTGCAGATTTCTAAAGAAGGTGGAGTCCCATCAATCACTTATGAAGATATTGGAGGACTAGGAAATGCTGTTGGAAGAGTAAGGGAGATGATAGAGCTTCCATTAAGGCATCCAGAACTCTTCAAGAGGTTAGGAGTAGAAGCTCCAAAAGGCGTATTGCTTCACGGACCACCAGGGACAGGAAAGACGTTGCTGGCAAAAGCAGTTGCTAATGAGACTAATGCTAGCTTCTACACTATTGGTGGACCTGAAATAATGAGCAAGTTCTATGGAGAAAGTGAAGAAAAATTAAGGAATGTATTTGAACAGGCTGAAAAAAATGCCCCATCAATTATCTTCATCGATGAGATTGATTCAATTGCTCCAAAAAGGGAAGAAGTCACAGGAGAGGTTGAAAGGAGGATTGTAGCACAACTCTTGTCGCTGATGGACGGTATGTCTTCAAGAGGAAAAGTTGTCGTAATAGGGGCGACGAACAGGGTAAATGCCGTCGATCCAGCACTTCGACGCCCAGGGCGATTCGACAGAGAAATAGAAATTGGTGTTCCTGATAGAAACGGAAGGCTAGAGATACTTCAGATACACACAAGAGGAATGCCACTTGCGAAGGATGTTAACCTAGAGAAGCTGGCTGATATTTCACATGGATTCGTGGGAGCTGACTTGCAATCTTTGTCAAAAGAAGCTGCGATAGGGGCACTAAGAAAAATACTACCTGAGATAGACTTATCCTCTGAGAGTATACCTGCAGAGACCTTAAGAAAAATCATTGTGACAATGCAAGACTTTATGGACGTAGTAAAAGAAATGGAGCCTTCTGCTATGAGGGAGGTTTTCGTAGAAGTTCCAGATGTAAAGTGGGAAGATATCGGTGGTCTTTCTTCAATAAAGCAAGAACTTCAGGAGGCTGTAGAATGGCCACTCAAATATCAGGGTGTGTTTACATATGCTGATGCTGTTCCTCCAAAAGGTATCTTACTTTATGGTCCTCCAGGCACCGGAAAGACACTGATTGCAAAGGCTGCTGCTAATGAAAGTGAAGCTAATTTTATCAGTATAAAGGGTCCCGAGTTGCTTTCAAAATGGGTTGGTGAATCAGAAAAAGGAGTCAGAGAAGTATTCAGAAAAGCTAGGCAGGCTGCTCCATGCATAATCTTCTTTGATGAAGTCGACGCTATCGCCCCTAGAAGAGGAGGAGGCCTTGGCGGAGACTCGCATGTGACTGAAAGATTGATTAGTCAACTACTAACGGAGCTTGATGGACTTGAAATACTGACAAATGTAATTGTTATTGCTGCTACGAACAGGCCCGACATAATCGACCCAGCACTGCTAAGGCCGGGCAGGTTTGATAGACTATTGTATGTACCACCTCCTGACAGGGATTCGAGGCTGCAAATCATTACAATTCATACGAAGAGAAAACCCTTGGCTGAAGACGTAATTCTAGAGCAGTTAGCAGACCACACTGATGGATACACAGGGGCTGATATTGCCTCATTGTCTTCTGCAGCCGTAATGCTTGCGTTGCGCGAACACGTATCAAAGTACAAAGATCCAAAAGAGGCTGATAATCATATACAGGAATTAAAGATACATATGAAGCATTTTGAAGAGGCTATGAAAAAAATCAGGCCATTATCAAATCAAGAACTAAGCATGTACAAAAACATATCAGAGCAATTTGGAAGACCTGAATTTGGCGGTAGAGAAAATATAGGAAGGACCTCTGAGCCAGGCCTAGCATGATTTTCCTTCTTGTTAATCCCTGCATATTGCAAAATATCCTAAACCATTTCTACTCTATATATTAGTTTCATGGGATTATCTTATAGGAAGTAGGAATTTCATGTAGTATTAACAACTTCACACGCAGAGCGGTCAAATGAAATTACTAACAATCCACCGGGATCAGTTGACGTCAACAATAGGCTATTAATCAATGCAGTAGATGTGACAAGAGATAATCTGATGATTTAGGTGTTAGTGTCAGCATAATTAAAATACTTCTAGATGAGTGGATAAAATAATCGCGATTCTCTGAACACATGTGCAGGGAGCTATCTGATGTATTCTTCTTTTACATTATTTCCATATTTCAAAAACAGTTTATTCACTTTAGGATCAATAATGTAATTGCAGTAGGGAGCACTCTGATTGTTTTCATAGTAATTTTTGTGATAATCCTCTGCAACATAAAAATTACTAAAAGGAGTAATTTCTGTCACTATAGGATCTTCGTAAACTCCTTCCTTTTCAAGCTCCTTTTTCGATTTCTCAGCAATCTCTTTTTGTTTTTGGTTATGATAAAATATTGCAGATCGGTATTGCGTACCAACGTCGCCGCCTTGTCTATTAAGCGTAGTTGGGTCGTGTGTATGCCAGAAAACTTCAAGTATTTTTTCAAAAGATATAGCTTTCGGATCAAATTCTATCTGAATAGACTCTGCATGCCCCGATTTCCCTCTGCATACCTGCTCATATGAAGGATTTTTCACTATTCCCCCTGCATAGCCAGGTAGAACAGATTTGATACCTTTGAGTCTTTTGAAGATCGCTTCACTGCACCAGAAACATCCGTTGGCGAGTGTTGCAATTTCAGTATTATTATTATTATCATTCATGAACTACTTTGGCAACTCCTTTCCCTTTGGAATGAAATGAATAGATAATGAATTGACACATTCCCGAGTGTTTTTATCCGTCAAATGTTCACCTAGAAATTCATGTCCTAGATGTGCACCACAATTTCCACATTCGATTTCTGTCCTTATACCATCGGGATCAGGTATACGCTTTATTGCATTTTGGAAGCTTTCATCGAAGCTTGGCCATCCACAACCTGCATCAAATTTGCTTTTGGATGAAAATAAAGGTGCATTGCACCGTCGACAGATAAATGTTCCATCTTCATAAAAATCGTCATACTTACCGCTGAAAGGAGCCTCCGTTGCTTTATTTACAATGACTCTCTCTTCTTCTGGTGTTAGCTTATTGTAATTCAAACTTTATAATTTCCTCAGCAGGAGATTTTGAATATTAAGCATATAAGCTTATGTAACTATCGTCAGATTATGAAACGTTCAATCGTGATCACTTCAGTAAAAAATACTACTATGGTCAATCTGCAAAACCATGAACTTATCTATTAGCCACGCATCAACTCCATGGTGTCTACGACAGCAACTTTAAATCTTCAAATTTAGAACTACAAGAGGATGACACGCAAATATGACTAATAGAAGAACAGAAAGTACAAAACTTTCATTACCCGTAAGCGAGTCTAGAGATCATATTCAAGGATCCGTAACTGCACCTGTAACATTGGTAGAATATGGAGATTATGAATGTCCTTATTGTGCGCAAGCCTATCTGATTACGAAAGAAATTCAAGAACGCTTAGGAGATAAGTTATGTCTTGTATTCCGTAATTTCCCAGTTACCAAAATTCGTCCCCATGCATATGAAACTGCACTAGCAGTAGAAGCTGCAGCTGCCCAGGGCAAATTCTGGGAGATGTATGATTACTTATTCAAACACGGTCAATCTGTTACTGATGATAGTTTAAGGCGTTCTGCTGCTAATTTGGGATTAAATCTTACCAGATTCGATCGTGAATTTCACGACCGAATTTATAGTAACCACATAGATGAGGATATACAAAGTGGTAACAGTAGTGGAGTAAACGGTACTCCAACCTTCTTTATCAATGGTGAGCTTTATGATGGTGCTTGGGATCTGGATAACCTTCTTGGTGCGCTTGATGAGGAAGGCATATTCAGCTGGAGACAAACGACAAACAAATAGTTCAATTTAGTAAAATATTGTTGGCTGAAAATGCTGTAAATATTAATGCGGCTTCAGTTAATTATGGCGAATTTTTAGGTAAGTTGGATAACCAATCCTTAACTACGGAGATTTCATCATATCCTAATTCATGACCAGAATTTTCCTGAATGTTTAAGACCACATTTGCCCCCGCCTTTTCAAAAAGACCAAAAAGTGTTTCAGTCTGTTTGGGTGGAACTATAGGATCGTATTGTCCTGCACCAATAAAAATATTCTTCGCTGAAAGATTCGGAACCTTTTCAGGAATAAACGGTACCATTGCACGAAACAGAACTGCTGAAGATATTACCTCAGGATGAATTAAAAGTAAACTAGATGCTATATTTGCTCCATTTGAATAACCAATGGAAATTAAATATCGTAAATCAAATTTGTATACTTTAGACGCCTTTCTCACGAAGTCTGCAAGTTCATTCGTTCGGAACTTTAAATCTTCCAAGTCAAAAACGCCCTCGGCTAATCGACGAAAGAAACGTGGCATACCTGATTCTAGCACCTTTCCACGAGGGCTAAGTATTGCGGCTCGCGGATATAGTTCTCGACCTAGTGGTATTAGGTCCTGCTCGTTACCTCCTGTTCCATGCAATAAAAGCAAAGTGACCTGGTCTGGTCTAGTGGATGCTGGGATGAATTTATGGATGAACCCTAGTTCTGATGACAATGATCTTTTTTCTGCATCTTTTGTCATTTGTTACACTCTACTTTGTATATTCTTTCTTTTCAGCTCTAGTTGACGATAAAGACGGAAGGTCAACCTTAGGTAATATCTTTTCTAGACTTTTGCGATCCGGCTCAAGCCAAGGGGGAAGCACGAGATGTGTACCAAGCTCCTCCACCTTTTCGTCTATCGTAAAGCCCGGAGGATTTGTAGCAATTTCAAAAAGAATTCCGCCAAGTTCTTGGAAATATACAGAATGAAAGTAAAATCGGTCTATTACTGGAGTTGCATTTAATCCAGCTCTGACTATAATTTGGCGCAAGACCTGCTGTTGCTCATCTGATGGAGTACGATACGCAACGTGATGCACTGATCCTATACCTATAACTGCTTGTTGAGTATACGGCAAACAAAGTACATCAACAATGTTGGCTCCACCCATGTCTTCTTCCAGAGTAGACTCTTTGCTAGGGATTTCATAGCGGAAGCGACTTCCATCTTGCAGTGTTGAAACTAATCCTAATTCATTAATTAAAACGGAAGCAGTACGTTCGTATCCACCCTCTGATAAAGTTACGGAATAAAACCCTCTTATGGCATGTTCAGTGGAGATAGGACCACCTTTCCATACATTGAGGTCCCTTTTTTTAGAGGAATTATGAGCTGCAAGCTCAAGGTTTAGCCCCTCGGGATCATTAAATGCTATTACTTGTTCGTTTTCAAACCGCCTGTACGGCCCGCGATACTCTATTTTTTTCTGCTTAAATCTATCTATCCAGTATCCTATGGAATTCTCAGGGATGAGAAAAGACAGCGCAGCTACTTCGCTTCTTCCTCTCTGACCTTTAGGGATATTTGGCCAATTAAAAAAAGTAAGAATAGTGCCTGGATGTCCCATCTCATCGCCATAATAAAGATGATATGAAGTAGGATCGTCTTGATTCACCGTTAGCTTTACAAATCGGAGTCCCAAAATATTAACATAAAATTCTATATTTCTTTGGGGATCACCTGTTATTGCCGTAACATGGTGAATGCCAAAAACACCTTTGTTCACTGGACTATCTCTACTCTTTTCTCTGACTGTTGTCTTCACATACAATAATGATTCATTCTAATACTTCTATGTTATTCCAGCACTTTTTCCTGGTTTTATGTGAATATTTAAGGGTGTTCCTCGATCGAATTGATTAGATGTCGCCGCTACACGCTTAAACAGCATCCGATCAAGGTCTTAGCAATTTAGTTAATAATGGAAAGGGTAGGTAAAATATATAGAGCTTCGTGAAATTACCGGCTGATAAAGCAATCACGAAACCTGACTATGACAAGCAAGCACCAAGTAAGAGAATACTGTTTGTCGGGGATATTCACGTCAACCAATTTTGCTAGATTTTTTCTGAATATTGGATGGGCTTACTTATATACGAGACATTAGGATTGTCGTCATGAGAGCGAAGAATATAAAATCTCTAGGTTTGTTGTGTCTGAGCATAACTCTTCCTCTGGTTTATCTCTCCCACCAATTCCGGCTTTGCCAGCCTACAGAATAAGACATTAATGCAACCTCAAGGAGTACAGGGTATGGCAGCAACAAACGCTACGAATATCGTTTTAGTCCATGGTATATGGGCTGATGGATCTTCATGGAATAAAGTAATTCCTATTTTGGAGAACGCAGGCCACAGGGTTATTGCAGTGCAACTTCCTCTACATTCTCTGGCAGATGATGTCGCTACTGTAAAGCGTGCAATCGACCTAGTTGGGGGACCAACAATACTCGTAGGACACTCATACGGTGGATTTGTAACCACGAATGCCGGTTATAATAATCAAAATGTAACAGGGCTTGTCTACGTTTCAGCCTTTGCTCCTGATGAGGGTGAATCTACCGGGAATTTCGTCGATGTTTCAAAACTACCTCCAGGATTCTTGGTTTTCGATAGCGGAGGATTTGCGTACATAAACCCAGAGATGTTCCACCAAGCGTTTGTTCAGGATGCAAATGCGACTGAAGCTGAAACCTTGGCAGTTGTGCAAAAGCCAGGTCATCAATCAATATTGACTGAACCATCTGGCCCTCCCGCTTGGAAGCAGCTTCCCACATGGTTTGAGGTGTCTGAGGGCGACCACATTATCCCTCCTGATGCACAACGTCAATTCGCACAGCGAATGAATGCTACTACTATCTCACTTAATTCTAGCCATGCGTCACTTGTAACACACCCAGATGAGATCGCCGAATTAATCCTAAATGCAACAAAAGGGGTGACAAAGTAGTATAACCTCAAGCACAATTGTTACCAAGGACGGGACTGAAATCTACTATAAGGATTGGGGTAAAGGTCCTGTCGTAACCTTTTCGCACGGTTGGCCTCTGAGTTCCGACGCTTGGGACGGCCAAATGCTATTCCTTGTGCAAAATGGCTTTCGCGTAGTTGCTCACGACCGTCGCGGTCATGGCCGGTCAAGCCAGGCCTCTTCGGGGAACGACATGGATGGCTATGCCGACGATCTTGCAGCCGTGATTGAAGCGCTTGATCTCAACGATGCCACGCTTGTGGGGCACTCCACTGGGGGAGGTGAAGTCGCCCGATATATCGCTCGCCATGGAACGAAGCGAGTTGCCAAGGCTGTCCTGATAGCCGCTGTGCCCCCGATCATGGTTAAGACCGCCACCAATCCGGAGGGTCTGCCGATAGAAGTGTTTGATGACATGCGTTCGGGTCTTGTCAAGGATCGCTCGCAATTCTACAAGGATCTAGCCATATCATTCTACGGTGCCAACAGGGAAGGTGCCAAGGTCTCCCAGGGCATATTGGATCAGTTCTGGCTTTGGAGCATGCAGGCCGGCCTCAAGAATGCGTATGAAAGCATCAAGGCCTTCTCTGAGACCGATTTCACCGAAGACCTCAAAAAGTTCGATGTCCCAACCTTGGTTATGCACGGTGAGGACGACCAGATCGTTCCCGTCAAAGACGCAGCTAAGAAATCAGCCAAGCTCATCAAAGGCGCGAAGGAAATCTACTATCCGGGTGCACCACATGGCCTCACAGCCACACTTCAGGATCAGGTCAACGCTGACCTGCTGGCCTTTCTGAGATCCTAGGCTTTGCAGTGGAACCTCATCAGGGTCTAATTGGTGAAGACCTGGCTGCAGATCCATGTTGCACCCTAGTGGAATGTGGCTCAACAGCTATAATAAAACCTAAACCTTCTGGTTCGAATCACGGCCGCTGCAACCGTATCTAGGCGGGTTTCCTACTATCCCAACCATTATCCCGCCTAGTTTTACTTTTCACGTTATCTAGAAATCACAAAATTAGAGCAAGTCATGGACCGCTCCAGTCAAATGGAATATGCTTGCTTGACCTACCATTCCATTCCCATTTAAAACCCATTGCGTCTACTTCATCGGTTATGGCCTTACCCCATGTTGCAACAGTCCCAGGCCCAGTTTCGCTTCCAGGTGGATTAATAGTCTGTACCCGTTTGCCTTGCGGTGTCGTGGGGCCAGTTAATGCTTCAACTTTTGCAACTACCTTACCAGGAATTTCAGCACTCCAGTGAGACAGGTCTTCTGAGATTTCAAACTTAATTGGAGCGTATTCAATCCCCCTTACAACTTGAAGTTTTGCAAATTCAGCCATAAAACCACCCGCTTTACCACTGAAAATCATTTGCAATGCTTCTCTTTGTTGGGAGTTGGCTTTTTCATCAAAAAATAGACCAACACTTGCTTTCACCTTGCCAGACCAAATATTACCCTTGAAGTAACTTAATACTAACACATTCAAACCGTCAAGCGGTATTTGACCATAAAATCCACTTCTAACATGATATGCCAACACAGCGTCGCAGTCATCATAGGTCGGGGTTTGAGCAAACTCACAAGGACAGGGTATATTGCATTTGCAAACATCGAACCAATCTCCAAATACCTTCCAGTCCGGTATATTGTTAGTCATGATAATTACCTTCTGTGGACGTTATTTATTTAACACTTTAGAAATGGGAGAACTTAGAAACTAGTTTGAAATAATTTATTTTCCCCTCACGTACACGTCATTAAAAAATTTAAACATGTTATCGTAGAATAATAGAAGTATTAAACCGATTCATAACAGTTATTCTTTCAGTCCTAGTTATTTTTGTCGCTCTTGCATGGCTCAAAATCAAACACAAACACAAGCATGGTCAACTTACGAAGATCCGATACTAGGAGTTTCGGTTCGATATCCTTCTGGGTGGGAAACAGAAAGATGAACGGATAACTACTCTAATTACTGTTTTATTTTTATCACAGATATTTAAAATGATAAAATATAATAATTTCATATGTAAGCAACATTATGCAAAAAGCTTTGAACCGGAATAGAATCAACTCATTATCATTTTACTTGGGTCCAATTGCATACTTGACTACTCGCTCATGAAAACTATTGATGATTGTCATGGAAACTACAAAAATTAGCAATAATAAATCAAGTGCACTGACTTCCCCTCAGCCCCCAACTTCATCTCCACCTTATATCGCCTCATTGTCAGATCCCATGTTCTATGTTCCCAAATTGATGTTTCTGACAAAAGGCAAGGGGGTACACAAGGACTATCTTACATCGTTCGAACTTGCATTGCGTGACGCAGATATAGCTGACCTAAATCTTGTCTCCGTGTCAAGTATAATACCACCACAATGCAAAATAATTTCGAGACAAGAAGGAAGAAAGTATTTGAGGGCCGGACAAGTTGCATTTGCGATTTTAGCTCGCTCTTCTACCAATGAACCAAACAGGTTGATTGCATCCTCTATTGGTCTAGCACGCCCTGCCGATGATAATACACAGCACGGTTACCTGTCAGAACACCACTCAACTGGCGAAACTGCACAGAAAGCTGGAGACTATGCGGAGGACATGGCTATGGAGATGCTCGCAACAACCCTTAATTTACCTAATGATCCGACACTTACATGGGATCAACGGGAAGAACAATGGAAGCTTTCTGAAAAAATTTACAAAACACAAAATTTTACCCAATCAGCGGAAGGGAATAAGGATGGTCTATGGACCACCGTCATAAGTGCTTCCATCTTGATATTGTAGCATATTCTTTAGTTTTTTTTGCTATGTGTCTTAAATTTCAACTTTTAAGCCTGATTAACCAGAACTAAAAACAAAATTGCAATTACTATACATGAACTCATAGAGATCTAGAAATACCAAGTCATCATACACTTACTCTTCCTGAACCCACTATTCGTATACCTTTACTATCTGGATTTAAGAGGATTGCAATATCTCCGGCCTTAAATGAAAATATCTTATCAGAAAAAATCTTAAGTTTATTGTTCCCTAATTTCTCTATCTTTGCAGGCCTGATCTGAGTCCCTATTGACAAAAGATAGGAGTGATTTTCAGAAAGGTCATTTTTATAAAATGGCACCATATTGAAATTAATAATCAAATCCTGGTCGGCAGAAGTAAAATGGTTGTAATTGGAAAGAATATCTCCTCTAATTATCTCATCAAAAGAAACGCCTGTTAGAGCAAGACCTATCCGAGCTGGACTATGTGAATCTTCAACATTTCTATCATGCATCTGTATACTTTTGACTGTAACCTTTTTCTTTTGAGGAAATAGTGTTAGCTCATCGTGTACTTTGATGACTCCCTGTTTAAGCACACCCAGTACAACCACACCTACTCCTTTTACATTAAATACGTTATCTATATGGATAATTGTTGGTCCATCTCTTTTCGCCGAAGATAAAGAATTGATACTCTCTTTAAGACTTTCAATACTCTGTTCAACCTCGAATGATGACGCAACGGTATTTTTCAAAAGGCTCTTAAGAGCTTCCCTATCAACTCCGTAAGAATGAAGTAGGAATCCTTTATCTAGTCCCAGTAGATCTAAAGCTACTATTTGTTCTCCTAGAAAACTATCTAGTTTGTCGACGTTAACTATAGAATACTCTCCCAAATTTACTGCAGTAAGTAATGGCTGAATCTTGTCAGGAAAGCCTGATGGTATTACGTAGGTTATGATTCTGTCATCTTTTTTACTGTCATATGTCGTAATGTCACTTGACTGTCCTTTCTTCCCTAACTCCTTTACAAATTCGGTTTGACCGAGGCATACAATATTAATACTTTCCACGATGTTTTTTTAGAAGAGCATCTTTAAAATTTATTCCCCAATTTCGAATTTCTTGATAGGTTTGGAAGAATATTATGTACAACATTAATAATTGACAATAAATCTTAGGCAGGACCTAGAACTAGGTTTGGGATCATTGATGCAGCAACATGAATGTCTAACCTCTTATCATATGATCCCAGTGTTCCCTCCTTTTGGAACATCATCGTATTCTGTTCTCTCACACCATTATATTGAATGTCTAGGGGTAACTATGGAGGTATATCAAATACCGAAGATATTTCAGGTTTAAACATCGACTGTTACAATTCTGAGTAGTTACCTCAAATTTTTATTTGAGTACATCTCTGGGCTGAAAAGATACGGTAAAGGTATCTATGCAAAGGGAGAGCCTGCTCGTTCTAAGGCTGCAAGGCGTCCCTTCCAGCCACCTGTGCGGTGGGCGACAGAGATTTCATAGACTCCACGACGCACAGCAAGGATGGGATCATCCGATGCTTCGATGCCGTCTGTAAGACGTGTGGGATCGTGAAGCATCACTGCATCTCCAATCTCTTCTACTGTAGTTGTCCGTACAATTTCAAGCCGCCCAATGCGTACGCGAGGGCGATCGTCTGGCCACGGCGCGGTCGGATCGTCAGTCGGATCGCCATCTCCAGCAAGTTGCAAGACAAGATTATGCACCACCGGTGCTTTTCTTAGCCGTGCCTCTAGTTCTTCAAAAAGATATGATGGCGGCTGCTTCTGGAGTTCTTCAAGTGTCTGACCGGCAACGCCGGCCTCTGGTTCCCAGTGATATCGTCCATACTGTGCCTCATCCGCAGAATTCACAAACTTGAAGGCGTGAAGCGCGTGAAAAGCAGTTTGAGCAAGACTGACCGGATAGGGGACGGCCTTAGCTAGCTTAAATGCATTAGCAATCCATGGGTGGGTCGCCAAGAGTTGCATGACTTTCTTCTCGTCGGGCTTACCGGTGGCGGGGTCCGGCTTTAGTACCTTCAGACCTTCAAGGACTTCATCGGGTGTACGACCAAAAAAGAGAGGGATCGTCAATGCGATTAGGTCGGTTACTGTGCCATCTGGGAGATAGAACTTTACAGCCATCGAGGGAGTCACTGCTGGTCCCCAAGGATTACCAGATGCGCTGTGTCCATGGCGTATAGTCACCGGGACAGGCTGACCTTGCAGATGTACTGCGCGGCTCAACTTCTTTGCCTCAGGCGTGGCCTTGAATAGGGCTGCGTAATAACGTCCCTGGGCATGTACTCCACGGTAGCCTGGATGAAACCCCTGAAAATCCTCGTGAATCATTTCAACTAACTCTGCTGCTAGACGATATTGACTTGGAGCCATTTTCGATTCGTATTTTTGATCGCGATACCTAACTAGTAGCTTCGTCGAGTATGACGTCTAATCCGCTTTTAATTTTCAATGCTTTCCACACATCTCGTACAGATGCGTTTGGGTACGCGCTGTAAAAATAAAGAGAAGGAAGTTGACGCTTTACGATATAGTCTTTGATATTGGGACTACGTATCCCAGGAAAGTCCTCAACCTCTTTGAATACCGCTTCAATTTCGTCAGGAATCAGCGCCACAAAGTCGTTGATGTATGCGTCCCAATCACCATCATAAGTACTCGCAAATAAGAGCCGGGTATCATTATCGAAAATCACATACCTCAAGTCGTGAACTGTACCTACGCGATCTAGGGCCCAACCTCCAGGGAATTTATCAGGCCCCAACTTCTCTCGCAACCGTTCTGCACCACCTGGTTTCAGTGGCATAATAAGTGTCATCTCATTTGATCGTCCTGCCTTTAATCCAGGCCGGGCACCACTTTGGTTTGACATGTAAATATGGAGTTCTCGATTCATATAAGGATTAGCTTAAACAGCACATGCTTTAGATTAACACCAATTTTGGCAATGTGAATCATTAACTAATTAACATCATACCACATACTTGCCGTATCAGAATATTTGATCAAATCAGGTACGCTTCGTTTAATTTCTTAATTTTGATATACGCTTTTCTCAGCCGTGCCTCCAGTTCTTTAAATAGATATGATGCGGCTAGTTTTGGGGTTCAAGTGTCTAATCGACGACCTTGGGCGTGTATGCCTCGGTATTCTGGCTGAAATCCCTGAAATCCTTCGTGGATCATCTTTACAAGCTCTGCAGCTAATTGTGTATTGACTAGGAGACATTATGTCATGTGATTTTAGATTCCCATTATCTAACTACTAGCAGCATCGAGAATGACGTCTAGCCCACCCTCAATTTTTAATGCCTTCCATATGTCTCTTACTGATGCGTTAGGATATGCACTGTAAAAATACGTCGCAGACACTTGATGCTTAACAATCCAGTCCTTGACATGGGGACTGTGAATTCCAGGAAAGCCCTCAGCTTCTCCAAATATCATATCAATTGGTTCCGGAATTGTGGACGCAAAGTCATTGATATACACATCCCAATCACCATCAAAAGTGGATGCGAATAAGAGCCGGGTGTCTTCATCGATTATTGAGTATCTTAGATCGTGAGCTGTGCCTAAACGATCAACAAGAGGTTGGTTTTTTTCCCGGAAAGTATCAGGGCCTATCTTGCTACGTAAGCGTTCAGCTCCCCCTGGTTTGAGTCGCGCCAAGAGTGTGAACTCATTCGATCGTCCTGATTTCAAGCCAGGCCGAGCAACATTTTGATTTGACATGAATATATCTATTTTCTCATCGATATAAGTATTAACTTAAACGGCACACGCATATTAAGACCAATTTTCGTTATGTAAATCATTAACTAATTAACATCACGGCCATCACTTACCATTATCAGACATATCTGATCAGATAGGTAACCTTCGCTCAATTTTTCATTTTTGTTTTGATATCAAGGGCTACGAGCCCTGGCCTTTGTCATCCATCGCAGCCAACCACTTCAAAGCTCTTAACCCAGGCATGAAGCAATATTCCCCACCTAGTACCGTAACGAATTGTGGGAGCCCGTGAAGACGTCTACGAACAGGTCGTTTAGGAATCGTGAAGATTCCATCTCCCTGGCTGTTACCTAAGATGGGATCCTGCTCTCTTCCATGATCGATGAAGTCGCCATCAGTAACCCATTGAGATTGTATGAACTCGAATTGCCGATGTATGTATGCGCCTATCAATAGGAATACACCTCCGCGTTGAATGCCATCGTCCTCCAAAGCGCTTTCAGGTAAAGGCGGGCCGTAATTGGTGCCGCGCCGCAGAAAATGGTGGAGATTGACAGCGACCAAATCTTTCTTCAATGCATCTCGCGGGTTTACGCGCCGTATATGTGCACTAAAAGGACACTTCAAGCCATCCATGTCATCTGCATAGCTGAAGTTGTTGTTGCGGTTAGGATCCCCACCTAACGCGGGATCATCATGCTCAGGAGCGAGTACTAGGGGGGCACCGCTGCGCCACCTGCCAACCATCTTCGCGGCAACCAACTCTTCTTCTTCAGATGATGCGGCTTGCTCGCGCAGATATTTTCGAAACGCTGCGACCCTAGTGTAGAATTTGCGTATAACTACAAAAGTGCCGTTTTTCCGTAATAGCTCGGGTTCCGGACTTGTTGCAATATTTCCAAGTTCATCTGGATAGCCCAAGATAAATTCGCCGGCTTTGATAGTCTCGGACCCTGGCTGAAGAGGAATGCCACTCCCTTCAACATGGGGATTGTGCAGCCCATCCTTGAAGCCAAAGGGATTACGTCCTTCTGGCAGTTCGCTAAATTTCATGCGATAGATAACAGAGATTTGGGGCAAGTCCCTCTGAGACTGTCCAGCTTGCTCCAGAACCGCTTCTAGGCTACTATCATCTCTCGAGTAAATCGCTAACGCCACATGCGCATCCGAGGTGCCAAATGGATATTCCCAATTAGCAGGAGCGTTGTCACCTATATCTCTTAGAATTTCTGCTCGCGCTGCCATTCCTTGGCGGAATTCCTCAGGAAAGCTATCCAACGATGCTTTTGGAAGTCCGAGTGCCTTGAGTCCTTGATAAGTGAAAGCTATGCCTAACCAAGCTGGAATACTTGGTACCCACCACTCTTCCGCTGGTGCCACATATGGAATAATACGTCGAAGCATTTCTCGACCTTGGGGAGCGTCGTCTATTTTGAGCACAATGTATTCTCCCCTATAAGGAGATGGCCGTGGACGAAGTATCGTGGCCTGTATATCACTAACTTCTAGTGTCTGACCATCAGCAGACTCAACTCGCTTAGCTGACATAGAGGCGTTCCTTCTATACCTGTTCTAGAGCAACGAGCATTCCGATCCATACACATTGAAAGTTTTGCATAATTGATATTATCGATAATTTTTCGCTGTACTTAAAGTTGACTTGAATTTCCACTATCTATGCTGCTAGATGATATTGACTGGGGGCATCTTCTCGTTCTATTGTGTTTACTCATCCACAGTACCTAACTAGTAGCCTCGTCGAGTACGACGTCTAATCCGCCCTTAATTTTCAATGCCTTCCACACATCTCGTACGGATGCTTTTGGGTACGCGCTGTAAAAATAAAGTGAAGACACTTGATATTTTACGATTTCGTCCTTGAATTTAGGACTATGTACCCCAGGAAAGTCCTCAACCTCTCCGAATACCGCTTCAATTTCGTTAGGAATCAGCGCCACAAAGTCGTTGATGTATGCGTCCCAATCACCATCAAAAGTGCTTGCAAATAGGAGTCTGGTGTCATTATCGAAAATTGCAAACCTCAAATCGTGAACCGTACGCAGGCGATCTAGGGCCCAACCTCCGGCGAATTTATCAGGCCCCATCTTCTTTCGCAACCGTTCTGCACCACCTGGTTTCAGTGGCATAATAAGTGTGAATTCATTTGATCGTCCTGCTTTTAAGCCAGGCCGGGTACCACTACCTTCTGCCACATCTGGTTTTGACATATTCATGGATAACTTTTGAATATTATAAACATTTATTTATTGTATCAGTGCTGCAGCAGAAGATCCTGTAATTAATCTATAGTTAGAGATCACGGATGGCATTTTCATAACCCGATAAGGTAACGGTTTACTTTTAGCTCTTAATGATCTATGTATACCTCAGTTCTTTACGCCAATAAAGCTAGATGGACTAGATTAAGACTGTATTTACTTATGTTCATTGTGGAGTTCGATTACATCTGCAATCGAAAATTGTCTTCTAAAAATGTTTAATGAAATTCGATTTCTCCATGTTTTATTCTAAATGAATTAAATGCATCTTGAGTTACCACTCCACTTCCTCTGAGCTGCCTCATCTTTTATCTGCTAGTCTCGGCTGGATTACCACCGAAGAAATTGTTGAGTAATTTTACTACGACATTTGGCTGCTCTTCTGCAATCCAATGTCCTGAATTTGGAACTGTGATCGATGTCACATTTTCAGCTAATTGCCTCATTCCATATTCGATACTAGACATAGTAATATTGCCCCCAAATAGTGGAATGTATCCCCCTTGTAATGTCAATACTGGCATTGTAAGATTATTTTTAGAATAATTCTGATTTTGCATTGCATCCAAAGGAATAGCTCTATAATACTCAAATCCGCCACGCATTCCACCTGGAGCAGAATAATGGCTAACATATTCGTTGATAGCCTCCTGAGTTAACGCAGCTGGATCATAAGCAAGATGTTGATAAAACCATGACAGATACTCCTTCTCTTTTCCTTCTACAAGGGCTTCTGGCACGTCCGGCGTTTGATGGAATGGTATCCACCATAGCGGTGGTCTTCCAGGAGGTAAGAAACCTGGAACCGGAGCTTCCCAGACTGCTAACCCCTTTACTTCCGTGGGATGAGCGGCTGCGTAAGGATAGGCTATCAGTACTCCGATATCATGGCCTACTAGGAAAATTGATTTAAATCCGAGCTGAGTAACTAGCTGATGTATATCCTCAGCTACGGTCTTACCATCATAACCAGTTGGTGGTTTTGACGAGTCTCCAAGGCCTCTAAGATCAGGGGCAATAACAGTATAGTTCTTGGCTAAGGCTGGCATTACTTTATGCCATGCATACCATGTTTCCGGCCATCCGTGTAACAAAACTATCGGTTCACCTTGGCCTCCAATAACATAATGCAACTGAATACCATTAACTGTAGTCGTATGATGTGAAAATGTTACATTATCAATTTCAAAGGAGGTGCCATTCATTAGCTGCTGAACTTCAACAGAGGTAAGATTACCTTGAGGTTGAAGTTGCGCAGATGCGGTGCCGGTTAAACCCTGACCATTACCATTCATAGAAACGATAGTGATAATAAGCAATAGTGCTATTATTATACTGAAAGTTAAACGCGATAGAGAACTTGTTTTATAATACAATGACAGGTGTTCCGATACATAGTATTTAAGTCTATAATTTATTTAGATCCATTCAAGACCGGTAGAATTCTTTGGTAATTATTTTGTAATGCCGGAGAAATTTAGAGAATTGAGCTATTTGATTTTTGAGATATTTTCATACCCATTTGTTTGAGCTAACTAATGTCTCTTGGTTTCGTTCAGATGTGACTAACTTACTTTCCATTTTTTTATTTGGTCCTGGTTTGCGAGATATGAAATAGTGCGTCTGACCTGCACCAGAATTCAATCTTGTCAATTACTTCTCTGCATAAGGGCATCAAAGAAAAGAATGTAGTCTCTAATATCTTTTTCTTGTTGAGACATATAACCCATGGAAAATTCTAGTCACACTCTGCTTGTTGTTATCTTCATCTGAATCAGGATGTGACCTGTCCTTTTTTAGAGGCACATTACGGGCTTCAACCCATTCGTCATCCGAATAAATTCTATTCATAACTGCTGTATCGATGAATAATAAAAAGCATTGCTCCCCTTGGGGAGGTTCATTTATAGAATAGTTAACCTAAGTGCCAGCCGATAGTGCCATACATATGACCAACAGCTCAAAAGGATTGCAAAATATTGTCGAAAACTTGAAGTCTCAGGGAAGCGAGCTACTGCCTTGGTGGCAAAGAAGTAATCGCAATCGAATCAAATTAGTTCGATGGGACTAAAAGTTGCACACACAGACATAACATTATAGTGATCATAAAGTTCATTCTCGCTGTTACTAAATATGAGTTACACCACTTAACATTCACAATGGATTCGAGAAATAGAGGATAGATGTATGTGATAAGTCTCCAGCGACAAAACATACTGGTGCGTGTTGACTTAGTATGTGTCATTATTCGGTCATATTATAGATAAACTATATTTCACCGAGTGCAGATTTCTGCATATTTATATAATAGACTTAATCTTCCTGATGATATTATGAGAATAAATAGTAACGATCCTAAATTTCTTGGTTTACTTTGTATGAGCATAATTCTTCTTATCGGCATTCCTTCCACATATTCTGGCTCTGCCAGTGCCCAGAACAATACATCAATGCAATCTGACGAAATACAGGGCAAGTCCACGAACGCAACAAACATCGTACTGGTTCATGGGACTGCGGTTGACGGATCCTTCTGGAACAAGGTAATTCCCATTCTACAGAACGCTGGACATAAAGTCATAGCTGCGCAACTCCCTCTACATTCTCTGGAAGATGATGTTGATACAGTAAAGCGTGCAATTGGCTTCGCTGGTGGACCAGTAACCCTTGTAGGTCATTCATACGGTGGATTTGTGATAAGTAATGCTGCTTATAATAATCCCAACGTCACTGGACTTGTTTACCTCAGCGCTTTTGCTCCTAATGAGGGCCAATCACTATCTGATTTCGTAGATCCCACAAAACTTCCGAAGGGATTTTCAATGTTAGATAGCGGAGGATTTATCTATGTCAATCCTGAGCTGTTCGCCCAAGTACTTGCTCAAGACATTGATCCTGCTGAAGTCAAAGTTCTTGCTGCCGCGCAAAAGCCATATAATCAGTCTATATCTACAGAAAAATCTGGCCCACCAGCTTGGAAGCAACTCCCCACATGGTACGGAGTGACTGAGAACGACCGCATTGTTCCACCTGATGCTCAACATATGTTCGCAGAACAAATCAATGCTACCGTTCTATCAATCAATTCTAGCCATGCATCACCTCTATCACATCCAAATGAGGTAGCGCAATTAATCCTAAATGCAACACAAGGAAGCAACAAGTAATACGTCGTCGGAAGCAGTAAACTCGAAAACGAAGTTTATTGAAGTCAACGAACAGAGGTTTGCTTATCGTTCCATTGGAACCGGGTTGCCTATTATTTTGCTCAATCGATTTCGAGGTACCTTGGATACATGGGATCCAGCATTCCTCGGAGGCCTAGCTGCGACATCTAATGTCATAACCATCGATTATAGTGGAATTGGATTATCAACGGGAAAATGTACATCTGACGTTTTATCAATGGCGAAAAATGTCAAGGCTGTTGCTGAGGCTCTAAATTTGTCTAAATTCATCGTTGCTGGATGGTCGCTAGGTGGTATGGTCGCACAAACTGTAATCACAAAGTATCCAGCACTAGTGAGTCAGGCTATTTTGATTGGAGCTACACCGCCGGGCAAGAATACAGGAGTGCCAGAAGAGGAATTTTGGGATAGGGCGTTGAAGCCGGTCAATGATCTAGATGACGGAATCATCCTTTTCTTTGAACCTAAATCAGAGTCAAGTAAAAATGCAACAAAACTATCCTTTGGAAGAATGGCGCAACGAACCGATGATTTGGATACTCCCGTGTCGAAAGAGTGTTGGACTAATCAAAGAAAAGCAATTGAGGATTTTCGTGAAGATAAATACAATGCATTAGATGAGCTCAAAAAATCCACAATTCCTACTTTGGTTATAATGGGAGATCACGATATCGGATTTCATGTAGAGGACTGGTATCCCTTAATAGGAGACCTAGAGTCAACCCAGTTAATTGTGCTGCCTCGAGCAGGCCATGCCCCGCAACATCAGTATCCTGATCTTGTTGCAAATTATATCACTAGTTTCATCCATGGATGGAAGTAATATAGCATCATTTTTATCCTATATTGAACTTAAAAAGAAATAAAATATACATACGATAAATAATTTGATATCTAGATTGTAACCATGAGATTTAAATAATACGTAGCAAAATGAACGCTAGACAATGAAAGAGAGCTTTAGCATATCTGTGGCGGCAGCGGTGTTATCAGCAGTTCTGACGATAACCGTAGCAACCTATGGAGTGATCGATTCAGTATTTGCACAGGGACCGCCAAAGTTTACGATAAACCTTACAGGAAGTGAAGAAGTACCCCCAGTTCAGACTAATGCCACAGGTACGGCTGAGATCTCCGCTTTTGACATTTCATCTGACTCGATTTCCTACGGTATAAATGCTACCAACATACCAGGTGTTACAGCAGCTCATACGCATCTTGGTAAACAAGGCGAAAATGGACCCATAGTAGTTACATTTTTCAAGTATGACGGTCCGAAACCGATAGACGAGGTGATGGCAGGCGGTACTATTACGGCTGACAAACTAGAAGGGCCATTGAAGGGTAAGCCACTATCCGAGCTAGCGGTAGCAGGGGCTAATGGTTCGTTATATATCAATATTCATACTGAGCAGTATCCTAACGGAGAAATTCGTGGACAGATCGTGAACCCCACTGACTAAAGTCATTGAATATCCAAGGACCATCATCTTATTGAGTATTTTTCAGGACCGATAGCACCTTTTTATCTTAAGACCCGTCTTGCAACATAAATGATATTGATCAGCAGAAACGATTAAGTTTATAGACTTAAATATTACACCCTAGAATTACTTGTCAGTGAGTAGTAGGAAAAGTCCTATATCACATTTAACTTTCATTATGGCAGTAATACTTTTCTTAGTTGTTGGAACTATCGTTTCTATAAATGGTATTGGTCAGGGTTTAACCGGCACCGCATCTGCGCAACTTCAACCTCAAGGTAATCTTACCTCTGTTGAACAACAGCAATTAGTGAATGGTGTTTCCTTTGAAATTGATAATGTAACATTTTCACATCATATGGCTCCAGTTAATGGTATTCAAATGCATTATGTGATGGGTGGCGAGGGAGATCCAGTAGTCCTATTGCATGGATATCCGCAATCATGGTATGAGTGGAGACATATTATGCCTGCATTGGCCAAGAATTATACAGTGATTGCACCTGATGTTCGAGGGTTTGGTGATTCCTCAAAACCAATCACAGGTTATGATGGTAATACTACTGCAGAAGACATCTACCAATTGGTATCCCAATTGGGATTTGACAATATTTTCTTAGTAGCACATGATGTAGGAGCGCAAACGGCCTATTCGTTCGCTGCTTCCCATCCTAACAATGTAAGCAAATTAGTGCTTATGGATTTCCCCTTCCCGGGGTTCCTTCCTCCAGCGTTTGGTCAAAATGGACCCTGGTGGTTTGCTTTTTATCAAACACCTGATATACCAGAGACTCTTATAGAAGGTAAAGAACGAGAATATTTATCTTGGTTTATGAAAGGATTGGCTTATAATCCATCTGCAATTTCAGAGGAAGCCATAGATGTATTTGCAAATCATGCTAAAGAACCTGGTGGATTGCGTCCACAATTCGAACATTTTCGAGAATTCCCTACTGATGCCGAGCAAAATAAAGAATCAGCCAAATCCAAGATAACAATGCCTGTATTAGTACTAGGTGGCGACATATATCCTGCTTTAGGTGGCGATTATCCGGGAAATTTTGCACTAGATTCAACTAAAGCATTAGCCACAAATGTGACAGGTATAACAGTGCCTCTTTCTGGTCACTGGATCCCAGAAGAGCAGCCACAGTTTGTCATTGAACAACTAGCCAAATTCTTTGGCAGTTAGCTCAATTGCATAACCCATTGCATTTGAGCTGCCAGTTACAGTGGAAGCATTTGTCTTCCTTATATGCCCTGTTTTGTGTGTTATCATGATCATGCGAGATACTGTTCCTCAAAGAATAAACATAGACATTTAGTGAGCCTAAAGCATTTAACTCGGCTAAATTACAGTTTTCTCCGTCCTTTTCACGACGAGCTGTGATGGTATTAGAATATATGGGATCTCGCTCGAAGCACAATATGCGTTTTGGTCTACAACATCCTATTTTTGATTTCGATTATATGGACGACAGATCCCAAGTCTTTGACACCCTAAAGAATCTTATTACAAGAGCAGAAAGTAAGGGTTTTGATTCATTCTGGGTAATGGATCATTTCCACCAACTTTCAGCAGTAGGAACACCTGACCGGCCCATGCTTGAAGGTTGGACGACACTATCTGTACTTGCAGGTATAACCACAAGGATAAAACTAGGAACTCTGGTAACCGGTATATTATATCGATATCCTTCAGTCTTAGCAAAAATTGCTGCCACAATGGACGTACTAATTAAAGGGAGACTATTCTTGGGAATAGGTGCATCTTATTATGAAGGAGAATCTTTAGCGTATGGTATCACAGGTAGCGGTTCTTTCCCATCCAATCAAGGGAGGCTGCTCAGGCTAAAAGAAGCCATACAAATCATACGTAAAATGTGGACTGACGAACTGCTGCCTCATTCAATGGAAAGTATTATCAAATTAATAATGCTTATTGCAATCCTAAGCCAATTCAAAAACCGTCACCACCTATATTGGTTGGGGGAGGAGGTGAGAGGAAAACACTCAGGATCGTAGCAAAATATGCTGATGCATGCAATCTATATGGGTCTGTCGAAACAATAAAAAGAAAACTAGACGTTTTGAAAGAACACTGCAAAAGCGTAGGTAGGGATTATGATTCAATATTAAAGACAAGACTTAGTCCTACTGTAATTGATGACGATAAGGAGATGGCCAAAAAAAGATTACTACAGAATTCTAAAGAAATGGACGAAGCGGTAGCTCTTTCTGGTTCAGTATACGGCACACCAGAAGATGTATCAACACAGATTCAGATTCTAAAAGATGCTGGTATTCAGTATCATATAGTGGGTCTAGATCCATCTAGAGAACTTGAAACATTAGACAGGTTTGCAAACAACATCCTAAAGAAAGAAAGATAGGAATTTTATCATTGTATCATAGATTAATCTGTTTCTTCATCATGTTATGAAACTCTCTGTCTGACATATTTCTTCTTGATTCTAACGTCATGGCAGCGTCTTCTCCCACTGTATACCTAAATTCAGGTTTATCCGAAGTAACTGCTTGTAGAATAACTTTTGCAACTTCAGATGGATGTGCTAGGTTTTGTGCCCATTGTTTGAAATATTCTAAGATACTACTCCGCATTGAACTATACTGTGAGTTGAGAGGATCCGAGGTTTTTGATGCCCACTTCAAATTCTTCAAAAAGTTCGAGCCAACACCTCCAGGTTCTATAACTATAATTTTGATTCCAAGAGGTTCCAGTTCATACCGTATTGATTCAGATAGACCTTCAAGTGCAAATTTAGTTGCATGGTATGACGAGTTAAGTGGAAAAGATATTCTTCCGCCCAATGATGTTACGTTCACTATTATGCCGCCTCCCTGCTTTCTCATCGTCGGTATTACTGCCTGCATCACTCTTACTGCTCCAAAAAAGTTGGTTTCAAACTGTCCTTTTATTTCACCCATCGAAGTTTCTTCTAAGGCCCCCATCAAGTCGTATCCTGCATTATTTACCACAACATCAATCCTATCCTTTTCCTTTGCTAATCTGTTAATAGCATCTGTCACCGACTTGTCATTATTAACATCTAGCTGAATAACCTGTAATTGCAGGTTTTCATTTTTCGCTATATTTAATAGCTGATTTGGTCCCTCTTCTTCTAATTTACGCACAGTTGCATAGGTATGAAATCCATTTCTTGCCAACATAAGGGAAGTCTCATACCCCATGCCACTTGAGCTACCGGTAACAACGGCGACCTTTTGACCCATCATCGGCTGACTATTCCCCCATCAACTAGCAAGGTGTGACCCACTACAAAGGATGCCTTATCAGACAATAGCCAAACGACTGCGTTAGCAACTTCTTCAGGTTCTGCAATACGGCCAATTGGATGCATCGCCTTTAAGGTATCCATAAACTGCTTATCCATGGAAGCAATCATAGGAGTTTTAACCAAGCCTGGAGCGACAGCGTTTATTCTGATCCCTGATTTGGCATACCCTATTGCTGCTGATTTGGTCAGTCCAAGTACTGCATGTTTACTTGCATCATAAATTGGCGTTTGTGGAATTCCAATCACGCCTGCTCCAGAAGACATGTTTACTATCGCTCCTGCTCCTCTCTGAATCATGTGTGGAATTTCATATTTCATACACAACCAAACACCTCTGACATTTATGTTCATAATCTTGTCGAAATCGCTTGATGTCTCTTCTACTAATGTCGTCTCTGCTTCATCAAAACCAGCATTATTAACTGCATAATCAAGCCTACCGTATGCCTTGATGGTCTTCTCTACAAGTGCTTTAACATCGTCTTCATTTGCTACATCTGTTTTAACAAAGATGCCGTCTCCTCCTGCTTCTTTGACTAGTTGTACCGTCTCCTCCCCTTCCTTTTCGCGACGAGCTGCTGTCACAACCTTGACCCTTTCTTCTCTAGCAAGAGCGACATCGGTTGCTTTTCCAATACCAGAACTCCCCCCTGTCACTATCGCAACCTTTTGATCAGACGTCAAGTGAGACTCCTGCTTTCAGAGAACATATACTAAAGAAACTGACCGGCATTTTCTTGATCGTTGTTATGGTACAAACCATATCATTTATGTTTTATATAAAATCCGCGGGTACTGTGCAATTAGAGTCATAATTCCCAATAGCGGATGCATCAGAGACTATATAATCTTGAACGTGAAAAGTTCCAAAGGGAGACAAAAGCATCCCGTTACCAAAAGTTACTCGTGGCTGCGGTTGATGCCTCTATTACTATTTGTCCCCTGTATCTTTTATATCCGACGTACCTTTATGATAACTACTTGGGGTAGGGAAGTTATGATTTTTAGAGACGAGATCACTGGTTGGTTGATGATAATGGGAGGCTGAATGCAAACATGGCTCCTTTCTCCCCATCTGAATTATTTTCAGCCCATATCTTGCCGTCATGCGCCTCTATTATGCATTTAGATACATAGAGTCCCAGACCTGTTCCCTGCTGCGATTTAGTCGTGAATTTGGAAAATAGTTTTGTCATGATTTCTGGATCTATACCGGACCCAGTATCGTTTACCATGACTATTGCTTCTCCTTTCATGATACCATCCTTATTTTCAATCTTTTTTTGTTCAGATATAATGATTGTTCCTTCTTTTGTAAACTTTATAGCATTACTCAAGATATTCGAAATAACCTGATTTAGTCTTTCTATGTCCGCCTCTACTACTATTGCTTCCTTACTGCGCATGTGAATTAGTTTAATATCTTTTCCAGCCTCTGTTTTCTCAATGCGATTTGTATATTCCAAGAAAATACTAGATATCAGATCATTTAGATCAAACAACTCTTTATGGAGATTTAACGAGTGGCTCTCGATTTTTGTAACGTCCAATATATTTTGTGTAAGTCTTTGTAGCCTCCTCGCATTTCTCATAATAATATTCATATATTCTTGTTCTTCTCCATTTACCTTACTATGAACAATATCGGACAGACCAAGGATTGGCTGGATGGGAGTTCGTAATTCGTGTGCCGCTATATTAATAAATTCATCCATTAAGCGGTTCTTATTTTTGAGTTCTTCATTTGCATTTTGAATTTCCTTTTGCATTAGACTTTGTTTTCTTACGTGATCCTTTATAGAGGCAATCATTGAGTTAAAAGATTCACTTAGGGCTGATAGTTCGTCATTGCCCTTTGGACTAACTCTAACATCTAGATTTCCTTTTTTGGCTTCTGACGTGGCAGATATAAGGGAAAATATTGGCTTGAGAATCTTATACAAAAGGTATAGTATAAACAACAAAATAGTGACAATTGTAATTGCAAGGATCACGGTTAGAAGAGTTAGATTTTGAGAATTGCGATCAGTAGTCTGTCCTAGGTTTGTAACGAAGGCATCTGATGAATTGATTAAATTTGCAGCCATTGATTCCAGTTCAGTTTTTATCGGTTGTTCTTGTCTTGCCTCCATCGGCTTCTGCTGAATAGCAGAACTAATTATGTTTTCATTAATGAACATCGTAAAACCTCGTCCTTCTTCGTTAATGATAGTCCACAATCCTGAAAATTCTGGCGATAGAGGTTCTACTGTGATTCCCGAGGTGTTTCCTCCCTGTTTTAATACTGATATGTTTGATTCCAAGTTATTGAGTGCCGCCTTTAATTTGGAGGCATCAGCTGTAGACGATGGGGAATCTAGATACTTTTCAGCCTCATACAAAACAGTGGCAGTGAGATATCGATTTTTACCAGCGATGTTAATGGAATTTCCTAGCGATGAGTCTTCAGACTGAAAGTATGCAAGGATTCCAAAACTGCTGACAATAAAAATAATTTCGATAGCAATTAGAATTCCTATCTTGAGTAAGACTTTTGATCTTATTCGTTCGAACATACTCAGATAGGCCTATTTATGCATCCATATAATACAATAGTACGAGATGAACGCAGTGTCATTAACAG
>Ga0209382_10002487_pt1 | contig 26742 bp, 28 predicted proteins | sample SoiMetdeltSBSDD5_FD_187599 | JGI IMG/M metagenome (GOLD analysis project Ga0209382, IMG submission 187599) | Bulk soil microbial communities from a Populus tree surrounding site in Tennessee, USA - Soil MetaG P. deltoides SBSDD5 (SPAdes) (version 2) | ecosystem: Environmental > Terrestrial >... | reverse complement strand
GGAGTAGGCCGGGTCGACCATGAACCCGGCGTTGGCCACGTGCGCGCCCGGCCCGCCCTGGTTGCGATGGATCTCTGCCGTCCCGATCACCGTGCCGTCATCATCGACGGCGACGATTGCTCTTCCGTGGGGATTCTCCAGCCAGATCGATCTCGCCCGCTCCTCGGTGATGTCGCGATCCCAGGTGAAGGTCTGGCCAGCGGCCACGATCGGGCACATGAAGCTCCAGATCGCCGCCCAGTCCTCCGGCTGAGCCTCCCTGATCAACATAGATCAAACCTAGCCGACGGATTCGTTGCCTGGGAGGGACTGCTCATCCCTGGATAGGCCATCCCACGACCAGCGGGGCGTGGCAAGCCCGCCCGGGACATGCGAGCCTGGTGGCGAGTAGGAGATCACCTCGGCCACCGCCCACTCCATGTAGGAGCGCAGCGCAGCGCGAAACTGGGGGTCCGCGGGCAGTCCCGCGTCGTCGGCGGCCTGCACGAAACATGCGACGAAGCGCTCGCCCAGCTCTTCGTGTGCTCCCTGACCGGCATGGACGCCGATCATCCCGGAGTGTCCGCCGCACTCCTGGGAGAAACGCTCGGGCCCGCCGAAAACCTCGGCCCAGTAGTAGGCCAGCCGCTCGACGTGCTGCGGGTGGCCCGGATGAGAGAAAGGATGGTTCAGGACGGGATCGGCAAGGCAGCGCTCATGGTGCGCCGTGGCCAGCGCCAGGAAGGCGGGCTCGCCGCCCGCGAAATCGAAAAGAGAGGGACGTGCCATTGTCGTAAGTTAGCGCAATGAGTGCCATCCGGCGGGCTTTCGTGGAGGCAGCGGAGCCTTCTGACCCCGCCGCCATCGTCTGCAATGCCCAATCAGTGTCCTATGATCGGGGTCCTATGTGATCGGTTCGCCGGTGTAGGTACCCTCAAGGCGAAACCGTAATCCGGGCTCCTCATACTCCTCGAGCGCGTGGGCGATCCAGCCCGCCGTGCGGGCGATGGCGAAAATGGCCTCGCCCGCGTCGGGCCGCATCTGGCAGGCGTGCACAAGCGCGGCAAGCGCAAGCTCGATGCTCGGCCGGCTGGCCCCCCGCGCCGCGGCGGCATCGATGAGGCCATCGATCGCCTTTCTCATTTTCGGGGGTACCGGCAACTCGTCCACAAGCGACAAAAGTGCCGTGGCGCGGATGTCACCGTCGGGATAGTGCCTGTGCCCCTTAGGGAAAAACCCGGCCACCATCCCGTCGGTCCGCAGCCGCTCCGCATAGACACCCATCGGGTCGCCGCTCTTGATGGCATCCTTGAGGATCTGATAGGCGTGAGTGGCGGCCGCACCGTGCAGCGGCCCGTCGAAGGCGCTCAGGCCGGCCGCGACCACCGCATACGGGTTGGCTCGCGAGGAGGCGGCGACGCGCGCGGCGAAGGTCGATGTGGCCAGGCCGTGGTCGGCCATCAGGATCAGGGCGGCGTTGAGGGTGCTGATGGCTTGGTCGGACGGTGGTTTGGTGGTCAGCCGCGGCCAGAGTCTTGTGGCCAGGTCATGCCGGTCGCGGAGGAAGGGCTTTCCGTCCTGGAGCGGCAGGGCGTCGACCATCACGCCCAGGATCGCCTTGCCGGTGGCGATGACAGCCTCGGATTGGATGTTGAACCGGAACGGGTCGGCGGAGGCGGCGACCGCGGTGATCACTCGAAGGCGGTCGATGTGCCGGGTGCTGGCGGGCAGCGTGGTCATGTTCACCTGGGCGAGGTCGAGCATCTCCGGCGGGGCACCGAAAGTCTTGCTCGAATCGAGGTCGCTGTTCCAGAGCCAGCCGGCGACGCCCTCGAAGGTCTCGCCGACCGCGAGCTTGGTAGCGTCGACGCCGCGGTAGTAGAGTCGGCCGTCCTTTATGACGGTGATGGCGCTGCGCACGCCCGGGCCTCGGTCCTTGTGCTTGCGGTCGCGGGCGCGGCGGGTCGCCAGGCGCTCGACCTCCTCGGGATCGAACAGGCTGCCCTTGCCATCTGTGGTGCGGGTGGGGTGGAGCAGGCCGCGGGAGACGTACGAATAGACGGTCTCGGTTTTGACATCCAGCCGGTCGGCCACCTGTTCGGTCGTGAGGCGCATCTCAAAATCCTCTCATGATGCCGATACATTGACTAATCAACGTTGACAAGACTCGTCAACCTCGACAACAGTCGTCCGTGTGGTTGATACGTATGCGGTCCCACGAGGACTGAAGGGTGTCGTCGTCACGGACACCGAGATCGGCGACGTCCGCGGGCTGGAAGGCTTTTACCACTACCGGCAGTACTCGGCGATCGAGCTTGCGACCCGGTGCTCGCTCGAGGACGTCTGGCACCTGCTGATCGACGGTTGCCTTCCCGACTGGCGCCAGCGCGAGGCGTTCGCCGTTGAGATCCAGCCCTTGCGGCGCCTCGACCCACGCCTGATGCCCGTCCTGGTGGAGATAGCCCGCGCCGGCCACACACCGGCGGCTGCATCTCACGCCATGGATGGCCTGCGCACCGCGCTTTCTCTCGCCGGATCGGTCCGCGGCATGCGGCCTCTCATGGATATCGGCGAGGATCAGCGCCGCCGGGACGCGCTTTACGCGTGTGCTGCGACGCCGACGATCCTGGCCGCGCTGCACAGGCTCACGGCTGGCCTGGAGCCGATCGAGCCACGAGACGATCTGCCCTACGCCGCCAATTACCTGTACATGCTCACCGGCGAGCTCCCCGGCCCGCAGAAGACCGGGGCCATCGAATCATATCTAATCTCCACGATCGACCATGGATTCAATGCGTCGACGTTCACCGCCCGGGTCATCGCCTCGACCGGTGCCGACCTCATGGCATGCCTTGTCGGTGCACTCGGATCGCTTTCCGGCCCGCTTCATGGTGGCGCGCCGAGCAGGGCGCTGGAGACGCTGGACGCCATCGGCACGCCGGAGAACGCCGACGCCTGGCTGCGCGCGAAAATCCTTGCGGGCGAACGCATTATGGGCTTCGGCCACCCGATCTACCGCACCGAGGATCCGCGCTCGCGCATGCTCAAGACGATCGCCCAAGGCTTCGGCGGGGATCTTGTCGACTTCGCGATGACGGTAGAGCAGCGGGTCCTGGCCCTGCTCGCCGAACTCAAGCCGGGTCGCGAGCTGCACACCAACGTCGAGTTCTACGCCGGTGTGGTGATGGAACTGTGCGGGATCCCCCGGGAGATGTTCACGCCGACGTTCGCGTGCAGCCGGGTCATCGGCTGGTGCGCCAACGTTCTGGAGCAGGCGCGGGACAGCAAGATCATCCGGCCAAGCGCGCGTTACGTGGGCCCGGAAGCCCCGCAACCGTTGCCCTAGAGGCTAGCCAGCCGGTTCGCCGTGCCGGCCGGCCCCCGCCGCGAACCGGGCCAGACCCTCACCCATCTCATCGAGAGAGACCATGCCGTGCCGGAACTCGACGTCCATCGCGGCCGCCTCCTCCAACCCCTCGTGCTGCAGCAGCGACAGGCGGTCATTGCGCAGGCATGCCTGCGGGAGGCGGGACAGGTCGCGCGCCAGCGACTGCGCGGCTTCCAGGGCATGCCCATTGGGTACCAAACGATTCACCAATCCCATGTCGAAGGCCTCCGCTGCGGGTACCCCCCGGCCTGTCAAAATCAAATCCATGGCGCGGCTCATCCCGATCAGCCGGGGCAGCCGGACCGTGCCGCCGTCGACAAGCGGGACACCCCAGCGGCGGCAGAAGACGCCGAACACCGCCGACTCGTCGGCCACGCGCAGGTCGCACCAGAGCGCCAGCTCCAGCCCGCCCGCGACGGCATAGCCGGAGACCGCGGCGATCACCGGCTTGGTCAGGCGCATGCGGGTGGGGCCCATGGGGCCGTCACCGTCGGAGGCCAGCCGGTTGCCGGCCGGCGTCCCGATCGCCTTGAGATCGGCGCCGGAGCAGAAGGTACCGCCCTCGCCCCACAGCACCGCCACCGAAGCCTGCTCGTCGGCGTCGAACCGGCGGAACGCGGCGGCCAGGGCGGCCGCCGTGGGTCCATCCACGGCGTTGCGGGCGTCCGGCCTTGACAGGATGACGGTGACGATCGGGCCATCGCGCTCTATACGTACGGACATGTAGCCCATGATGGGTCGCAATGGTGACTGACGTGAAGCCCCACGCATCCTTCAATGATGGGGATGTCGGAGTTGGGTTTCCTGGTGGCGGAACGGTATGCACTGCTGCGCCCCATTGGATCTGGCGGGATGGGCCGGGTGTGGCTCGCCCGCGATGAGCTGCTGCACCGCGACGTGGCCATCAAGGAGATCGTGCCGCCGAGCGGGATGACCGACGCCCAGGTGAACGCCTTGCGCCAGCTGACCGTGCGCGAGGCGCGGGCCGCGGCGCAGCTGTCACACAACCACGTGGTCCGGATCTACGACATCGTCCATTGGCGACAGTGGCCGTGGATCGTGATGGAGTACGTCCGTTCCCGGTCACTGCTGGAGATCCTGCGCTCGGACGGGCCGCTGCCGGCGGGCCAGGTGGCCACGGTCGGGCTGGCCTTGGTCGATGCGCTGAGCGCCGCGCACGGCGCCGGCGTGCTGCACCGCGACGTGACCCCGCAGAACGTCCTCATGGGAGACAGCGGCCGCATCGTTCTCGCCGACTTCGGGGTCGCCCACTGGGACCGTGATGGTGAGCTGACAGACGCCGAGCTGATGGGCACGGCGCACTACGTCGCCCCCGAGCGGGTCATGTCCGGCGCCTCGACGCCGGCCGGCGATTTCTGGTCGCTGGGTGCCACGCTCTACGCGGCGGTCGAGGGCCGTTCGCCGTACAGCCGCCCGTCCCTGCAGGCGACGCTGTCGGCGCTGATCAATTCCCCGCCCGACCCGCCGGTCCGCGCCGGAGCCCTGACCACTGTCCTGAACGGACTGCTGACCCGTGATCCGGCGGCTCGGCTGGGCGCGGTGGAGACCCGCCGGCAACTGGAGCTCGCCGTCAGCCGGTAGGCCCCGGAAGCGGACAACCCTGATTGGGACTTTCGGCCCTGTGACCGGCGCTGCCGATGGTACATATTGTATTTGCGCACCCGTCGCCGGGACGGAGTCACAACGCCGGAGCGTGGGGAACAAGAGCGGCGATAGTCGCCAATACCCACCGTCGTTAAGATGGACCACTGCTCACCGTGACTTCCAGATTCTGGCCGGCGGGTGTCGCGTTTCTTCGCCACTGAGCCGTGACTTGCGTACCGTAGAACGGTGGCGGAGGGAGGGGCCGATGCGCCAGACCATCAGGCTGGGCCACATCGCCGGGATCCCGGTCGGGATGCACTGGTCGGTGCTGGTCATCATGGTGCTGCTGGCCCAGGGCCTGGCGATGAACCTGCTGCCCGCCGCCGCGCCCGACCTTCCGGGCCTCACGTACTGGCTGGTCGCCCTCGGTGTGGCCGCCGTGTTCCTGGCGGCGCTGCTCGCGCATGAGGCGGCGCACGCCGTTGTGGCCCGGCACTACGGCATCCGGGTCAAGTCGATCACGCTGTGGTTGCTCGGCGGGGTCGCCCAGCTTGAGGGGGAGGCGCCGCACGCCCGCGGCGATCTGCTGATCGCGGTCGCGGGGCCGCTGACCAGCCTCGGGACGTCGATCTTTTTTGGACTCGGCGCTTTTGCCGCGGGGCGCGGCGGAGCGTCCCGGATCACCGTCGCCGCGCTGGTGTGGCTGGCGGCCGTCAACCTCGTGCTCGCCGTGTTCAACATGCTGCCGGGCGCCCCGCTCGACGGCGGCCGCGTCCTCCGGGCGGCGCTGTGGTGGGTGCGCGGCGATCGCGTTGCGGCGCAACGTATCGCCAGCCGCGCGGGGATCATCATGGGCGGCCTGATGATCGCGGGCGGGATCTTCCAGGTGGTCTTCACGGCCAACCTGTCGGGGGTTTGGCTGGTGCTGCTCGGCTGGTTCCTGGTGGCGGCGGCGCGCGCGGAGGATATGGAGGCGCAGCTGCGCTCGCGGCTGGCCGGGATCAGGGTGGCCGACGTGATGTCGACCCCAGCGATCACGGCCGGGGACAGCCAGACCGTCGACGCCTTCGTCGAGTCGGTCGCCCGCCGCCACCCACACCGGATCTATCCGGTGGTTTCCCTGGACGGCCGCCTCACCGGGCTGGTGAGCCTGGCGCGACTTGCCCGCGTCCCGGCGGCGCAGCGCCCCACCACCCGCCTTGCCGACCTGCGCGCACCGCTGGAGTCGGTGGCCACGCTCCAGCCCGGTGACCCGCTTGCCGACGTAGCGGCGAAGGTCCTGGCCAGCGGCCACCGTGCGGCGGTCGTGCTCGAGGCCGATGGGAGCGTCGTGGGCATGCTCTGCGCCACCGATATCACCAAGATGATGGAGCTGGCGGGGCTGGGCGCCCAGCGGTCCCTCGATTCTTAGCCCCTACCGCAAATTCATGTAAAGGAATCCGAACAGGGATCGACTCCTGTCACGCCGCCCCGCTCAATGGGCACTATGTCTTCCGGAGGTTTCCTAAGAAGGGCGCTTGTTCTCGTGCTCACGGCCGGGATGCTGGCCGCCCCGCAACCGGCGGCCGCCGGTGCGGCGCAGGGGTCACTGCGTGCGGCCGATCCCACGATCGTCCAGGACGGCGACACCTGGGTGTCACTGTCAACCAACGAATCCCTGTCGGTGCCCAACGCGAGGGCGTGTGATCCGGCGGATCCGGTGTGGTCCAAAGGGTTCGCCTACCTGCCATACCGTAGCGGCCCGTCGCCCGATCAGCTCGGCGACTGCTACGGCGGCGACGTCATGCCGGGCGGACCGGGCCCGTGGGCCGACCGCCCCCCGGCCGTGGGGATGTGGCTGTGGGCACCATCGATGGCAAAGATCAACGGTGTGTGGTGGCTGTTCTACGTGGCACGCAAGATGAACAGCGGCCAGCAGTGCATCGGCGTGGCGGCGGGGGACAGGTCCACCGGGCCCAACTGGCTGCACCCGGCCCAGCCGCTGGTCTGCCCATCCAACGGGTGGTGGGCGATCGACCCGGAGATCTTCTACGATCGGCAGACGCAGGCGTGGTACCTGCTGTGGGACTCTGGACCGCTGAACATCCAGCGGTTCGACCCGGCGACCGGCTCGCTGACCGGCCCGATCCGCCCGTTGATCAGCGAGAGCCACCCCGACCTGAAGTTCGACGAGTTCGGCACCACGCAGGTGATCGAGAACCCGACGATGGTTCGGTCCGACTCCGGCGACCTGTGGCTGTTCTTCTCCGCCAACGCCTGGGCGTCAAACAACTACGCCACCCGGGTGGGCGCTGTGCGGGCGGGGCGGCCCGACCGAAGGCGCGGGCTGCGCCATCGTCAACTCGTTCGACCCGGCCAGCCGGTACCGACCGTGGTGGGGATACTCCCAGCGTACGGCCCCGGTCGCGGGGGTGAACGCCAAACCGATCATGGGATTCCCCGACCTGCCCGGGTTCGGTGGCATGTCGGTCAGCGCAACCGGCAACTACGCGACGGCACACATCTACTGGGGTGGTACCTCCAACCTGCGCACCCAGGTGACCTTCAAGCTGGACACGAGCGGGGTGCTGCCGGCGCTCTACGAGCCCGGGGTGGTGACCATCCACGGGCGCAACGCCACGTTCGGCAGCCAGCTGCTCGGCCCGAGTGTCCCTTCCGGACAGTCACTGGCCACGCGGGCCGTGCCGGGATTCAGCTGGGGCTTGGGGCACAACGGCATCTTCCAGACGATGACCGACAGCGGCGTGCTGGTGGTGCAGGGCAACCAGACCGACATCGCCGACGACATGGTGGTCGCCGGGGTCTACGACCCTCGCTACAACGAGTGGTCGACGGTGAAGGCGAAGACCTCCAAGGGGTTCGACACCGTCGCCCCGTTCGTCGAGAACGGGAAGACCTATCACGGCGGCGCGATGGCGTGGGACGTCCAGGCGATCGGGGACGTGGTGGCCTTCACCAACATCTTCGGCGTGCCCTGGCCGCCCTATTTCGACCGCAAGCGTATCCCGGCCGAGGGCGTCTGGCCCAGCTTCGGCATCATCGCAAAGGTCAGCAACCAGTGGCAGGTGGTGAAGCAGTACAGCGCCGCGCAACTGGCGGTGTCCAACCCGGACTCCGATGTGGACGAACGCGCCTGCGCGCCCTACGCCGGGCTGCCCGACGCCACAAGCCTTTGCGGCGGCCCCAACGAGCTGGCGCTGCTGCCGCGCTCCCGCGACCTCATCGTGGCGCTCTACGCCGGCGACGGGCGCCGCTCCAGCGGCGGCCTGATGGCGATCCGGGTCAACGCCCAGAACGAGGCGAAGATCGTCGGCTACTACGCCTATCCCGAGGTGCCCGACGTCAACCCGCCCGACCCGTCACGCCCCGGCAACCTTGGCATCGCCATCAAGACGGTCGAGGTCGATCCGTCCAGTCAACCCGGGGACGAGCGGTTCAGCGTCGTGGCCGACATCTGGCACGCCGACAACGACGGCAACCCCGCGACCGTCCCGCCCGCGCTCGACCCGAGCATCACCCAGGAGTTCAGCTACAACTCAGCCACCGGTGAGATCAAGCCGGTGTCGGCGCCGTTCATCGCCGGACTGTCAGTGGACGGCACCAAGTTCCGCGGCATCCATGGCGGGATCTACGACCACCAGGGCAACATGTGGACCTACGCCGATGGCATCCTCGTCTACGCCGGTGGCCCGCACTGCCCGTTCGACCTGAGCCGCTGGCAGACAAGCCCGCAGAGCTACACCACGACGGCGCTGGGCAAGACGGTCTGGGGGCAGACCTGCGCGCCCGACTACGACATCGCCCAGGCGAAGGACGTCGGCGGCGGCGGGTTCTTCGGCACCTTCCTGCAGATGGTCGAGGACCCGGTCACCAAGACCATCATCGGCGTCGACACCTGGGACACCGGCAACGTCATCGCCATCCGTCACACCGGGACCGGCCGCGGCAAGACATTTACGGTCGGGCATCTTGTGGATACCGGCAGGAATCTGTTGCCACGTCAGGGACCGCCCGAGCAACGCCCGCCGGTGTTCGACAAGACCGGCCGCATGTGGTTTGCGGTGCACATCTGGCCGCCGAGCGAGGGCTTTGGCCAGGTGCTGGATCATTGGGTGGTGTCGGTGGACGTGCCGCAGCTGTTCGCCCCGGCGCCGCTGGGATTGCCGAAGATTCAGGCTGAGCAGAGCTTTTTGATCGGTACCCGGCAAATGCCCCCCAGACCGGATAAAGTCATCCCCGTCGAGGTTCAATCCCCCATGGTGCGCGCGTCCGGCGGCGGCTTCGTGCGGTCCAGCGGGACGGTCGAGTACAAGGTATGGGCACCTTCCGCCGGCAGTTACCGGCTGGACTTCCAGGTGCGCGGCGCCGGCACCATATCGACGACCGTCGGCTCCACGTCCTACACAACGCCCGTGTCCACGTCCGGATCGTGGCGCCTGGTGGCCGGGCCCGCTGTGCCGCTTGTCAAGGGCGTCAACACGATCCGCCTGTCGGGCACCGGCTGGTCACTGGACTGGTTCATACTCAACAAGTGAGACGCTCGTGCGCGGCCGCTTCGCTAACCACGCGACGGCCGCGCCACGGCACGGTCGGAAGGAGTGCCATTCCTGGATCACCTGATCGATCTCGGCATCGGTTGCCCGAGGACCGTTGCGCCGTAGCCGTTCGCGCAACATCTGCTCGCCGAACTCGTACATTTCCAAGGCGAGGCGCAGGCGTGCGGCCGCCGACTCTTCAGGCACGGCATCGATTCTAGTTGCCCCGCTGGCGCCAAAGCGGATCTGACGGCTCGAGCCGGATGCTAAAAGGGATTGTGTGGTGCTCCGTTCACGGCTGGAAATCGGTAACCTGGAGCAGTGACAGACCTTCGGCAGGCATTGGGGCGGCTCCGCCAGGCAGCGGATGCGGGTGGTCTGGCCGCGCTCTGCCGCCGGCACGGAATCAACCTGCTTGTTGTGTTTGGTAGCGCGATCCGACCCGACTCCCACCCTCGCGATCTCGATCTTGCGTTCAGGTCCGATGGTGGCTCGCCGGATGTTCTTGGATTTCTCGATGAGCTGTCAGCCGTGGCGGGGACCTCGCAGATCGACCTCATGGATCTCAATCGTGCTGGGCCCGTTGCGCGAGAAAGGGCATTGGTCGGGGGGCAGCCGCTGGTAGAGGATGAATCAGGGTCTTTCTCTCGCGCTCAGCTGGCGGCGATCATGGAGCGGATGGATACCGACTGGCTTCGCAGAATGGAATTGGACCTGATGGCCGATGGGCGTTGACGCGGGGATTGTCCAAGAACGACTTCGTCTCATGAAGGATCTTCTTGGTGACATGGCTGAGGTTGGAGATGTGACTCCGGCTCGGCTTGAACATGAACGCCTGGTCAGGCATGCCGTCGAGCGGATCGTTACGCAGCTTGTCGATCTTTCGGTCGCCATCAACAGTCATATCGTGGCGTCCACGCAGGGCCAGGCCCCGGCGACCTATCGTGAGTCGTTCGCCGCGGTCGCGAAGCGTGATCACGCCCGAGTTGGCCGCCGAGCTGGCCCCGAGTGCCGGTCTGCGAAACATTCTCACCAATGAGTATGTGACCGTGGATTTGAACATCCTGGCCCGTTCACTCCCGATCGTCGCTGACGTCTATAACCGCTATGTCATGGACGTGGCACGCTACTTGACCTTGCTTGCGGACTGATCGCCTTCCGGCTCGAGCCGGATGCTGATCGAGTTGATGCAGTAGCGCGCGTCCTTCTCCGTGAAGCGCTCGCCGTAGAACACGTGGCCCAGGTGGGAGTCGCAGTTGGCGCAGCGGACCTCGGTGCGCACCATGCCAAGAGATCGATCTTCAATGTACTTGATCGTGCCGGGTATGGCCTGGTCGAACGAGGGCCAGCCGCAGTGGCTGTCGAACTTGGTGACGCTGTCGAACAGCTTGGCGCCGCAGGCACGGCAGTGGTAGGTCCCGGGCGTCTTCGTGTCAACATATTCGCCTGTCCATGCCGGTTCCGTGCCGCCCTGGCGCAGCACGCGGAACTCCTCCGGGCTCAGCCGCACGCGCCACTCGTCCTCAGGGATCTGCTCCATGGTTTGAACCGTACGCTGTACCGTCGGGCTATGCCCAAGGCGGACGCGATCGAATACGAGGTTGGTAACCGAACGGTAAGGCTTTCTAGTCCGGACAAGGTCTACTTTCCGGAACGCGGATACACCAAGCGTGACGTGTTTGAATATTACCTGGCCGTCGGCGAGCCCATGCTGCGTTACATCCACGATCGTCCCTGCGCGATGCAGCGTTTTCCGGACGGTATCGATGGCGAGATGTTTTTTCAAAAACGGATTCCCTCAAGGGGTACCCCCGACTGGATCACGACGGCGACCATCGAGTTTCCCAGCCGCCGCAAGGCCGAGGAGCTGTGCCCGACGGAGCTGGCCCACATCCCCTGGGCCGCGCAGATGAGCGCGGTCGTGTTCCACCCGTGGCCGGTGCGTGCGCCGCTGGTCGACAACCCGGACGAGCTCCGCATCGATCTTGACCCGCAGCCCGGCACCGATTTCGCCGACGCCGCCCGCATCGCCGTTGACCACCTGCGCGAGGTGCTCGACGAGGCGGGCATGGTCGGCTTCCCCAAGACCTCCGGCGGCCGTGGCGTCCACGTTTACGTGCGTATCCGCCCCGAATGGAGTTTCATCGATGTCCGCCACGCGGCGATCGCGCTTGCGCTCAAGCTGGAGCAGCGCGACCCGGACCACGTGACCTCCGCCTGGTGGAAGGAGGAGCGGGGCACGCGCGTGATGGTCGACTACAACCAGATGGCCCGCGATCGGACCATCGCCAGCCCGTATTCCTTGCGCGCCAACGCTCGCGCGACCGCCAGCATGCCCGTCTCCTGGGACGAGCTGTCCGATGTGGAGCCCAACGACTTCGACCTCCGCACCGTTCCCAAGCGGTTGCTGGAAAAGGGCGACGCCTTCGAGCAACTCGACTCCAAGGCCTACGGCATCGAGACCCTTCTGGAATGGTTTGCCAGCCAGGGGCGCGAGATGCCGTACCCCCCTGATTATCCGAAGATGCCCGGTGAGCCGCCGCGCGTCCAGCCCAGCAAGAAAGTGGCCGCGAACTGGGAGAATGTCAGGTGATCCACGAACATGGCACTAGCATAGCGCTCACTCTCCCGATAACCTAGCCCCATGTCCCCCCAAATTTCCGACCTCGCCGCGTCGTTCCGCCGCGCCCTGCGCGCGGGCGGCAAGGCCGAGCGCACGCTGGTCCTTTACGGACAGTCCATCCGGTTTTTCACCGAGTGGCTTGCGGCGCAAGGACGACCGGCCACCCTCGACCAGCTGAACCGGCACGCCATCGCGGCCTGGTTGGCGCACCTGATCGAGTCGGGCAACGAGCCGTCCACTGTGGCCACACGACTGCGCGGCATGCGCCGGTTCTGCCGCTGGCTCGAGGCCGAGGGCGAGGTGGACAAGGCGCCCACGGCCGGGGTGGAGATGCCCGCCCGCAACGACAAGCCGGTGCGCGTGCTCACCGACGACGAGCTCGCCGCGCTGATCAAGGCGTGCCAGGTACCGCGCGGCAAATCCGGCACCTACGACCGGCGCATCTTCGACGGGCGCCGTGACGAGACGATGATCCGGCTGCTGGCCGACTGCGGCCTGCGCGTGTCCGAACTGGTCGGTGTCACGCTCGACGACCTCGACCTGGACCGGGAGATCGCCTTCGTCGTCGGCAAAGGCGCCCGCCCGCGCGCCGTGCCCTACGGCGCCCGCACCGCGCAGTGCATCGACCGGTACATACGGATCAGGTCAGCGCATCCCCACAGCGGCAAGACAAACCGGCTCATCCTCGGCGAGCGCGGCCCGATGTCCGCCGACGGTGTGCGGTGGCGCCTCGAGCAGCTCGGCGTCAAGGCCGGTGTCGAAGGTCTACACCCGCACGCCTTCCGGCACACGTTCGCTCACCGGTGGCTCGCCGAGGGCGGGCAGGAGCGCGACCTGATGCACATCGCCGGGTGGCGCTCCGATTCGATGCTGCAGGTCTACGCCCGCTCGACCGCAGTGGAGCGGGCCCACGACGCGCATCGCCGTATGGGCCTTGGGGATCGGCTTTAGACACTGTGTCCTAAACGTTGTGCTAGGCTCTGATTGTTAGCGGAAGATCGCTAACCGTTGCACGCCGACACCCCGGCCTATTGGCAGGATCGCGAGCACCCCGGCCTCTCAAGGTAAGCCGGATTTCCTCGCCCTGGGACGCCGACACCCTGGCCTATGGGAACGCACTTCTCATGGCCGGGAGAAGCCATGGCTGCGTCCAAAACACTGTCCCCCGAACAGAGATCGATGCGTGCGCGTATCGCCGCGCACGCCCGCTGGGGCAAAGAAGACCCCCGCGCGGGCACGAGGGCTGCCCGTGCGGCCCTCCTAGCCCGCTTCGTGGCTGAAGTAGATCCTGACGGCGTACTGCCCGAGCAGGAGCGCATGCGCCGTGCCGAGAGCGCACGCAAGGCTCACATGACCCGCCTCGCGTTTCTGTCGTCCAAGGCGCGCTCTCGGGGGGCCGCGCGGTGAAGACAAAGAGAACCCGCCCCATGACCAGTGGGGCGGGCAACGAAGCGGTCGACGGGACCAGGTTCAGCATAACGTCTCCCGCCGACATTGACGCCCGCCTGGTGTGGCGTCCCGTCCGCGACGCTGGACGCGGCTGGACACTGTACGACGCTGTCGGGCGGTGGGTCCGATGAGCGAGCAGATCAGTCTCTTCGACATCGAGCCGACGCCTGCGGCCCCAGCTCGCCTGGCGCCAGGCGCAGGGAAGCCAACGTGGGCGAGGTACAAGGCCATCGCGCCTGTCCAATGCGATGCCTGCATGTGCAACGCGGTCGAGCTGGAGCGCGTCGGGCGGGCCTACCCACCGGTGCGGCACGCAACCGACGTGCGGCGCCCGGGACGCTGTAAGCCCACCTGCCGCGAGAATCTTCGTCGCCTTGGGGTCGGTTGCGATCACGTCAGGTACTTCTGTCGAGAGCATGCCGAACGGCAGCAACGGCATGACGCGGGCGGTGGGCGATGAGCTACATCCCCGACGGGCAGCGCTGCCTTATTTGCCACGGCCGCGCTCGAAACGGCGCCATCGTCCACACCCCCAAGTGTCCGGAGTGGACGGCACCCGGCCGGCGCACACCAGCCACAGCAGGAGAACGCCGACAGGCCGCGGCGGAGGCGCTCGAACGGTACGAACGGTTCGTCAGCAAGCTCGGCTCGCCGCACCGCAGGGACCGCTACGAGTGCCCCCGATGCGGCGATACCCGCCACGGAGGGCTGAAGGTCGAGCCCGGTGCGGACGGATCGGTTCTGTTCTGGTGCTTCGAATGCTGCCAGAAGGCACGCGACGACCGGGCAACCCTCGACGAGGTGCGCAAGGAAATCCTTGAGGCAGTTGGACTCCGCTGGGGCGACGTCCTGCCAGGCCGGCCGCTCACAGTGTTCACTGTGCCCGCCGAGTGGTACCCGGACAGGGCGGTGGCCCGATGAGCCAGTTCATCCAGAAGGAAGGCGGACTCCAGGCCGTCACCCTCGCCCAAGCCGTCCTCGACGAAGGGCCCTTGGCGTTCGGCATCGACGACCGGATGTGGAGCTACCGTAACGGCGTCTGGTCACCAGACCCGCACGTGGTCGCCAACCGCTGCACACGGCTACTCGGCGAACAATACCGACGCTCCCACACCGGCGCGGTCTACGACGTCATCCGAGCAGGGGTGCCGGTCATCGCCAGCGACCCCGTGCCGGATCTCATCAACTTCCGCGACGGACTGCTGGACTGGCGCGCCGGAGCGATGCGGGCCCACACCCCGAAGGTGTTCTCCACGGTGCAGCTGCCCGTCGACTACTCCTGGGACGCTGACTGCGGCGAGTTCGAGGCGTTCCTCTGGCAGGTGTTACCGGAAGACATGCTCCCCACCGCCTGGGAACTCATCGGCTACCTGATGCTTTCGGGCAACCCGCTGCACAAGGCGGTGATGCTCACCGGCTCGGGCCGCAACGGCAAGGGCACCTTCCTGCGCGTCATGACCGCGCTCCTGGGCTCAGCCAACGTAACCGCTGTCAGCCTGCACGACCTGGTGAACACCCGGTTCAGCACCGCCTGCCTGTTCGGCAAGATCGCCAACATCGCCGGGGACATCGACGCCGGCTACCTGGAAAACACCGCGCTGCTCAAGGCGGTCACCGGCGGCGACACGGTCTCCGCCGAGCACAAGGGGCGCGACCGGTTCGACTTCACCCCCTGGGCCGTGCCGGTGTTCTCCGCCAACCGGGTACCCCCCTCAGCGGATGTCACGGTCGGGTACCTGAGCCGCTGGCTCATCCTCCCATTCCCCAACTCCTTCCACGGCAAGGAAGACCCCGACCTCACCGCCAGGCTCACCACGCCCGAGGAGCTGACCGGAATCGCACACCGAGGCGTCGCCTCGCTGCGCAACCTGATGGAGCGAGGCGCCTTCGAAGACACCAAATCCGGCGCCGAGGCGATGGAGGAGTTCGCCCGTAAGACCGACCAGGTTCGCATGTGGCTCAACGACTGCGCCAAGGTCGACCCGCAAAACGACGAGTGGGTCAACCGCACCACGCTGTACGAGTGCTACCGGCGGTGGACCCGGCGTGACGGCCACCGGCCGGTCAAGGCATCGGAGTTCTACGACCGGCTCGACACCGCCCCCGGGGTACAGCCGGTGCGGCTGGCGCAGGGCCGGGGGTACAGAGGCGTGGAGGTGACCGACGAGATCGGCGGAGGCTGGCTGATAGGTGACAACAGTGGGCCAACCTTCTGACCTGCGGGGGTGACAGTTGTGACAGCTCGGTACATACCCCCATGTGCGTACAGGGGAAAGGGTGGGAGATCTGTCATGGGCTGTCACTCCTGTCACCGGCCACCGCCGCCCCGGGGGTGCTCGTGTGAACGCCCGACAGTCCCACCGGGACGCCATGTGACGGTTGAGACAGTCGATGTGTCAGCCTTCGCAGCTGAACTGCGTCAGCGGCTGGCCGAGCAGATCGCAGCGGCCGAACGCAAACACGCGCAGCGTGCTCAGCTACGCCGCCAGCTCCAAGCCGCTCGCGACGCCTGGAAGCGGCAACACCACCAACGCAAGGAGACACGGTGCCGATCCGCAGCGTCGTAACCCTCACCTGCGGGTGTCGCCTCGCGTACTCGGTACCACCAAAGCCAGGCGACATCGTCACCTGCACCCTCCACGGACCACGCGCGGTCCGCTCCAAAACACGCCAACCCTGGCCACCAACCGACAGGAGATAACCAATGAGCAGATTGATCAGCGTCAAGCAGCGCATCATGTTGGACTACCGCACCGGCGACATCTGCCCCATGTGCAGCAAGCCGATGTCCGGCGCACACGCCGGATGGGAAGACATCGCACTCATCAACGGCACCTGGCGGATGGTCCACAGATCCCACAAGGCCGGCATCTTCCCGCGGCCCGTGGAGGATCCCAAGACCTGGCCAACATGGTGAGCTATATCGATTCTTTTCTAGGCGACCCGGCACCGGACATCCACGTTCCTATGTCCATTTTCTCTGCGTAACGTTCAAAACTTCAAGTGGACTTTGAGGTTTCACGTGAAACGTTGCGGCGCATCGGGATCGGGCGTCCGTAACGTGACGTCACACCCGTTACGTTCGGCACGTTCGGCATTTCCGAACGAAACCCCAGCACCGTACGAAAGAAACTTTCAGAGCTAAATGGATCTTGTCGGCGGGTCGTGACTGCAAAAAACGGCTTACGGCGTAAACTGATGTCAGAGCACGGGTGAACTGGTGGAATGGAGATTGCTCTATGTCGCAGAAGGTTGATGAGATCGTTGCGCTGGCGCGCAAGCTTGGGCCTGCGTTTGCCGAGCTGGTGCAGCCGACGGTAGACCTGCGGGCCCGCGGGTTCGCGCTCTCGGCGCAGCTGGAGAAGCTGCGCAAGCACGAGGAGAGCAACTTTCCGGATCTGGTGGATCTGGTGGCCGCGGGCAAGCTGGACCCGGAGAAGGTGCCTTCCCACACGGCGTCGCTGAATGCGTGGGTGTTCGATTCGCCGGCGAGCAAGATTTTGCATCAGGCTGCCGGGTTGGCGCATGCGCAGGCGGATCGGGCGTTGGTGGCGGCCGTGCCTGCGTTGTGGCAGGAGCTGGCCAGGCAGGCTGGCGGATGCGTGGATGAGTCCGTGTCGCTGGTGGCCAAGAAGTTGCCGCGTGATGTGGTCAATGAGTCCACGGCGTTCAAGTCGCAGGATCCGCAGGTGGCGCAGACGTGGCATCGCCTGCGCGCGCTTGTCGACCACTGGGACAAGATCCACGAATTGGCGTGGTCCCTGATGGAGTCGTCCATTGTGGATGGTCCGCCGAACAGTGAGCCGCAGGTTCAGCGGCTGCCGGCGCGGTGGGTGAAATTCATGGATCCGACCCGGTTGGTGAACGGGTATCAGCGGCAGGCGCCGGAGTTGAAGCTGGCTTCCGCCAAGGCGTCCGGTGCCGGGCCGGGCTTGTACGACTGGGCGAGCGCAACGGCGCGGTGGCGTAAGTGGGCGCTGAAGACCGCGGAGATCGGCACAGCCGATTACCGTGCGGCGCATCACGTGCCGTCGACGCGGGTGCTCTCGCCGGACGAGATCGACCCGATGACCGGCATGCCGTGGCCAGGGTCGAAAGCTTTGCAGGTGCCGAAGCTGCCGGCGCGGATGGTGCAGTGATGGACGCGAGGGGAAGGGTGTGTGGGTGATGAATCGTTATGTGCCAGTCGATGTGGAGGGCGGGCAAACTGCGCCCCGCGGCGGGGGTGACAGGGTGCGCTGGGAGCCGCCCGCACCGAGGCCGTTGGAGAAACGTCCGATACCGGGCACGCCGTTGATCGAGCCCAAGCCGATCCCCGGGTTGCCGACACTTCCGGTGGTACCGGCGAATCCGTCGCGGAGCCGGTGATGCGCCACGACGAGTTGTGCAGCTTGGCCGGCGGCTATTGCGCGCACGGCGTGTTGTGGCTTTCGCCGGAGCCGTCGGTGCGCCGTGAGACGTTGCGGTCCATCGGGCGCAAGTTCAAGCTGCAACCTGGGTCGCTGGCCACGCTGGACACGATTCAGGCGTGCGAGGCCGCCAACCTGAACACCGGTCTGGCGTTGCGGGTTTTGCATTCGCTGCCGGACCTGCCGCCGAAGGTGGGGTGATCTAGTGGTCAACGCGACGAGGAACGTCCGGGTCCGCTTCGACGGCTCAGCGAAGGGTCTGATCGCCGCCGCCGGCAAGGCCGGCTTCGCCATGGAGCGGTTCGAGAAGCAGACCCGCAAAAGCATCGGCGGTATCAGCAAGTCGAGCAGGGGGTTTATCGGCGGTCTCGCCGACGGTTTGGTGGGCCTGCCGAAGATGATCAGCAACGCGTTCAGCGCGGTCCCGAGCGAGATCAAGTTGTTGATCATGGCCGCTGGTGCGGCGGCCGGGACCATCTTCGCCGGTGCTGGGGCCGCCGCGATTGTGGCGGGGATCTCGCTGGCCTTCGGTGGTGGGGTGCTCGCGGCGGGTATCGCCAAGGCGGTCAAGGATCCGGCTGTGGCGGCGGCGTGGGCACCGTTGGGTGTCCAGCTGTCTGCCGCATTGACCACGCTGGGTAAGCATTTTGTGGAGCCGCTGGCGAGGGCGGCTGCCGCGTTTGCGCCGGTGATTGCGATGATCGGGCCGATGGCCGACCGGCTGGGTGCCATCTTCGCGCCGGTGGTCGACAAGTTGTCCCCGGCGTTGGCGCTCGCGGCGGAAAGGATCTTGCCGTCGATTGAGAAGATCGCGATTGCGTCGGCGCCGCTGTTTGAGACCTTGGCGGCGAAGGCGCCGATCATCGCCGATTCGATCGCCAAGTTTTTCGACATGATCGCCCGCAATGGGCCTGCGGCCAACCAGTTCTTCGGCAGGATCTTGGATGGCACCGTACGGCTGATCGACTTTTTGACCATCGTGATCGACAAGCTGATCAGGGTGTACTCCTGGTTTGAGCGGATCGCCCGCCAGTTCGAGGGTGGGTGGCTGTCCAACAACGGCAACCTGGTCTTCGGCAAGATCCCCGGCCGTGCGAAGGGCGGGTCCGTTCTGGCGGGCCGCTCGTACATGGTGGGTGAGGAAGGGCGGGAGATCTTTACACCGCGCCAGTCCGGCACCATCATCCCGGCCGACAAGACGGCCGCGGCGCTGTCGGGCGGCGGCAGGGAACCTGTCGAGGTGCATGTGTTCGTCCACGACGGCGCGGTGCGGGACCTGGTGCACGTGGAGATCCGCGAGTCCAACCGCTCCCTGAAACGTGCGGCGCTGGCTGGGGCGGGCGCCAGGTGATCGTCTACCGGATGCTTGACACGCCAACAGATCCGGGGATCGCCGGCTGCGACGGTGCGGTGCTGGTCGGCGACGACGGCGAGGTGGAGCTCGTGGTGTGCCCGTGGGCCACCGACGGGCAGCGATATGAGCAGCTGGAGCGGTGGGCGCTGGATCGGGCGCAACGTCTCCTGCAGGGCGGGGTCGATGTGGATGGCGGCTGGCGCCGCAACCGTCAAGGCAAGTGGCAGTCGTGGGCGCGGCCCGTGACCCTGCAAAGGATTTCGTGATGAACACCAGCGATGACCTCACATCCTTGTTCACCGCCCAACCGGGCGGGCCGGCCCAGCCGGTCACCTACCGGCAAGGTGTCATCCAAACCTGGAACCCGATCACGCTGCAGAACACTGTCCTGGTGGGCGGTACGGTGATGCAGGATCTTCCCGTCCTCGGCGTCGCCGAAGCGGCCAGCTTCAAACCCGGCGCGGTCGTGGGGGTTCAGGTCGTCGGATCGTCGTGGGCGATCATCGGCCGGTTCGTGGTGCCCAACACACCGGAGGCGTTCGACGCGATCACCCAACTGTCGTCGCGCACCAAAACCGCCATCATCGACGCCCAGGAGACAACCACCTCCACCAGCTACACCGACCTGGCCACGCCGGGGCCTGCGGTCACCCTGGATGTGGGTGCGTCCGGCCGGGTACTGATGATCCTGTCCGCTAAAGGCGGCTGGTCCGTCAACACATCCAACGCGGCATCCGGCGCGAGGATGAGCGCCGAGCTTTCCGGCGCCAACACGCTGGCCGCGTCAACGACCTGGGCCGCGTGGATCTACAACCAGTACATCACCACCACAACCTCCGTCACCGACGCCTCAATCACCTCCGCCTACGTGTTCGAAGGACTGACGCCCGGGGCTACCACGTTCACCGCCAAATACAGAAGTGACAACGCGGCCATCACAGTCGATTTCAACCGCCGCACGATCGTCGTGATCGCGCTCTAGGGGTGACCCTGCCCGACGTATCAACCGCCGTGTGATCTTGGCTCTACGGCCGTCTCAGCGGGTTGTACCCCGACGCCCACACCCTCGACTGCGATCCTGGCGCAGTGCTCGGCAAGATCAGCCCAATCCGCCGGGCTGGTGGGGACGGGGGGTGCGACCCCGTCCCCGGCAACAACCGGGCGTCCGTTCGCATGGGTTCCGCCCGGCTGCGCCATGCCCGACACCATATCGGCTATCCGAAGACATATGAAGGTCTTCATAGCAAGATATTTGGAGGGATGGGAAAGGCTACAGCGGTCTACATACGTGACTCGGATCGGGAGCTCTTCGAGCGCGCCGAGCGGTACGCCCGCGCGCGTCGGATGCCGATGAGCGGGTTGATCATGGCCGCGTTGGAGGAGTACCTCGCCCAGCACGATCCCGGCCCGGCCCCCAAACGCTGAACCCTCACGCGCGCGGGCCGCAGATTCATCAAGAACCTGTTGAATCTGAGCCTCGGGTAGCCCCCTCACGCGCGCGGGCCGCAGGAACTGTTCCATCTCCCCGCCCCAATGGAACAGTTTGCGCCCTCGTCGAGCTGGTCGGGAATGTCAGCGTTAACATCTCCGACCGCTACCGACTTTGCGCCCTCACGCGCCCGGGGCGGGGCCCAGCAGGACAGCACGAAGGAGCAACCTCCTTCATAATGTTAAGGAGGTTGCTCCTTCAGCTCATGGATGGACGCCGATGGGAATTTGGTAAAACCCAAATCGGCAACCGTCTCAGATGAGACAGTCGTCGGGGTCGTACTCCCCGGGCTGCACCGCAGGTGCGAGCCGGGCGCCGCTCTCGACGATCTTCTGCATGCTCGACGTGGTCATCCCCGTGAGCTGCGCCAACCGTCTCTGCGAGAACACCGCGGTGGCCGCCCGGGCCTCGATGTCGCGGACCTCGGTCACAATGCGCACCGTCAGGCGCAGGATGCGCAACAGCCTGCCCAGCGCCACGATGCGCCTGATCGGGGACATCGGCACGACGTGGGCCATGAGCGTCCCGGTGAGATCTTCGGCGATCTGCTCATCGGTTGTCAACAGCTTCCCCAAGGTTGATCTCGGGCGCGACCTCGCGTCCTTTGATCCACTCGTCGTAGCCGTCGAGGATCTTGGAAAGCGCATCGACGTAGCCGTCGGCGTAGGCCTGCTCGACCTCGTCGGTCTCGACGACCGTCTCGGGGAAGCGGGACAGGACCGCGGCGCGCTCCCGGTCGGTCAGCTCGGGGTTGTGCTTCCACATGTCCAGCACCCGGGCGGCACGGTCACGGTCGATCTCGTCGATGCCGATCACACCGTGGAAGGTGATCGCCTTGATCGCCGCGTCGATGGTCGGGTGATCGGAGCCGTACACGTCGTCGGCGTTGGGTACCTTGTTCACAGGGACCTCCTTGGGGTCCTCAGGCCCTGGATCACGGTGTTGCTGCACCGCCAGGGCCGCTCTGTTAGGCGGATGAATCCGCCCGATAACCTTCCTTGTTCCGTTCGTCGGTCACCTGTGATTTCCCATGGCTAGCACAGCGTTTCGGGCAAGGCTCTCCGAAGATGCCCGGTGAGCCGCCGCGCGTCCAGCCCAGCAAGAAAGTGGCCGCGAACTGGGAATAGACCGCCTATACCCAGCCCCCTGCGGCGGTTGAGGCGACCGTCGGGACCGCCGAACTGATCGCGCCGACGGTCGGGAAAGGACGGACGGAGCGCAGGCCCGATGACCTGCCCGCATTCTGCTACGCCTAATCGGACAGATAGCCAACGTTTGATACTTGTGTGCCATGGGGTAATTGGCACCATGGCATACTTCTCTCGCTACCGTACCGCCCCCGGTGCAGGGACTTTAGCGGCCCTGTTGCTTGTGCTGATCGGGGGAAGTCCGATGTACGGCCGTTGGGTGACCTCCAGCACCGACGAGAACACGGCGGGCGGCTGGTTCATGCGGCTTTTCGCTTGGCCCGCATGGCGTTTCAACGCCGACGAGACGGTGCAGAACGTCGTCGCCGCCGACCTCAAGGCCATCCTGCTGGTGCTGTTCACCTTCCTTTTCCTCGTGCTGCTTCCCGGTTCGCAGCTGGCCGCCGCGAGGGGCGGGCTGAGCCAGTTGGTCGCCGGTTGGGCGGCCTACATCTTCGCCGCGGCGTTCGCCGCCCTCATTGCCGCGTTCGTGCTCACCAACCCGACGCTGCTGTCGGCGTTCCAGCAGGCCGGCGGCGGTGCGATCTACGGCCTGTTCATCGGCTGGATCGTCGGTCTCGCCGCGCTCGGAGGCCATCGCGGCGCGCGCAGCTGAAACCGGCGCGCGCCGCTGAAGACCAAGCCGCCCGCCCGCGGCAAACTCAGCTGGCGGGGCAGGTGGTCCCGGCTCGCGGCGGCTGCACCGTCAACAGGTACTTGTTGACGGCGGCCGTGATGCAGCGCGTCTCGGGGTAGGCGGTGTGGCCCTCGCCCTCCCAGGTGAGGACCACGCCCACCCCGAGCATCGCCGCGAGCTTGGGCGTCTGCTCGTATGGCGTGGCGGGGTCTCCCTTGGTGCCGACCACGAGGATGGGCGGGGCGCCGTTGGCGGGGCCGGTCGGGTACGGGTCACGCTGGGGGGGCCAAAGGGCGCACGTCATCAGGCTGATCGCGAGCAGGCTGCCGAACAGCGGGTACTTCTGGCGCCAGTCGTCCTGCAGCGTGCGGATGCGGTCAAGGGTCACCGGCTTGCCGTCGTCGGCGCAGTCGATCGCCGCGTTGGCGTCGAACAGGTTGGTGTATTCACCGTGGTCGTCACGGTAGGCGTAGTCGTCCGCGAGCTCGAAGATCGGGCCGGGTTGCCCCTCGCCCAGCTTGTCGAGGGCGTTGCCGAGGTCGGGCCAGTTGCGCTTGGCGTACATGGCGGAGATGACGCCCCACAGGATCCAGCCCGGGGTGGCCTTGCGCCCGTCGCGGTGACCCAAAGGCCGCGTCTCAGCCTGCTCCATGAGCTTGTTGACCACGGCTCGGGCATCGCCATCGATGGGGCAGCGGGAGGCGTTGTTGGCGCACCAGGCGGCGAAGTTGTTGAAGGCGCGCTCGAAGCCCATCGCCTGGCTCTCGGACGACTCGACCGAGCCGGTCGTCGGGTCGTCGGCGCCGTCGAGCACGAAGGCGCGCACCTTGTCGGGGAACAGCTGTGCATAGGTGGCCCCGAGCAGGGTGCCGTACGAGTACCCGAGGTAGGTCAGCTTGGGCTCGCCCAGGTCGGCGCGGATCTGGTCCATGTCGCGGGCGGCCTGCTCGGTGGAGAACAGCGGCAGCTTCGGCCCATACTTCGCCGCGCAACCGTCGACCATCCGCTTGGTCATCGCGACGACCTCGTCGAACTCCTGCTGCGTGCCCGGGTCAGGGTCAGAGCCGAAGGAGGCGTCAAGGTCGGCGGCGCTGAAGCACTTGATCGGCTCGGAGCGGCCCACACCGCGCGGGTCGAAGCCGACGATGTCGAACTTGCGGGTGATGTCGGCGGGCAGACCCAAGCTCAGGGAGATCGCCAGGTCGATACCGGAGGCGCCGGGGCCGCCCGGGTTGACCAGCAGCGAGCCGATGCGGTCACGCTGGTCGGCGGAGCGGGCCCGGATCACCGAGATGCCAAGGGTTTTGCCGTTGTCCTTGTTGTTCCAGTCCTGCGGCACCGCCACCGTCTTGCAGTGATAGGAATATCCGGACGGTACCCGTGAGAGCAGCGCTTTGACCTCGCCCGAGCAGTCGTTCCACCCCGGCTCGGGGCTAGGCTGGCGGGCCTGGCCGCCCATGGGCACTATGCACCCGCCGGCCGTGACAGCGATGATCAAGAGCAGGACACCGAGGCGCAACGACTTCACGAGGCCAAGCGTAGTAGATGGTTATGACAGGACATCGTCCACGCTCAGGGATAGGGGCCGCTCGAGTTGGTCGTAGGTGCACGAGCGCGGGTCCCGGTCCGGGCGCCAGCGCCTGAACTGAGCCGTGTGCCGCAAGCGCGGGCCCTCCATCGACTCGTAGCCGACCTCCACCACCAGCTCGGGCGCGAGCGGGACGAACGCCAGATCCTTGCCCGCGCTCCAGCGGCTGATGGCGCCCGGCAGCCGCTGACCCTCTACTGTGGACTCCACCCACGGATGGTTGGACGGATCCCTGTAGGGGGCAAGCTCTTCGACCAGTTCGCGGCGGCGCTGCATGCTGAACGACGACGACACCCCGACATGGTGCAGCACACCGTTGTCGTCATAGAGCCCCAGCACGAGCGAGCCGATGACGCCCTCGCCCGCCTTGTGCCAGCGGAACCCGGCCACCACCGCGTCGGCCGTCCGCGCGTGCTTCACCTTGTACATCAACCGTTTTCCGGGAACGTACCGCATCGTGGCCGGCTTGGCGATCAGCCCGTCGAGCCCGGCGCCCTCGAACTCGACAAACCACCGGCCCGCCTGCGCGGCGTCGAACGTCTGCGGCGTCAGGTGCAGCGGCGGCTTCAGCTCGGCCAGCGCGTCAAACAACAGAGCGCGTCGTTGCGAGTAAGGCAACTCCATCAGCACCCGGTCATCGAGGGCCAAAATATCGAACACAATCACATCGGCGGGCGTCTGCGCCGCCAGCTTCCTGACCCGGGACGCGGCCGGGTGGATGCGCTGCTGCAGCAGCTCGAAGTCGAGCCGGGGCAAACCCTCGCCGCGCCGCACCACCACCAGCTCGCAGTCGATCACGGAGCGCGGCGGGAACTGGGCCAGCACCTGCTCTACGACCTCGGGGAAATAGCGGGTCATCGTTTTCTCGGTGCGGCTGCCCAGCTCCACCTCGTCCCCGTCGCGGAAGATGATGCACCGGAAGCCATCCCACTTCGGCTCGTAGGCCATGCCCTCCTCGACCGGCAGCTCGGGCACGGCCTTGGCCAGCATGGGCTCGATCGGGGGCTGCAAGGGAAGCCTCATGCGCCTATCTCACCACGTCTTGAAGCTGCGCAGGGGCATGCGCGGGCCGAATCGAGGTGCGCCGATGCCTCCCGCCTCGAGCAGCACGCAGACCCGCCCGCGATGCCCGGCGAACGGCTCCAGCAGCTCGAGCATGCGCTCGTCGGTGCCGCGCGGTTCACCCGCGAGCGCCCAGCTCACGATGTTTTTCATGTGGTAGTCGCCGACGCTGACCGCGTCGGGGTCGCCGAAGACCACCCGCACCACCTCGGCGGCGGTCCAAACCCCGATCCCCGGAATGCTTTGCAGCCTTTTACTGAGCTGTTCCGAGGACCCGCACCGCTCCAGCCGCGGAGCCTCGAAAGCCGCGCGCCGCAAGGCATCCGCCCGCTTCTGCTCCATCCCAAGCGGATGAAACTCGTAGTACGGCGTGGCCGCGATGCGAGCTGGGTCGGGCGGCAGCAGCAAATCCGTGCCGCCGGGCGCCTTCTCGCCGAACCGGCGCACGATGGCGGAGTAGGAGCGATACGCCTCCTTGCCGGTGACCTTCTGCTCGCAGACGTTTCTCAAGAGCCTGACAAACACTTGGTGGGTACCGGGTAGGCGCAGATCCTGATGCTCATGCGCCAGCCGTTTCACCAAGGGATGGGTGGGCTTGAAGCCGGAAACGTCATCGTGGCGCCCCAGCATGCCGTCGGCCTTGGACGCCAGCCAGTCCCCACCGGGTCCGAAGGTGGTGATGCTGGGATGGAGCCGGATGCTCCCGGGGCCGTCGGGCGTGCGCGCCGCATGCCAGTACTCGCCGCCGATCCAGCGCGAGCAGGCGTCGTGGCGGCCGAACCCGATGAAGTCGAGGGCCGTGCTTATCCCGCCCACCGTCCCCCCAACCGCAAAGCCCCAATCACCAGTTTGACTTCTGGTAGTCCTTGAGGAAGCAGCCGTACACGTCCTCACCCTGCTCGCCCCGCACGATCGGATCGTAGACCCGGGCCGCGCCGTCGGCGAGGTCGAGGGGGGCGTGGAAGCCTTCACCGGCAAGCCGCATCTTCGTCGGGTGCGGCCGCTCGTCGGTGATCCAGCCGGTGTCGACGCTGGTCATCAGGATCTGATCGGTTTCGAACATCTCCCGGGCGCTGGTGCGGGTCAGCATGTTCAGCGCGGCCTTGGCCATGTTGGTGTGCGGGTGCCCGGCGCCCTTGTAGCCGCGGCCGAACACGCCCTCCATCGCCGAGACGTTGACGACATATCTGCGGCGGGCCTCGGCCTTGCGCATCGCCTCGCGCAGCCGGCTCACCAGGATGAACGGTGCGGTCACGTTGCACAGCTGCACCTCGAGCAGCTCGATGGCGTCCACCTCGTCCACCACCTGCACCCAGCTGTTGCTCGCCGCCAGATCCGGCACCAGCCCACCCGCGTCGATCCTTTCCGGCCGTGCTGTCAGGGCGAGCCTGGTCACTTCCTCGTGCGAGATCTGCTCGATCGCCTTGGCCGCCGGGC
>Ga0209382_10002485_pt1 | contig 26764 bp, 21 predicted proteins | sample SoiMetdeltSBSDD5_FD_187599 | JGI IMG/M metagenome (GOLD analysis project Ga0209382, IMG submission 187599) | Bulk soil microbial communities from a Populus tree surrounding site in Tennessee, USA - Soil MetaG P. deltoides SBSDD5 (SPAdes) (version 2) | ecosystem: Environmental > Terrestrial >... | reverse complement strand
GAGGCTCGCAATTCCTCTTTGGTCCAGATAGTCCTCGACATAGTTGATGAGCTGAAGATTGCTGTTGCGGCTCGTCGTATCGAAGGCGACGAGATCACCAAGGATGCTCACGGCTGATTGGATCGATGTCATGGTCTCCCTGGCTTTCGGCTGAAAAAGTCAATGCACCTGCTTTTGTGCATAGGGGCTGTCGAGGGAAAAGGGGGGAATGTCGACGTTGATGGCCTGGCCCTTGGCCGTCTCCATTTGATACGAGCCCACCATGAAGCCCGACGGCGTCGTGAGCGGCGCCCCTGACGTATATTCGAAGCTCTCGCCGGGCTTGAGCGTTGGCTGCTCGCCGACCACCCCTTCCCCGCGCACCTCCTGTACCTTGCCCTTGCTATCCGTGATCCTCCAATAGCGGCTTTTCAGCGTCACCACGTCGCCGGATTGGTTTTCGATGGTGATCGTATAGGCCCAGACGTAATAACCCCGCTCCGGATGCGATTGTTCTTCCAGAAAGGCGGGCTTCACGGTAATGCGAATGGCATGTGTTGTGCACTGATACATGGACTTGAACTTATACCACCATGAGCTTTTTTCCACTCCTTGACGTCGGTTGATATGCCCGAAGCGTTTGACGAGGCCTGAATGATGAGGAATGGCGGCATCCTGCCGGTGCAGGCGATCGAGCGCCTGTTGAAGGAGGGTGTGATTTTGTGCGAAAGGCCGCTTGCGCCCGATCAGCTTCAGCCGGCGAGCCTCGACCTGCGTCTGGGGACGAAGGCCTATCGCGTTCGTGCCTCTTTCCTTCCCGGTCCCCGCCGGAGTCTCAGCGAGCGACTTGAGCAGCTGAGCCTGCACGTCATAGACCTCCAGAGCGGCGCCGTTCTCGAAACGGGCTGCGTCTATATTGTACCTCTGCTCGAGAGCCTGAAATTGCCCAAGGGTCTGTCCGCGGCAGCCAATCCCAAGAGTTCGACCGGAAGGCTCGATATCTTCACCCGCGTTATCACCGATAATGCGGCGGAGTTCGATACCGTTGCGGAAGGTTATGAGGGGCCGCTCTATGCCGAGATCAGCCCCCGTACCTTTCCCTCTCTCGTCCGCACCGGCTCGCGCCTAAGCCAGATTCGCTTTCGCGCCGGCGCAATGCGGCGTTCGGAGTCCAATCTCGCCCTTTCCGTCGATCTTGAGGGGCAGGAGGGCGAACCCGTGGGGTTCCGGGCCAAGCGCCACTCGGGCCTGGTCGATGTCGATCGCAAGGATACGCTTGCCGTCGAGGACTTCTGGGATCCCCTCTGGCAACGGGACAGTCTCATTCTCGATCCCGGCCAGTTTTACATCCTCGCCTCGCGCGAGCCCGTCTGCGTGCCACCCGACCAGGCAGCCGAAATGGTACCTTTCAATCCCCTCGTCGGCGAGTTCCGCGTGCATTATGCCGGTTTCTTCGATCCGGGCTTTGGCCATCGCTCGGGCGGCGGCGAGGGCGCCCGCGCCGTGCTTGAAGTGCGCTCGCATGAAGTTCCTTTCGTGCTGGAGCACGGCCAGCTGATCGGACGCCTCGTCTATGAGCCCCTCACTGAACGTCCATTCCGCGTCTATGGCGAAGGCATCGGCTCCAACTACCAGAGACAGGGCCTGAAGCTCTCGAAACACTTCAGGTCCTTCCTCAAGGCTTGACATTCCTGGGCCGATACGAATTCTAGGGCCGGTTGCCGTAGTTCAGTGGTAAAACGCAAGCTTCCCGATTACCCGTTGCGGCTATTACCCCACCCTAAGCTATTGTATTTGCTTGTGACGAATAGGACGCCAACCCTACGGCACACCACCTTTTGCTCCCCTGCCACTTATTAGAAACTTATTTGCGCGAACTGCAACTCCAAGAGCTGACTTATTTGACGGCGGCGGTTTTTGATGTAGAGCTCCTGAAACAACCGTTTAATGGGCAGAAAATCGCCAGACTGGTAGGGATCACCTGGCTCCCCGGCGAGAGGGTCGGGTCCTCTTTGGCTCCCCGCCCCTAATCCCGATTTTGGACGAATCGGCGCTTGCCAAACGGTTTTCGAATTACAGGCGTGATAACGTGGGGCTATGATCGACCCTAGCCCATTCCGTTTCCCCGTGCCTTGCTTCAACTGCCGCCAAACAAGCATGCACCTCATTCATGCACCTCATTGAGAGCTTGTCGGCAAAGACCAGATCGCCTGCCGCTTCTGTGGCGAGATGATCGATCTCACAGACGAGCAGTGGCGCGCCGGTTTTAACGAGCTGATCGAGCGCCTGGGGCAAATCAGGCGATTCGAGTCGTAGTTTTCTAGTTCCCGCAAGGCGGGGCCGAAGTGAGGAACCATCGTTATGACCTCACAGACAAACGCTTTCAGATGTTGACGCAGCTCGCAAGGGGGGCGATGTATGTGGGGCTTCTCATTGCAATTCTGGCAATCGGTTTTCATCTGGGCGACTATCGTCACAGTAGTGTCTGGAACTGTCGCAGTCACGGCCGCTTTCGTATCGACTTGGGTCGGATATAAAATATCCGGAGTAGTCCAAGCAGATGCGGATAGGCGCATTGCGGAGGCCGGAGCAACAGCCGCAACCGCCAATGCTGAGGCCGCGAAAGCTAAGGAAGCTGCCGCAAAGGCCCACGAACGAGCTGCGGGTCTCGAAAAAGAGGCAGCAGAAGCGCGGGTTGAACAAGAACGGATAAGAGCGGAGATAGCTTGGCGAAGACTTTCCAAAGAACAGTACGATTCCATAGTAGCAGGCCTTAAGGGCCAGACATTTGAGGTTTGGGTAGGAACTGTGGGCGACAACCCAGAAGCAGAGGGGTATTGGGAAGACATTGTTCGAACACTCAAAGACGCTGGCTTAGACGTCACTTCGCATAGAGCTTGGGCACGATCTATCGGCATGGCCATTACACCTCCGCTCGGACCAGAACGTGACGCCTTGAAAGCAGCATTTGCAGCCGCCGGAATTGAGCTTCGGGATGCAGAAGAAAGACCGCATGGGAAAGTGGAAATTATCGTCGGCAGCAAGCCTCCGCCGTTTTAGCTACCCCCGAGGCTTTAACTCTCGGCTTCTTTTTCCGCCGCACCTTGAACTTGGTTTTATCCCGATCTGTATGCGGCATACCCAAGATGGCGATGCGCTGTAGCTCGGCTTCTTGTTTGGAGGCTTTCTTGCGATCGCGGATGATTCCCCCCATTCTTGCTTCCGACACAGGGCCGAACCCAACTATGCAAAGCGAAAACTGAGGCGTTTGAAATTGTGCCCACACTCAGACCCTTCTGAGTAATGCTGCCCGCAACTGAGGCAGATTGCCGAAATTCTTGCCGCGCCTCGTCGAGGTACGACTTATTTTGGCGTTGTTGCGCCTCTATTTCCTCCGGTTTCGCCTCTAGTGCATGCATTTGAGTTTGCAAGCGTGCCTGCCGAAACCTTCAGTTCCTCATCAAGTCGGTTGAGCGATATGGTCATAACAAACTCTCCGAAACTGCATCCTATTCAGATGCATTGGCGCGATGACCTAGGTGACCTCAGCTTATGGTGCAGGGGTTAGGCCCGCATCTGTGGTACGAGGACAAACGACCAACACTTCAAGCGTTTCAGGCATCTTGACGCGTGTCCGCCAGAACTAACCACCTGAAGTGCATAACAATAACACCACAGCTGCTTAATAACACCACAGCTGCTTAATAACACCACAGCTGCTTAATAACACCACAGCTGCTTACAGGCCCCTTTCAAAGAAGGGTAACTCGGGGTCTGCAGCCTAATCAAAAGAGCACTCGCGGCTATGCAGCTATGGAGTGCTCTTGCCAAAAGCCTGTCCCGGATCCCCCTGGGGAGTCCCACCCGAATGGCCGCCCGTCCCGCCCGGCGGATCCTCGCCCGCCTTACCAGGCTCTTTGGTTCCAAGCGCAAGAGCATTGACGCCAGGCTCATTGCCAGGATTTCCCAGTGCACCTGGCGGATTGTCCGGCGGATTGTCCGGCGGATTGTCTGGCGGATTGGTAGTTACGGTTGGTAGATTGAAATTCGTAATTTGCTGCGGAGTCTGTATGAAGCAGTCCTCAGTCGAGGCAGCTCCAGTTGGACGCCGCTTATCCTCAAGATTTGCTGAGGATGCCGATGGGCACACGCATTCTACAGAACCGGCCTCTTGAATGGCCAACGGCTTCACATTCCCATCAACTATCTTGCACTGCTGTTTGTTAAAGTTGGTTTTGCTCGCAGCATGTATGTCTGTCACCGTGACTCCCAATACGACGCTGCTTAAAATCGCGACGGAACCAACTAAAGCGCGAACCAACGTACTGGACTTGGTCATGATGACTCACCTCTCATCAATACACATCTGTGGCTTTCAACGCGAATTCGCCTAAAATTGTTCCCAAAAGCAACGCAAATTCTTCATAGAAAAGTAATGAGCTGAACCGTCGGATACGAGCGGCTCTCTCAGAAATGTTCACAAATAACTGTGGCTGAAACTCCTTTGGCCAGACAATCCCTGATCATTTTGCGTAATTGTTGGAACGAGTTGGTTGGGGGCTTGCGGCGAGGCCGCTTACTAGGCGCTTATTTGGCAAGATGCCGCAAACATTGTCCCTTGAGCCGGCGGAAATTTTCCTTATTCTGCTCTGGCTTACAGGTCCCGCGGGCGTAGTTCAGTGGTAGAACGCAAGCTTCCCAAGCTTGATGTCGTGGGTTCGATCCCCATCGCCCGCTCCAGTTTCTTCGGCACGAACTGAGACAGCCCATGCTCCGTCTTGTGCCAGTGAAACGGTCGCCTCAGGAACTCCCACACTGCCAGCCAGGCCGCTGCCGAGATTAGGAGCCAGTAAATAGGCAAGGTCGCGATGCTGAACCATGAACGCGGCAATCTCCGTTCCGACATTCCCTTGAACTGGCTGGCGAAGGAGACACCATAACCCGTGAGGAAGACGACTACGCCGTAACCCGCAGCCATCGCCGTCACGATGTCGGGCCTATCGGGGATTATGGCTCCTTGCGCGATTGTCCACAGAGTAACGGCGAGCAGGAACGGATGAACGAGCGGCGACACAACCATGCCGATGAGGAGGAAGATCGTCACCGTGAAGCGCGAAAATCCAAGCTCGCGGTGAAGCCGGCGGGGGGAGCGCATGTGCACGAGCGCCGTTTGGATACATCCCTTGATCCAGCGTGCGCGCTGTTTTATCCAGCTCTGCGCGAACCTGTTCACCTCCTCGAACGTGGTCGAAGCGAAGGCATCGACTTCGAAGCCGCAGCGTGCGAGCCTCAATCCCAGATCGGCGTCCTCGGTCACGTTATATGCGTCCCATGCACCGATCTGGCGCAGAACGTCTGCGCGTAAATGATTGGACGTGCCGCCGAGCGGCAGGGGCCAGCGATGAAAGCCGAGGACCGGCAGGATCACGTCGAAGAGCGTGGCATATTCGATGGCGAACTGCCGCGACAGCCAATTTTGATTGCCGTCGTGGAAGGCAAGTCGCGCCTGGAGACAGGCGAGTTTTTGCGGAGCTGCGGCAAAGATTTCTGCCGCGTGGCGCAATTGTCCAGGCTCCGGGATATCCTCCGCGTCGAAGACGGTGATGAGCGCGCCTCTCGCGAAGTAAAGCGCATAATTGAGCGCCCTCGGCTTGGTCTGCAGTGCGCCTGTAGGCACGACCAGCACTTCGAAAGGCGCCGGCAGCCTCATCTTGGCCACCGCGAGCCGCATTTTCAAATCCTCTTCCTCGAGGATAATCTTGATGTCGAGCTTCTCTTGCGGGTAGTCCAGCCGCCGCATGGCGCCGATCAATTGCCGCAGCACGCGCGTTTCGCGGAACAGGGGCAGGAGCACCGAATAAACCGGGAGCTCTTCATTGTGGAGCCTTGCGCGCGGGCGCTCCCTCGCGCGCGGAAGCTCGATCACGGCCCAAAGCTTCACGCCCGTGCTCGTGAGAAAGAGCATGGCGAGGACAAGCATTGTTACGGAGAATGCCATCTTGGGTGCGCCGATGAATCCGAGAGAACTGAAAGCGACGATGGCTGCGAGAAACCCTTTCTGCCGTCCGCTGAGGCCGCCTTTCGCCGAAAATACCGGATGGAGGGCAAAGAGCCGTTCCTGCGCTCGCGCGATCAGCATTTGGCCGAAGACATGCTGCAGCGCCGCCAAAAGTACATCGCGCCGTGCCCGCACGGGAATTGGAAGACGGCGCTGCCTCAGGGCCATCACCACGGCATGACCCTCGAGTTTTCGGCAGGCGCGCACGAGTTCGACGAAACTCGAAAATCGGGAAACATTTACCAGTTCCGCGGCAGAATGACCCTGCCGCGGGCTTCCTTGCCCCGCACCGCTCATGAACGCCGCCCCCGACGCAAACTTTCTCTCTTATGCTCATTACGACGACGGCTGCAGCCGATGCAACAGGAAATTGCAGAAGGTTGTCAGAGCACGTTTTTGCATAAGGACCATTCGCCTCCCGCCAAGCTGGTCAAGTCCGCGCCGAATGATCTGAACTGGGGGAACCCTTGAAGGTTATGTTGACGATTGGGCGATGTTCTGATGGAGGAGATGCATGACGGACGAGCACGAGACCAACAACAAGGCAAAGCTGTTTCTGGAGAGGTGGGTGCACGAGAATGTTCACTCAACCGTGCCGGTCGATGACAAGTTCGAAGCCATGCAGTTGGCTTTGCGGTGTTTGAAGGATGCGGACAATGAGGGAATAACGCGGGCTGAATTGGAGGCGGCGGCTGGTCAGGATTTGGTGCAGAGCATGCTGGACGCCCAAAAGGCGTCCGCTGACGCGCGCATCGGCGACATTCTCGGCAAGAGCGTCTGACGAAATGGACAGGCTTCGCATCGTGCCTTGCATTCTCTGCGCAATCATACTCATGGGCGCGCAGTTGCTTTCATCCGCCCTTGCCCAGACGCAGGCCACCACGCCCGCCCCGAGCCAAACATCTCCACAGCAAATGGCCCCGCAAGCGCCGCCCTATAGCGTTCCACTCTTTCGCCATGTCGATCCCGGCCGTCCGCTTCCCGATCTCAAGGCGGTTGAATCCTTGCGCATTGCCGTCGACGAGGATTTCCCGCCCTTCAGCTACAAGGAGCAGACGGGCGCCCTTAACGGCTTCAACGTTGCCATCGCCAACGCGATTTGTGAGGATTTGCGCCTCACCTGCGAATTTTCGGCTAGACGCTGGGATAATCTGATGCCCGCTCTGGAAAGGGGCGAGGTCGACGCCGTCATCGCTGGTGTCAACGTCACCGAACAGGCGGTGGAGACTGCTGACTTCACCGGCGCCTATTACCGATCGCTCGGCCGCTTCGCCGTCCGCAAGCAGAACCCCATCGTCAAGGCCGATATGCGCTCACTCGCCGGCAAGCGCGTCGGCGTTGTCAGGGGCTCGAGCCATGAGGCCTGGATCAACCAATACTTTCCCCGCTCAAATATTCGTCCCTTCGCCACGCTGAAGGAGGGCCTTGAAGCCCTGCGCGCAGGCGTCGTCGACGCTTTCTTCGGCGACGCGGTTCAGATCATGTTCTGGCTGACGGGCAGCGCCTCGCAAGATTGCTGCCGCTTCGTCGCCGGCGGCTACAATGATCCCAACTATTTCAGCCGCGGCATGGCCATCGCAGTCAAGCGCGGCAATACCGAGCTGCGCGACGTCCTCGACTATGGCCTCGACCGACTTCAGTCCTCCGGCAGATTCGCCCAGATCTTCCGCCGCTATTTTCCAATGAGCGCCGTCGACTAGGTGGGGAAGCTCTTATGCCTTGCGATCACACCGCGCTCGATCGCAGCCGTCGTCAGCTTGTCGAGCGCCAGTTTATCGCGCAGCATGGCGAGAAAGCGCAGCTCCTCGCGCCCGACGACGAGATCGGCGGCGGCCACTTCGCAGGCGAGCGCGTAGGCCGTGTCGGCAAGCTCTTGCGGCAGAGTGTCCTTCACGAGCCCGAGCACGGCACTCAGGCCGCCTTCTTCCTGCTGCAGTATTTCGCCGCACTCCTGCGCCGCTTCGGTTAGTTCCTCGGGCTTGAAGTCTTTGAACACGGGCAGGAACTTGACGATGCGCCCGATGCGCTTCAGCTCCTTTTCGCCGATCAGCCCGTCGACCCCGCTCATGGTGACCATCACATAGATGAGGGCGCGGTGGTAATTGATGATCTTGACCATTGGGGGTTCTCCTAGACAGCCGCTGGCGGGCGGGCAAGCGCGAGGAATTCGGCGACGCTCTCGATTGCTTCGACGAGCCCCACGCGCTTCAGGGTCACGCCCGCAGGGAAGGCAGTGGTGAAGCGGCTGGCAAGCCTCGGATCGAGGACAGCGAACACGCCGCGGTCGCTTGCCCGCCGGATCAGCCGCCCGAAACCCTGCCTGAGCTTCAGCCGCACGATCATGTCCTGATAGGCAATTCCGCCGAACTCCTGCCGCCGTGCCCGCTCGAGTATGGTAGGCTGTCCCCAGGGCACCCGATCGAGAACGATGAGCCTCAAGGAATCCCCTGGCACATCGACCCCGTCGCGTACCGCGTCCGTTCCGAGAAGACAGGTATCTTGCTCGGCGCGGAACATGTCGACGAGGGTTCCCGTGTCGATGGGGTCGACATGCTGGGCGAGGAGTGTCAGCCCCTTCTGCGCCAGCGGCTGGATGAGCCGCCGGTGCACGGCCTTGAGCCGCGATATGGCGGTGAACAGTCCAAGCGCCCCGCCTCTCGCCGCCAGGAACAGCTCGCGATAGGCAGCCGCGAGCTGGTCCATGTCCTCCCGGTTTACGTCATTGATGATAAGGATGCGTGAGTTCCCCGCATAGTCGTAAGGGCTTTCATGCGAGGCGCGCTTGACCGGATAGGGTAGGTGGACCACCCCCGTGCGCATCTCGGCATTCTGCCAGTCCTCGGGAAAATCGGGTGGCCGATCTTTTAGCGTCGCCGAGGTGATGAGCACGCCATCTGCTTGGCTGAGCACCGTTTCGGCCAAAGGTCTGGTCGGATCGACCCAATGGCTGTGTAGTCCGACGTCGATTTCACGTCCGCCCAGCTGCTCGACCGAGAACCAGTCGATAAAGCGAGGGTCAGACCGCTCGATGAGTCGGTTCAGCATCTCGATCCATCCTCCGACCATAAGCTCACCCCGCCGCCGCAGCGATCGGGCGAGCGCCTCGATGCGTGCCCGCTCCGAGCTGTCGAGCTCGGCCGCCTTCTCGTCGAGCTTTTGCATCAACAGCCGGGCGAGCTTCAGCATCGGCCCCTGAAGATCGACGAGATGCGCGACGAACATGCCCGCCTCTGCGGCGAGCCCCTCGACGAGTGGGCGGCAATCCGCCTCGAGCGTTTGGCCGCTGCCATTCTCCGAACGCGCCAGCACCTGTGCACGCGTGAGCGACAAGAAAATTTCGGCAGGGCCTTCCGGCGCGCCGGCCTGGACTCGCCGCTGCCAGCCGGGTGCCGGGAGCACGCGCGCCGTATTCATGATTTCAGCGAGCAGCCTCTCGGCCGCTTCGTCTTCCGCGATGAGATCGCTGAGCCGTTCAGCCAGGCTGCGTCCACGCCGTCCTTGCACCTCCGAGCCCCTGATCCAGCGCCTAAGTTCGCCCGTTTCCAGTCCGGTGAGATGTCCGGAGAAGGCGCTGTCGGCAGCGTCGAACAGATGATGGCCTTCGTCGAACACGATGCGCTTGAGCACGCCTGTGGCTTCTTGTTCATCATCGATGGAGGGTGCGCCGAGCGCGTAATCCACGGCCGCCTGATGCAGGACGAGCGCATGATTGGCGATCACGATCTCGGCCTTGCGGCTCGCACGCACCGCCTTCTCGATGAAGCAGCGACGGTAATGTGGGCAGGCGGCATAGATGCATTCTCCCCGCCGGTCCGTGAGCCCGAGCGATAAGGCACTGCCCATGCGGCTCTCATCGATCGCGGGGTCGGCCATGAGGCTTATGAGCCAAGCGGGGAAATCGCCTCCCGCCATATCGCCATCGCGGCTGTAGCGCGCCCAGCGGGCAATGAGCGCAGCTGTGAGAGCGCCTTTGGCGCTCTGCGCGGTAAGCCGGCTGAAGATCTCCTGCATGTTCAAGAGGCAGACATAATTTTCCCGCCCCTTGCGAACGGTCACCTTCTGCCGCCGCTCGGAGGGGTCGGGATAGAGCCGTGCCGTCTCCTGCTCGAGCTGTCGCTGCAGATTTTTGGTGAAAGTGGAGATCCACACACCGGCACCATTCCGCTTCGACCACACATGCGCCGGCGCAAGATAGGCGAGCGTTTTGCCAAGGCCAGTTCCCGCTTCTGCGAGAAGCACGTGGTTTTCGAATTTGCTGGCCCGCGGTGCGAACGCGCCGGTCGCAGCTGCGCAATAGACTTTCTGCTGGGGTCGGGGTTCTGCATCCTCGCCGATCAGCCGATCGAGAACCTCGAGTGCCTCGGGCACCTCTACGGCATGTTGTGAGGCCCTCGCAGGAGGTCCATGGTCCTCCCATTCTGACAAACGGTCCCACACGTTGAGCCCCGTGGCGAAGGCATGCTCCGGCACTTGCTCGTCTTTGCTTCGCAATGCGGCGAGGATTAGGGGAGCCCAGGGCCAGTTGGTCCGCTTCAGGAAAATTGCGATCTCGAAGGCTTCGCGTTTGTGGGGGTAATGCGTGCCGGCAATCTCTTCAATGAGTGCCGCCGCGGCAGCCTTGAGCGCTGGCAGGTCCTCTTCGATTCTAAGGCCAAGGGCGCGCGCGATACCCAGAGCCGTAGGCACGGCGAATTGTGCAGGCCGCACGAATAGGAACAATTCGGCAAGGTCGAAATGGCGCATCTGATGCGCCGCCCGCCTGAGTTCCCGCGACGCATCGGCGATGAGCGCAAGCTTTTCGATCAGAGAGGGGGCGTGGCAAAGGAGGTGCGGTCGAGCTGCGAGTGCGGCAAGCCCCTCTCCAGCCCCGAGCGCCAGCATTTCGCCAGCCACCGTTTCGAGCGCGAGCCCGGTCCCTTTGCCGCTCGCGGCCGGCAGGCGGCAATGGATCGTTTCAGATTTGACAGGGTGTGGAATCATGAACGGGGGTCGAGCCTAGCCGATTGACGCTCCATTGCGAGCCCTTTACCAGTGACTCGAAGCCCAACACCACAGTTTTCCCAATGGCCCGTCTGACTGATTTCCGCACCGAGGCGTTCGAAAGCAAGGCTTGGCCTTTCGAAGAAGCCCGCAAGATTCTGGCGCGTTTGGTCAGGAGGCCGTCGCCGGCATCGGAGGTACTCTTCGAGACGGGTTATGGCCCTTCGGGCCTTCCCCATATCGGCACCTTCGGCGAGGTTGCCCGTACCACCATGGTGCGCCACGCTTTCGAAGCCATGTCCGATTTGAAGACGCGTTTGATTTGCTTTTCCGACGACATGGACGGGCTGCGCAAGATTCCCGACAATGTGCCGAATGGCGATCTCATGCGCCCGCATTTGGGCAAGCCCTTGACGCGCGTTCCCGACCCCTTCGGCAAATATGCGAGCTTCGGCGCTCATAACAATGCCATGCTGCGCCGTTTCCTCGACCGCTTCGGTTTCGATTATGAATTTGCCTCATCGACGGATTACTATACCTCCGGCCGTTTCGATGAGGCCCTCATGCGCGTGCTTGAGCGCTACGACGAAGTCATGGCGATCATGCTCCCCTCCTTGCGCGAAGAGCGTTCCCAGACCTATTCGCCCTTTCTTCCCATTCATCCCGAGACGGGAATTGTCATGCAGGTGCCGATCGAGGAGCGCAACCTCGCCTCGCGCTCCATCATCTGGCGCGATCCAAAGACTGGCGAGCGCTATGAAACGCCGGTGACGGGCGGCCGCGCTAAACTACAGTGGAAACCCGATTGGGGCATGCGTTGGCATGCCTTGGGCGTCGACTATGAGATGGCTGGCAAGGACCTCATCGATTCCGTGAAGCTCTCGGGTCAGATCTGCCGCGTTCTGGGCAGTGAGCCGCCCGAGGGGTTCAATTATGAACTGTTCCTCGACGAGAAGGGGCAGAAGATCTCGAAATCCAAGGGCAACGGACTGACCATCGACGAATGGCTGCGCTATGCAAGTCCGGAGAGCCTTCAACTTTTCATGTACCACAGGCCGCGCGAGGCCAAGCGCCTCTATTTCGATGTCATTCCTCGCGCGGTCGACGAATATTTCCAACATCTCTCCGCCTATCGCCGACAGGATGACAAGCAGAAACTGTCGAATCCGGTATGGCACATTCACGCCGCCAACCCCCCGGACATCGATATGCCGGTGAGCTTCTCTCTGCTGCTCAAGCTTGTGAGCGCCTGCAACGCTTCCGACCGCGACGTGCTTTGGGGATTCATCGCCAAACATGTGCCGGGCGTTTCCCCCGCCACTCATCCCGTGCTCGACCAGCTCGTTGGCTACGCCATTAACTACTTCAACGACTTCGTAAGGCCCCAGAAACGTTACCGAGCGGCCGATGACGTGGAGCGACAGGCGCTGGAGGATCTCTCCGCGACCCTCGACGCCTTGCCGACGGATGTGTCGGCCGAACAGATTCAGGCTCTCCTCTATGATGTGGCGAGAAGGCAGCCCCGCTACCAGGATTTGGGGGTTAAGGGCGCCACCCCCGAAAGACCGGGCGTCTCGCTTGCTTGGTTCAACGCGCTCTATCAGATCCTGCTGGGCGAGGAGCGCGGTCCTCGCTTCGGTTCCTTCGTTGCCCTCTTCGGTGTCGCTGAAACCCGCGCGCTCATCGAGGATGCGCTGTCAGGCAAATTCCTTAAATAACGCAGTCCCCTGCAACCTTTGAAGCTCTTGAAGAGTTTGAATGCGGAACCTCGGGAGCCGACTCATGTTGCAGTCCTCAAACGCCGGGCGAGGGCCCGATATTAGATTCCTGCGCGCAGCCGGCATCATTTTGGTCGTTCTCGCCATCACTTCAGGTGCTGTGAGCCTGATCGGCGTGTCGATGGCGGAGCAGCAGGTTGTCGTCGCCGAGGCAAATGCTCTGGAGCAGGGGGCAACTGCGATGTTCAAGGCTGTCGATGACAATGTCGCGCGCCGGCATGAGTTCAGCCTCGAGTAGGACCTAGCTAACGATTAAGGAAGTAGACTCTGATGCAAGTAAAGAAACTGCTCCTCGGAACCATAGCCGCCTCGGGTTTGATGGTTCTCGCTACGGCAAGCGAACCGGCCTTCTTCCCCCTTGTGACAAAAGCTGAAGCTGCCGTGAACGTCTCAGTCGAAATCGGTATCAATGTGTTCTATGACCGGCTCGCCGATCATGGCGACTGGATCTTGTTCCATGACCGCTATGTCTGGGTACCGGAGGTTGCTGTCGGTTGGCGCCCCTATCTGCACGGTCACTGGGTCTACACCAGGACCTATGGTTGGTACTGGGTGTCGAATGAGCCTTTTGCGTGGGCCGCCTACCACTACGGCCGCTGGGCTTTCGATCCCGAGATCGGATGGTATTGGGTTCCGGGCCGCCGCTGGGCTCCGGCTTGGGTGGCCTGGAGCTATACCGATGATGAGATTGCCTGGGCTCCGCTCCCTCCTGACTATTATGATGACGACGAGGTGAGTGTTTCGATCTCGCTGGGGAGCATACCGGTCTATTACTGGCATGCAGTTCCAGTCGCCTTCTTCGTCTCGGTCGATCTTTCTGATCACGTCATCCGCGACCGGGAGCACATTCGCCGCATCGTTTCAGGCGGCGAGCCGAAGACGGTGGTGGTGCAGAACAATATCGTGGTCAACAATGTCATCGACGTCGACATCATCGAGCAGAAGAGCAAGGAGAAGGTCGTCGTCTACGAAGAGAAGCCGGCTGAGAGCCCGGAAGCATCAGGTATCGCCAAGGGCAATGCCGTGACTGTCTTTAAGCCGGAAGTGAAAGTGGAACCTCAGGCCAAGCCTGCGAAGGTCAAGAAGGCTGAGGACGTCGCCGCCAAGAAGAAGGCCTCGGGTACTCTGCCTGAAGAACCTGCCGTCCAGAAGGCAGCACCGGCTGAAACCACGGAACCGTCGTCGACGGAAGCGGAAGCCCCAGCAGCTGAGAAGGCTCAGCCCAAGGCCGACCAGGCGGGCACCGAAAAGAAGAAGCAGAAGCCGGCAAGCCAGGCGGCGCAAGAGCCTGAAGCCGCCCCGGAGCAGGGCCAGACCCTAACGGAAGAGCCGACGAAAAAGGAAAAGAAAAAGGCCGTGAAAACTGAAGAGCCTGCAGCCGAGCAGCAGCAGGCTGAACAGCCAGTCGTCAAAAAGCAAAAGGGTTCGGAAAAGGCTCTCAAGGCTCAGCCTGAAGAGGCTCCGCAGGCTGCTCCTGTTGTGGAAGGCGAGCAGGTTCAAAAGCCCGAGAAGAAGCGAGGCCAGAAGAAACAATGCGATCCTGCAGTTGAGGAGTGCGCAGGCCAACAATAGCTGTCTCGCAAACAATGACTATCCTCAAGCGCCACTGATAAGCTGTGGCGCTTTTCTTTGGCTTGATATCCGCCCATAGGCGACGGCGATCTCTGCTGCGACGCCCGCATTGTTGCAGATCAATGCCACATTGGCCTTGAGGCTCGAGCCTCCTGTGATTTGGACGAGCCGCGAGAGCAGGAACGGAGTCACCTCCTTCTGAGCAATGCGCTTTTCTCGCCCCTCCTCGAGGGCCTTCTCGATGGCCGCTTCGATTCTATCCCGATCGATTGCTTCGGGATCCGGGATGGGATTGGCGATAAGGAGCCCTCCCGCTGCGCCCATCTGCCAGTGCAGCGCCATGACTTCCGCGACGTCCGCCGCGTTTTCGAACCGATGGTCGAGCCGGCTGCCGCTCGTACGCGAATGAAAGGCCGGGAATTCCGAGGTCCGGTAACCGATCACGGGCACGCTCAGGCTTTCCAGAAGCTCCACGGTCTTGGGTATGTCCAGGATGGATTTGACCCCGGCCGACACGACGGCGACGGGCGTCCGCGCAAGCTCGCAGAGATCGGCCGAGATGTCGAAGGTCGCCTCGGCCCCCCGATGCACCCCGCCGGTACCTCCCGTGGCGAAGACGTGAATGCCGGCCAGTGCAGCAATGAACATGGTGGCGGCGACCGTCGTTCCTGCCGTTGCCCCCTTTGTCAGGAGTGCCGCGATATCGCGGCGTGAAGCTTTCTCGACGTTCCGTGCGGCAGCAAGTTCGCGCAGGTCCTTTTCGCTGAGGCCCGCGCGCAACTGGCCGTCGATGATGGCGATCGTCGCCGGCGTGGCGCCGTGGGCCCGTACTTGGTCTTCGGCCTTCAGTGCCGTCTCGATGTTCACGGGCTGAGGGAGACCATGGGTGATGATCGTCGACTCGAGCGCCACCACCGGCGCTCCGATGCTAAGAGCTTCCTTGACCTCGCTCCCAAGCTCAATCAGATGAGGTCTCAGCATGGCGCGCCTTGAGCGATCAAGCGGCTGCGCCGCTCTGCGTCCCGCCGATCGAGACGGCCTGCTCCCGCACTCGGCTGTTCGAGCGCGGCCTGGGCGCATCCCATGCCGAAGAGAACCGCTTCTCTGAGACCTGCCCCCTCGAGCATCCGGAGGAAACTCCCCGCCGCCAGCGCATCGCCCGCTCCATTAACGTTCCGGACCCTGCTTTCCGGCATTGGCAAGTGGAAATACCCTTCAGGACCGCAGCAATGGCAGCCGCGAGGTCCCTCGCTCAAGACGATTCTGGCTGCCCCGATCGACTGAAGCAGCATCACGGCCTTTTCGGGCGAGGCCGTGCCCGACAGAGGCTCAGCCTCTGCGCGATTTGTGAAGAGGAAAGTCAACCCGTCGAGCCTCCTGCCAAGCCGCGCCGCCTTGGCCGGCGACACGGTCCCGATGGCCAGCGGCAGATCCTTTCTGAGGCAGTGGCGGCGCACCGCTTCGATCGCTGACGCTTGCAAATTGCAGTCAGCCAGCACCGCGTCCACGGGAGGAGCGTTATCTATTGCCGCCAAAACGAACGCCGCACCGAGACTTTCGAAAATGCCCATGTCTGCAAAGGCGGTGAAAAGCTCGCCTTGTTCAAAGGCGGCGGCATAGGCAGCCGTTCTTGCTCCCCTGACGCGGCGCAGAAGAGAAACGTCGATGCCGTTTGCTCTTGATGCCTGGACGAGTTCCTCGCCCGCACGGTCCTCGCCAATGACGCTGGCAAGGAGAGCCTCAGCCCCCAGTCGCGACAGCACCTCCGCCGCATTGCGCGCCACCCCGCCGAAGCTGCTGCGTCCTGAGACCGGATTGGAGCAATTGAGGGCGAGCGCCCCCTCCGCCTCATAGATGTGGTCGACCGCCGCCCCGCCGATGCAAAGGATGCGGAGAGGCCGCATGGCCTATTGGCTTGCCCAAATGATACGACCGATCCACATCACCTCGTCCGTGGTGAGCTGCTTGGTCTCATGTTCCGGGTTGAACGAGGCAAGCTCTATGCCCTTTGAGGTCTGCCGCTGCAGGATTTTCGCCATCACCTCGCCGCGCTTGGTTTTGACCACCACCCTATCGCCCCGCCTCACCGTGGCATTTGGCGATACGATGATGATGTCGCCCTGCCGATAGACGGGTTGCATGCTGTCTCCGGTGATCTCCAGCGCATAGGCGTTGAGATCCTTTACTCCCGGCACTGTGATCTCATCCCATGAGCCGCCGGCCGGGAAACCGGCGTCGTCGAAATAGCCGCCCTTTCCGGCCTTGGCGAAGCCGATGAGGGGAATGGTCGTCCGCATCTTTTCCATGCCCTTGCGGCCGGTAAGAAAGATGACGAACTCGTCCATGCTGCTGCCGACTGACGCCAGCACCTTAGACAGGCTCTCCGTCGTCGGCCAGCGTTCGCGCCCGTCGGGCCCGATGCGTTTTGAGGGGTTGAACGCGGTGGGGTCGAGCCCGGCTCCTTTCGCCAGCCCCGAGGCGGACAGGCCGTGCTTGTCCGCCAAGGCGTCGATGGCGTTCCATAACTGTTTGTGTGTGAACATGCTGCCGCTCCCATTGTGTCGAACTATTTCCTAGGAAGGAATGCCGGAAAAAATCGAATTTGTCCAGAGTTGATTAGCGGTGAGCCACAATTTACTGTGCGCCCGCTTTGGTGGAGTAGTCGGGCGGGGGGCTGGCCGCCAATGGCCGATATTTATCATCTGCTGAGGCCGTTTCTTTTCAAGCTGCCTCCGGAAAAAGCCCACCGCTTTGCCATCGCCGCTTTGCGCTCCGGTCTGCTTCCTTGCTCGCACACGCCCGCGCTCGCAGTTGACCTCTGGAGCCTGTCTTTCCCGAACCCCTTGGGTCTGGCCGCAGGTTTCGACAAGAATGCCGAAGTACCCGATGCCGCACTGAAACTCGGCTTTGGCTTTGTGGAGGTGGGCAGCATCACGCCCTTGCCCCAGGCTGGCAATCCACTGCCCCGGCTTTTTCGCCTCGATGAAGACCGCGCCCTTGTCAACCGCATGGGCTTCAACAACCAAGGCTTCGAGAATGTTTTGCATCGTCTTCAGGCCCGCGCCGGAGCTCGCGGCATCCTCGGCGTCAACATCGGCGCGAACAGGGATTCCCATGATCCTATTGCCGACTATGTCCAGGGTTTATCCGCTTTCGATGCTGTCGCAAGCTATCTCGTCATCAATATCTCATCGCCGAACACACCGGGCTTGCGGGCCCTGCAGTCGAGGAGCCATCTGCCGGAGTTGCTCGAGCGCTTGAGCGCTGCAAGACAGGAGCTCCAAGCACCCAAGCCCCTCCTTCTCAAGATTGCCTGCGACCTTTCCGACGGCGAGATCGAAGACATCGCCGGGCTCGCACTCGAAAGCAGAATCGACGGCCTCATCGTGTCGAACACCACCGTGACGCGCCCGCACCTCAAGTCGGTGCATGCCAAGGAGCCGGGCGGTCTTTCCGGTGTACCGCTGTTCGAACTATCCACCCGCAAGCTTGCGCGCGTCTACCAGGCAACTTCGGGACGGCTGCCCCTCATAGGTTCAGGAGGCGTTTCTTCGGCTGAAACGGCCTGGCAGAAGCTGCGCGCCGGAGCCTCGCTCGTCCAGCTTTATACCGGCCTTGTTTACGAGGGGCCTGCGCTCGTTTCCGCCATTCTTACGGGCCTTGCCGAGCGCCTCGTGCGCAGCGGCAAAACCTCGTTGCGCGAGGTTACCGGATCAGGGCAGGCCGACTGGCTGTAAAGCTCGCCTGTTCGAGCGCCGGCACTCTCATTCCGAGCGTAACGGCGCGAACGATGAAGAAAATGTTGAGGGCCAACCATAAACCGTGGTTGCCGAGCGCCCGGCTCGCAACCCACCAGCTAATGAGATAGACGATGATGCTGACGATCATCATGTTGCGCATGTCGCGCGTGCGCGTCGCGCCGGTGAAGATGCCGTCGAGTTGAAAGCACACCACACCCAGGACTGCCGACAGTGCCACCCACGGCAAATAGATGCGCGCCGTCTGCCTGACCTCCGGATTGACGGCCAGCGCATCTATGATCTGCGGTCCGGCCAACAAAATGGCAATCGCCAGAATGGCCCCGACTGCGAGAGCCCACACCGTGGTGATGATGATCGCGCCGCGATAGCGGGTGAAGCTTTTCGCCCCTACCGCCTGACCGACGAGCGCCTCCGCCGCATAGGCGAAACCATCGATCAGATAGGCCGATACTTCGAAGCAATGCATGAGAACCGTGTTGGCGGATAGGATCACATCGCCCTGCCGTGCGCCCTGCGCCGCATGCCACCACAGGGCAAACACCAGGCACCATGTTCTCACCATGATGTCGAAGTTGATGGCAAAGGTTCGCTTGAGCTTTTCCGCATCGAAGACGAGCGCCAGCTCGAATTTGATCCGCCCTTGATAGGCAGACCGCCAGATCACGGCACAGCCGAGCCCCGCGGCCGCAATTTCCGCAATGAGGGTGCCGAGCGCCACACCCGCCGTCGTCATGCCGAAACCCAGCACGAACAACACATCGAGCGCCATATTGGCGAGGTTGAGGAAAAGCTGGAGGCCAAGGACCATCCGCGCGCGGCCTTGGCCGATGAACCAGCCGAGCAGGACGAAATCGATGAGCGCGAATGGCGCCGACCAGATCCGGATGCGGAAGTAAAGGGCGGCGTTTCCCTCCACCTCTGCCGAGCCCTCGATGAGCCCAAACGCCAGCCTCTGGATCAGCGGGCCAAGCAGGATCAGGAGCAGTCCGCAGCCGATGGCTACCATGAGCGCCCGGCAGAGCACCGCCGCCACCTCGCGCTGATCATTGGCACCGAATGCTTGGGCGGTGAGGCCGCTCGTTCCGAGCCTTAGGAAACCGAAGCCCCAATAAAGAAAGCTGAAGATAAGCGAGGCAATGGCAACCGCGCCGATGTAGTAGGGCTCTGGCAGCCGCCCGATGACGGCAGTATCGACAACCCCGATGAGCGGCTGCGACACGTTCGACAGCATGATCGGTACGGCGATCGCCAGCACCTTTCGGTGGGTGATGTTGAAAGCGGTCTGCACTGGTCTAAGGTTTCCTGGTGTTACCTGTACCTCCACTCCTCATCCTCGGGAAGCGGTGGCCAGCTTAGATGCTCCCACACGGCATGAAGCTGAATATCGGCTCCCGCCGGAATGACGATGAAATTACATGAGCGCCATGTCGCAAAGCCATTCAAGCCTCCCGCAATCCTTCGCCCGCTGGTTCAAGGAGCGTGGCTGGCGGCCTCGCGAGCATCAGCTGGCCGTGTTCTCCAGCGTCGGAACCGGCCAAAGCGTCCTGCTCGTGGCGCCCACGGGCGGCGGCAAGACGCTTGCGGGCTTTCTGCCGAGCCTGGTCGAGCTTTCCACCTCGGCCAAGGGGCAGGGCCTTCACACACTCTATGTCTCACCTTTAAAGGCCTTGGCCGTCGACATCGCCCGCAATCTTGAAAAACCTGTGGCAGAGATGGGCCTCGGAATCGCGATCGAGACCAGAACCGGCGATACGCCTCCCCACAAGCGCCGCCGACAGCGTTCGAACCCTCCCGATATTCTGATCTCGACGCCCGAGCAACTGGCCCTGATGATTGCCGATCCACACGCCCATGTGCTCTTCCGGCATTTGAGAGTGGTCGTCCTCGATGAACTTCACGCTCTCGTCGCTTCAAAGCGCGGGGCTCTCCTGTCTCTCGGCTTGGCAAGGCTTGCCCGTCTTGCCCCGCATGCCCGCCGCATCGGCCTTTCCGCCACGGTCGCCAGGCCCGACATGCTGCAGGCGTGGCTCGTGCCGCAGCATCCGGGCCACACCCTTGCTCATGCCCAGCTGGTGACCGGTCCCGCCGGCCTCGTCCCCGAGATCACTATACTCAAATCGGTCGAACGCGTGCCTTGGTCCGGTCATTCGGCCCGGTACTCGATCGGCGAGATTTACGATGCCATCGGAAAATCGCGGCTAGCCCTCATCTTCGTCAACACGCGCTCCCAAGCCGAGGTCATTTTCCAGGAACTCTGGCGCGTGAACGATCAGACCCTGCCGATTGCGCTGCACCACGGCTCACTGGATGTCGCACAGCGCCGCAAGGTAGAAGCGGCCATGGCGGCGGGCCGCCTCAAAGCGGTCGTCGCCACCTCCACCCTGGATCTCGGCGTCGACTGGGGCGACGTCGACCTCGTCATCAACATTGGCGCTCCCAAGGGCTCAAGCCGTCTCATTCAGAGGATCGGCCGCTCCAACCACCGGCTGGACGAGCCTTCGCGCGCCATGCTGGTGCCCTCCAACCGTTTCGAGGTTCTCGAATGTGAGGTAGCGCGCATGGCGGTGAACGAAGGCGCTCAGGACTCAGAGCGTATGACCGTCAAGAAGCTTGACGTCCTTGCCCAGCACATTCTGGGCATGGCGGTGCACTCGCCTTTCAAGCCCGACGCGCTCTATGATGAGATCCGCTCGAGCTTCGCCTATCGCGAGTTGACCCGCGAGGAATTCGACAGAACCGTCGAGTTCGTCGCCACCGGCGGCTACACGCTCAAGACCTATGAGCGCTACGCCAAGCTCAAACCAACGGCTGACGGTCGCCTGCGCCTTGCGCATCCGCGCCTTGCGCAGGCCTATCGCCTCAACGTCGGCACCATTGTCGAGGATGAAATGCTGAAAGTGCGGCTGGTGAAATCGCCGCGGGCCGGCAAGCCTCTGGTGAGCTATGGCGGCAGGCTTCTGGGCGAGGTCGAGGAATGGTTCATCAACTCCATGTCGATCGGCGACACCTTTATTTTCGCCGGCGAAGTCGTGAAACTCGAGGCGGTGGAGGAACTGACCGCGCTTGTTTCGCGCACGAGATCCACAGAACCCGCCGTTCCCTCCTATTATGGGGGCAAGTTCCCGCTGTCGACCTATCTCGCCCGCCGTGTCCGCGAAATGCTGGCCGATCCCGATAAGCAGCGCCAACTCCCCGCTCAGGTGCGCGAATGGCTGGGTCTTCAGCGCTATGCCTCGGTTCTTCCCGCCGCCGATGAAATGCTGGTCGAAACCTTCCCGCGCGGCAACCGGCATTATCTCGTCTGCTATCCTTTCGAAGGTCGTCTTGCCCACCAGACGCTCGGCATGCTGCTCACCCGAAGACTCGAGCGCTGGGGCGCTCAGCCCATGGGCTTCGTCGCCAGCGAATATGCCTTGGGCATTTGGACGGTCCGCGATCTCAATCTCTTGATCTCGTCCGGGCGCCTGAGCCTTGCGCGCCTGTTCGATCAGGACATGTTGGGGGACGATCTCGACGCCTGGCTTGCGGAATCCATGCTGATGAAACGGACGTTTCGCACCTGCGCCATTGTTGCCGGCCTCATCGAGCGCCGCTCTACGGCAAAGGAGAAGACCTCGCGTCAGATGACCGTCTCCTCCGATCTGATTTATGACGTTCTGAGGAGCCATGAACCGAACCACATCCTTTTGCGCGCCGCTTGGGACGACGCAGCGGAAGGATTGATCGATGCCCGCCGGCTGGCCGAACTCCTTGCGCGAATCAGAGGAAAAATCCTTCATCGCGCCCTGGACAGAATTTCTCCGCTTTCCGTGCCTGTAATGTTGGAGATCGGTCGCGAACCGGTCTATGGCGAGGCCAATGATGCGCTTCTTGAGGAAACAGCCCGCAGTCTCATCAACGAGGCGGCAGGCTCTGCCTGATCGCCGCCCGGTGCGCCTGCGGCTCGATGGGGTCGAACTCGAGCCCGACATCTCGGGCGCTCTCTATGTGCCGGACTATCACACGCTTCTCGTTGCCGATCTGCATCTGGAGAAGGGCTCGAGCTTCGCCGCACGTGGGCTTCACATCCCGCCCTATGACACGCGCTCGACGCTCACTGCACTGGAAACCGTGATCAAAAGCCGCAAGCCTGATCGCCTTATTTCGCTCGGTGACAGCTTTCATGATGCCAAGGCTGGCGAGAGGCTCGATCGAGACGATCTCGCTCGCCTCTGCCGCCTTTGCGAAACCATCGATGTCTGCTGGCTCATCGGCAATCACGATCCCGTTCTCCCTTCGGGACTGGGTGGCCGCATCGCCTCGGAAATCGCCCTGGGACCCTTGGCGCTGCGCCATCTGCCCAAGACTCGTCTTGGCACCGACATTGAGATCGCCGGACATCTCCATCCCGTCGCCTCGATCAGCCGGCGCGGCCGCAGAGTAACCTCGCGCAGCTTCGTGGCCGGAAGCCGCCGCCTCATCATGCCGGCTTTTGGCGCCTATACCGGTGGGCTCAATGTTTCCGCGCCCGAGATTGCCTCGCTCTTCCATGAGGAGACGTTTACCGCCTGGATGATCGGCCGCCGGGCGATCTACGGCTTCTCCTCGCGCCTGCTCGATTAGTTCGCGAGCCTTAACCGCGCGCCATAGCCAGGGATACCACATTGGCGTCGGCTTGCGCCTTTTCAGGCTTCCATGCCTCGAAACGTTCGCGCGTGGCCTGAGCGAGGGCCGGCGCCAAGGTGCTCCCCAGAGTCTCTGCTTTCTTGAGAGCCTCCTCATCACCCTGCTGCGCGGCCGCCAGGTACCAGAACATCGCTTCCGCCTGATCCTTTTTCACTCCGAGCCCCCGCTCGTAGAGCATCGCCACATTATATTGGCTGTCCTTGATCCCATGGGTCGCCGCCGCCGTGAACCAGCGGACCACCGTCGCGTAGTCAGCTTCGGGACCTTGCGCCAAAAGAACGCCGAGATTGTGCATGGCTTTGACGTTCCCTTGGTCCGCGGCCCTTGCGTACCAATGGACGGCCGCCCCCACGCTTTGCTCAACCCCGATGCCGCGCTCATAGAGCGTGCCCAGGCGATATTGCGCCGGCGCCAGGCCCTGTTCCGCGGCCTTGTGATACCATTTTGCCGCTTCCACCGGATTCTGCGGCACGTTTGATCCTTCTATGTAGCGCCCCGCGATGATGAATTCCGCCTCCGCCTGTCCCTCAAGCGCGGCCAGCCGGACAGACGGCGAATCGATCTCCTCTGCCAGAGCCGCGGGCGCTTCGAATGTGGCGTTCGCTTGAAAGGCACTTCTGCTCTGGGGTGCTCCGCTGTGCGAATCGGATTGTGTTTTGCTTTGTGGGGCCGGGTCTGGCGTCAGAGTGGCCTTGTAGCCGCTGCGCACGGCATAGGCCGAGACGGCTGCAAGCAACAGCAGCGCAGCGAGGAGCAGACGTCGCTTGTTGCCTTCAGGCGTTACCTTCGCGCTGTCGGCCGCCATCGCCACCTCATCGCCCACGCCCTTGGGATGGCGCGGCTTTACGGGCGCGGGGCGCTGAAACAAGGAGAGTGGAAAAAGCCGCAGGCCCCTGTTTGTCGTCCCTCGCTCGGCCTTGCCCTTGGTTTGCGGCACGCGTCCAAGGCTGTGCCTTGCCCCCTGCGCCGCCGCTTGTGCTGCACGACGCGCTGCTGCGATGAAATCATCCTCCTGTCCGGAAACGGTATCCGGCCGCTCCTGAACCGGCTTCGCAGGTGGCGTTTCGTCTTCGGAGCTGAACAGTTCACCGGCCGGTTCGGCGGCCTCGCGCTGAGGCTCGAAAGATAGCTGTGGATCCGTTTTGAGTTCGCTCTGCGCTTTCGTCAGATGCTCCTGCAGATTGCCCCGCCAGCCGGGTTCTATCGCGATGGGTTGAGGATCGGGTTGGGAAGCATTTTGTAGAGTATCTGCCTGCGGTGGAGCCTCGGCTTGAATGCGCTCCCAGTTCCGTCCCTGCGCTGGGGCCTGCGCGCCCTCGACCTCGGAGAGCCGGCCGATGATCTCTTCCAGCGTCTCATGGAGTGCGTCGAAGGTTTCCTGAGTCTGTTGCTCGGAGCGCTGATTTTCCTGCCTTAGGCCATTGAGCGCCTGTTCGATCGCGGCGAGCACGGGCTCCTGGATCCCCTCCGACATGGGGCTTCTCTGCAGCTCCGAAACCACCCGCTTCGCTGCCGCCTCAGCCACATCCTGGACATCGGCCCGACTGTCCTCCAAGGCCTGGAAGATCTGCGAAACCGAACGTTCTATGCTCTCGAGAGAGTTGAGTTTCGCTTCCGCGCCCACGAGCCGGTCGTCGAACACGCGCATCTGCTCGAACATTTGGTCGAACACCTCTTCGGCGGCCGAAGGCGAGCGCGCCTCGGCCAGACGGCCCTCGAGCTCCTGCACCTTCTGCGCGACTTCGCTGATATGTGGCAGGGCCCGGCCGCGGATTTCCATGTCCGAGATGCGGCGGGTCATTTCGCTCAGACGTCGCTCGATGCCGACGATCGGCAGCTCCTCGAACCTCGCCGAAAGCCTTTCGAGCGAGCTCTGCAGCAGCATCACCTCTCGCTCGTTTGCCTGGCCCGAGCTTCCACGTTCCGCTTGCAGGGCGAGTGTGCCCACATCGTCCTTGAGCGCTGTCACTTCTCTGCGCAAGCTCTCCACGTCGCTGTTGAGCCCGCCAAGATGGGCGAGGCTCGCCTCGACATTGGCAGCGAGCGATTGCAAAGTGCTTTCGAGAACCTTGATCTCCGGGCGCAGCGAACCTGTCGCCGCTTGTTTCGCGCGATCGACCAGAGCGTCGGGCAGGGATTTGAGTGCACCGAGTTGCTCGTAGATTTCTCTGACTTGCAATTGCACGCTCTGCAGTGCCTTGTCCTGCTCCTGCCCTTCGAGCCTTTCGTAGAGACCTGCAATTTCGGTTTCGAGCTGATTGAGACGCTCTGTACTCTTCTCCTCCCCGCTGCGGTCACCGAGGCGCCTCACCTGATCCTGCAGCGTCGTGATCGTCTCCTGCGTTCGCCTCTGCGAGACGTCGAGATGGCCAACGATGTTCCTCACCGCCGCTTCAAGCGAGGCATAGCTTTCCGCCGCTCCGGTGCTATCGGCCGCCTGCTCTGCGTGCCTGACGATCTGAGTGTTGATGACCTTGAGCCTTTCGTTGACCGAGGTCAGCGCTTCCGTCAGATAGCGTTCGTGATTCTCGACCCGCTCTATGACGGATTCGAGAGTCGTATCCGCCTGGGATGGCTGCTGGAACGGTTGCGCTGGCTTTTCCTGGGGTCGCTCTGCCGTCATCATGGCCAGTTCTTCAGCGATGCGGGAAAACCGGTCTCTCACCAAAGGATGCATGTCCCGGCTCTTTGGGCTCGCCCGCGCTTCGGTCTGCTCCAATATGGTGGTGTTGAGCCACTCGCCCAGCGTCAATCCGGATCGGCGCGCAGCGTCCTTGGCAGCCTCGCGGACCTCGGGCTCAATTCCTTTGACGCTCCACGGGATGCCGGACTTCATAATCGATCTCTCAACGGGGAGAGGCCTGAACCATGGCCTTTGTCTAAAGGTTAAGGTTCTGAGTAAACATTCGGTTAAGCGGCCACCGAAACCTCGCAAATTCCTGCTACGAGCTGTGAGTCAGCCTGACGCAGCCACTGGAAATCTGCTTACGTAGACGTCATATAGGTGCCCAAACTGGCTGCCTGGAGGGGCGCCGAATACTTTGCCGAATACTTTTACGAGGTCATGCGATGAACACCGTTGCCGACAACCGGCCAAGCCGGGAGAAAACCTATTCGATTACCGAGCTTTGCCGCGAATTCCACGTCACGCCCCGCACCCTCCGTTTCTACGAGCAGAAGGGTCTTCTCTCACCGGCCAGACGCGGTTGGACCAGGCTTTTTTCTTATCGCGACCGCGCCAGACTGCAATTGATCCTGCGTGGCAAGCGCGTTGGCTTTTCGCTTGAGGAAATCAAGGAAATGCTCGACCTTTACAATCTTCGTGACGGTCAGGTGACGCAGCTCAAAGTAGCCTCCGTCAAGATGCGCGAGCGCCTCGAGGCTCTGCGCAAGCAGCGGTTTGAACTCGAAGAAGCCATCGCAGACCTCGAGCGCACGTGTGAGATCGTCGACGGCATGTTACGTGAACGTCAAGTAGATCGTCCGAAAGCCGCAAACGAGCAGTAACCAGGCGAATGGGAGTGTTGGGCCTAGCGAAGCCTGTCTGGATGACCGAGGAGCTGGGCCTTCTCGAGGCAACCTGCCGCCAATTCTTCGCCAAGGAATGTGCCCCTCATTATGACCGCTGGGAAAAACTGGGCTGCGTCGACCGCGACATTTGGACGAAGGCCGGCGTAGCCGGGCTTTTGTGCGCCGGCATCCCCGAGGCCTATGGCGGAGCAGGCGGCAGCTTCGCCCATGAGGCGGTGATCACGATCGAGGCCAACCGGGCCGGTATTTCCGGCCTGGGCATCCCCCTGCACAATGCTATCGTCGCGCCATACATTCTGAACTACGGTTCCGAAGAACAGAAGCAACGCTGGCTTCCGCGCCTTGCGACCGGTGAGTTGATCGGCGCTATCGCCATGAGCGAACCTGCCGCGGGCTCCGATCTTCAGGGCATCAGAACCATGGCCAAACGCAGCGGCAAT
>Ga0209382_10002484_pt1 | contig 26766 bp, 21 predicted proteins | sample SoiMetdeltSBSDD5_FD_187599 | JGI IMG/M metagenome (GOLD analysis project Ga0209382, IMG submission 187599) | Bulk soil microbial communities from a Populus tree surrounding site in Tennessee, USA - Soil MetaG P. deltoides SBSDD5 (SPAdes) (version 2) | ecosystem: Environmental > Terrestrial >... | reverse complement strand
AAATAGCAGCGCACGGCGCTCGGCAAGCTGAACGGATCTAAGTGCCGAGCGCGCGGCACGATCGGCGGCGCGCAAGCGCGCGGCGTGATAGGCAAGCCGGGCGGAGAGAGCAGCGGCCTCCTCGAGCTTGAGAGCGGCCGCCGCCGCCGCGCGCAGCGCGGGAGGCAATCGGCCAGCCCAGCGGGCGGCAAAGGCCACTCTGATCTCGCTTCGCGCCAGCGCGGCGGCGTTGCCTGCAGCTGGGCGCCGGTGATGCATGGCTCCGTAGGTTGCTGACTGCATTGCGAGGAGCTGCCGGCGCTCAAGACGCTGCAACGCGATAAGGCTGCGCAGATTGGTCGGTGACTGGTGATGATCGCGCATTCTCTCCAAGCGGAAGCGGGCGGGCACCAAGGAGGTGGGTTGAACGGGGTTGGCCTGATTGTCATTGGCCGGGCGCCAGGCGGCCATGTGTCGGTCCCGCAAGCGAACAAGGTTGGCGTCTTGTGCGCGCTCCAATACAGCACGGGCCTGCGCCATCGCGCGGCATGATCGCTGATAGCGATATTCGAATTCCCGCAGCGCGCGCTGAGCCTCATTGCTGTTGCCCTCGCGGGCGAGCGATACAGCAAGCCGTTGTATTACACGCCGCTGTCCGGCGAGTTGTGCGAGGCGCGCATTCTGGTCACGGAAATGTTGCGCCCAACCAGGCCGCGATTGAAGCCGCTGGGCACGGGCGATGGTGTCCCGGTCGCTGCCCGAGTAGCCAGCAAGGAGCTTGACCTGGCGGTGGTGGAGGCCAGCGGGTGTGGGCGGCGCGCCGGTCTCGTAGCGGAGCGCCCTCGCCTCGCATCGGACGGCTCCGTGTGCGCGCTCATAGTCTAATGCCCAGCGCTGGGCGCGTTTCCGCTCCTGCCAGTCATTGAGCGTCCGGCCGGTGTCGGGGTGAATGCGGTTGAGGATGATGTGCAGATGCGGATGGGCGGTATCGTTGTGGGCGACATAGAGCGCCTGATGCTGGTGCCAGCCCATGGCTAGCATGAAGGCATCGGCCGCCGCGATCATGTCTTTGCGTGCGGGTGTCTCTTCCGGCGCCCAGGCGAGGCTGATGGTCTTGACCGGCGTATCGTTCTTGCGGCCGCGCTGCGAAGCTCCGCTGCTGGCTTTCAGATGCGCGGCATCCTCGGCCGTGCGCCACATCTCAGCGAGTGCCGCGTGGGGATCCTCATTGGCGAGGTTGCGCACGGCGGTGCAGGCAACGCGTTCCGCGCTGCGAGGCCGGGTGTCCGCAGGAGTCGGCTTGTCGTGTAGGTGGTAGGCGCCGGCACCGCGGAAGGACCTGCCGTTGGGCGAGATGTTAGGAACCATGGAGCGAACGATCGCCGTTCATCAGGGCGCGCAACCGGCCGATGAGGTTGGAGAGGGGCAGCGGCGGATCGATACCGAGGGACCGGTGGTGATCGGCGATCTGCACGAGGTTGGTGCATACCTTGCGCAGCTGGTAGCGGACAGCGGGTGACAGTGCATAGGGCGGGATTGCGGCATTGGCCGCAAAATGATCGGTGAAGGAGTTGCGCAGCAGAAGCTGCAGGCGCGTCAGCAGCACGCGAAGGGCGCGCGGATCGAGCTGATGCCTGGCATTGAGATCGTGGGCTAATCCATTGATAGCATTGCCAAGGGCACGCCAGCGCGCAAGGCGTCGGGGTGCAAGCGAAACAAGTTGAGGCGCAGTGCGTGGTCTAGGGCGCGGCTTGCGCAGCATCACCGTTCGGCCGAAGTCGGTGAGCGTCTTGCCGGTGAGCGAAGCATGGTGATGGATGCGCAGCAGCTCGTGCGTGGTGAAGCGCACATTGACTTGGTGCTGACGAGGTTCGTTTTTGCGCGGGCGTGTCATGCGGAACATTGCAATTGCGAGCCGGGCGAGCGCACCGGCCCCGGCCTGCGCCGGGACAAGGTTTTTGCTAGCAAAAACCCAGCTTGCTCTCCCCGCTCTTCGGTGTAGCGAAAAGAGAGTGTCGTGAGAATCTTTCTCGCTGCGGACACGAGCTGGAGTCGACTCGCTTGCGAAAAATTCATGCAGCAGAAAAGGCGGACGGATTCGGCCCGGGACCGATTCAGGTTGGAAATATCCACGGTTGAAATGGCATCGAGTTCAGGCGCCGAGTAAGGAACGCGAAAGAACCGCACGCCGAATACGAAAGCGGCGTCCGGCGTTCGTATGCTTGCGGGATGGCGGATGACGATAGGATAGGCCGTAAATCGCAAAGTGAAGTGCCACCGCGAAATCATCGTCAAACTCACGGTTGCAAGTCAGGGCTACTACCTTCCCGCCACGCCGAAAATAGGCGACGCGGGTGTTGTGCGGCAGGTGGGCTATGCCTTCCTCCCAATGGCTGCCGGTGAACTCTGAGAGCAGGAAATCGATGCGCGCAGCGGGGTCGGGCTCAGGTTGAATGTTCGTACGGTCCAGGTGGTCCATGAAATCGAAGTCAGGTTTGGGCGGGAACACAAATATTGATTTGAACAAATGGTTTCCGGTCCGGATTTGTTGAAGTTCCCATCTTAGACCCTCGGTGGTTCCCACAATGATGACTAGGAAGCGAGCGTCACTAAGCCATTTTAGGGCTTCAGCCTGCCAGGTATCGTCAGAGAAATATTGGCGCGCTGCGCCAGGCTGCGGGAGTTCGCGGGGCTCTGCTATTGCAACTAGCGGTCCATACTCGGTGAGGTTGTCGCGCAATGTCTCCTCTAGGCCGACTATTGTGACTCCAGCGTCTGGATCATCGGCCCTAGCAACCGGCATTTCATAGCTAGACGCCCAAGTTCCATCATCACTGAATGAGCGCAACAGAACAACGGGACGCCGGGTGTCGGATCCGCGCAAGTCCAGAGCGCTTGGCAAGCGTGCCCTGCGCGCGTTGGTGATCATTCTGGAGGCAAGGCCTCCTATTTTCATCGAGATGGCGAGCGTACCGAAGATGATGAGCAAGGCAAGGAGTCGAACCCCCATGTGCGAGTCGTTGGAAGAAGTTACGATGGCCGCAAATAAGACCCCCGCAAGGGTGACGATGACAATTGCGGCGACGGCCATGCGGGCCTTGAGGCTGTGTGGCCTGGAAAGTCTTCTGCGATCGGTGCCCAAACGGGAGCGGCGGAAGTAGCGGTCAGCGATGAAAAGAACGATGGCGAGGGGCAGCAGGATTCCACTAAGGAACGCTGCTTGTTCTACGGACAAATTCATCCAGTAGCCGGTCTGACTGCCGAGCAGGACAAGCGCAAGAGTTGCGTAGGCGCAAATTCGGGCGACGCGCGAGACGCGTGTCCATACGAGGTGATGCTGTGATTGAGGCGTATGAAACGAGCGTTGCAAGCGGGTGAGGAAGTTCCAGATATCATTGGCCTGCACGTTGAGGAACGGGACGATCTCAGAGATGCGCCCGGTACGGCGGGAAATTCTTCGCCATGGGCGAAACGGGCCGAAGATGTGCCGTGCCAGGGGGGTGAGGACGTTCCATATGAGCGTACCATAGTCGAAAAGGGCGACTGAGCATGCGAAGAACATCCAAGCTGGCAGAAGGTAGGTCGCGGCCAGAGGATGCGTTGGCGTAGAGCGCAGCAGACCGCCCAAAGAGACGTAGCAATCGGTCCGCGGATCTAACTTCTGCAAGACGGCGCGCAAGCCTTACGATATCGCCGTTGCAGCAACCCTTTGCGCGAAGCGGGCAGTCTCAATCGTGGTCCAGTCAACAAGGGTGACCTATTTGCGGCCGGGCGGGAGGGCGATCAGCGCACGCCAACCGCAGGCGAGATGGCCAAGGTCGCCGGGATTGTAGACGCGCGTCAGCACGGGCTTCGCGGCGACGGCAGCAGCGGAAACGCGTGGCTTGATGACCCTGCCCGATGCTGATGTCTCGATGAAGTCCTCTGCATCGCGCGCACGCTGCGATGCGCCGCGGATTTGAGCGTCGGCGTTCCTCAGTCATGGTTGGATAGCTGGATTGGCCGCCGTGCAGGGGCAGCTGCACGGGTTTGCCCGGAAGCTTGATCGCGCGGCCCTTAGCGCCCAGAGCGGCAATGTCGCCGATCTGGCCGTTGAGCGGGCGTGAAGCTGTGGGTGATCGTGCAGAACCTGGGCCAGCTCAAGCGCCACTACAAGGATGGCTGGGAGACGTTCATCGCCAATGCCGGCGTCGTCATGGCGTTCGCCAATGCCGATCTCGAAACGCTGGACTATCTGAGGGGGAAGCTCGGCAATGTGCCGCTGCTGCTCAACCGCAGCTCGGGCGCCTCGTCGTCTGCGCTGCTGTCTGGCGCGAGGCCCATGCAGGATGATCTGCGCGAGGCGGGACTGCTGGAGCCGGACGAGCGTCGACGCATTTGCCGTCGCGCCAGGCGTGTCCAACGCCGCAGCCGCGTTGCCGCAAACCGCCAGACCATTCTTGTTGACGCTGCCGGCGCTGTCTTGGCATCGCCAATCTGCGCGAGTTCCTGATGGTGTGGGCAGGTCTTGCCAGCCTCTCAAGCCTAGCCAAGACTTCCCGCGAACCGCTCCGCCAGGCGATCACGGCGAAAGCCCTCGACGACAAAGTCGACGAACACGCGGGTCTTCGCGGGAAGTAATATTCGGGTCGGGTAGTAGATCGAGATCGGTCCAGCATCTGCGTACCACTGTGGCACCAAGCGTAGCAGTCCGCGCTTTTCGAGATGCGGCAGGGCGTGCGGCACGGCGATGAGCGTCACACCGAGACCCAGGAGTGCTGCCCGGCAGATCGCTTCCGGGTCGTCGAGTACGACCGTCTCCTTCAGTGTCGCAGGGCTCTCCGCACCGGCGGCGTTGCGCATGGTGCGCTCGCGGATTCGTCCCGTCCGCGTGGAGCGCATGACAATGCCGTCGAAGACGGCCAGCCCCGAAGGATCCACCGGCCGCTTCCTGCCTTTCAGATAGGCTGGCGAAGCAACAGCGATGATGTGCAAGGGCGCAAGTGTGCGTGTCACCAAGCCTGGCGCCAAATCGATGCCGCCACCGATCGCCGCGTCATACCCTTCTGCAATCAGATCGACTTGCCGGCTCTCGAACCGCCAGTCCGGGCGAATCTTGGGATAGCGGGCGAGGAAGGCGGGCAACAAGGGCAGGATGTAGTCAGCGCCAAAGGTCAGCCCCATGCTGACCTTGAGCACTCCGGCGGGCTCACCGCGATCAGTGCCAGCATCTGCAATCGCTGCCTGCAGCCCCTCCATATGATCCTGCATGGCCAGGAGGAAGCGCTCCCCAGCCTCCGTCAGAGTGAGCTTCCTGGTCGTCCGCTGAAACAGGCGAACACCGAGATTGCGCTCCAGCGTCGCCACGTTGCGGCTAACCGCCGCCGGCGTCAGGGAAAGCCTTCGCGCTGCACCTGAGAAGCTGCTGGCTTCCGCGCTGCGGACGAAGGATTCGAGGTTGGCCAAGGTCTCCATGGGTTTTTCTTCAACGGATGCTTGTAAGATTTACCAATCATTGTCGACTAATCCTAGGCCAATAAGCGGGCGATAGCTAGGAGGCAAACGACGCAATCCGAACCGGAGAAAACGCTCATGACCACCCAGCCCAACGCCCCCAAGAACGGCCTCAACGCCCTGCTCACCCCGGAAGAGTCGGTGCTGGTTCTGATCGACCACCAGCCGTTCCAATTCGCCAATCTGCACAGCCACGAGCCGACGATGATCGTCAACAACGTCATCGCGCTGGCCAAGACGGCCAAGATCTTCGGGGTGCCGACCATCCTGACGACGGTCCTCGAAAACCGCGGCGGCAAGCTCATCAAGGGTCTGCAGGACGTCTTCCCGGATCAGAAGCCGATCGACCGCACCTTCATCAACACGTGGGAGGATCAGCGCGTCGTCGACGCGGTTAAGAAGACCGGGCGCAAGAAAATCATCATGGCGGCCCTCTGGTCGGAGATCTGTCTCGCTATGCCGGCCATCCAGGCTGCGGGCGAAGGCTACGAGGTCTACGCCGTTACCGACGCCTCGGGCGGCGTGAGCGTCGAAGCGCACGACATGGCCGTGCGCCGCATGATGATGGCCGGTGTCGTTCCCATCACGTGGATGGCGGTGGCCGGTGAGTTGCAGCGCGACTGGGCCCGCGAAGAGACGGCCAAGAAGGGCGGAGAGATGTTCCTCGAGCACGGCGGTGGCACCGGCATCGCGCTCGCCTGGGAGCTGCAGCTGCTCGGTCAGAAAGCAGGCGGCGGAGCGTAAGCAGTCGCTGCACCCGACCGAACCACATCCCCAACCCATCGGAGCATGTCATGATCACCACCAACGCAAGCGAAGCCGCAAAGGCGGTCATTCGCCGCAACACGGAAGAAGTGCAGGGCGGCGGCAATTTCACCGTGTTCGATGAGCTTTTCGCCGACGATTTCCTCGACCACACGCCGCAACCGGGCCGCACGCCCGACAAAGCCGGTGCACGAGAACTGTACAAGGTCCTCCGGGCTGCCTTCCCCGACTTCCACGCAGAAATCCACTGGCAGCTTGCCGATGGCGACCGGGTGACGACCTACAAGACCTACCACGGGACGCACCTGGGAAACTTCTTCGGCGTCGCGCCGACAGGCCGAGAGATTCAATTCGAGACCGTCGACGTCATGCGCGTGCGCAACGGCCAGATCGCCGAGCATTGGGGCGTCGCCAATCTCTTCTCGCTGATGCAGCAGCTCGATGCCTTACCGGCAAATGAAATGCGCTCTTGAGAGCACCCGGACGCGGATTCGCCTGCCTCGCTTCATCTAGAACCTCGACTGAGAAAGGAACATCAGATGATCATTGGCATCATTGGCTCAGGCGCCATCGGTACGGCCTTCGCGCGGACGTTGAGCCGAGCCGGCATCAAGGCGACGATCTCAAACAGCCGCGGCCCGGATTCGCTCAAGGATCTGGTGCGCGAGCTTGGGCCATCAATCAAGGCTGGCACCCGCGAGGACGCGGCGCGCGCAGGCATCGTCTTCGTGGCCGTGAACTGGACAAAGCTCCCGGCGGCGATGGCGGGACTTCCGGACTGGAAGGGGCGCATTGTCATCGACGCCAACAATCCCGTCGAGGCACCGCTGTTCAAGCCCGCAGATCTCGGCGGCCGCGTGTCGAGCGCGGTGTTTGCTGGACTCGTGCCGGGAGCCCGCGTCGTGAAGGCCTTCAATCACCTCCGCGCAGAGCTGCTCGCCACTGACCCACGTTCGGACGGCGGACAGCGCGTGCTGTTCTATTCCGGCGATGACAGAGCGGCAAAGGGGGAGATAGCCGCGCTGATCGAAAGGCTCGGTTTCGCAGGGATTGACCTTGGATCGCTTGAAGTCGGAGGCACGCTTGCGCAATTTCCCGGCGGTCCACTGCCGAACCAGAATCTCATCAAGATCGGTTGAATGACGGTCGCCTATCTGACATGCGAAGTCGGACGAGCACGCCTGCTGCGCAGGACATAATTGTGGAAGCCGCACAACGCGGCTCAGCGGGCGCTCACCACACGCTGAGCTCGCTCATGCGTAGCAAGCCCAGGGGCCGGCAACTATGATCCGCCGCAGCGCACACGGACTTCGCGATTCACGTGGTGCGGCTGCCGGTCCCACAAAAGACCGGCGGCTGCTGTTCGGCCGTCATGCTTGAACGGCCTTTTTCACGATAGCGGCAACTTCCTGCGGACGCGACACGTAGATGGCGTGGCTGCCGGCGCTCTCGGTAACCACGGCGCCGGCACGCTTAGACATGAAGCGCTGAGCCGCAGGCGGGATCATTCGGTCGTCGGTCGCTACCAAATACCAGCTCGGCTTCTTTTTCCACGCCGGCTCGCTGATCGCGCCATCGAGCGCGGCCACACCCCAGGGAACCTGGGAATCGGCCATGAACTGCGCTTTGGCGGGCTCGACGTCGGCGGCGAATGACGCGGCGAACTTCGCCTTATCGAGGAATAGAAAGCCATCCTGCGGCGGCAGGATCGGGGGCACGGGTGCGCCTGGTGGCGGGTCCTTGATCAGAGAGGCGACGGACTCACCCTTGTCGGGCGCGAATGCCGCGATGTAGACGAGCTTGGAAACCTTCGGATCGTTGCCGGCCTCGGTGATCACGACACCGCCGTAGGAGTGGCCCACCAGTACCACAGGGTTTTTGGCCTGCGCTATGATTTGCCGGGTCGCGGCCACGTCGCCTGCTAGGCTCAGGGTAGGGTTCTGCACGATGCTCACGTCGTAGCCGTCCTTCTTGAGGAGGCCGTACACGCCCTCCCATCCGGCACCGTCGACAAAGCCACCGTGAACGAGAACTACGCTTGGTTTGACGTTGGTCATGGCATCCTCCTAATCCGCTGGTACCACTGCTGGGCGGGTTCCGAGACTCGGGCGGGGCTGTACTCGTCGAGAGAGTTGGAGCGAAGCCCCGCGCTACAGCTGGTGTCCCGCTTGCGGGACCAGGCGGCGGTTTCTGTCAGACCAGGCACGCTAATCCAACCAGCGTGGCATGCACAGCCGCATTGGCCGTCTCGCGGCGGAAACCGGAGGTGATGAGCAGATAGCCCGCCAGATCGGCCGGCGGTGCTCCCAGCAGTGCTCCCGCGTCGAGCGGGGTGCCCAGGAGCAAAGGAAGCCCGCCATGCCTCGCCAGTCCAAAGACACTATCGCCGTGCTTGGCATCAACACATCGGCAAGAACATTTTCCACCTCATTGACCTCAGCAAGCGCGGCGAGCGGACCATCGCTTCGCAGCAGAGAGCTTTGGATCGACACATTGAACCCGCGCCAATGGCGTCGATCATGTCGACTCTCCGCTTGGTTCATTGCTCTTCGGGGGCCTTGATGTGGCGAAAGGCACAAAGCAGAGCTAGGTCGTAGAGGACCTTGAGAACGCCGCAGATGATGAGCGGCCAGGCATCATGCCCGGCAGCAAACAGCGCACCGGCGATGACAGGACTGGCCGCAGCTGCCAGACTGCGCGGTACCGAGGTGAAGCTGGCCGCCGCCGGGCGTTCGGGCGGCGTCACGACTGCCATCACATAGGACAGGCCCGTCGGGACATCCATCTGCGACAGGGCCGCCCGCACCAGCAGCAGGGCAAGCGCCAGCTCAATGTTCGGCGCCACAGCCGCAAGGATCAGGCACAGGTTGGAGGGGATGTGGGTGAACACCATCGTGTTCACGAGGCCGATGCGGTGCGACAGCCACGCCGCAACCGGAAACGAGAAGGCCGCAAACACGCCCGACCAGAAGAAGAACAGGCCTGCCGCCGCGATCGACAGGCCGAATTTGTTGAACAGCCAAAGGGCGACCATCGACTGGACTGCGAAGCCTCCCGCAAAGGCATCGATGCTGAAGAGCGCGGCCATGCGATAGACGATGCCGCGTGACGGTCCAAGCGCAGGCATGGGCGTCGCTCCCGCCGGCCTCGTATCCGCCGGAGTGCGCGCATACAAGACACCGCCGAGTAGACCGAGCACAGCGTAGATGACGAACATCGTCTTGAGCGCGGCGACCTGCGCGAGGCCCATGCCTGCAAGAATATCGGGACTGCCGGAGGCCAGGGCACCGGCGGCAGCTGCGAGCGCACCGATCAGGCTGTAGCGCGCAAACATCCGCGTCCGTTGAGCGTCAACGACGGATCGGGAGAGGAATGCGTGCTCGAGGGGAACGAAGAGGCTGACGCTGCCGGCGGAGGGGTTGATGGTGCCAACGAAAGCCGTCATCAGTATGATGGCGTACGTGTTGGATGCTGCAAGCGCGAGTCCGGTTGCCGTCATCAGGCCAGAGGCCCCGATGAGAAGCAGGCGGTGGTCGCCCCGCGACCCCAAGAACCCAATTCCCAGGGTCATCAGTGCCGATCCGAGCAGCGCCAGCGTCGCCACCATACCGACTTCCAGGGGCCCAAGCCCGAGAGTAGTGAGGTAGACCGGCAGCAGCACCGCCACGAAACCATCCCCAAAATCGCGTAGCGCCCGAGCGGCAAAGACATAAGTGGGGGGACTATACCGCCCTGGCGATTGAGATTTCTCGATATCCACATTGTGACCCATGGAACCAGCGCCCTAGATCGATGGCCGGCGCGACGGCCCGGGCGACGGCCACGTGCGGGAAGCCGCGAGCGTCTCGATGGTGCTGTCGCGCCGGGCACGCTTGTCGCCCAAACCGGCAAGGGAAGATATCGGACGAGCAGATGGTTGATTGCGCAACGTATCGCTGCGAGGTAGCGCACGGCGCAGCAGCGAGGTCATGGCGGCATCCAATGCCGGCCGTAGAGGAAGTTGTCCCGCGGAGATGGGCTCTGCGATCGCCACGCGCGTTTGTGTGTCGCGGAAGGATCGACAAAACACCTGCAGCGTGGCAGCGGCCCACTCGCGCTCTTTCGGCTCGGAGAAACGCTTGGCCAATGGATGCTGAAGAGCTGTGCTGGAGATTACACCAGACACCACGATCGGCAGCACCTTGGTGTCAGGAACCAAGCGAACCAGCAGATCGGCGCTGCTCGACCAGCTCAGCAACGGATGTGCCGGCCGCACTGACGGGTCAGGCTCGATGGTTCCCGATGGGAAGGTGAGCAAGGCTCCGCCTCGCCGAAGATGGCCTGCTGCCTCTCGCACAAGTCCGGCACGGCATTCTGCTCTCGGGTTCACGAAAAGAAGTCTGCTGCGGATATTCGGAAGGAGCCGAAGGATGTCGCGTTCGGCCGCGATGGTCTTCAGGTCGCGCCGGCACTCCAGGGCCACCCATATCGCCATTGCATCGACCATGCCCGGATGATTTGCAACAACGAGCAGCGGTCCGTGGCGCGGGACATGTTGCTCGCCCTCAATGTGGGTGCTGCTGGTGAATTCGTTCAGGATGTAGCGCCCGGCCGCGGCAAGCCCGTGCTGCGCGGCAATATGGTCGAACAACAGTATGTGACGAGACAGCCGCCGCGCGGGAAAGCGGGCAAGAAATTCAGCCAGGGGCCGCAGGCAGCCCAGGCGATCGAGCTTGAAGGCCGCCAGCATCTCGCGCGCGTTGACCCTGGTGAGCAGGGACAGGGCATCGTCCATGGGACCTCCAAGCATGCCATCACCTCGCCCGCCGGCAGCGGTGCCGGGTCCGCTAGGTGCGGCCAAGGGGGTGCGCGGCACAAGCAAGCACCGAGAACCGCGAGCCGCGCAGCGGCGTGGAGCTGACGTCGATCTCGTGGCCCAGCAGCTCTGCCGCCCGCCGGACGATAAACAATCCAATGCCGAGCCCATCGCTCCGGGTCGAGTGCAGGCGCTGAAAGGCCTCGAAGATTCGCGATGTCTCGCCGGGCGCCAGACCGACGCCGGTGTCGAACACATCGATGCGGACTTTCCGGCCAGCGCGGCGGCAGCCGATCAGAATGCGCCCGCCCGGCTCGGTGTACTTGATGGCGTTGTCCACCAGGTTGCGCACGATGCCTTCCAGCAGCAGCGGGTGACTCATGACTCCGGCCGACGTCGGGCAGACACACACCTCGATGCCTTTTGCGCGTGCGGCTTCTTCGGCGCCGCTGGCAACACGCTGTAGCACGGCCATGAGAGCAGTCGGCGAGACGGCTACGTCGCCCGTGCGCTCGAGCAGGCACATGGCGGCGACCAGGCTGTCGAGCTGCTCGAGGAGCCTCGCGATGGCCCGTTGGCCGCGTCGCAGCCGGACCTTCTCCATCGCGCCGACGCGGCTTTCCAACCAGTCGTAGGTGCTTTGGATGACCTGGAGGGGCTGGCGCAGGTCGTGCCCTGCCATGCCGAGCAGGATCGCTTGAAAGCTCCTCGCCCGAGCCCGTCCGGTGCGCCCGCTCGCGGTGAGCCGCGCTTCGGCGTGTGCCGGCAGGCCGGAACTCGGATCGTAAGGCTGGTTGCGATACTCGATGTCGCTGATCTGAAGCTCGCTGAGCATTTCACCTTCTCCCGGCCGATCATTCGCATGGGGGTCTCCCACAAATGGTGGGGTCGCATTTTCATCGCGTCGTGACCAAGGTACGTAGCGCGAGCGCGTTTCCCAAGTTAAGCGATGCAAAACCTTCCAAACTGAATCGCGATGGTCTTTGCGATTGGCGCCGTGATCGGCCGAACGGTCGCTGGACGGGACAACGCGTCGTCGCAGACAGTGCGCTCAGCTCGCGGGGCGATTCATCTGCTCGATGAATTTCCTGGCTTTGACCAGATCCGGCGTGTTGAAGCCCTCGGTGAAGCGTGAATAGACAGCCTTTACGCTCTCGCCTGCATCGCCCGGTCGCCGCTGCCGAAGGTGGAGCCCGCTCAAGTCGATGGTGCTGCGCAGCTCAAACAGCAGCGCCGAGCGCTGTCGCGCCAGGTCTATCGAGCTCAGCAGCAGCCGCTCTGCCTCATTGAGATCAGACCCCGCCGACACGAGTAGCCTGGCCTTGATCCGCATCACCTGCGGAGTCCACCAACCGTTCTTCGCGAGCACGAGCGCCTCGCTCGCCAGGACCAATCCCTCATCCGCGCGTCCGGCGGCATCGAGCAACTCCGCAAAGCTGCTGAGATACGCCATGTAGGAGGCCTCGTTGCGAAGCTGCTGTAGCTGGTCGAGGCCGCGGCGAAGCAGGCGCTCTCCTGTAGCGAACTCGCCGCCCGCTGCGCTTGCGAGCCCTTCGAGGCACAGCGCGGTTGCTTCATACATGGGCAGGCCGAGTGCGGCCGATGACTCCTTCAGCTCCGCCAGGAAAGTCCTGGAGCTGCCCCTGTCGGAGGTGTGGAAGAAGATGTTCGCGCACCATGTCTTCACCAGACACACCAGCACCGGTAGGCCGACCTCTTCCGCTTCCGCGATAGTGTCTCTCACGATGCGCGCTGCCTGCTCGGGAAATCCCATCGTCCATCGGATCTGGGCCATGATGCATTTGGTGTAGATGGGATCATCCATTCTCCAGCGCCGGATCTGGCTCTTGTCCTCGATCGGCACGCGACGGCTTTGCACCTGCTCCGCGATGGACGTCGCTGTCTCGAAGTCACCCGCAAAGAAGTGCGAGAGCACCAGCATCGTGTTGCTCGTGTTGTGCGCTCCGGGATCGCCGAGAAGATCTGCGATCTTCTGGGCCCGGTACGCAATCTCCAGCGCCCCCTCCAGGTCCAGCGCGCGATGATTGAACCAGATCAGCGCAGACAGCGCTTGCAACTGCCGGTCATGATCGCCGAGCTTCTCGGCCAGTTCGATGGCTCGCCTGAGCGCATACTTGATCCGGATGTCCATGCTGCCGGAAAACCTAGCGGATAATCCCAGCGCACTTTGCAGCTCGAGTTCCAGCGATCCACCGCGCTCCGAATCGTGCAAGAGGTCGATGGCTTTGACCATCCAGCGCCGGCACTCCTCCAGCAGCGCCAGTTCAAACCATGCAAAGGCGGACGCGGCTGTGAGGGAGATAGCGACGTATCGGTCACCCTCGGGGCCGTGCGCCCAGGCCAGAGCTTCCCGTATGTTGTCGATTTCCAGCGCAAGCTGCTCGGTGCCGAGAGTGCCGGTGCCGGCCCGCAGTCTTTCCAGCAGATGGCGATAGTAGATCGCATGGCGCCTCCTAGGCAGCGCGCCTGCCGAAGTTTCGCTGAGCTTCGCGAGTGCAAAGATGCGGATTGTCTGGAGCAACCGGAACCGAACCTCGTTGTTTCCGATATCGGCGACGAGCAACGACTTCATGGCGAGGCTAGCGATCGTGTCGGCAACATCAACCGTATCGAGCCCGTCGCCTGTGATCACGGCACTGGCCGAGTTCAGATCGAAGCCGGCAGAGAATATCGCCACGCTCCTCAGCACTCTCTTCTCCGTCTCGGTCAGGAGCTGATAGCTCCAGTCCAGCGTGGAGCGGATCGTGCGATGGCGTGCCTCGGCAGCGCCCTGGTTGCCCGTTGCCAGGAGCCGCATCCGGTCATCGAGAGCGGCTGCTATTCCAGCGATGCCAAATGTGTCGGCACGCGCGGCGGCAAACTCGATCGCCAAGGGAATGCCATCCAGCTCGCGGCAAACCCGGCCTGCATGCACAGCATCCTCGTCGCGCAGCTCGAAGTCGCTGACGATGGAGGCGACGCGCTCCGCAAAAAGCTGAACCGCAGGAAACGACAGCGCAGTAGCGGCACAAATTCTCTGCAGCGATGCCGGCGGGCATGCCAACTCGGGCAGCCGGCAGACGACCTCGCCCTCGGTCCGAAGCGCCTCGCGGCTGGTGGCGAGTATGCGTATGCCGCGCACACCGCGCAGGAGCTCGTGGGCCATGGCCGCAGCCTCGTCGACTACGTGCTCGCAGTTGTCGAGCACCAGCAGCATGTCCTTGTCCCTCAAGACGCCGGCCAGGCCAAGCAGCGGATTGTCGGAACGGATCTCGATCTGAAGTGCGGAGGCTGCAGCCAGCGGGACGAGTCGAGGCTCTATGGTGCGCGACAAGTCGATCAACCACACACTGTGATTGAAGTGCGGAAGCATGCGATCAGCGACCGCGAGCGCGACTGCTGTCTTGCCGATGCCGCCCGGACCAACGATCGTGACGAGCCGTTCAGCCAGGCATCGCCGCTGCAGCTCCTCCACGATCCGCTCCCGGCCGATCAGGCGCGTCGAGTGCGCCGGAAGGTTGTGCTGCCGCGGGGGTGCCGTGACGGTGATCACGTCTCCCGGGGCCTCGCTGTCAACCACGGTCACCGGCGCGACGAAGCGATAGCCTCTGCCCGGAACATTTATGATGTACCGGCTCGCCGTCTGTCCTTCGCCAAGCGCCCTGCGCAGGCCGGCGATGTGCACGGCGAGGTTGGCCTCCACGACGACGGTATCGGGCCACACGATACGCACGAGGTCGCGCTTGGTGACCAGCTCCCCCGCCCGCTCCACCAGGGCAACCAGCACCTCCATGGCGCGGCTGCCCAGGCGGACCTGCTTGTCGTCGTCGAACAGTGCGCGCTCCCTCACCAGCAAACGAAACGGTCCGAATAGGACTGCATGATGCGCTGATGCCGTCATGTGGCGTGCCGCATCCGTTGTGTGTGCCGAGCTGCTTCCCGGGTGGAGGGACCGGTGGATGGTGGTGAGGACCATCGGGGCGGTCCGCGAGCGCGTTCAGGATTTGACGAAGGTCAACAGATCCTCGTTCACCCCGTCTTTGCGCGTTGTGCAGATACCGTGGTCCCCGCCCTTGTAGATTTTGAGAGTCGAGCCGTTGACGATCTGGGATGCCGGGATCGCGGACGCTGCGATCGGCACGATCTGGTCGTCGTCGCCATGCAGGAAGAGCGTAGGCACGTCGATCTTCTTGAGGTCCTCGGTCGTGTCGGTCTCTGAGAAAGCCTTGATGCAGAAGTAGCACGCCGGCATCCCGGCCATCATGCCCTGCCGCCAGAACGAGGCCCGCACGCCCTCCGACACCTTCGCGTTCGGCCGGTTGTACCCGTAGAAGGGGATGGTCAGATCTTTGAAGAATTGCGAGCGGTCCGCGAGAACGCCCGCCCGGATCTGGTTGAAGGCGTCTATGGACGTTCCGTTCGGGTTCTTGGGCGCCTTGAGCATCAGCGGTGGGATCGCACCGATGAGCACGACTTTGGCGACGCGCCGGGTGCCGTGCCGGCCGATGTAGCGGGCCACCTCACCGCCGCCAGTGGAATGCCCCACGTGGATCGCATCCTTGAGATCGAGCTTGTGCACGAGCTCGGCCAGGTCGTCGGCGTAGTTATCGAGATCATTACCTTGCCAAGGCTGGCCGGAGCGGCCGTGGCCTCGGCGGTCGTGCGCGATGACGCGATAGCCCTTGGAGGCGAGATAAAACATCTGGTCCTCGAAGGCGTCGGCGCTGAGCGGCCATCCGTGGCTGAACACGATCGGCTGACCCTGGCCCCAATCGTTGTAGTAGATCTGAGTTCCGTCCTTCGTGGTGATGGTGGGCATCGACTTTCTCCTTGTCGGTTAGTGCTTGCCGCACTCCCCTTCGGCGACGCCGGCAAGCGCAGATAGTTAGTTCGTGCAAATCGTTCCAAGTCCTGCTTGCCGGCCGACGTGCCGGTCTATGCCTCGGCGCTGTTGCTGGCGGCACGGGCCAGGTCGGCAAACATCGCCCGGTTCGCCGCATACAGACGGGGAGCCAGAAACGCTCGGCCAAGCCAAGGGAACGGCCCAACCTGTGTCTCGTGGCTGACGACAATGGTGCCGAGGCCGTCCGGGGTGGGACGCAGCGTGAAGGTACGCTCCGCGTGGAATCCCACGGCGTCCGCGGTGATGGCGAAAGTGCGCGGCCGATCGCTCCTGACGACCGCGCTGCGCAGCTCGACGGGGTGCGCCTTCCACCTGAACACAAGCGGTTGCGCCGCGCCACTGGATGGTTCAGTACGCACCCAGCGGCAGGCCCGATACCACGACGGCCACCGTTCGACGTCGGTGAGCAGCTCCCACACGCGTTCGGCCGAGGCGGTAACAACGGTCTCGTTGCGTACCTCGATTGGCGGCCCCGAAGCCCTGCGCACTGGGCGGAGCATCCAGGCGAGGATGAAGTTCGTCATCTGCGCGAAGGGGGGCCGCAGCAGGTCACCGCCGTTCCATCGCCCCACGTCGAACACCGCCTTCCGGTGGCTGAACGTGCGGAAACCCTCAACACCGTGGTAGGCGCCCATGCCGCTCGGACCGATGCCGCCGAAGGGGAGATCCTCCTGGGCGTAGTGCAGGATCGTGCCGTTGATGGTGACCCCGCCAGAGGTCGTCCGGGTCAGCACCTTTTGGCGATTGGCCGCAGATGATCCGAAGTAGTAAAGCCCCAGCGGACGCGGCCGAGCGTTCACGAAGGCGATGGCCTCGTCCAGATGACCGTAGGTGACGATGGGCAGCAAGGGCCCAAAGATCTCTTCCTGCATGATGCGCATGTCGTCGCGGACATTGAAGACCAGCGTCGGCGCGAGTGTCCGGGCGCGACCCTTCGCTTGCTCCGGTAACCGTCCGGTCTCGACGATCCGCGCTCCTTTCGCCCGCGCATCGTCGAGCAATGCGCGCAGACGATCATAATGGCGTGCGTTAACGATCGAGGTGTAGTCCTCGCTCGCCGGCCCGTTGGGATAGAGTGCCGCGACGGCTTTGCCCCACGCCTGGGCGAACCCATCGACATCCCCCTCGTGCAGCAGCACGTAGTCCGGAGCGATGCAGATCTGGCCGGCATTGGCCAACTTGCCGTACGCGATGTCCGCCGCGACGCGATCGAGCGGCTGGTTGCGATCGACCACCACCGGCGACTTGCCGCCGAGCTCGAGGGTCACTGGTACGAGATTCTGGCTGGCGGCGCGCATCACCGCGCGGCCGACGGAAGTGCTTCCCGTGAAAAAGAGATGATCGAACGGCAGGGCCGCGAAGGCGGCGCCAATGGAGGCGTCTCCGGTGACGACGGCCATTTTCTCTTTCGGGAAGGTTTCGGCGACCAACGCCGCCATTGCGTCACTTGTCGCCGGCGTCAGCTCCGAAGGCTTGATCATGGCGCGGTTGCCCGCGGCGAGTGCGGTCGCGAGCGGTATCAGCGCCAGAGACAGCGGGTAGTTCCATGGAGCCACAATGCCGATAACACCGAGCGGCTGGTACTCGACGTACGCGCGTGCGAGCCGCATGTGAAGCGCGACGTGTCGGCGCTCGCGTCGCATGAAGCGGCGCAGATTCTTTTGCAGGTAGTCGATGCCCCACGTGAGCGGGAGTATCTCCATGATGGCGGTCTCGTGCCTGGAGCGGTGTCCAAAGTCGGCGACCAACGCCGCTTCCAGAACCTCCCGGCGGGCGATCACCGCCGCGCGAAGCCTGTCCAGATTTGCCCTGCGCTCAGCGAGCGATGGGGCCCCGTCTCGCAGAAAGGCTGCGCGTTGCCTTGCGAGCAGTCCCGGGAGTGCGTCGGGTCGTGTGGCAATGCACTCATGCGCCTGATGAGGAATGACGGGGCCATTGACGTGGAAAGCTGCGCCTCCATCGTGGATGCGTGTGGGACTGAATTGGAACTGCGTTCCGTCTTGTGTTGTGCTAATAGCCATGATCCTGCTCCGGGTTTTGCATTGGTGATTGTGCTTGGCATCGAACGCCGTGCCGCTCGGAGCTTCGGCGATGTTGCCGCGTGCCGACAGTTAATCGGCGCATATCCGTCCAAATCGTTCCAAATCCCGCCCGCCAGCTGATGCCTCGCTTCACGTCATGCGTTTGTGCCATTCACGTTCATGCGGATGTGCGGAGGCGGAGCGCAGCCTCCAGATCGCCTGCCTCGGCGAGCTTCTCCCAGGCGTAGGCGCGGGTCGTTTCCGGTAGCCGATAGACGGCAGCGGTACCGTCGACGTCGGCGGATACGAGGGACTTGGCAACGAGATCCGCAATTGCGGAGGACGTGAGAATGTCTCTTGGCACGACGACAGCGGCTGCCTCCGAAGTGAACCACCCCTCGAACACCCCAAGACGACGGAAGACGGACTTCTGCTCCTCGGTGAGCAGCTCGTAGCTCCAATCGAGGGTGGCGCGTAGCGTCTGATGACGTGGTAGCGCCGTGCGCCGGCCGCGCGTGAGCAACCTGAACCGGTCGTCGAGGTGCTCCGCGAGGCCATGAACGCCTAGCGCGCCGACGCGCCCCGACGCGAGTTCGATGGCGAGCGGTATGCCATCCAGTCTGCGGCAAATGTCAGTCACCATCGGCGCATCCGCGTCCGTCAGCTCGAAATCGTCGAGCGAGGCCGAAGCCCGCTCGACGAAGAGCTGGACGGCCGGATAGGTGAGCGCCTCCGCCGCGGTGATCGCGGCGCTCTCAGCAGGCAGGCCCAGTGGGGACAAGCGTACTATCGCCTCACCTTCGGTGAGCAGCGGCTCCCGGCTGGTTGCCAGCACGTGCACCCCAGAGGCTCCCTTGAACATTCCCTCTGCAAGCGCCGCCGCAGCATTGATGACGTGCTCGCAGCTATCCAGGATCAGCAGCATCTCCTTGTCATGCAGGCCTGCAATGAGCTCCGGCACCGGGTCGTTCGGGCAAGCTCCGACGCCGAGCCCGGCGGCAAGCGCACTTGGGACGAGCCCGGGGTCCGACAGCCGGGCTAGGTCCACGAAGCAGGCCGAATCCTTGAAGCGTTCGGCCAGCGCATGAGCAACAGCGAGGGCGACTGATGTCTTGCCGATGCCGCCTGCGCCGACGAGAGTTAGGAAACGCCAGCGCGTCAGCTGCGCGGCAAGCGATTTGACGACCGCATCCCGGCCAATCATCCGCGAAAGCGGTAGCGGAATGCCGTGCGGGGCCGAGCGAAGAGATCGCATTGCGGCGGGCAGCTCCGGCCATTCGGCAGCACGAGTGTGGGCGACGAACTGGTAGCCGCGGCCGGGAATACTCGCCACGTAGCGGGCACCACCTTGTCTTTCTCCGAGGGCCCTGCGCAGCGCGGTGACATGGACCCGGAGATTGCTCTCTTCGACGATCGTATCCGGCCAAACCTGCTGAAAAATCTGCTCTTTCGAGACGATCTCCCCGGCGCGCTCGACCAGCACGATCAGGATGGCCAGCGCGCGGCTGCCAATGCGGATCGACCTATCACCCTCCAAGAGCAGTTGCTGGCTTGGTACGAGTCGGAAGGACCCGAAAGCGTATGCCACGGCCTGAGGTACGAGGTTTTGCATCGCTCACCCCCGGTTCCCAACTCATGCTGACGAGTTGAAATGCGTCTGCGCGGAGAAGGCAGCGGGGATGCCACGGGTATCTCCTCTCGCGTCGCCTAGATGTCCCTTCTACGCCGTTCCGTTGTGTCAGCCCTCGCCAGGATGCACATCCACAGGCGCCGCGTCCCGCACGAGTCTTGAAAATGCGCTGCAAGAACCTTGAAACTCGAGCCTCACTGTCGCAGAATTCGACGAGTGGATTGCCTCCCTCGCCCAAGGCAGCGCCGTGCGATACGAGTTCGAGGGATGTTGCCTCGACCTGAGGCGCGGATGCCTGCTCGACCCTGCCGAGCGGCAGGTTCCCTTGCGTCCAAAGAGCTTCGAGGTCCTGCGCTTTCTAGTCGAGAACGCCGGCCGATTGATCACGAAGGAAGAGCTCATTTCCTCCGTGTGGCGGCAAGCTGTTGTCAGTGACGAGTCGATCTCGCACTGCATCGGCGAGGCGCGCACCGCAATTGCCGACCGTGAGCGCAAAGTCATCAAGACGGTGCCGCGCCGCGGCTACCTGTTCACTGCGACCGTCTCGCGCCAGCCGGAGGAAAACAAAAGCGGCTCTGACCTTCGGATCCCTGTTGTGCCGATGCCCAAGGCCGAGAAGCCATCGATTGCCGTCCTGGCCTTCGCCAACCTAAGCGGTGACACGGCGAACGACTATATGAGTGACGGCATTACCGATGACATCATCACCGAGCTCTCGCGGTTTCCGGAGCTGTTCGTCATCGCTCGCAATTCGAGCTTTCAATACAGGAACAAATCAATTGATGTTCGCACCGTAGGTCGCCAGCTCGGCGTGCGTTATGTCCTGAAGGGGAGCGTACGCCTCGTCGCCGGCCGCATCCGTATTGCCGCGCAGCTCGTCGACGCCGAAACCCAGGCGCACCGATGGGCCGAGCGGTACGACCGCGAGCTGAACGATGTGTTCGCGGTCCAGGTCGAAGTTGCACGAACCATTGCCACGATACTAGCCGCGCACCTCGCAAAAGTCGAAACCGAGCGGACCTTAAGAAAGGCGCCCGCAGACTGGCAAGCCTACGACTTCTATCTTCGTGCGGCGCACAGCCTGTCAGCCTTTCTGGCAACGCACAGCACGGATGACCTGTGGGCGGCACGGAGGTTCGGGGAGCGGGCCCTCGCACTCGACCCACAGTACGCCATTGCCTTCTCGCTTCTGTCGTCCACATACGTGATTGATTGGCTCAACATGTACTCTGCGGATGCGCCGAAAGCTCTGGACTGCGCGCATGCGTTTGCGACTAAAGCGGTGCAGCTAGATGGAAGTTTGCCCAAGGTCCGCTTCCACCTTGCAAATGTCTTGAGCTGGCAGGGACAGCATGATGCGGGATTGGCCGAGTTTGAGAGGGCGATCAATCTGAACCCCAATTTTGCGGACTATCGCTTTGCTACCGCATTGACCATGGCAGGTGAGGCAGCTCGCGCTATTGAGGTCTCACGAGCCTACATGCGAGCGGATCCCTTCGCTCCAGCTACGGTCAGTGCATGGTTGGGAGTAGCCCACTACCTAGTGAAAGACTATGCGCAGGCCAGAGCAGTACTCACGGACAGTGTGGCTAGGATGCCGCTGTCGCGACTTGGGCGCATGGTTCTTGCCGCGACCTGTGCACAGCTCGGTGAGATGGATCGCGCTCGCGCCGAAGTCGCCGAGGTGCTGCGACTTGAGCCCAGATTCACCTTGCAGGGAATGTGCAGGTTGCTTTTGCGCTTCAAGCTCCGCACAGATTCCGAGCACTATCGGGAGGGCCTACTTAAGGCCGGAATGCCGGAGCGCGCGCCCCTCTCGACGCGGCCAAATTCGGCCTTTACTCGTGGCCTGGCGACAAGGCAAAGCTGATCCAACTTACACACGTTCTGTGTGCCGCTCAGCCGCATGGGCGATTTGTTAGAGAGTTGAAGAAGCAGCGAGGCACGACGGCGACCGATTCCAATGCCACCCACTGCAGGAGCATTACGTGATGTGAGCCTGCTGCAAGTCGATGAGCTGTCTCGCACCCGCCACCTGGGAGTTTTGTTCGCCTGCGCTCCAGCAATTGCCTCAGTAGAAGTTGTTGTACAAATCGCGGGGCAAATCTCAAAAGTCTGGGCATTCTTGTACAACGCAAGCTTAATAATTTCAGCTATTTGGGCTCTTCGTCGCAGCTTCCCAAGTAGATCAAGTCGTAGGAGATAGCGCTGGAGGCGGCATAGCGCAGGGCGAGCAAGGCGCGTCATGTGGCGGGTTGGCCGGTTCTCTGGAAGCTTCACCGCTGCATATCTTGGCGATTGCGGGAGGCCGCATCGAACGGCCCCCCACGCTGTTCTGTTGTGGCTTAGGTCCGGCCGTCCGCTTCGGCCGGCTTGGTGTCCTGCGGCCCGTCCGGATCGTAGGTCCGCATCACCAGGCGGCCGTTGCCGTGCAATGGCAAGGCTTGAAGCACGATGTTGAAGCCACCGCCTTTCTCGTGCGGAAAAGCCGTGCCGATGTTCAGCCAGAAGTCGTCCTGCTCAGGCCGGGCTATAACGGAGTAGACCCGGTACATCTTTGCGGTTGCCATGGCCGTCACTCCGAAGCCGTAGGCTTGGAAGCGCGGCCGCGGCGCTTGCGTTGGCTGCTACCAGCTCTTCCAGCGACAAGCCCAATGCGGCGGCTGCCTCGGCAAAGCGCTCGCGCAAGGCGGGGCCTTCTGTTTCGCGCATCTCGCGCACGCGCTCGTCGATCGCTTCGCGCAAGCTTGAGAGCTGGGCGAAGTCCATTGCACTGATGTTTGGCTGTTCCATTTCCCTTTTCTTTCACCAAAAGGCCGCTCGTGCGGCAGCCACCGCATGCGCGCCAGGGCGCATCCGGATAGGGATCAGGTTTGGGATCTCCCGGAAAAAGCCCTTGCAATTCAGTGGGCGTCCTTTCCAGGTTTGGGAACGATAAGACATTGAAAATGCTCAATTTTGGCGCACCCGACAGGATTCGAACCTGTGACCTTCGCCTTCGGAGGGCGACACTCTATCCAGCTGAGCTACGGGTGCGTCCGGCGGGCTGGTCCCCGCGTCACATGCGTTAGATACTCCATTTGACCAGACCCGGCAAACGCCGCAAAGCTGCGCCTGTCTTGGCGTCCGCCACAACAAGAGGCCAGGCGATGCAAGAGAAAAGCGATGTACGGCCCGGCGAGCTGGCCACCGAGCTCCCGCCCGCCTATGACGCCAACGCCTATTTCATCGGCCGCATCCGCACGCCGTTCAAATCCCGCGATGAATGCCCGAAAAATGCCGGCGAATCCGACGCCATCGGTCGCATCGAGCTCGATTCGCGATATGCGGCCGGCCTTGCCGAGTTGGACCTCTACAGCCACATCTGGCTGCTCTATTGGATGGACCAGGCGCGGCGCGACCTGATTTTGCAGGTTCCAGCCCATCTCGGCCGCCCACGTGGCACGTTCGCGTTGCGCTCGCCGGTGCGCCCCAATCCGATCGCGCTCGCCGCCGTCGAGCTGCTCGGCATCGACGGCACCACGCTGCGCGTGCGCGGTGTCGACTGCGTCGACGGCACGCCGCTCCTCGATATCAAGCCCTACTTCGCCTCCACCGACTGCTTCCCCGAGGCCAAGCGGCCGTAGCGCTTTCGCCCCGCGCCGAACACATCCCCGTCGAGGAAATCCCTGCCGTAGATGTGGAGAAGCGGGCTGACAATCTTGTCGTTGGCCCTATAGTCGCGGCCATGGCCATCACATCCGCGAAGTCCAAGTCCCAGAGGCCGGCTGCCGGCTGCTCGGTTCCGCCCGGCGAGCCGGTGCCGGTCATCAAGGGCAGCCACGTCTATCTGATCGACGGCTCGGGCTACATCTTCCGCGCCTTCCACGCCCTGCCGCCGCTGACGCGGCCGTCGGATGGGCTGCCCGTGGGCGCCGTGCACGGCTTCTGCGCCATGCTGTGGAAGCTGCTCCAGGACTCCAAGAAGTCGAGCGGCCCCACGCACCTGGCCGTCATCTTCGATGCCAGTGAGAAGACCTTCCGCAACGAGATCTACAAAGACTACAAGGCGCACCGGCCGCCGGCGCCCGAGGAGCTCGTTCCCCAGTTCTCGCTGATCCGGGACGCCGTCAAGGCCTTCAACATCGCCTGCATCGAGCAGAACGGCTACGAGGCCGACGACCTCATCGCCACCTATGCCAAAGAGACGCTGGCCGCCGGCGGCGAGGTCACCGTCGTCTCCTCCGACAAGGACCTGATGCAGTTGGTGGGGCCGGGCCTCGTCATGCTCGACACCATGAAGAACCGCACCATCGGCCCCGACGAGGTGCGCGAGCGGTTCGGCGTGCCGCCCAACAAGGTCGTCGACGTGCAGGCCTTGGCCGGCGACTCCACCGACAACGTGCCGGGCGTGCCCGGCATCGGCGTCAAGACGGCGGCGGAGCTGATCAACGAGTACGGCGATCTGGAGACGCTGCTGGGGCGGGCTCACGAGATCAAGCAACCCAAGCGGCGCGAACGCCTGACCGAGTTTGCGCTGCAGGCGCGCCTCTCCCTCGACCTCGTCACCCTCAAGGACGACGTGCCCGTCACCGTGCCGGTCGAGCAGCTCGGCGTGCGCGACCCGGAGCCTGACGGTCTCCTGGGCTTTCTGCGCGAGATGGAGTTTGCGACGCTGACGAAACGCATCGCCGAGGGCTTGAAAGTGGAGGTGCCGCCGCCGGTCGAGCGGGCTGCGGCATCGGTCGCGCCGGAGGCCAGCGCGCCCGCGGTAAAGCCTGCCGGCAAGGTGCCCACGCCAGCCCCGTCGGGAGCGACGCCGCAGGCCGCCGTCGTGCTGGCGGCGAATCTCGCCAAGGCGCAGAAGATCGATCGCTCGAAGTACGCAACGGTGACTGAGATCGCCGAGCTCGCAGCCTGGATCGCCGAGGCGCGCGCCGCCGGGCGCTTCGCCTTCGATATCGAGACCACGAGCCTCGATGCCATGCAGGCCGAGTTCGTCGGCTTCTCGATGGCGGTGGCGCCCGGCAGGGCCTGCTACGTGCCGCTCGGGCATCGCGTCGGCGCCGGCAGCTTCGACTTCGGCGAGGGCGATCTCACGCAGGTACCGACCCGGGATGCGCTGGGTCTACTGAAGCCGCTGCTGGAGGATGCCTCGATCCTGAAGATCGGGCAGAACCTCAAGTACGACTGCACGGTGCTACACCGGCACGGGATCGATCTGGCCCCGCTCGACGATACGCTGCTCATCTCCTACGCCCTCGACGGCGGCCCCGGCCAGCACGGCATGGACGCGCTGGCCGAGCGGCACCTGGGGCATACCTGCCTCTCCTTCCCCGCCGTGCTCGAGCACGCGCCCGGGGCCAGGAAGTCCGACAAGACGTTCGCGCAGGTGCCGCTCGACAAGGCGACCGAGTATGCCGCCGAGGATGCGGATGTCACCCTGCGGCTATGGATGGTGCTGAAGCCGCGGCTGGCGGCCGAGCGCATGACCACTCTCTATGAGACGCTGGAGCGGCCGATGGTGTGCGTGCTGGGCGACATGGAGCGCACCGGCGTGAAGGTCGACAGGGCGATCCTGTCGCGGCTCACCTCCACGTTCGCCCAGCGTATTGCCCGGCTCGAGGAGGAGATCTACGAGCTGGCGGGGCACAAGTTCAACCTGGGCTCGCCCAGGCAGCTCGGCGAGTTCCTGTTCGACAGCTTGAAGTTGCCCGGCGGTCGCAAGACCAAGACCGGCCAGTGGGAGACGCGCGCCAATCTGCTCGACGATCTGGCTGCCCGCGAGGACCTGCCCGAGCACGCGCGCAAGCTGATCAACGTCATGCTGGAGTGGCGGCAGCTGGCCAAGCTGAGGTCCACCTATACGGACTCGCTGCCCGCCCATATCAACCCGGACACGGGTCGGATCCATACCTCCTACGCGCTGGCTTCGACCACCACGGGGCGCCTCGCATCCACCGACCCGAACCTGCAGAATATCCCAATCCGCACCAAGGAGGGCCGCGAGATCCGTACCGCTTTCGTCGCCGAGCGCGGATACAAGCTCATTTCCGCCGACTACAGCCAGATCGAGCTGCGGGTGCTCGCACATATCGCCGAAATCCCGCAGCTCAAAAAGGCTTTCGAGGACGGCCTCGACATTCACGCCATGACCGCTTCGCAGATGTTCGGCGTCGCCATCGAAGGCATGCCGGCAGAAGTGCGCCGGCGTGCCAAAGCCATCAATTTCGGCATAATCTACGGTATCTCGGCATTCGGGCTGGCTGCCCAGCTCGGTATCCCCAAGCAGGAGGCGGGAGAGTACATCGCCACCTATTTCAAGCGCTTCCCCGGTATCCGCGACTACATGGAGGCGACCAAGAAACGGGCGCACGAGCAGGGGTTTGTAGAGACCATTTTCGGGCGGCGCGTGCACTACCCGGAAATCAATACCAAGAACCCGTCGATGCGCGGCTTTCTGGAGCGCGCCGCCATAAATGCGCCGATCCAGGGTTCGGCCGCCGATATCATCCGTCGGGCCATGATCCGCATGCCGGCGGCGTTGGCGCAGGCGCGGTTGAGCTCGGTGCGCATGCTATTGCAGGTGCACGACGAACTGGTGTTCGAAGCCGGGGACGGCGAGGTCGAAAAGGCCTTGAAAGTCGTCCCTGGGGTGATGGAGAAGGCGGGAGAGCCGGCCGTGCACCTCAAGGTGCCGGTGCAGGTCGACGCGAAGGCAGCCGACAATTGGGAAGCCGCGCACTAATAGGGCGCGACGTGGCCGACGAGTGCCGATCGGCGGATCGGAAGCGCAGCGAAATGCGGTCGTCTGAATAAGTATCGGAGCGGCGCGTCGGGGCGACCGCTCCGATAATAACGGACTACTTGATCAAGAATTTCTCGATCTTATCGCCGTCTTTCAGCTTGGCCGAGAGCCAGCGGGGTTTGCGACCGCGACCGGTCCACGTCTCGGACGGATCGTCCGGATTGCTGTACTTGGCGGCAACCTTGCGGCCCTTGCCGCCACGGCCGCCGAAAAGATCGCTGATCTTGAACCCTTGAGCTGCCGCCATTGCTTCCAGCTTGTCGCGCAGCTCGGTGCGCGTACGATCCTGCGCGGTGGCTTTCGCCTTCCTGACTTTGAGCTCGAGCTCTTGCAGATCCTTGTAGGACATTCTGTCCAGTTCTCTTGCCATGTGGCAGTTTCCCTATTTGTGAG
>Ga0209382_10002483_pt1 | contig 26767 bp, 24 predicted proteins | sample SoiMetdeltSBSDD5_FD_187599 | JGI IMG/M metagenome (GOLD analysis project Ga0209382, IMG submission 187599) | Bulk soil microbial communities from a Populus tree surrounding site in Tennessee, USA - Soil MetaG P. deltoides SBSDD5 (SPAdes) (version 2) | ecosystem: Environmental > Terrestrial >... | reverse complement strand
CACCGCGAGCATCGCCGCGATCACCGCGCCACCCGGCCCGGGCAGGTCACCGCCGCCGTTGATCCAGGTCGGGCGGAGCCGCAGGGCCTCTTCGAGCGCGGTGACGCCACCTTCGCTCATGCCCATCCCGGCCGACCCCGGGTAGGTCGACAGCCCGTCGATGTCGTCGAGGGCCAGGCCCGCGTCCGCCACGGCTTCCAGGCAGGCATCCACCGCGAGCGACAGCGGGTCGCGCATCAGCCGGCGCCCGATGGCCGACCGGCCGATCCCGGAGAGCACGGCCCGGTGCTCGAACCGCTCGTCGCTGGCCGGCGGCCGCACGACCGGCCGCCGGGGTGGGGCGACGCGGTCCACGGGGTCGGTCTGGCCGGTCGGCTCGAACAGCGGGATCCAGACGTCCTCGTGCTGCTCGAAGCGGACCGTCACCTCCTGGCCGATGTGCACCTCGTCCGGGTCGCAGCCCGCGACGTTGGTCGTGAGGTGGACCGTCGGGTCCTCGGCCAGCGCGACGTTCGCGATGGCGTAGGGCGGCTCGAAGCCCGGGAGCCACGGGTGGCGGTTGACCGTGAAGGCGACGACCGTGCCCCGACCCGACATCACCAGGGGCGCCCAGGACCGGCTCCGGCAGGCCGGGCACACCGGGACCGGCGGATGGACCAGCGCCTTGCACTCCGTGCAGCCCTGGATCCGCAGGCGGCCGTCGGCCCCCGACGTCCAGAACCACTCGTTGGCTGGCGTCAGCTGAGGCAGCGGCCGCACCGCTCGAACCGGGACCACCGGTTCCACCCGGTCCACCGAGACCACCGGGACCGGCCGCGGTCAGAACTTGCCGGACAGGAACTCGACGGCCGGGGTCGCGGCCGGGAAGGACCCGGTGATCCCGGAGCTGAAGTAGCCGGCGTCGGTCACCATCGTGATGCCGGTCACGGCCGCTGCGGCCTCGCTGCACAGGAAGACGAGCGGGTAGGCCTGCTCGAGCGCCGTGGAGGCCTCGATGCCCACCTCGCTGCGGTAGTCGGCCCCGAAGCCCAGCCACATCTCCGCGTTGGCGCGGGCCAGGGGCGTGTCGGTCGGGCCGGGGAGGATGGCGTTGATGCGGATGCCCCGCTTGAGCAGCCCGAAGGCCTCGGTGGCCACGTAGGCGTTGATGGCCAGCTTGCTCCAGATGTAGTCGGCCTTGCCGTTCTCCTGGGCCCAGCGGGCGGCCTGGTCGAAGTCGGTGATCGCGAGGTACTCGCGTAGCACGTCGAGGTTGGCCTGCCACCCGAACCCGGCCGCCGACGCGATCATGCCGATGGATCCCCCACGCGGGAGGAGGTCCCCGGCGAGCAACCGGTCGATCAGGTGGCGGTGGCCGATGAAGTTGATCCGCTCGATGCCGGGCGTCCCGTCCGCGACGCCGGCGCACGAGAACAGCGTGTGGACGGGCCCACCGCACTCGTCCACAGCGGCGTCGATGGAGGCCTTGTCGGCCAGGTCGGCCTGGATGGCCTTGACCCCCGGCAGGGCGACCTCGGCCCGGTCCATCACGACCACCTCCGCGCCGGCGTCCCGGACCAGCTCGGCGACCGCCGCGCCCATGCCGGTGGCGCCGCCGACGACCAGCGCCCGCTTGCCGTCGTACCTGAACGCGTCGAACAGCGTCATGTCATCGCTCCTGGTCGGTGGGTCAGGCCACGATCCCCCGGACCTTGAGGTCCAGGATCGTGTCCCAGTCGAGGCCGAGGCCGGCGAGGATGGCATCGCCGTGCTCGTTGAACTCCGGGGCCCGCTTCGGCGCCGCCGGCTGCTCGTCGTACTGGACCGGCGCCGCGGCCAGCTGGAAGGAGTCGCCGCCGGCCGTCTCGCAGTCCTGCACGTAGCCGTTGGCGAGGGTCTGCGGATCGGCGGCGGCCTCCAGCGTGTCCTGCACCAGGGCCCACTGCCCGCTGAAGTCGGCCAGCCGCAGGCGCCACTCGTCGGCGGTCCGCTCGGCGAACGCCTCGCGCAGCAACGCCGCCGCGTCGGCCACGTTGTCCTTGATCGCGGCGGCGTCGGCGAAGCGCTCGTCGCTGGCGAGCTCGGGCCGCTCGATCACCTTGCAGACCTCGGGCCAGTACCGAGCGGCCTGGAGGCAGGTGAGCGTCAGGTACCGCCCGTCCCGGGTCCGGTAGGTGGCGCTGAGGGGGTTGCCGGGCGGGGCATCCCGCGGCGGAGGCGCCCACCCCACGCCGTGCTGGAGCGACAGGGCCAGCGCCGCGCCCATGGACCACAGGCCGATGCCGAGCAGCGAGACGTCGACCGTGGTGGCCTCGCCGGTGCGCTCCCGGTGGAACAGCGCGCCCATGATCCCGCCGGCGATGGTCATCGCGCCGATCGAGTCGCCGAAGGCCGGTGCCGGTGGCCCGGGCACGTACTCGTAGTCGGCCTGCTTCATGCCCATCGCGATGCCGGCCCGGCACCAGTAGGCGAGCGAGTCGTAGGACCCGCGGTCGGCGTCCGGCCCGCGGGATCCCTGACCGGTCCCGCGGACGTAGATGATGTCGGGGTTGTGGGCCCGGATGTCCTCGACGTCGATCTTGAGCTTCGACCGGACGCTCGGGAGCTTGTTGGTCAGGAAGACGTCGCAGGTCGCCGCGAGGCGGTAGAGGATCTCGAGGCCCTCGGACGAGGTGAGGTCCAGCGCCAGGCTCTGCTTGCCCCGATTGGAGTGCTCGAGCAGCACGTGGACGGTGGTGCCCATGATGGCCAGCCCGCTCGAGGCGAGGCCCCGCATGGCGTCGCCCCGTTCGACGTGCTCGATCTTGACGACCTCGGCGCCCCAGTCGGCCAGCAGCGCCGACGCCGCGGGCACGAAGGTGTGCTCGGCCACCTCGAGGATGCGGACGCCTTGCATGACCTCTGCCATGGACCCCCCTCCGGCAATCGGCCGCAAGTGTGACACACGCGTTAGGTGTAGTACAGCCTGCTACCGGCCACTAGCAGTGGTGAACGGCAATAAGTTGACTCAGCTGTTAGATTAGCTCTACTGTCGAGGTATGCCGCGACGGTTCGACTTCCCGGTGTTCGACGCCGACAACCACCTCTACGAGACCCGTGACGCGTTCACTCGCCACCTGCCCGACCGCTACCGGGGCGCGGTCGACTACGTCGAGCTGCGGGGCCGCACGAAGATCATGATCCGGGGGCTGGTCAGCGAGTACATCCCCAACCCCACCTTCGACGTGGTGGCCCGGCCGGGCGCCCAGGAGGAGTACTTCCGCAACGGCAACCCCGAGGGCAAGTCGTACCGCGAGCTCATCGGCGAGCCGATGCGCGCCATCCCCGCCTTCCGGGAGCCGGCCCCGCGCCTCGAGCTCATGGAGGAGCTGGGCGTCGATCGGACGCTGATGTTCCCCACGCTGGCCAGCCTGCTCGAGGAGCGCATGCGGGACGACCCCGAGCTGACCCACACCGTCATCCACTCGCTCAACCAGTGGCTCCACGAGACCTGGTCCTTCAACTACGAGGACCGCATCTTCGCCACCCCCGTCATCACCCTGCCGATCGTCGAGAGGGCCATCGAGGAGCTGGAGTGGGCGGTCGAGCGGGGCGCCCGGTGCGTCCTCATCCGGCCGGCGCCCGTGCCGTGCTACGGCGGCTCGCGCTCCTTCGCCCTCGAGCACTTCGACCCGTTCTGGCAGGCCCTGGTGGACGCCGACGTCCTGGTGGGCATGCACTCCTCGGACAGCGGCTACGCCCGCTACATCAGCGACTGGACCGGCCCGACCGAGATGCTGCCGTTCCGGCTCGACCCGTTCCGGATGATGGCGATGCACGAGCGGCCCGCGATCGACGCCGCGACCGCCATGACCTGCCACGGCCTGCTGTCCCGGTTCCCCGACCTGCGCATCGCCTTCATCGAGAACGGCGCCAACTGGATCCTCCCCTTCCTGGAGCACCTGGCGGACACCTACCGGAAGATGCCGCAGATGTTCACCGAAGACCCGGTCGAGGCCTTCAAGCGGAACGTCTACGTCAGCCCGTTCCACGAGGACCGCTTCGACCAGATCATCGCGACCATGGGCATCGACCACGTCCTGTTCGGGTCGGACTACCCGCATCCCGAGGGCCTGGCCGAGCCGTGCAGCTACGTCGACCACCTGCCCCCGGGGCTGCCGGCGGAGGACATGGCCCGGATCATGGGTGGCAACCTGGGCGAGATCATGCGGCTGCCGACCCCGGTCGCGGCCTGACGAGCCCGACGAGAAGGCGCACGCAGCAGGGCGAGGACGGACGACATGGATCTGCACGGGCGATCGGCGTTGGTGACCGGGGGAGCCGGCGGGCTGGGCGGGGCGACCGTCCGCCACCTGGTGGCGCTGGGGATGGGGGTCGCGATCTTCGATCGCGATGCCGACCGGGGAGCGGACCTGGCCAAGGAGCTGGGCGACACGGCGGTCGCCGTGGGCGGCGACGTCAACGACGACGACGACGTCGCCGCGGCGATCGACGCGGCCGGCTCGGTCGGGACCCTCTCGCTGGTGGTCAACGTGGCCGGCGGCGGTGTGGGCGGCGGGCGGACCGTCGGCCGGGACGGCCGACCGCACGACAAGGCGGCCTTCGTCGGCACGATGGAGATGAACGCCGTCGGGACCTTCAACGTGACCCGGCTCGCCGCGGCCGCGATGGCGGCCAATGAGCCGGACGACCATGGTCAGCGGGGGGTCGTGGTGAACACGGCCTCCATCGCCGGGATCGAGGGCCAGACGGGCCAGCTGGCCTACGCCGCGGCGAAGGCCGCGATCCTCGGCATGACGCTGCCCCTGGCTCGGGACCTCGCCGTGCTCGGGATCCGGGTGTGTGCGATCGCCCCGGGGACGATGGGCACGCCGATCATGCTCAGCGTGCCGGAGCAGCTCCGGGAGCAGCTGGTGAAGAGCATCGTCTTCCCCAAGCGCATGGGCCGGCCCGAGGAGTTCGCCCTGCTCGTGGAGTCGATCGCCCGCAACCCGTACCTCAATGGCGAGAACATCCGCCTGGACGGCGCGCTGCGCTTCCCGCCGAAGTAGCGCCTGGCTCCCGCCTCCCACCTCCCGGCTCAGCGCACAGCGCGGACGGGGACGTTCGAGTACCCGGCGACGTTCGACATGTGGACCCGGCGCAGCCCGGCCTCGTCGACTTCCAGCCGCTGCCAGCGCCGAGCGATCTCCTCGAGGGCGATGCGGCTCTCCATGCGGGCCAGCGCCGCCCCGAGGCAGCTGTGGACCCCGTGGCCGAACCCGATGGAGACGTTGGGCGGACGTTCGACGTCGAAGTCGTCGGCCCGCTCGAAGGCACGCGGGTCACGGGTCGCCGCGCCGGTGATGAGCAGCACCGGATGGCCGGCGGGGATGGTGCCGCCCTCGTACTCGCGGTCCTCCACCGAGAACCGGCCCTGGTACTGCGAGGGTGGCACGTACCGGAGTATCTCCTCGACCGCTCCGGGGATCGTGCCGGGATCGTCGACGATCTTCTGCCACTGGTCGGGGTGCCGCGAGAACAGCACCACGGCGTTGCCGATGAGCTTGGTCACGGTCTCGGCGCCGGCGCCGCCGAGCAGGGTGGCGAAACCGGCGATCTCGGCGTCGTCGAGCCTGCTCTCCTGGCCGTCTCCCCGGTCGACGGTGACGTGGGCCAGCCGCGAGAGCATGTCGTCGCCCGGGTTGGTCCGCTTCTCGGCGGTCAGCTCGTAGAAGTAGGCGCCCTGGGCCAGGATCGCTTCCATACCCTCGGCGGTCGGCTCCAGCTGGCCGGCTTCCCGGTGGAGGCTGACATCGACCCAGTGGCGGATCTGCTGGCGCTGGCCCTCCGGCACCCCGAGCATGCGGGAGATGACCTCGACGGGGAACAGGGCCGAGAAGTCCGCGACGGCGTCGAACTGGTCGGTGCCGTCCAGGGGCGCGAGGAAGGCCTCGATGACCTCGCGGATCATCGGCTCCAGCGCCGTCACGGCGCGGGGCGTGAACACCCGGCTGACCAGCGCCCGGAGCCGGTCGTGCTCCGGCGGGTCCATCATGATGATGCTGCGGAAGCTGGCGATCAGCTCGGGGTCCTTGGAGAGCGTGGAGAGGTCCACCCCGTGCGCGCTGGAGAGCCCCTTCCAGTCCCGGTGCGCCGCGACGACGTCGGCGAAGCGGGACAGGGCGTAGAACCCGTACCGCTCGCTGTGGTACACGGGCGCCTCGTCGCGGAGGCGCCGGTAGACCTCGGTCGGGTCGTTGAAGTACTCGTCCGAGAAGGGATCGAACTCGACGGCGGCGGTCGTGGTCACGAGAGCTCCCTGGGGGGAAGGAGGACGCCGGGCCGGGGGGCCACGGTGACCGTCGGCATGGACAGCGTCGCCCCGCCCCGGAGGACGGCCTCCACCACGGCGACGAGGTGGTCGACGTCGAGCAACGATCCGGTCATGTAGTTCCGGGCCAGCCAGACCGGATGCAGCTCGAGGGCCAGCTCGAGATCCCACCCGTCGGCGAAGCCGGTCATGGAGTCGCCCTCGCCGCCCGCGCAGTCGCCGACGACCAGCCGGGTGAAGCCGATGTCCGGGTGCTCGATCCGCCACGCCTCGACCAGCTTGTCGAGGGCGGCCTTGCTGACGGCGTACGCGCCGAGCCCCGGCCAGGGCGGCGTGAGCGAGGCGCTCACCGAGGAGAGGTAGACGGCCGTCCCCGCCGACGCCGACAGGTGGGGCAGAGCGGCCGCCGTCACCAGGGCCGCACCGGTGACGTTGGTGTCGAACACCCGCCGCCAGGTCGCGGCGTCGGTGTCGGCCAGGCGGGCCAGGGGACCGATCCCGGGCGCGTAGACGAGGGCGTCGATGCCGCCGAGCGCGTCGGCGACCCGGGCGATCGCGGACTGACAGCCCTCCTCGTCGGTGACGTCGCACTCACCCACCACCGTGCCCGGACCGGCTTCCTTGGCGGCGTCGTCGAGCCGCCCGCGCCGGCGGGCCAGCAGTGCCACCTGGGCGCCCCGCTGGGCGAGGCCGACGCCGATGCAGCGCCCGAGCCCGCTGGACGCACCTACGACAACGGTTCGCACGGTTCTCGTCCCCCTCCGGAAGTTTGACTGAGATGTTAGTCAATGGCGATCAGGACCGGCCATGCTGCCCCGGCCGAGATGACCTGACCGTCAGATCTGCCGGATCTGCCCGCTACCGCCCCAGGAACCCCCGCTCGATGACGTGCGCCGCCGCATCGATGGCGGCGGCCGGGCGCTCCCGGGCACCGAACCCGCCCAGCAGGGCGATCATCACCATGGCCTCGGTCTCGACGTCGCCGAAGTCCCGGGCCTGCAAGAACCGCGCCAGGCGCCGCCGGCCCCAGTCGAGCGCCGCCGCCGAGTCGGCCCGCACGGTGGCGTCCTCCAGCGCGGCCTCGGCCCAGACGCGGATCATGGCCGCCTCGGCGGCTTGCATCGTGTTGTAGCGCCGCAGCCACTTGCGCAGCGCGGCCCGCCCGGTCGGCCCGTCGAGCTCCGTGGCCGGGGGGATGTCGGCCAGCGCGGTCGACACCTGCCGGATGGCCTGGACGGCCAGGATGCCGACGAACTGCTCCTTGCTCTCGAAGTAGCGGTAGAACGCGCCGTGGGACAGGCCGGCGGCGGCGCTGATGTCGTCGATCCGGGTGCGGTGGTAGCCGCGGGCCACGAACACGTCGCGCCCCGCCGTCAGCAGGCCTTCGAGCGTTCGGCGGCCGGCGGCGTTGAGCTTGGGGACCGCGCGGTCCTGCTCCAGCGCGGCCCGCATGGCAGGGCCGAATTCGAGCGCCGGCGGCGCGGGACCCGAAGGAGGATGGGCGTTGACCCCCGCCTGCAGGCCGAAGAGCGTCCGATGGGCGATGTCGGCGAGGGCGTCCTCGACCCGCTCCTCGGGATAGGCGGTTGGCGCCGACGTGGCCGTGCGCAGGATCCGGGCGTCGGCCAGGGTCCGGGGCAGGCACTCCAGCAGGAGCGTGATCACCGGGTCGAGCTGGCGGGGCGGCAGCGTCCTCGTGGCCAGCCGGGAGCGGAGGCCGGCGACGTGCCGCTCCGCGGTGCGGACCGAGCCCCCGGCGACTGCCTCGTCGCTCTCGGCCGCGGCCTGGAAGGCTTGGAACACCGGCTCGTAGCGCCCGTAGATCGTCGCGTAGCGCCCGATCCAGGCCCGCAGGGCAGCCCAGCCTTCGGCGTCGGCGGTCACCGGGCCGAGCAGGTCGATCGAGGCGCCCAGCTGGCGGGCCACCTGCCCGGCCAACTGGCGGAACACGTCCTCCTTGCCCGAGAAGTACTGGTAGAAGGTCGGACGCGAGCAGCCGGCGACCTGGGTGATCCGGTCGATGCCGCACTGGTGGTAGCCCTCCTCGCCGAAGACCTGGAGGGCAGCGTCGAGGATGCGCTGCAGCGTCCGCTGGCCGCGGGCGCCGACCGCGGGGTTGTCGGAGAAGGGCGCGCGACGCACGACCGATGCCGGCGCGCCGTCGCTGCCGCCGTCGGCCGGCCGGTCGGCGACAGCGGCGGGGCTGCGCTGACGATCCGAGCTCGTCCCGCGAGGGGCGCGTCTGGCCATGAACCACCTTGGCACGTGAGGATCGGGTCTCGTTGTACCCATTATGTGACTGGTTTGTTAGTTTACGTACCGACCGAGAGATGAGGGGGTCGGCGATGGACATCAAGGACATGGTGCTGGTCAGTGTCGACGACCACGTCGTCGAGCCGCCGCACCTCTTCGACGGGCGGCTGCCGGCCCGATATGCCGATCTCGCGCCCCGGTTCATCACCCGGGCGGACGGCACCAACGCCTGGCTCTACGAGGGCCAGGAGATCGCCAACGTCGCGCTCAACGCCGTCGCGGGCCGACCGCCCGACGAGTACGGCATGGAGCCGACCTCCTTCGCCGAGCTGCGGGCCGGCTGCTACGACATCGACGAGCGGGTCAAGGACATGGACGCCAACGGCGTCCTGGGCTCGCTGTGCTTCCCGTCCTTCCCCCACTTCTGCGGCCAGCTGTTCGCCCGCACCGAGGACAAGGACGTCGCGCTGGCCATGGTGCGGGCCTACAACGACTGGCACATCGAGGACTGGTGCGGCACGCACCCCGGCCGCTTCATCCCCTGCTCGCTGCCGGCCATCTGGGATCCTGACGTCCTGGCCGGCGAGGTGCGCCGCACGACCCGCAAGGGGGCCCACGCCGTCACCTTCTCGGAGAACCCGTCCAAGCTGGGCTGGCCGAGCTTCCACTCCGACCACTGGGACCCGTTCTGGAGCGCGTGCAGCGACGAGGGGGTGGTGGTCTGCCTCCACATCGGCTCCTCCTCCCAGCTGGTCATCACCGCGCCGGACGCGCCCATCGACTGCCTGATCACCCTGACGCCGATCAACATCGTCCAGGCGGCCGCCGACCTGATCTGGTCACCGGTGCTGCGCAAGTTCCCCGACCTGAAGATCGCCCTGTCCGAGGGCGGCATCGGCTGGATCCCGTACTTCCTCGAGCGCATCGATTACAACTACCGGCGCCATCACGCCTGGACCGGCCAGGACTTCGGCGGCCGGCTGCCCAGCGAGGTGTTCAACGAGCACGTGCTGACGTGCTTCATCGACGACCGTTTCGGCATGGCGAGCCGCCGGTTCCTCAACATGGACCACGTGATGTGGGAGTGCGACTACCCGCACTCCGACTCGACGTGGCCCTTCGCGCCCGAGGAGCTGGCCGAGCACCTCGACGGGGTCAGCGACGAGGAGGTCGACAAGATCAGCCACCTCAACGCCATGCGGCACTTCCGCTACGACCCCTTCACGGTCCTCGGCGGCCGGGAGGAGTGCACCGTCGGTGCACTGCGGGCCCGGGCGGCCGGCCACGACGTCGCGATCCGGTCGGTCAATCCAGACAAGGTCGGGCACCACGCCACGCGGTCCGTCGACCTGGCCACACCAGGTAGCTGACCGCTCTACGTCTACCGGGGGGAAGATGACATGAGGCAACGAGGGGGGCGTGCCCGCGCGGGCACGCGGATGCTGCTGGCCGTGGCGCTCGCCGCGGTGCTCCTGACCGCGACGGCGTGCTCGTCCGGCGGGGACGATGACGACGACGCCGCCGAGCCGGGGACCGGGAGCGGCGACGAGGACGCCGGCCCGGTGCCCGGCGCCGACGTCGCCCAACCGACGGTGACCGGTCCCATCACCGGCGGCACGCAGGGCCAGCCGTTCAACGCCATGCCGTCCGAGCTGGCCGAGCGCTCCGGCTACGTCGAGGAGGAGTACTTCCTGGACGGCGAGGCGACGGCCTACCAGGCCCAGGGTGAGCAGGGCGAGGACGGGCGGTGGGCGGTCAGCGAGGCCGGCACGGCGCCCTACCGCACCCGCATCATCGTGCGCCGCCCCGAGGATCCCGACGACTTCGACGGGACGGTGTTCGTCGAGTGGCTCAACGTGACGGCCGGCGTGGACGGGGACCCCGACTTCGGCCTGTCCCACCCCGAGCTGCTCGCGCACGGCTCGGCCTACGTCGGGGTGTCCGCCCAGCGGGCGGGGATCGAGGGCGGCGGGGTCCTCGAGGTCCCGGGCGCCGAGGTGGTGGGGCTCAAGCAGTGGGATCCGGAGCGGTACGGCGAGCTGGTCCATCCCGGCGACCCCTACTCCTACGACATCTACTCCCAGGCGGCCCAGGCCGTCCGCCGCCCGGGCGACGTCGACGTCCTCGGGGGCCTCGAGGCGCAGCACGTGATCGCGATGGGCGAGTCGCAGTCGGCGGCCCGGATGGTCACCTACGTCGACGCCGTGCATCCCGTCGCCGGCATCTACGACGGCTTCCTGATCCACAGCCGGGGAGGTGGCGGCGCCCCGCTGGAGGACAGCGCGTCGATCCTCGGGGAGGGGGTGGCCCGCATCCGCGACGACCTCGACGTACCGGTGTTCCAGTTCGAGACGGAGACCGACCTGTTCGGGCCGCTGGGCTTCCACCGCGCCGAGCAGGACGACACCGACCTGCTGCGGACCTGGGAGGTGGCCGGGACGGCGCACGCGGACGCGGCCATCCTCGACTACAACGCCGACCTGGCCCGGGCGGCCGGCATCGACCTGGAGGCCGAGTGCGGCTCGATCAACCAGGGTCCCCAGGCCCCGGTCCTGCGGGCGGCCATCACGGCCCTGCGGGCCTGGGTGGTGGACGGGGAGCCGCCGCCCGAGGCCCCGCGGTTCGAGATCGAGGGTGATGCCATCGCCCGTGACGAGCGGGGGATCGCGCAGGGTGGGATCCGCACCCCGCCGGTCGACGCCCCGGTGGCGGTCCTGACCGGCGAGGCGCCGCCCGGTCGGAGCGTGCTCTGCATGCTGTTCGGGGACACCCAGCCCTTCGATGCCGCCACGCTCGGCGCGCTGTACCCCACCCACCAGGACTATGTCGACGCCGTGACCGACGCGGCTGACGCCGCGGTCGACGGGGGGTTCCTGCTCCGCGACGACGCCGACGAGCTGGTCGCGACGGCAGAGGAGGCAGCGGTGCCCGAGTGACCCGGACCGGCAGCGGCGGTCCGGGTCAGAGGTGGGGGAGGACCTTGGCGGCCACCAGCTCCAGGCTCTCCCAGGCCAGCTCGGGCGGCAGCCCGCCCATGAGGGGGTGGAGCCGGAGCGAGCCAGACGAGCGGGCCAGCGCGACGCACTCCTCGGGCGTCAGGACGGCGTAGCTGCCGTTGGCCCGCAGCTCGTCGGCGTCCTGGGCGGGCGCGTAGCGAGCGACTCCTTCTGCGGAGGCCTGCCAGCCGCCGTAGCTGTTGCTCTCGTGCAGGGCGTGGGGGGCGATGCGGGCCCACGCCTCGTCGGGATCGTCGGCCACATGGACGAACAGCGGTCCGCCGAGGGACGGCGCTGGCCCGGCGTCGCGGCCGAGCTCCCGGCACGCGGCCTCGTACGCAGGCCACAGCGAGTCGTCGACCGGGACGAACCCGTCGCCCAGCCGGGCCGCCCGGCGCGCGGCGGCCTTGGTCGACCCCGCCATGAGCAGCGCTGGACCGGTGGGCCGGGCCGGTCGCGGTGTGACCCGGACCGTGCGGCCCCGGTACTCGAACTCCTCCCCGGACCACGCCGCTCGCAGGACCGCGACGCCCTCCTCGACCAGCGGGACCCGCTCCTCCATCCGCCGGCCGAACATCGCCAGCTCCTCGGGCCGGTAGCCGGCCCCCACCACGAGGTCGACCCGGCCGCAACTGGCCAGGTCGAGCACCGCGAGGTCCTCGGCGAGGCGGATCGGGTCGTACAGGGGCAGCAGCAGGGCGGCGACCAGGACCCGCAACGAGCTGGTCCGGCCGCAGACGGCGGCCGCGAGCACCAGCGGCGACGGGCAGTAGCCGTCGTCCGAGCCATGGTGCTCGGACAGCGCGACGAGGTGGAAGCCGTGCTCGTCGGCCCATGCGCACTGCTCCAGCGCCGCCCGGTACAGCTCGTCGGCCGGGGGGCCGAACGATGGCGCCCGCAGGTCGTACCGCAGCGACAGCAGCACGTTCGTGGTCGTCATCCTCGTCGGCCCCCTCGGTCCCAGCCCGGCAGTGACCAGCATGGTAGCTAGCGGTGAGAGAACGCCCTTATCCCGTGACGCGAGCCGGGTTGCAGGCTCGCCGGCGGCCCGACGAGACTCGCGCCGTGAGCGAGCGACGGAGCGCGATCGTCACCGGCGCGGGGTCCGGCATCGGGCGGGCCATCGCCCAGCGGCTGGCGGAGGACGGGCACGCGGTCGCCGTCCTCGACCTCGATGCGGCAGCGGCCGAGGCCGTGACCGGGGAACTGCGCGAGAAGGGCCACGAGGCGGTGGCCATCGGCGGTGTGGACGTCTCCGACCGCGGGCAGGTCGACGCCGCCGTGGAGCAGGCCCGTGGCGCGCTCGGCCCGGTGCTCGTGCTGGTCAACAACGCCGGTGTCGCCGGGTTCACGGAGCTCCTGTCGATCACCGACGAGATGTGGGACCGGATGCTGGCGGTGAACCTCAGCGGGCCCTTCTACTGCACCCAGGCCGTCGTGCCCGCCATGATCGAGGCCCGCTGGGGCCGGATCGTCAACATCTCCTCGTCGAGCGCGCAGTCCGGCGCGGTCCGCATGGCCCACTACGTCTCGTCCAAGGCCGGCCTGATCGGCTTCACCAAGGCGCTGGCACTGGAGCTGGGCCCCAAGGGCATCACCGTGAACACGATCCCGCCCGGCTTCGTCGACACGCCGATGCTCCGGGCCTCCGAGCAGCGCGGCTACCTCGGGGGCTCGGTCGACGACCACGCCCTGCGGACCCCGGTCCGCCGGCCGGGCCGGCCCGAGGACATCGCGGCCGCCTGCGCGTTCCTGGTCTCCGAGGAGGCCGGCTACGTCACCGGCCAGGTGATCGGGGTCAACGGCGGCCGCAACACCTGAGCTCAGAGCGCTTCGTACTCGACGGTGAGCGTCCGGCTCCGGGGCAGGGCCTGGCAGGTGAGGATCCAGCCCTCGTCGACCTCGTCCGGCGTGAGCGCGTTGTTGACCCGCATGGTGGCCGATCCCTCCCGCACGATTCCCATGCAGGTGGCGCAGTTGCCGGCCTCGCAGGAGAACGGCGGCCGGAGCCCACCCCGACGGGCGGTCTCGAGCACGGTGTCACCCGCGCGGTAGGCGACCGACGTCTCCTGGCCGCCGAGGACCACGACCACGGCCTCGGTGGCATCGTCGTCGCCGCTGTCGTCATGGCCGTCGCCGGCGAGGTCGACGCCGTCGTCGCCGGCGGCACCGTCACTCTCGGCACGGTCCACACCAGCGGGGTCGCCGACGGTGGCGTCGCCGGAGACGACGAACCGCTCGATCAGGATGTGGCCCGGATCGACGCCCAGGTCCAGCAGCGTCGCCTCGACCAGGTCCATGAATGGTCCGGGGCCGCAGACGTAGAAGTCGCCGTCCAGGCTGCCGGCCACGAAGTCCGCGACGGCCCGGCGGTCGAGGTAGCCGCCGTCGGCGTCGAAGTGGCGGCGTAGGTCCAGGCGGTCCGGACGGCCCGCCTGCAGGTCGCGGAGCTGGTGGTCGAAGATCACCGAGCCCCGGTCGCGGTTGGCGTAGAGGACCCGGACCGGCCGTCGCGTGGTCGCGAGCACGCTCTTGGCGATCGACATGACGGGGGTGACCCCGCTCCCGCCGCACAGCGCCACCACCGGACGCCGATCCTCGCCGTCCGGCACGCAGAAGACGCCGGCCGGCTTGGTGGCCTCGAGGATGTCGCCCTCGGCCACCCGGTCGTTGAACCAGTTGGAGACGAGCCCGCCAGGAACCCGCTTCACGGTCACCGTGAGGTCGGCGTCGGTCTCCGGTGCGCTCGACATCGAGTAGCACCGCAGGTGGTGCTCCTGGCCGAGGCGGACCCGGAACGTGCAGAACTGCCCGGCGCGGTAGCGGAACGTCTCCCGGAGCTCGTCCGGCACGTCGAGGACGAAGGACCGCGTGTCGTCGGTCTCCTGCACGATCCGCAGGACCCGGAGGGCGTGGTAGCCGTGGTTCCGGCGGACCTGGTCGTGATCGAGCACCGTGCGCCCTTGGGTTACCTGCTCGCGGTGGGTGGGAACTATGATTTCACGCTAGCAAGAAGACCGTTCTCGCACGACGTGGGGGGTGGCATGCCCGCATTGACCACCGAGAAGCTCGGCGCCACCGTCGGCGCCCTGGTCGAGGGCGTCGACCAGGACCGGCTGCTGACCGACGACGGGTTCCCGACCTGGTGCCTCGAGGCGCTCGAGGCCAACGGCGCGCTCGTGTTCCGCGACCTGCACATCGACGACGCGACGCAGGTGGCGTTCAGCAAGCGGCTCGGGCAGGTCGAGGTGTTCGGCACCGGCGAGCACCCCGAGATCTTCCGGGTCACGCTCGACCCGGCCAAGAACCCGGCGGCCGAGTACCTGCGCGGGACCTTCGACTGGCACATCGACGGCTGCACCGACGACATCCCGATCATGGCGACCCTGCTCAGCGCCCACGCGGTCGCCGAGTCGGGGGGCGAGACCGAGTTCGCCAGCACCTACGCCGCGTACGACGACCTCAGCGCCGCGGAGAAGGACCGGTACGGCGAGGTGCGGGTGGTGCACACGCTCGAGGCCTCGCAACGGCTGGTGAACCCCGACCCGTCGCCCGAGGCACTGGCCATCTGGCGGCGGCGACCACCCAAGGAGCATCCGCTGGTGTGGCGCCACCGGTCCGGGCGCTGCTCGCTGGTGCTGGGCGCGACCACGGACACCGTCGTGGGCCTGGGTCCCGACGAGGGGCGGGCCCTGCTCGACGATCTGCTCGCCCGAGCGACGGCACCGGACCGGGTCTATCGCCACCAGTGGGCGGTGGGCGACATGGTGATCTGGGACAACCGGGGCGTGCTGCACCGGGCCTGCCCCTACGACTCCTCGTCGCCCCGCGACATGCATCGCACGACGCTGGCCGGCGACGAGCCGATCCAGTGAGCGGTGGCGAGGTGGGGCCGCGGATCCGGCCCCTCGCGCCCCAGGAGTGGCCCGACGAGATGCGGGAGGCGCTCGCGGCCCTGCGCCCGCCCGACCCGCGTCATCCCCTGCCGCCGCGTCGCCCCGATCGTCCCCGGGGCCTCAACGTGCTCGGCACCCTCGCGCACCATCCCGCGCTGACCCGCGCCTACCACACCTTCAACGGCCACGTGCAGTTCGGTACCACGCTGTCGGTCCGCCAGCGTGAGCTCCTGGTCCTACGGGTCGCCTCGGTGCGACGGGCGACCTACGAGTGGGCCCAGCACGTCGTGCTGGCCCGTGACGCCGGCCTGGCGGACGAGGAGATCGCCCGGGTCGCGGCCGGCCCCGACGCACCCGGCTGGTCGCCGCTGGAGCGGGCGCTCCTCCGGGCGGTGGACGAGCTCCTGGCCGACGCCATGGTCAGCGACCAGACGTGGACCACCCTGGCCGGCGAGCTCGACCAGCGGCAGCTCATGGACCTGGTCTTCACCGTCGGCGCCTATGAGGTGCTCGCGATGGCCCTCCGGTCCTTCGGGACCGAGCTCGACGCCGACCTGGCTGACGCTGGAAACGACCTTCTCATTTCTTGAGATCGATGATATCGTCGGTCTCCGACCCATCGGAGGCACACCGCATGGCGCACTTCAGCAAGCCCGCGGAGGGCTCCTGGACCGAGCACTACGGCCTCGACACGGGGCCCGTCTCCTACGAAGACTCGATCTCGCCGGCCCAGTACGAGCTCGAGCGCGAGGCGATCTTCCGGCGGACCTGGCTGAACGTCGGCCGTGTCGAGCAGCTCCCCCGGGTCGGCAGCTACTTCACCAGGGAGATCGACGCGGCGCGCACGTCGATCGTCGTCGTCCGGGACACCGGCGGCGAGGTCCGGGCCTTCCACAACATCTGCCGCCACCGCGGCAACAAGCTGGTGTGGAACGACTACCCGGGTGAGGAGACCAGCGGGATCTGCCGCCAGTTCACCTGCAAGTACCACGGCTGGCGCTACACGCTCGACGGTGACCTGACCTTCGTCCAGCAGGAGCCCGAGTTCTTCGACCTCGACAAGGCCGACTACGGCCTCGTTCCCGTCCGGGCCGACGTCTGGGAGGGGTTCATCTTCGTGAACCTCGACGGGGACGACACCACGTCGCTACGGGCCTATCTCGGGGGGCTCGGCGAGGGCATCGCCGGCTACCCGTTCCACGAGCTGACCCAGGTCCACCGGTACCGCGCCGAGGTCGCGAGCAACTGGAAGCTCTTCATCGACGCCTTCGCCGAGTTCTACCACGCACCCGTCCTGCACGCGAAGCAGTCCGTGGCCGATGAGTCCCGCAAGCTGCAGGACGTCGGCTACGAAGCGCTGGCCTACAAGGTCGACGGTCCCCACGGGATGGTGTCGTCGTGGGGCGGCATGGCACCGCCCAAGGACCTGAACATGGTCAAGCCCATCGAACGCCAGCTCCGGAGCGGGCTGTTCGGGCCGTGGGATGCGCCCGACCTCGGGATCGACGAGCTGCCGCCCGGCATCAACCCGGCCGGGCATCCCGCGTGGGGGATCGACTCCTACCTGTTCTTCCCCAACTTCATGCTGCTGATCTGGAAGCCGAACTGGTACCTCACGTACCACTACTGGCCGACGTCGTACAACACCCACATCTTCGAGGGGACCGTGTACTTCGTCCCGCCCCGGACCGCCCGGGAGCGCCTGCAGCAGGAGCTCGCGGTGGTGACCTTCAAGGAGTACGCCCTCCAGGACGGCAACACGTTGGAGGCGACGCAGACCATGCTCGAATCGCGGGCCGTCGCGTCGTTCCCCTTGAACGACCAGGAGGTCCTGCTCCGTCACCTGCACCGGACCGCGCAGCGGTTCGTCGACCGGTACCAGCAGGACCAGCCGGGAACGCCGGTCCGCATCCCGGCCGCGTCCTGAGCCCGGAGACCCCGATGCCCACCCTGCCCGCCGACTTCGCCGACCTCGAGCCCTTCGCGGACTGGGCGCTCCCGAGCGAGCGTGAGCGCTACGCCAAGCGACTGGCCAGCACGATGGACGAGCTGCAGGCGTTCTACGACGCCGCCTTCCCCCGGCTCGACGATGCCCTCGCGTACCTGGACCAGTTCGAGCTCGACGCCCTTCCCGAGGACGCCAAGCGCCTGCTGTGGGTCTACGCCGCGCTGACGACGGTCTCGTTCCCCGTCGAGGTGTGGCGCCAGCCGCGGGTGCCCGACAGCGGCGCGGCATCCTTCGACAGCGTGGTGGAGCCGACGCCCTGACTCACGGCACCTCGTCGGTGCCGGCGGCCAGCGCCGCCTTGTGGAGGACGTTGGCGGCCAGGCGCATGTGGGCCGCGTCCACCAGCCGGCCGTCGTGCCCGATGGCCCCGACGCCCTCGGCCTCGGCCCGCCGGTAGGTCTCGATGGCCCGGCGGGCCTCCGCCACCTCCTCGGGCGTGGGCGCGAACACCTGGTTGGCGATCGCGATCTGGTCGGGGTGGATGGCCCACTTGCCGTCGAAGCCCAGCAGGCTGGCCTGGACCGCGCTGCGCCGGTAGCCGTCGGGGTCCTGGTAGGCGGGATAAGGGGCGTCGATGGCGTCGATCCCGGCGATGCGGGCCGCCGTCACGACCTGAGTCCGGGCGAAGTGCCACATGTCCCCGGGGTAGTCGCCGGCCGGGTCGAAGTTGCCGTCCACCCGGGCCCGCAGCGAGGCGGACAGGTCGCCGGCGCCGAAGATGAGGGCCTCGAGCCGGTCGCTCGACCGGGCGATCTCCACGGCGTTGGCCAGCCCCTCGGCGTCCTCGATGAGCACCTCGAGCGCGATCCGCCGTCGAAGGCCGAGCCTCGCCTCCAACTGGGTGAGCAGGACGTCCACCCACCAGACGTCGCGCGCCGTGCGGGCCTTGGGCACGATGAGCACGTCCAGGGCCTCCCGGGCGCCGGTCACGACCTCGATGACATCGCCGTGGCACCAGGGCGTGTCGAGTCCGTTGATGCGCACCGCGCGGACGGTCCGGCCCCAGTCGAGCTCGGTCAGCGCGGCGACCACGGTCGCCCGCGCCCCTTCCTTGGCGACCGGGGCGCAGGCGTCCTCGAGGTCGAGGAACACCAGGTCCGCGCCGGACGTCGCCGCCTTCCGGCACATCCGCTCGTTGCTGGCCGGTGTCGCCAGCTCGGACCGCCGGGCTCGGGGCTCGCTCACACCACGCCCTTCTCGCGCAGGTCCCGGAGGTGGTCGGCGGAGAGGCCGAGGAGCTCACCGAAGACGGCGTCGTTGTCGGCGCCGAGCGTCCGCCCCAGATGCTGGATCCGGCCCGGCGTCTCGGTGAGGACGGCCACCGGCGCCTGCACGGTCATCGGGCCCAGCTCGGGGTCGTCGACGGTGACGAAGGTGCCCCGGGCCCGGAGGTGCTCGTCGCCGAGGAGCTGGGCGGCGTCGTACACGGGGGCGGCGGTCACGTCGGCGGCCTCGAACGCGGCCATCGCGTCGTCCAGGGTGCGCGCGGCCACCCACTTCTCCACCAGCTCGTCGACCTCGCGGGCCCGCTCCTGGCGCCGTACCGGGTCGACGTAGTCGGGATCCTCGGCCAGCTCGGGACGGTCGATGGCCCGGTACACGCGCTTGGCGATGGCGGGCGACGCGCTGGAGATCGCGAGCCAGCGGTCGTCGGCGGTGCGGTAGGCGTTGCGGGGAGCGCTGGCGTCGAGCCGGTTGCCGACCCGACCGGGGATCTCGCCGAGCTGGTCGAAGGCCAGGGTCGAGGTCTCGATGAGCCGCGCCAGGGGTTCGACGAGGTTGACGTCGATCAGCTGGCCGGTGCCGCCGTGCACGTCGCGGTGGTAGAGCGCCATGACCACGGCGTAGGTGGCGGCGAGCGAGGCCACCCCGTCGGCGAGCATGAACGGCGGCAGTGTCGGCGGCCCGTCGGGCTGGCCGACGACGTGGGCGAAGCCGCTCATGGCCTCGGCCAGGGTGCCGTAGCCCGGCCGGTCGCTCTTGGGGCCGCCCCGGCCGTAGCCGCTGATGTGGCACATAACGAGGTGGGGATGGCGGGCGTGCACGGTCTCGTAGTCGATGGTCCACCGCTCCAGCGCGCTGGGGCGGTTGCCGACCACGAGCACGTCGCTCACCTCCAGGAGCCGGTGGAACAGCTCCTGACCCTCGGGCTGGCGCAGGTCGAGGGTGACGCAGCGCTTGTTGCGGCTGACGCTCTTCCAGGCCAGACCGACGCCCTCCCGGCGTCGGCCCCAGGTGCGCATCGGATCGCCGGCACCGGGCGCCTCGACCTTGATGACCTCGGCGCCGAACTCGCCGAGGGCGGTCCCGGCCATCGGGCCCGCCGCCAACGTCGCGGCCTCCACCACCCGGACGCCGGCCAGCGGCCCCTCAGCCACGGCGGGCGACCGCCGGGCGCTCCAGGCCGAGGTGGTCGCGCAGCGTCGACCCCGTGTACCGGTGGCGGAACACGCCCCGCCGCTGCAGCTCGGGCACCACGAGGCGGACGACGTCCTCGTAGGCCCCCGGGACGTGCGTCGCGGCGATGACGAACCCGTCGCAGGCGTCACCCGCGAACCACTCCTCCATCTGGTCGGCGACCTCGGGGCCGGTGCCGACGAAGCGCGGTCCCTGGAGGAGGGTGGCGCGGTGCCCGGCCAGGTCGGCGAGGGTCACCGTGCGGCTCCCGATGTGGGTGCGCAGGTTCTGGACCAGACCGCGGATGCCGGACACCGAGGCGATGAGCTCGTCGGTGATCGGCTCGTCCAGCCCGAGCCCCGAGAAGTCGTGGTTCATCAGCTCGGAGAGCAGGGTCAGCGACGCCTTGGGGTCGACGAGCTCGTGCAGGAACAGCTGCTCCCGCTCCTCGGCGTGGGCCCGGGACTCGCCGACGACGGTGTAGGCCATGGGCAGCATCTTGACCGCCTCCGGGTCCCGTCCCCCCTCGGCGATGCGCTCCTTCTGATCCTTGTAGTGCGAGCGCGCGACGTCGATGTCGGGGTCGCCGGTGAAGATCAGCTCCGCCCACCGGGCTGCGAAGTCCCGGCCCCGGCCGGAGGACCCGGCCTGGAGCAGGACCGGCCGGCCCTGCGGCGACCGGGGCACGGTGAGTGGGCCCCGGACCCGGAACCAGTCGCCCTCGTGGGCCAGCTCGTGGACCTTGTCCGGGTCGGCGAAGACGCCGCCGGCCCGGTCGAGCACCAGGGCGTCGTCCTCCCAGGTGTCCCACAGGCCGGTCGTGGCCACCAGGAACTCGTCGGCCCGGTCGTAGCGGGCGTCGTGGTCCAACACCTGCTGGAAGCCGTAGTTCTGGGCTTCGCCGTCGTTGACCGAGGTCACGACGTTCCAGGCCGCCCGCCCGCCGGACAGGTGGTCGAGGGTGGCGAAGGTCCGCGCGACGTGGAACGGCGAGTAGTAGGTGGTCGAGTAGGTCGCGCCGAGCCCGATGGACCGGGTCGCGCCGGCGACCAGGCCCAGGACCACGCTCAGGTCGAGCTTGACCGGCCGGGCACCGAGGCGGACCGCTTCGGCCACCGAGCCGGCGTAGATGCCGGGCATGGCGAGGCGGTCGTCGAAGAACATGAGGTCGAAGCAGCCGTCCTCGAGGGTCCGACCGAGCTTCTGGTAGTAGCCGGCGGTGAGGAAGCCGTGCTCCGTCGCCGGGTGGCGCCACGACCCGGCGTAGACCGAGGTGTTGCCGGCCTGCATGAACCCCACCAGCGACATCTGCCGCCGCGCCATGGGCCCGACCATGGTGTCCCCCTCGCTCGGCCTGAGAACGTGATTTGCAGTTCTGTAGAGTGAGCTTAGCAAGAGGGGGCGGCGGCGTTTAACCTGGGCTGATGGCCCGTCCTCGCACGCCCCCGCCGACCGTCCACCTGCGGAGCGCCCGGCTCCTCGACGTGGCCCAGGGCGAGCTGGTCGAGCCGGGGGAGCTGCTGATCGAGGGCGAGCGCATCGTCGCCGTCGCGCCGACATCGGTGCCGGACGACGCCGTGACGGTCGAGCTCGGCGACCTGACCCTGCTCCCCGGCCTGATGGACATGGAGGTCAACCTGTTGCTGGGAGGCCCCGACCATCGCGGCTCCCTCAACGCGGTGCAGGACGACCCCGCGGTGCGGACCCTGCGCGCCGTGGCCAACGCCCGCCGGACCCTGCGGGCCGGCTTCACGACGGTCCGGAACCTGGGCCTGTTCGTGCAGACGGGCGGTCTGCTGCTCGACGTGGCCCTGAAGAAGGCCATCGACCTGGGCTGGATCGACGGGCCCCGGGTCGTGCCCGCCGGCCACGCGATCACACCGACCGGCGGGCACCTGGATCCGACCATGTTCCAGGCCTTCGCGCCGCACATCATGCCCCTCACCGTCGAGGAGGGGATCGCCAACGGCGTCAGCGAGGTCCGCAAGGCGGTCCGCTACCAGATCAAGCACGGGGCGCAGCTGATCAAGGTGTGCGCGTCCGGCGGGATCATGTCCCACACCGGTCCGGCCGGTGCCCAGCAGTACTCGGACGAGGAGCTGCGGGCGGTGGCCGACGAGGCGCACCGGGCGGGGCTCAAGGTGGCGGCCCACGCCCACGGCGACGACGGCATCCGGGCCGCGATCGAGGCCGGCATCGACTGCATCGAGCACGGCTCGCTGATGAGCGACGCCACCCTGGACCTGATGGTCGAGCGGGGGACGTTCCTGGTGCCGACGACCTACCTCGCCGACGGGATGGACGTCTCGCACGCGGCTCCGGAGCTCCAGGCCAAGGCGGCGGAGGTCTTCCCGCGGGCCAAGGAGACCATCTGCAAGGCCGTGGCGCGGGGGGCGCGCATCGCCTGCGGCACCGATGCGCCGGCCATCCCGCACGGCCGGAACGCCAAGGAGCTGCTCGCGCTGGTCGACCGGGGGATGACGCCGCTCGCCGCGATACGGGCGGCGACGACGGTGTCCGCCGAGCTCATCGACGTCGACGACCGGGGCCGCCTCGAGCCCGGCCTGCTGGCCGACGTCATCGCCGTCCCCGGCGACCCCCTGGGGGACATCGGTGTCACCGAGGACGTCCGCTTCGTGATGAAGGGTGGCCAGATCTACCGCCACGACGACGGCGGGACCTGAGCCGGTTCGGGACCGTCAGGCGGCGGGGGTGGTGCCGATGCCGTGGACGAGGACGTCCCACAGCTCCTCGGCGGCAGCGTCGTCGTCCGTCCGCATCGACGAACCGCTGATGGTCGTGGAGAAGGCGTGGAAGCTGATGGTCTGCAGCATGACCCCGACGATGCGCCGGTGGTCCAGGCCGGGGCGGACGCGGCCCGCCGCCGCGGCCTCGTCGAGCACCTGTTCGAGCAGGGTCACCAGCGGGAGGTAGGCCTGGGCCGCCTCCTTCGGGTGCTCCGTCAGCAGCTGCTGGGCGAACTCGCCCATGGCCGGGGTGGGCGCCTTCTTCGCCGGCCGGCCCTTGGCTACCGGACGGCAGAGGCGGTAGTACTCGGTCGCGAAGCGGTGCAGGCGGTCGAGGGGGTCGTCCTCCTCGGCGGTGACCTCCTCGAGGTGCTCGGCGGTGGTGCGGACGGCCTCCTCGAACAGCGCCAGCAGCAGCTCGTGCTTCCCGGCGAAGTACTGGTAGAAGCTGCGGAGGGACTGTCCGGACCGCTCGACCACCTCCTGGACCGTGAACTCCTTGGCCGCGTCGGTGTTCATCAGCTCCAGCGCGGCGTCGAGGAAGCGCTGGACGCGCTTCTCGGCCCGCACCCGCGCCGAGTCCAGCGATCGCGCCACGGCGTGCTCGCGCCAGCTGGTGGCCACCTCGGGGGAGGGACGGTCAGCGGCGGGTTCGTTCGGTGCCATTGTCGTGAAGCCTACTTTGGGCTCAGGAGAGGGCTGCTCTACCGGTGGAGACGGGCCTTTCAGATGACGTCGAGCGTCCCGGCGCGCAATCCCTCGCGCAGGCGGAACTTCTGGACCTTGCCGGACGGCGTGCGTGGGAGGTCGGCGACCACGTGGAGCGACTCGGGCCACTTCTGGCGGGCCAGCCCGGCGGCGGCCAGGTGCTCGCGCACCTGCTCCAGTGGGGGCGCAGCCGCACCGTCGTGCAGCCGCAGCACGGCGGCTGCGTGCTCGCCGAGGCGCTCGTCGGGGGCGGCGACGACGCTGACCTCGGCGACTCCCTCCAGGCCGAGCATCAGCTCCTCGACCTCCTGGGCGCTGATGTTCTCGCCACCCCGGATGATGATGTCGGAGATCCGGTCGGTGATGGTGAGGTAGCCGTCGGCATCCAGGACCCCCACGTCACCGGTGCGGTACCAGCCGTCGTCGTCGAAGGCTGCGGCGGTGAGCGCGGGGTCGGTGTAGCCGACGAAGCAGTCCGGCCCCCGGCTGAGGATCTCGCCGTGGGGATCGAGCCGCACCTCGACGCCGGGCATCGGGCGCCCGTCGGTGGTGAGCCGCTTGACCTCGGGGTCGTCGGGCATGCTGCCGGTGATCGACGGGTGCTCGGTGCTGCCGTAGGAGCGGAAGGCGACGATCCCGAGGCGGGTCGCCCGCTCGGTGACCGCGACCGGGACCGTCGAGCCGCCGAGACCGGCGTAGGGCATCAGCGGGAGGTGCTCGGGCGTGAAGTCTGGGTGGTCGAGGAGGCTGGTCAGGAAGTAGGTGGCACCGCCGCCGACCCCGAGCTGCTCGGCCAGCATGAGCCGGAGGACCTCGCCGGGATCCCAGACGTCGATCAGGTTCACCGGTCGTAGCCGCAGCAGCGGCACCAGGAACGCGCTGAGCATCCCGATGAAGTGGCCCACCGGCGTCCCGGTGATGAGCGGGGGAGCGTCCTCCGGGAACATGTCGCTGAGTTGGCGGGTCTCGCAGCCGATGGTCCGGTGGGTGTGCACGACGCCCTTCGGGTCGCGGGTGGTCCCGGAGGTGAAGCCGACGAGCGCCGGCGCGTCGGGGTCGACGGTGGCCGGAGCCGACACGGGGTCCGCGTCGAGCATGGTGGCGAAGGGGGTGGCTGCCGCGGGCAGGGCCGAACCGACCGTCCCGCCCGCCTCGCTCCCATCGCCCGCCGCGCCGGCCACCAGCCACAGCGGCACCTCCTGCCGGGCGACGAGGTCCTCGTAGGCCGCCAGGTAGTCCGCGTGGCCGAAGCGGTCGGCGGTCACGAACGCGGCCGGCTCGGTGGCCCGGAGGATGTACCCGACCTCCCGGGGGCCGTAGAAGTGCACGATCGGCACCACGACCGCTCCGAGGTAGGCCGCCGCCCAGAAGGTGATGCCGGCCTCCACCCAGTTCGGGAGCTGGAAGACGACGACGTCGCCGGGGCCGACACCCTTGGACCGCAGCGCAGCCGCGAGGGACCGAGCGGCTCGATCGACGTCGGCGAAGGTTCCCTGCCAGGGGCGCACCGCGGAGTGGACGCGGAACGCGGCGTTGCTCCGGCTGCGCAGGCCGTCGGCCACCAGCGTGCCCAGCGTCGCGTCGGTCCACCAACCCTCGGTGCGGTACCGCTCGGCCAGTTCGCTCGGCACCGTCCGCAGCTGCCAACGCTCGACGGCCGTGTTGCTCGTCTGCGCCACGCGGCCCCCTCCTTCCCGCCTGCCGGCAGTATCGCACGGGAGGCGGATCGACTGCACAACAACGTTGCCGAGAATTGAGAACTCCATTACCGTGAGCCGGCCATGGATCATTCGCGCCTGGCCGACATCGCCGAGATCGAGCAGCTGCTGGCGCGCTACGCAGTCGCGATGACCAAGGATGACATCGAGGCCGTCATGCAGGACGTCTTCTCGCCGGACGGCACCTACAGCGCTTTCGGCTCGACCTACGAGCTCCACGACTTCCCGACGCTCGTGGCGGCCGCGCCCAAGGGCCTCTTCCTCACCGGGACGCCGCTCCTGGAGATCGACGGCGACACGGCGACCGGCGAGCAGCCGCTGCTGTTCGTCGACCAGGCCACCCACGACATGCGGATGGGTTGGTACACCGACCGCTACGTCCGCACCGGCCAGGGCTGGCGCCTGCAGGCCCGCTCGATGACGTTCCTCCGCCGCAGCGGCTCCCGGGACGCCGGCCAGCCGCACGACCCCCGGCGCCCTGAGCCCACGGCCGACACGGCCGGCTAGAGCGTGGACCTCGACAGCTTCCGACCGGCGCTCGACCGCTGGCTCGACGAGCACGCCGACGACCTCGCCCCCGACCATCCGGGCAGCGTCTCGCTCGACCACGACATGGCCCAGCTGAGCAAGGTGAAGCGGCTGGCCTTCGACGCCGGGTGGCTGCGCTGGGGATGGCCCGAGCGGGTCGGCGGGCTGGGCGGGTCGACGCTGCTGCGGGCCTACCTCGCCGAGGCGGTGACGGCCCGGGACCTCGTCGATCCCGGCCTGTACTCGATGACCGAGTTCCTCGCGCCGACCATGATCGACTACGCCCGCCCGGAGCTCGCGGCGGCGATGGTGCCCCGGCTGCTGCGCGGTGACGAGACCTGGTGCCAGGGGTTCTCCGAGCCTGGGACCGGCAGCAACCTGGGCGCCCTGACGTGCCGGGCTGCGTCCCACGACGACGGCTGGCGGGTCACGGGCCAGAAGGTCTGGACCAGCCTCGCCCAGTACGCCCAGCGCTGCGTGCTGCTCACCCGGACCGGCCCGCCCGAGTCGGCCCACCGCGGCCTCACGGCGCTGTTCGTCGACATGGCGACGCCGGGCATCACGGTGCGGCCGATCGTGGCCATGCACGGCCGCGAGGAGTTCTGCGAGGTGTTCTTCGACGACGTCGCCGTACCGCTGGAGCGGACGCTCGGCGAGCCCGGCCAGGGCTGGTCGGTGGCCATGGATCTCCTGCCCTTCGAGCGCAGCACGGCGCTGTGGCAGAAGGGCGCGTTCCTCCACCGGCGGCTGGAGGAGCTCCTGGCGACGGCACCGTCCGGCACGCTCACGCCCGGGGACGTGGGCCAGGCCTTCCTGGAGCTGTACGCCTTCCGAGCCCGCTCCCGGGGGACGCAGCACCGGATGGCGGCAGGGGAGCGGCTCGGTCCCGAGACCTCGGTGGACAAGATCCTGCTCGCCACGGCCGAGCAGACGATCTTCGACCTGGTCGCCGAGGGCCTGGCCGAAGACCTGCTGCTCGGCGAGGGCGCCGCGAGCGAGCGCTGGCGCTCCGAGTTCCTCTACTCCCGGGCGGCCACGATCTACGGCGGGAGCGCGGAGATCCAACGCAACATCGTCGCCCGCCGCCTCCTCGACCTCGGCGCGGAGGGCTGATGGCCGGGATGGACGCAAACGAGCGGGAGCTGTTCGAGCGCAGCCTCCGGCCCGCCACGGCGAGCCACACCGGCGAGGCGCTCGACGCCGCGCTCGACGAGCTGGGCTGGC
>Ga0209382_10002481_pt1 | contig 26785 bp, 28 predicted proteins | sample SoiMetdeltSBSDD5_FD_187599 | JGI IMG/M metagenome (GOLD analysis project Ga0209382, IMG submission 187599) | Bulk soil microbial communities from a Populus tree surrounding site in Tennessee, USA - Soil MetaG P. deltoides SBSDD5 (SPAdes) (version 2) | ecosystem: Environmental > Terrestrial >... | reverse complement strand
GACGGGGACGGTCGCGGTGAGGCGAGGCCGCTGGGCGTGGGACTGGGTGTGGCGCTCGCCGTCGCGCTCGGAGTCGGGCTCGGAATCGGGGATGCGCGCGGCGAGGCCGTGGGCGACGGGCTGGGGGATGGGCTGGGCGGGGGCGGGCTGGGGATGGTGCCCGTCCAGCGCAGGGCGACCGACTCGCCTTTGAGCTCGGCCTCGAGGTCGTGAGGGCCGGGCGGAGGCGCTTGCACCACGAGCGTCGCCACCGGCGAAAGCGCCGACACGTGTCCGCGGTCCAGGGCCCGCGCGGCCACGCGCACGGTCGTCCCGGGCGCGGGAAGAGGCGAGGTCTCGGCGAGGCTCTCGCCGGGCGCGGCCCGGCGGCGGGCCCGGCGGGCCGTCTTCTGGAAATCGCCGGGCACGTCCGCGCGCAGGAGCTCGATCTCGACGACGCCCAGCCGCGCCCCGCCGGTGGTGGAGCGCGGCGCCACGTAGGAGATCTCGAGCTCGGTCCCCCGCTGGGCGAGCTTGAGGCTGGCGACGCCTTGCGGTGTCACCGGCAACGGAGCCAGGGGATCGCCGCGCTTGCCGCAGGCGGCGGGCAGCGAAAGCAGGACCAATGCGAGGACTCGTGTCCCCTGGCCGGTCCGCACGCGCTGGCCCCCGGCCTTCAGAGGATGAACCGGCTGAGGTCCTGGTCGCGGACCAGCGCGGCCAGGCGGCGGCGGACCTCGTCCCCGTCGATGCGGACGGAGCGCGCGCCCTTCTCGGGACCTTCGAAGGAGAGATCCTCCAGCACCGTCTCCAGGATGGTCGCGAGCCGCCGCGCGCCGATGTTCTCGGTGGCCTGGTTCACCTCCATTGCGAAGCGGGCCATCTCGCGCACGGCCTCTTCGGTGAAGCTGAGCTCGAGGCCTTCCGTCGAGAGCAGGGCCTGGTACTGCCCCAGGAGCGCGCTGCGCGGCTCGGTGAGGATGCGCACGAGGTCTTCCTCGGTGAGGGCCTCCAGCTCGACGCGGATGGGGAACCGTCCCTGCAGCTCCGGGATGAGGTCGGAGGGCTTGGAGACGTGGAAGGCGCCGGCGGCGATGAAGAGGATGTGGTCCGTGCGCACCGGGCCGTACTTCGTGGAGACGGTGGTGCCCTCGACGATGGGCAGGATGTCGCGCTGGACGCCTTCGCGGCTCACGTCCGGACCGTGCCCACCCTCGCGGCCCGCGATCTTGTCGATCTCGTCGATGAACAGGATTCCCGAGCCCTGCACGCGTTCGACGGCCGCGCGCGCGACCTGCTCCGTGTCCACCAGCCGGCCCAGCTCCTCCTGGATCAGGGCTTCGCGGGCCTCGGGGATGGTCACCCGGCGGCGCTTGGTCTTGTTGCCGAACAGGCCGGGCAGCATGTCCTTGACGTTGATGTCCATCTCCTCCACGCCCTGCGAGGAGAGGATCTGGAACCCGGGGAAGCTCTTCTCGCGCACCTCGATCTCCACGGAGCGCGCGTCCAGCGCGCCCGTGCGGAGCTGGCCGCGGAGCTTCTCGCGGGTGGACCGGGATTGCTCGGCCGCGCGGGCGTCGTCCTCGACGGCGGGGGCCGGCGTGGCCGCGGCCCGCGGCGGAGGAAGGAGGAGGTCGAGGAGCTGCTCCTCGACGTTGGTCTCCGCCTGCCGCCGCACCTCCACCTGCTTCTCCCGGCGCACCATGTCGACCGCCGATTCCGTGAGGTCGCGGATCATGGACTCCACGTCGCGCCCGACGTAGCCCACCTCGGTGAACTTCGAGGCCTCGACCTTGAGGAAGGGGCTGCTGCTCAGGCGGGCCAGGCGGCGCGCGATCTCCGTCTTCCCCACTCCCGTGGGCCCGATCATGAGGATGTTCTTGGGCGTGACCTCCGCCGCCACCTCCGGGGGCAGGCGCTGGCGGCGGATGCGGTTGCGGAGGGCGATGGCGACGGCCTTCTTGGCCGCGGCCTGGCCGACGACGTGGCGGTCGAGCTCGGCGACGATCTCGCGCGGGCTGAGGCGGTCGAGGGAGGTGAGCTCCTCGCTCGAGGCCGGGAGCTGGATGGGCATCAGCGAGCCCGTCCGGGGCGCTCGCGCACCTAGAGGCTCTCCACGGTGATCTGGTCGTTCGTGTAGATGCAGATCTGCGCGGCCACCTTCATCGCTTCCAGGGCGAGCGTGGGCGCGTCCAGGGCGGTGTGCCGGGCCAGGGCCCGCGCGGCGGCCAGGGCGTAGGACCCCCCGCTGCCCACGGCCACGATCCCGTCGTCGGGGGCGATGACGTCGCCGGCGCCGGAGAGGAGGAAGGAAGACTCACGGTCGGCCACGATCAGGAACGCCTCCAGCCGTCGCATCACGCGGTCCGTGCGCCAGTCCTTGGCCAGCTCCACCGCTGCCCGCTCGAGGTTGCCGCGGTATTCCTCGATCTTGGCCTCGAACTTCGAGAAGAGGGCCATGGCGTCCGCGGTCGAGCCCGCGAAGCCGGCCAGGACCTGGCCGTTGTGCATGCGGCGGATCTTCTTGGCGCCGTGCTTCATCACCGTGCGGCCCATGCTGACCTGGCCATCGCCGGCGATGGCGCAGCCGCCGCGGTGGCGGACGGCGAGGATGGTCGTACCGTGGAGTGCTCTGGCGGTGGACATGCGCGCCTCAGGGGTGGGCGGCGAAAAGATTAGTATAGGGGCCGCATGGAAGGCGGTCAACGAACGGGGGCGTTGCGCACGCTGGCCCTGGTGTCGGGCGTGTACGACCTGCTGCTGGCCGTCCCGATGTTGCTGGCCGCGCCGCAGGTCGCGGCCATGATGGGCGCACCGCCGCCCGTTCCCCTGATCAACGCCCAGCTCAACGGCGTCTTCACGCTCTCGCTGGCCGCGGGCTACTTCTGGGCCGCGCGCGACGTCGAAGCGCGCCGCGGCTATCTCTGGGTCGCCGGGGTGCTGGCCAAAGGGCTTGGGGCGGCGCTCTTCGTGCTCGACCACTTCCAGCACGGCTCGCCGGCGAGCTTCCTCCTCTTCGCGGTCACCGACGGCACCCTGGCCGTCCTGACCTTGATCCTGTTGCGCCGGGCCTAGTTCTCCTCGAACTCGACGCGCTTGCGGAGCTCGGCCGCGGAGAGGCGGCCGGTGCGGCGATCCTGGAGATCGCCGGCCCGCACGCGGAGGAGCAGCGTCCGCGTGGGCCGTGCGCGCGGGAGCAGGTCGGGAACGAGGTCCAGGGCCACGGTGAGGAAGTCGTCCGGCCGCAGGGACGTGAGCGGACGGCGATAGGCGTCGAGGCCGGCGACCAGGCGCTCGCGCAGCGACGTCACGAGGGCCTCGGCATCCGGTGTGTCCGCCGCTTCCGGCAGCTCGGAGGCGTCCGTGACGTCGAACCAGAACCGCCACGGGGGCGGCGCGTCCGGCAGCTCCGGCGGCAGCGGGATCTCGGGCGCCCAGGCCAGCTCACCGGAGACGGGCGCGACGGTGACGGCCGGAGCGGGCGGCGCCGGGGGCGCGATGGGAGCGGCCGGGACGGCGGGAGCCGCGGGGGCGGCGGCGGCGCCGGCGGCGGGCGGCGGCGGCGGGGCCAGGCGGGTGCGCACTTCGCGCTCGGCCTTGCGCCGGGCCCGCTCCGCCTCCACCCGGAAGGCCTCCGCCTGCTGCTCGACGAGGCGCAGGTGCTGGCGCACCTCTTCTTCGCGCGCGCGCGACCACTCGCGCTGCGCGGATTCCATGTCGCGCAGCGCGGCCGCCTGGGCCGCCATCTGGACCTCCATCTCGCGCTCGAGCTCGCCGAGGTCGATCATGCCCACGTCGAACGTACCCTGCGGCATCGTGATCACGACCCGGGGGCCCGGGGAGTCCGGCGCCGTGTCCGCGCCCGGAGCCTCGGGCCCGCGGCGGCGCATGACGAAGCGGCGCGTGGGAAGGGCGCGCGGCGCGAGCACGATCACGGCGCCGTAGCCCTTCAGCCGGTACACGCGCCCGGCCGTGCGCGCGCCCCCGGCCAGGCGGATACGGCCGGCGCGATCGATGGCGCTCTCCAGCGCCGTGCGCAGCCCTTCCAGCTCCGCGCGCGCAGGCGCGGCGGCCGGCGTGGGCGAAGCCGGCTGCGCGGAAACGGATCCTGCGGCCAGGAGCATGGCCAGGGCGAGGGTGGAACGCGGGGTCATGACTCTGGCTCCTACTTCTGTTGCGAGGCCTGGAGGAGATGACCGACCAGCTCCGTGGTGCGCGCCGCCTGCAGGCCCGCCTTGCCGTCGAGATACGAGAGGCCCGCGCTCATGCGCGCGAGGTCGTACTGCCGCTGCGTCTCCGTCCGCTGCTGGAGGACGCGCAGGCTGGCCATCCGCGCTTCGTCCTGGCGCGCCTCGCTCTCGCGGATCATCGCGGCGACCGTCTGCAGCAGCTGCCGGTCGTCGGGGGGATGGACGGCCGCGACCTCGGCGCGCAGGGCCGCCATTTCCTGCCGATGGCGCCGCTCGAGGTCGGCCAGGGCGCGCGCGTCCGTTTCGCGGCCCACGTGCACCGAGAAGCCGGCCTCGTCATAGCGCAGCTCGGCCCCGGAGAACGCGAGGGCTGCGGTCACACCCAGGATGAGACCGGCGGCGGCGGCGAGGCCGAGGGGCAGGCGCCGGGGAGGGGCGGGCACAGCCGGGCGCGCCCCCAGGTGCTCCGGCAGCCGCCATTGGGCGAGGTCGCCCCTCAGCCGTCGGAGGTCGGCCAGCTCACGCCGGCAGTCCGCGCAGGATGCCTGATGCGCCTCGACGCGCCTCGACGCGGCCTCTCCGCCCTCGCCGTAGAGCACGTCCAGAATGTCTTCTCGGATTGCCTCGCAGTCCATCACGTCTCCTCGCTCCTTCATGCGCTGGGAACCGGTACGGCGGCACCCCCGCGGATGCCTTGTCGTTCGAGTCGAACCCGGAGCTGCCCGAGCCCGCGGTACAGGCGCGTCTTGACCGTCGACAGCGGGACGTCGAGGGTCTCCGCGATCTCCGGGAACGTGAGCCCCTCGTACTCCTTGAGGATCACCACCTCGCGCTGCTCCTCGGGCAGCGCGGCCATGGCCGCGGCGACGGCGCGGGACAGGTCGCTCGACTCGATGAGCTCGAGCGCGCTCGGTCCGGCGTCGCGCAGCGCGGCCTCGGACGTGTCTTCGACGTCGTCCAGACTCAGATCCGTGCGCCTCCGCCGCCGGCGCAGCCGGTCACGCGTCGCGTTGATCGCGATCTGATAGAGCCACGAGGAGAAGCGCGCCTCCTGCTTGAACGTGCCCAGCGCGCGGTAGGCCTTGAGGAACGCCTCCTGGCTCAGATCGCGGGCCTCGTCGTGGTTGCCGACCAGGCGATAGATGACGCCCTGGATCTTGCGGTCCCAGCGGCGCACGAGCTGGTCGAAGGCAGGGATGTCGCCAGACTGGAAGGCCACCACCAGGTCCTCGTCGCTGGGCGTCATGCGTGTCCGCTGGTATTGGACGCGAACACGTGGCGCCCAGTCTTATTGCTGCCTATCGTCATAATTATTTTGAGCGGGGGTGAGTCTTATTGTAGATATCCAGCAAATGGCGCGTGTTGATGTGGGTGTACCTCTGAGTCGTGGAGAGGCTCGCGTGTCCGAGCAGCTCCTGGATGGCCCGGAGATCCGCGCCACGCTCCAGAAGATGGGTCGCGAAGCTGTGCCGGAGGGTGTGGGGGCTGACTCGCCGCGCAAGTGCCACAGCCTTAACGCGTTTCGCGACCAGAAGCCGCACGGATCGGTCGGTGAGACGACTGCCCCGGGCGTTGACGAAAAGGGCATCCGTCCGCGGGTGAGCCTGGTTGCGCACGGGAAGGTAGGTGTCGATGGCCGCCCCCGCGCGGCCTCCGAAGGGTACAATCCGCTCTTTTCGGCCTTTACCCAGTACTCGGATCATTCGGCCTGATCGATCGATCTCGGACACGTCGAGGCCGACGAGCTCGGAGCACCGGATCCCGGTGGCGTAGAGCAGTTCCAGGATCGCCCGGCCGCGAATGGCGGCGACTCCCTCCCCCGGCATCTCGACCAGGAGCGCGACGTCGCGCTCGTCGAGGTGGGTCGGGACGCGCTTTTCCAAGCGGGGCGAGAGCAGGCTCCGGGCGGGGTTCCGGTCCAGCACCCCTTCTCGGCAGAGATACCGAAAGAACGTCCGGAGCGTGGCCAGCTTACGGGCGGCAGAGACCGATTTCAGCCCCTGGCGGTGCAGGCGGGCGAGAAAGGCCCGGATCAGGAGGTGGTCGACGTCCCGCGGGTGTCCGTCGCGTCCCAGCTCGGCCCGCACATGGCGCGCGAACTGCTCGAGGTCTTCGCCATAGGCGCGCACCGTGTGCGGAGATGCGTTGCGCTCGCGGTCGAGATGGCGGAGGAAGGCGTCGATCTCCGCCTGCACCTCACCCTCGCGAGACGGCGGGAAGGGGCGCGGGAGAGGACTCGAGGCCACACAGCCGGGCCTGGAACCCTTCCAGGCTGCCGAGGGCCCGCTCCGCCATGGCCATCCGCTTGCGGGCCTTGTCGCGGACGCGCTGGGGCAGCTCGGGAAGGAGCCCGAACGCGATGTTCGTGGGCTGGTAATGCCGGGGGTCGCTGCGCGCGATGTAGCGGCCGAGAGCGCCGAGCGCGGTGTCCTCCGGGAACGCGATCGGCTCCTCGCCGCGCGCGCGGAAGGCGGCCCCCACGCCGGCCAGGAGCCCGGACGCCGCGGATTCGACGTAGCCCTCCACGCCCGACATCTGCCCGGCGAAGAAGAGGCCCGGGCGCTTCCGCGTCTCGAAGGTCGGCTCCAGCGTCGAGGGCGCGTTCACGTAGGTGTTCCGATGGATCATGCCCATGCGGACGAACTCCGCCTGGGCGAGGCCCGGAATCATCTGGAACACGCGTTTCTGCTCGCCCCACTTGAGCTGGGTCTGGAAGCCCACCACCGAGAAGTGGCTGGCCGCGAGGTTGTCCTGCCGGAGCTGGACGACCGCGAAGGGGCGGCGTCCGGTGCGCGGATCGACGAGGCCGACCGGCTTCATGGGGCCGAAGAGGAGCGTGTCGCGCCCGCGGCTGGCGATGACCTCGACGGGCAGGCATCCCTCGAAGAAGAACTCGTGGTCGAAGGCGTGGAGCTCCGCGCACTCCGCGGTGGTGAGGGCGCGATAGAACGCGTCGTACTCCGCCTCGTCGAGCGGGCAGTTCACGTAGTCGTCGCCGCCCTTGCCGTAGCGGGAGGCGCGGAAGGTACGCGAGAAGTCGATCGTCTCCGCGTCCACCACCGGGCTCACCGCGTCGTAGAAGTACAGGTGCGTCTGTCCCACGAAGGCGGCGATCTCCGCGGCCAGCGCATCGGAGGTCAGGGGGCCGGTGGCCACGATGACGACCGGCCCCTCCGGGATGCGGGGCGTCTCCTGACGGTGGAGCGTGACCTGGGGGAGCGCGGTCACGGCTTCCGTGACCTTCCGGGCGAAGAGCCCGCGGTCCACGGCCAGGGCGCTGCCGGCGGGCACGCGCACCTCGTCGGCCACGCGGATGATCAGCGAGCCCATCCGCCGCATCTCCTCCTTGAGGAGGCCCGCCGCCTGGTCGAGCGCGTTGCCGCGCAGGCTGTTCGAGCAGACGAGCTCGGCCAGGTCGCCCGTCTGGTGCACGGGGGTCTGGCGGACGGGACGCATCTCGAAGAGGTCGACCGGCACGCCGCGGCGCGCGAGCTGCCAGGCCGCCTCGCTCCCCGCGAGACCGCCCCCCACGATGGTGACGCGCTTCGTCATGTGCGTCTTGCATGATAGCCCGCACGCGGATCGCCTCACCACCGGGACGCGGTGGCCGTTGGATACTTACCCACGAGGAGGCGCGATGAAGGCTCTCGAGGGACGGGTCGCGGTGGTGGCGGGCGCCACGCGCGGGGCCGGCCGTGGCATCGCCCGGGCGCTGGGCGAGGCGGGCGCGGTCGTCTACTGCACCGGCCGAAGCGTCCCCGGCCAGCCGTCACCCTATGCCCGCCCGGAGACCATCGACGAGACGGCGGCCCTGATCACGGCCGCGGGCGGCACCGCCGTTGCGGTGCGGGTCGACCACACCGTGGAAAGCGAAGTCGAGGGACTCTTCGCGCGCGTGCAGCGCGAGCGCGGCCGCCTGGACGTGCTCGTCAACAGCATCGCGGGCGAAGATCCCATGATGAGCGAATGGGGCTCGTTCTGGGAGATCGGCCTCGGCAACGGCGAAGCCATCCTGCGCCAGGCGACGCTATCGCACATCATCACCGCCAAACACGCGGCCCGCCTGATGGTCGCGGCGCGGCGGGGCCTGATCGTCGAGGTGACCGAGAACGACATCCTGATGGGCGGCAGCGGCAACGTGCTGGCCCAGATCGTCAAGCTGGCGCACAAGGCCCTGGCCGCGATCTTCGCCACGGAGCTGCGGCCGCACGGCGTGGCCGCGGTGGCGATCACCCCGGGGTTTCTCCGCTCCGAGAGCATGCTGGATCACTTCGGCGTCTCCGAAGCGAACTGGAGGGAGGGCGGAAAGAAAGACAGCAACTTCCTCGAATCGGAGTCGCCGCTCTTCGTCGGACGGGCGGTGGCGGCGCTGGCCGGCGAGGCGGACGTGATGAAGCGGTCCGGCCATCTCTTCAGCTCGTGGGAGCTCTCGCGGGAGCTGGGCTTCACCGATGGGGACGGACGCCGCCCGGACTGGGGGATGAAGGAGGTCGATTTCTCCGAAGTGCCCCCCGCGGTCTGTGCCGTGATCCTCGAGGGCCTGCGGTTCCAGAGCGAGTGGCTGCGCATCCACGCCGAGCGCACCGAGCGCTACCTGGCACGCTGGTCGAAGGACCTGGCCGCGCAAGCCGGCCGCGCTTGATGGCACCGTGGCGGCGAGAGCGTCGGATTAGGGCAAGCGATTAACCGACCGCAGAGCGCGGCGGCGCTGCGCAGCAGCGGCGACGCGCGAGGGGGGTTGCAGGGGGGGTCGCGAACGCCCGTCGGGGTGCGGCGTGAGTGCCCCCCCTGCCTTAATACTTCAGCAAGAGGGCCAGCGTGATCAGCCTGGCGACTACGCAGCTTCCCTCTTGTAATGACACGCCTCGTTCCCGCAGAAGATGACCTTGCCTTCTTTCTTGGTCTCCTTCTCCAGCAGGTACGGGCGGCCGCAGTCGGGACAGGGCTCGCCGATGGGGCGGTGGTACGCGGTGAACTTGCAGTCCGGGTACCGCTTGCAGCCGTAGAACGAGCGGCCCCACCGGCCCTTGCGCTCCACCACCTGCCCCTGTCCGCACTCCGGACAGGCCAGTCCGATCTCCTTCGCTTCCTTCTTCTTTATGTATTTGCAGTTCGGATAGTCGCTGCAGGCGATGAAGGGCCCGAAGCGGCCGCGACGCCACATGAGCGGCTTGCCGCAGTCGGGGCAGGCTTCGTCGATCGGCGTCAGCTGCTCCACCTGCAGCTTGCCCTCCGCGCCCCGCACCAGGCGCTTGGTGACCTTGCACTCCGGATAGTTGCTGCAGGCGAGGAAGGGGCCGAAGCGGCCCTTCTTGAGCACCATGGGCTGGCTGTCGTTGGGGCAGACCTCCTTGGCCACGTCCTCATGCAGCTCCGGACCGCCGTCGCCTTCGCTGCCCGCGAGCTGGCGGGTGTTCTTGCACTCGGGATAGCCGGAGCAGGCGAGGAACTTCCCGTAGCGGCCCCACTTGATGACCATGGGCTTGCCGCACTTGTCGCAGACCTCGTCCGTCTGCTCCTCCATCCGCTTGACGTCCTTCATGTCCTTCTGGGCGGCCTTGAGGTCCTTCTCGAACTTCTTCCAGAACTGGTTGAGCGTGTTGAGGAGGTTGTCCTTGCCTTCCTCGATCTCGTCGAGCTCCGCCTCCAGGGCGGCCGTGTACTCGACGTTCATGATGTCCTGGAAGTGCTGGACGAGCAGGTCGGTCACCAGGAAGCCGAGCTCGGTCGGATAGAGCTTGGCCTCGCGCTTCTCCATGTAGTCGCGGGCTTCGATGGTGCCGATGATCGACGCGTAGGTGGAGGGGCGGCCGATCCCGTTCTCCTCCAGCTCCTTCACCAGGCTGGCTTCGCTGAAGCGCGGCGGCGGCTGGGTGAAGTGCTGGTCGGTGTCGAGCTTCTTGAGGGTGAGGCGATCGCCTTCCTTGAGCGGCGGAAGCTGGGCCGCGGCGTCCTCGGGCGCGGTGTCGTCGACGGGCGCACCCGTCTCGTCCTTCGGCTTCGTCTCCTGCTTCTCGTCCGGGGTCTCCTCGTAGACGGCGAGGAAGCCCTTGAACTTCAAGGTGGAGCCCTTGGCCCTCAAGAGATAGGGGCCTGCCTCGATGTCCGCGATCGTCTCGTCGTAGACGGCGGGCAGCATCTGGGAAGCCACGAAGCGGTTCCAGATCAGCTTGTAGAGCGCGTACTCGTCCTTCGAGAGGTACTTCTTGATCGAGTCGGGATCGCGCTCCGGATAGCTCGGCCGGATGGCCTCGTGCGCGTCCTGGGCGTCCTTCTTGCTGCGGTAGAAGTTCGGCTTCTCGGGCAGGTATTCGGGGCCGTAGGTCTGGCCGATCTTCTCGCGCACGGCGACGAGGGCGTCGTCCGAGATGCGCGTGGAGTCCGTGCGCATGTAGGTGATGAGGCCGACGGAGCCGTCTTCGCCGAGCTCGACGCCTTCGTACAGGCGCTGCGCCACCTGCATCGTCTTCTTCACGGAGTAGCGCAGCTTCTTGAAGGCTTCCTGCTGCAGCTTGGAGGTGATGAACGGCGGCACGGGATTCCGCCGCCTCTCCTTGTTCTGGACCTTGGCCACGGTGAAGACGGCCGCCTCCAGGTCCTTGCGCACGGCGCCCGCCTCGTCGCCGTTGCCGATCTCGACGTTCTTGCCGCCCTTCTTGACGAGGTTGGCCAGGAAGGGCGGCGGCTCCTTGGCTTCCAGGTGCGCCGCCACCGTCCAGTACTCCTCGGCGACGAACGCGCGGATCTCGCGCTCGCGGTCGCAGATGAGCTTGAGGGCGACGGATTGCACGCGGCCGGCGCTGAGCCCGCGGCGCACCTTCTCCCACAGGACGGGGCTGACCTTGTAGCCGACCAGGCGATCGAGGATGCGGCGCGTCTGCTGGGCGTCGACCTTCTTCTCGTCCACCTCGCCCGGGTTCTTGAACGCGAGGTCGATCGCCTTCTTGGTGATCTCGTTGAAGACGACGCGCTTGAACTTCTTCTTGCTGCGCACGCCCAGGGACTCGGAGAGGTGCCAGCAGATGGCCTCGCCCTCGCGGTCGGGGTCGGCGGCCAGGAAGATGGCCTCCGCGTCCTTGGCCGCGGCCTTGAGCTCGTCCAGGACCTTCTTGCGCGTGGGGAGGATCTCGTACTCGGCCGCGAACCCCTTCTTGACGTCCACCCCCAGCTTCTTCTTGGGCAGGTCGCGGACGTGTCCCATGGAGGCCTTCACGGAGAAGTCCTTCCCGAGATACTTGTTGATCGTCTTCGCCTTGGCCGGCGACTCGACGATCACGAGGTTCTTCGCCACGTCGCTCCTCTCCTCCTCCGCCGTCCTGTCAGTACTAGTAAGAAGATGACGCCTGTGTCAATGGTGCCGGACGAAGAGGGCCCCGGGCAGGCGGCGGATTTCGTCACGGAGCTCCAGTTGACTCAGACGGGCCAGCAGGGCTGGCGTTTCAAGCCCGCTCCGGGCCCGAAGGTCCTCCAGGCTCAGTGGGGCGTCCCGGCGCAAGGCGTCAAGCACCGGATCCGGAAGGGTTTCGATGCCCGGCCCGGTCAGCTCGAACCCGAGCTCGGCCGCCACGTCCCGGGCGTCACGGACGAGGGCCGCGCCATCCCGTAGGAGCTGGTTCGTCCCTTCCGAGGCCGGCTGGGAGGGGTGGCCGGGAACGGCCATCACGTCGCGGCTCTCGTCCGCGGCGGTGCGCGCCGTGTTGAGGGCGCCGCTCCGGGCGGCCGCCTCCACCACCACCACGCCGCGCGACCAGCCCGCGATGATCCGGTTGCGTTGCGGGAAGTGATGGGGAAGAGGGGGCGTGCCCAGCGGGAACTCCGACACGATCGCGCCGCGCGTCTCCATCGCCTTGGCGAGGGCGGCGTTCTCCCGCGGGTAGATGTTGTCGATGCCGGATCCGAGCACGGCCACGGTACGTCCGCCCGCATCGAGCGCGCCGAGGTGGGCCGCGGTGTCGACGCCGCGCGCGAGACCCGAAACGACGGTGGCCCCGGCCGCGGCAAGGTCGCGCGACATGGCACGGGCCAGGGTGCGTCCGGCCGGCGTCGCCGCGCGCGAGCCCACGACGGCCACGCTCCGCTCGTCGTCGGCCGCTTCGAGCCGGCCGCGCACGTAGAGGACGGGCGGCGGGTCGAAGATCTGCCTGAGCCGGGAAGGGTAGTCCGCTTCGTCCCGACCCACCACGCGGATGCCGAGCGCGGCGGCGCGGCGCCGCTCGTCGTCCGTCCGGCGCTGTGCTTCCCCGCTCCGGAGCTGCGCGACCGCCTCGGCGGACAGGAGGTCCGCATGGGTCTCGGGCGCGGCCAGGACTTCCGCCACCGGTCCGCGCTCGTAGAGGCGCCGGGCCGCCCGGGGAACGAGACCGGGAAGAAGTGCGAGCGTGAGCAGGTCCAGCGCCGCGGGAGGCCGCCTTTCTCCTTCCGGGACCGCCGAAAGGGGCCTCATTGTAGGGGCGGTCCCCCGCCTGTCAAGGTCCAGGAGCGCGGCGCCGCTTAGCGGCGGCGCAGCGGTGGGGGGTTTCAGGGGGGGTCGCGAACGCCCACTGATGGCGCGTGAGTGCCCCCCCTCAGAAATATGTCCGTGTCTGGACACAGCGGTGTCCCTCCCCCGGGACAGGGCTCCCGGCGCGGCGGAACCCACCCAGGCCCGAAACCGCCGCACTTCGAACGCCAGGGGCCGGGCGAGGGATGGCACCCACCTTGCTTTTGGCCCGCGACGACAGCTAAGATTTCAGCCGGGCTCCGGAGAACGTTCATGGTTTCGGTGTTGCCGCTCCTCGTCGTCCTGCTCGCCCCTTCCGCCAGCCAGACGGCCGCCTCCGCCGAGGAAGAGCTCGGCTTCGGCATCGAAGTCGCCCGGCGCGGGCTGTGGAGCGAGGCACGATTCCGGTTCGAGCGCGCGGTCGCGCTCGATCCCGAGAACGCGGAAGCGCTCAACGACCTGGGGGTCGCGCTGGAGCAGCAAGGCGATTTCGCCAAGGCGCGCGAGATGTTCGACCGCGCCCTCAAGCTCAAGCCGGGAAACCTGTACATCCAGCAGAACTACGATCTGTTCCGCGAGGCCGATGACAAGCGCAATCGCAAGAAGAAACCGACCGCCACTCCGACTCCGACCCCGGCGCCTCCACCCGCTCCATAGCTTCGCCCTGTCCGCGCTGCTGGCGGGAGGAGCGGGCTGTGCCACCGTGGTCGAGGTACCGGTGGAGACCCCGGTCCAGAGCAAGATCGACGTCTCGCGCTTCCGGCGCGTCCTGGTCGCCGGCTTCGTGACCGACCTCGGCGAGAACGACGTCGAGCTCGGATCCGAGACCTCGCGCCTGCTGCAGAACCAGCTCCGCTCCAACAGCCGCCTGCAGGTGCTGGAGCCCGATCATCCTCCCCTGCAGGACGCGCTGGAGCAGGCCCTGGAGAAGCTCGGCGAGGGCGGGAAGTACAACAAGCAGGAGCGCGAGCAGTACAAGCTGGAGACGGACCGCGTGCTCGGAGACGCGGAGTACTGGCGCAAGGTCGGCGAGGAGTTCCAGAACCCGCTCATCGTGACCGGCCGCGTGGGCTTCGAGGAGCAGAACCGGTCCGGGTTCCAGTCCGAGGAGCGCGTCGTGCGCGATCCCGGCACGCAGCGGCCGCGCCTCATCCGCGCCAACCGCTACCTCGAGCGCAAGGGCTTCAGCCTGTCCGCCGAGTTCTACTTCATCGACGGGCGGACGGGGCAGAGCCTGCACAAGGAGAAGTTCACGGAAGAGGTCCTCTACGGCGAGGAGCAGAAGATCTCCCCGCTCTCTTCGTATTTCGAGCTCATGGACCGGCTCATCCCGAACTTCCTGGGTGTCATCTCGCCCCAGAAGGTCCGCGGCACGCGGGTCCTCCTCAAGTAGGCCGGAAGGAAAAACCTATGACCGACCGCCGCGCCGGGCCCGTGCGGGGGTTCCTGGTGGGATCCCTGGTCCTCGTCCTCCTCGCGGCGGCGACACCCGCCCGCGCCCAGTTCGTCCCCTACTTCGGGAAGAACAAGGTCATCTACGACAGCTTCTCCTGGCGCGTCTACAAGAGCCCGCACTTCGAGGTCTACTACTACCCCGAGTTCGAGCAGCACCTGGGCCGGGTCGTCTCCTACGCGGAGAGCGCGTACCAGAAGGTGTCGGGGGACCTCAAGCACGAGATCCACTTCCCGATCCCGCTCATCCTCTACAAGACGCACTCCGAGTTCGAGGAGACGAACCTCTTCCCCGACTTCGTGCCGGAGGGCGTGCTCGCCTTCGCGGAGCCCGTGCGCGGGCGCATGGTCCTGCCCATCGACGAGCCGCCGGACCGCCTGCAGGGCCTCATCACCCACGAGCTGACCCACGTCTTCGAGTTCGACCTCATCCCGCGCAGCCTGGTGCAGCGCTCGATCCCCCTCTGGCTCGACGAGGGACTGGCCGACTACGAGCGCGGGTCCTGGGATTCGCTCGACCTCATGACCATCCGCGACGCCGCCGTCACCGAGCAGGTGCCGGCCCTGAGCCGCTTCGACGAGTACGGCGGCATGTCGAACCCGCGCGTCGTCTACAACCTCGGCCACGCCGCCTTCGAGTTCATCGAGGCCCGCTTCGGCAAGGAGGGGATCCGGCAGTTCCTGTACACGTTCCGCAAGAACATCGTGGGGGGCGGGCTCGAAGACATCTACATGCAGGCCTTCCGCATGAAGCCGGAGGAGTTCGACGAGCAGTTCGAGAAGTGGCTCAAGGAGCGCTTCAAGCCCTTCCGGGACAAGCAGCGGCCCACGGACTACGGCAAGGACCTCTCGCCCAACCAGGAGAAGACGTCCTTCACCCAGGTCTTCGCATTCACGCCCAGCCCCTCCGGCGAAGTGGTCGCGGCCCTCACCGGCAACCGCTCCGAAGGGGAAGCGGACCTCATCCTGCTGTCGACCAAGGACGGCAGCGTGATCAAGAACCTCACCAAGGGCTACACGGGCAAATACGAGAACATCACGCTCAACGACGAGTTCGTGGCCGGCCGCTCGATCGACTTCGATCCCAAGGGCGACACCGTCGCCTTCTTCGCCCGCAAGGGGAAGCGGCGCAGCCTCTACCAGGTTTCGGTGCTCACGGGCGACATCATCCGGCGGGTGCCCGTCGAGCTCGACCAGGCCCAGGCGCCCTGCCTGCTGCCGGACGGCCGGCACGCGATCTTCGCCGCCCTCAAGGAGGGCGTGGGCGACATCTGGTCGATCGACCTGGACACGGGAGCGGTGAAGAACCTCACCGCCGACGCCTTCGCGGACGCGGATCCCCAGGTCTCCCCGGACGGCAAGCTCGTGGCCTACACGCGCCGCATCAGCGGCCACGACAAGATCTACGTGTTCCCGCTCGACCGCCCGGAGAAGAAGACCCAGCTGACCTTCGGCAGCTACGACGACAACTCGCCGCACTTCTCCGAGGACGGCAACACGCTCTTCTACTCGTCCACCGAGGACGACGACATCTACAACGTGCGCAGCCTCGACCTACGCACGGGCGCGGTGCGCCAGTACACGGACGCGCTGGGCGGCAACACCTCGCCCGCCCCCATCCACGGCGCCTCCGCCACCCGCATCGGCTTCATCAGCTACTTCAAGGGCGAGTACCGCCTGCAGTCGATCGAGCTCGCGGAGCCCATGAAGGAGGTCGACCAGGAGGTCCAGGTCGCCTCCGAGGACCTCGTCGACTTCCAGCCCGACGTGACCCACCAGGTGGTGACGGAGAACAAGCGCAAGAAGCACCTGTTCGAGAAGCTCTTCCTGGAAGGCCGCCCGCCCCTCAACGTGGGCGTGACCTCGGGCGGGGACTTCTTCGGGGGCAGCCAGATCGCGCTCTCCGACGTGCTGGGGGACAAGAACTTCACGGTCACCGCCCTGAGCCTGCGCGAGTTCCGGAGCTACGAAGGGACGTACCTCGACCTCGGCCATCGCCTGCAGTACGGGATCAGCGCGTTCGACAACACGCAGTTCTTCTACGCCTCGCCCTACGCGCTGCAGACGAGCTTCTTCCGCGAAGGCGCCTTCGCCACCCAGCGCGTCACGGGCGGACTGCTCCTCGCCCAGTACCCGCTCGACAAGTTCCGGCGCCTCGAGATCAACACCGGGATCGTGCGCGTGCGCGAGCAGTTCGAGAACGCCTTCGCCCAGCAGGACGCGGAGGCGGCCGCGGCCGCCCAGGGCACGGGGTTCTTCCTGAACAACGGGACGATCGCGCCCATCTCCCTGGCCCTGGTCGGCGAGACCACGCGCTTCCGCGAGTTCGGGCCGCTCACCGGCTCGACCTATCGCCTGGGCTTCACCTACGCCCCCGGCATCACCTCGTGGCTCTCGCGCAAGACCATCGACGTCGACGCGCGCAAGTACCTCCGGCTCGGCGGCTCCGGCGTGCTCGCCGGACGCATCCGGGGCTTCAAGTCGATGGGCGAGGCGCCGGACATCTTCTACTTCGGCGGGAACATGGAGCTGCGGGGCTACCCGTACCTCTCCTTCGTGGGCAACGAAGGGTTCTTCGCGAACCTGGAGCTGCGCATCCCGATCATCGACCTCATGAAGACCCCGATCGGGATCCTGGGGCCGGTGCGAGGGACGCTCTACGGCGGCATCGGCCAGGCCAAGATCCGCGGTGACAACTCCCGCTTCGGCACCCGCGATGCGGGCGTGTCCTACGTACGCGATCCCATCTTCGGGGAGCCCGTCTCCGGCTTCCACCTCGTGGACGGACGCGCGTCGTACGGTATCGGCCTCCAGTTCTTCTTCCTCGGGTACCCGCTGCACTTCGACTGGTCGAAGCTCACGGACCTGAAGGTCTCGAGCCAGGGGACCAGGTTCGATTTCTGGATCGGGTTCGATTTCTAGGTCTACTAGTCAATGCAGGGGGGGCCGCATCCCTTGATGGATGGCCCCCCCTACGCGCTTCGCGCTACCCCCCATGCCGCTCGTCGCGGAGTGAATCCGCTCCTCGCTGCCTGCCCCTTGCCCCGCGTTTGGCCCTTGGTGCGCTCTCGCTGGCCATCCGCTAGCCATTCCCGTCTCTCTCTCCGTCTCCGTTCCCGTCTGTTGAGCCGATCCTGCCCCGTTTGGCCGACCAAGCTTGAAATCCGCGGGGGCGCCGTGATAATCTCCAGTGTTTCGCCCGAGCTCGGGCGAAGGAGGCTGGGCGGTGTACGCGATCATCAGGACGGGCGGCAAGCAATACCGGGTCTCCCAGGGGGACACGATCTACGTCGAGCGACTGGAGGCCCCCGTGGGCGGCACGGTCACGCTGGGCGAGGTCCTGTTCGTCGGGGGCGGCGACAAGGGTGAGACGAAGGTCGGCGCCCCGCTCATCGACAAGGCCTCCGTGGCCGCCACCGTCATGGACCTCGGGCGCGAGCACAAGGTGCGTGTCTTCAAGTTCAAGAAGCGCAAGCACTACCGGCGTACGCGCGGCCACCGTCAGGGCTACACGGCGTTGAGGATCGACAGCATCTCGCTCTAGCCACACCGAGTCGGCACCACGAGCGGCTCCGGCCCTGACGGCCGAGCCGCTCCAAGTTTTTTGCGAGGTTCGTGACCATGGCGCACAAGAAAGGGCAGGGCTCGAGCCGCAACGGGCGCGACAGCAACTCCCAGCGGCTCGGAGTCAAGCGCTTCGGCGGCGAGGCGGTACGCGGGGGAACGATCATCCTTCGCCAGCACGGCACGAAGTGGAAGCCGGGGAAGAACGTCGGGCTGGCCAAGGACCACACGCTGTTCGCCCTCACGGATGGGTTCGTCCGGTTCGAGGACCACGGCTCGCGCGGGCTGCGCGTGAGCGTGGAGCCCGCGGCGGAGACCGCGGCCAGCTAGTGCCCGGGTCCGGGTGCGTTGCTGCGCCCGCGCGGTGACCCATGTTCGTCGATCGGGTCAAGATCTTCGTCAAGGGCGGCGACGGCGGACGCGGCTGCGTCAGCTTCCGCCGGGAGCCCTACGTCCCGAAGGGCGGGCCTGACGGAGGCATGGGCGGCAAGGGCGGCGACGTCGTCCTCATGGCCGTCTCGCACCAGAACACTCTGCTTCCCCTGCGCTACCACACCGAGTTCCGCGCGACGCGCGGCACCCACGGCGGCCCCGGCAACCGTACGGGGGCGGAAGGCGGGGACCTGCTGATCCAGGTGCCTCCGGGTACGGCCGCCGTCGACGAGGCCACGGGGGAGGCTCTGGGCGAAGTCCTGCGCGAAGGTGACCTTCTCCTCCTGGCCAAGGGCGGGCGGGGCGGGCGCGGCAACCGCTCCTATCTCTCCAACCGCAACCGGGCCCCGCGCGAGTCGGAGCCGGGCGAGGAGGGCCAGGAGCGCTGGGTGCGGCTGGACCTCCGCCTCATCGCCGACGTGGGCCTCCTCGGGTTCCCGAACGCGGGCAAATCGACGCTGCTGGCCGCGATCTCCGCCGCGCGCCCGAAGGTCGGCGACTACCCTTTCACCACGCTCTCGCCCGTCCTCGGCGTCGTGGAAGTGGACGAACGCACGTTCGTGGCCGCGGACATTCCCGGCATCATCGAGGGCGCCCACGCCGGAGCCGGGCTGGGACTCCAGTTTCTCCGGCACGTGGAACGGACGCGCGTGCTCCTGCACGTCGTGGATGCCTCCGGCCTCAGCGGCCGCGACGCCGTGAACGATCTCCGCGCCGTGCGCGACGAAGTGCGGGAATGGAACGCGGAGATGCTGGAGCGGCCGCAGCTCGTGGTGGCCACCAAGCGCGACGCGCTCGGCGAGGAGGATCCCCTGCCCGCCCTCCGTGCGGAGGCGCGGGCGCTCGGGCTGGACATCGTGCCCGTCTCCGCCGCCACCGGGGAAGGGCTTCTCGAGCTCAAGCGCGCCCTGGCCACCCGCGTGGCCGAGGCCAGGGTGGACGCGCCCGAAGCCGCGAGCGAGCTGACGTGAAGCTGGGCCTCCTCGGCGGCATGTTCGACCCCATCCACATCGGCCACCTGCGTGCCGCGGAGATCGTGCGCGAATCGCTGGAGCTGGACGAGGTGGTCTTCGTGCCCGCGGGAGTGCCTCCCCATCGCGGACGCCCGGCGGCGGCAGGGATCGACCGCTACGCCATGGTCGCCATCGCCACCGCCGCTCACCGCGCGTACGTGCCCTCCGACGTCGAGCTCGCGCGCGAAGGCCCGAGCTACACCGTGGAGACGGTGGCCCAGCTCCGGGAGAGGCGGCCGGACGCGGAGGTCGTGCTCATCGTGGGCAGCGACAACCTGCCCATGATCGCGGAGTGGCGCGAGCCGGAGCGGCTGCTGGAGCTGTGCACGATCGCGGTCGTGGAGCGCCCGGGCAGCGCGCCCGTGCCCGCGGGCAAGGTTCCCGCCAACCGCCTGCATCGCGTCGAGGGGACGGCCCTTCCCATCGCCAGCCGTGATCTGCGCGAGCGCATCCGCGCCGGACGCAGCGTGCGCCACCTCGTGCCGGACGGCGTCGCCGACTACATCGAGAAGCGGGGACTCTACCGGTGAAACTCCCGAAGGCCGTGCAGAAGGCGGCCAAGGCCGCGCTGGACAAGAAGGCGGAGGAAGTGGCGGTCCTCGACCTGCGCAAGGGCTCGGCCTTCACCGACTACTTCGTGCTTGCCTCCGGGACCTCGCAGCGGCAGATCGTGGCCATCGCGGACGCGGTGCAGGAGGCGATGCGCGCGGAGGACCTGCGCCCCAAACACGTGGAGGGCTACCCGCGGCAGGAGTGGATCCTCCTCGACTACTCCGGCTTCGTCGTGCACATCTTCACGCCCCGCACGCGGAGCTTCTACGACCTGGAGCGGCTCTGGGGCGGGGCCGCGCGCGTGGAGATGAAGGAGTGACGCCCCTCGCCCCCGTGCCCGAGCTGGCCGGCGTGGTGGCGGCATCGCCGGCCATGCGCGACCTGCTCAAGCTGGCCACCCGCCTGGCCGAGGGCCGCACCGCCGTCCTGATCCAGGGCGAGAGCGGCACGGGCAAGGACCTGCTGGCGCACTGGCTCCATCACGCGGGTCCCCGGCGCGACTTCCCCCTGATCAAGGTGCACTGCCCCTCGATTCCGGCCGAGCTCCTGGAGTCGGAGCTCTTCGGGCACGAGGCGGGAGCCTTCACGGATGCCAAGCAGGCCAAGGCCGGCAAGATCGAGCTGGCCGCGGGCGGGACCGTATTCTTCGACCAGGTCCAGGACCTGACCCCGAACCTCCAGGCCAAGCTCCTGCGCGTGGTCGAGGACTTCCGGTTCGAGCGCCTGGGGGGGACGAGGACGATCGAGGTCGACGTGCGGTTCGTGGCCGCGTCGAGCGTGGACGTCCGGCAGGCCGTGTCCGCGGGCACGTTCCGCCAGGACCTGTATCACCGCCTCAGCGTCGTGCCCCTCACCGTGCCGCCCCTGCGCGAGCGGCGCGACGACATCCTGCCCCTGGCCGAGACCTTCCTGGCCCGCGAGCGGCAGCGCAAGACGACCCCCGCGCGCGCGTTCGCGCGCGAGACGGCGGAGGCATTGAAGGGCTACGCCTGGCCCGGGAACGTGCGCGAGCTGCGCTCGGTGATCGAGCGGGCGGCCCTCTACACGACGGCCGAGGTCGTGGCCTCCGCCGCGCTGCCGCCGCACATCCTCGAGCAGCCGGCCACGCTGTGGTCGGGACGCGACCGCCGGCCGTCGTTGAAGGAGATCGAGAAGGAGTACATCCGGTACGTGCTGGACCAGGTGGCGGGCCAGCAGACGCGAGCGGCGGCCATCCTCGGCATCAGCCGCAAGGCGCTGTGGGAGAAGCGGCGCCGTTATGGGATCCGATGAATTGATGACGCAAGACCCGAAGCGAGGACGCTTTCGCCCCGCGTTTTCCGCAGCGGAGGGTTTCCGCTGCCGCCGAGCCGCGATTGCATCGCGGCGAGGCGCTTGATGACGCAAGACCCGAAGCGAGGACGCAGTCAAATGGAACAGAAGAAGATGAAGGGCTTCCGGGAGAAGCTGCTGCAGAAGAAGCAGGAGATCCTGGTCGCCTATACGAAGAACAAGAGCTACGGCAAGGAAGCCGACGAGGAAGGCTCGCAGGACATCGCGGACAAGGCCTCCAACTCCTATACGAAGGAGTTCCTCTTCAGCCTCTCCAACACCGAGCGCGACATGCTCCAGCTCGTGGACGAGGCCCTCGTTCGGATCGAGGATCGTCGCTTCGGCACCTGCGTCGTGTGCGAAGAGGAGCTGGACAAGAAGCGCCTGGAGGCGGTGCCCTGGGCCAAGCGCTGCATCTCCTGCCAGGAGAAGCAGGAGCAGGGCCTCCTGTGACGCGATGAACGCGCTGGGCCAGGCCACCACGCGCCTGCTCGTGGACCCCGTGCTGGCCCTCGTCTTCCCGTCTTCCTGTCCCGGATGTGGCCAGGACGTCGACCAGCCCACACGCGGCCCGCTGTGCCTCGCCTGCTGGTCGGCCCTGCCGCGTCATCGCGGGCCTCTCTGCGCGTGCGGGTTCCCGCTTCCGCGGGGCACGGAAGGACCCTGCGGCCGCTGCCGCCGCGGGCTGGCGCCCTTTGCGCGCGGCGCCAGCCTGGGCCCCTACGAGGGCACGCTCCGCCTTCTCGTGCACGAGATGAAGTTCCACGCCCGCCGCCGCGTGGCCGCGCGGCTGGCCGAAGCCCTCCTCGCCACCCCGGAGGTGCGCGCCGCCCTGGAGGGCGCCCAGGTGCTGGTGCCCGTCCCCCTGCACCCGCGGCGCCGCCGCGAGCGCGGCTTCAACCAGTCCGCCCTGCTCGCCCGCGCCCTCGCCGCCCCCAGCCGCCTGCGCGTGGCGGAGGACGCGCTGGCCAGGCGCGAGGACACGCCACCCCAGACCGGCCTCAGCGCCGCCCAGCGGCGGGCCAACGTCGCGCGGGCCTTCGTCGTGAGGCGGCGGCCAGCGGTGGCGGGCCGGATCGTGGTACTGGTGGATGACGTGCTCACGACCGGCGCCACCGCCCGCGCCTGCGCGCGCGCTCTCGCCCAGGCGGGGGCGGCCCAGGTGCGGCTGGTGACGGCGGCGCGCGTGGAATGAGCGCGGCGAAGACATCACAGGAGGAACAGGTGATCCATCATCCGGCCCGGGCCGGCCGCCGGGGGCGGCGGCTTCTCATCGCAGTGGCGCTGGTGGCCCTGGGCGCGTCGCCCGCCCGCGCCTGGGGACCGCTCATCCACCAGCGCGTGACCAGCGAGGCCATCGACACCCTGCCCAAGGGCCTCAAGCCCTTCTACAAGGCCCACCGGCTGGAAATGCCATCGCTGGCCGTGGACGCTCCGCCGCCCGAGGACGAAAGCACCGAGCGGCGGTTCACGCTCGATCGCTTCCTCCCGTTCCCCTTCGCCGACATCCCGCGCACGGAGGCCGCCCTCAAGGCGAAGTACGGCGACGAGGCCGCAAAGGCGGGACGCCTGCCCTGGCTGATCCAGGAGTCGTACGCCCGCCTCGTGGAGGCCTACCGCTCGGGAGACAAGGGCAAGATCCTCACGGAGTCGGACACCCTCGCCGGGTACGTGGCCGACCTGCACAACCCGCTCGCCCTCACCGAGAACTTCGACGGGCAGAAGACGGGCCAGCACGGCCTCTGGGTGCGCTTCTCGACCAAGCTCTCCGAAGCCATGGACAAGAAGCTCAACTTCGGAGGCGAGACCGCGCGGCTCATCGACGACCCCAAGGGCTACGTCTTCTCCATGATCAACCTGACCTACATCTGGCTCGACAACCTGCTCTATCAGGAGGAGCTCGCGAAGCGGGGCCAATCCGGCTACACCGAGCTCTACTACGAAATGCTGGCGGCGAAGGTCGGGCCGCTCCTGAAGGATCGCCTCGAAGAAGCCACCACCGATGCCGGCAGCTATTGGTACACGGCCTGGACGGCGGCGGGCCGGCCGGACCTCAAGTAGGTTTGCCCGGCGCGCGTCCAGCGCCTATGATCGCCAACAGACGGGTCTCGCCCTGCGCTACTTCTGCCGATGACCGACGAGGGGAAGCCTTCCCCTTCCGACGCGGAGCTGATCGAGCGATGCCTCCAGAAGGACAATTCCGCCTGGGAGCTCATCGTCGGCCGCTACAAGCGGAAGGTGTTTCACATCGGCTACAAGTTCACGGGCCGACATGACGATGCGGAGGACCTGACCCAGGAGATCTTCCTCAAGGTCTTCCGGAGCCTCGAGAAGTTCAACCGCGACGCCGACTTCTCGACCTGGCTCTCCAGCGTGGCCCGGAACTTCTGCATCGACCACTACCGGGCCAGCAAGCGCGAGAAGGAAGTCCTGGTCGAGGACCTCGTGGCCTTCGACCTCGCGCCCGCCTCCACGGGCAGCAGTCCGCATCGCGCCCTGGAGGACCGCGACCGCCGCAGCTTCCTGCGCCGCGGGCTGGAGGCCCTGCCGGAGAAGCTGCGGGAAGCGGTCGTGCTGCGGGATCTGCAGGGGCTGAGCTACCAGGAGATGGCGGACCGGCTCGGACTGCCGGAAGGGACGGTCAAGAGCCGGATCAATCGTGGGCGCGAGGAGCTCTCGCGCCTGCTGCTCCGCGCCCAGCAGGCGCAGCGGGGACGGAGCGGAGGGCGCATTCCCGCGCGGAGGTGACGTGATGCAGCTCGAAGTCGACGAGAAGGCCGACGTACGGATCGTGAGGGTGAAGGAAGCCAAGCTCACGTATCCGAACCTGTCCGCGTTCTTCGCCGAGGTGCGGCAGCTCGTGGAAGGCGGGGCGCGCAAGCTGATCATCGACCTCTCCGCCGTGACCTACATCGACAGCGCGTCCATCGGCTGCCTCATGGACATCTACCGGCTGATGCAGGACCGCGGGGGTGCGGTCAAGCTGGCGGGAGTGCAGCCGCGCGTGGAGACCATGATCTCCATGACGGGCGTGCACAAGCTCATCGATCTGCATCGGGAGGAAGTCACCGCCCTGCAGGCCTTCGGCCCCGCGGGTGGGGGGAAGAAGAAGGGCAAGGGCGATGCGTAAGGTGCGCCTGTCGACCGGTTTCCAGCTCACGCTCGACGGCGACATCCTGGGCCTGCTCGAGGCCCTCTATCGCGAGGTGACGCTCAAGCGCGCGCTGCAGGTCTCCTTCGAGGACATGATGCGGGAGATCCAGGCGCTCGTGGAGCAGATGGACGAGGCCGAGCGCCGCCGCTATCTGGTGGAGAGCCTCTTCCTGAACTCCGTGACCTACGAAAACGAGATGCTCGACGCCTACATGCGCCGCCTGACCGGGAAGAAGAAGGGCGGGCGCGGACGGTCGGCGGGGGGCTCGGCGTGACGCGACGGGGACTCGGCGTCCTGGCCCTGACCCTGCTGCCCGCGTTTCTCTCCGCGGACGCGCCCGCTCCCGCGCCTTCGACGGCGCCCCGCATCGTGGTGGAGCCGGCGTCCTTCAACTTCGGCACGGTGAAGCCCAGGGGGGTCGTGCAGCGGGAGTTCGTGCTCCGCAACATCGGCCAGACCGATCTCGTGATCGACTCCGTCGTCTCCAGCTGCGGATGCGCCGCCATCCTCGAAGGGGGCGACACCACGAAGCTGAAGGCGGGCGCGAGCACGCCCTTGCGCATCCGTCTGACCGCTCCCGACAAGGCCGGACGGCTCGAGAAGAGCGTGCTCATCAAGTCGAACGATCCGGCGCAGCCCGCCCTGGAAGTGAAGATCGAAGCCGTGGTCGCCCCGCCGCGGCGCGACGGGCGCTGAAGCCCACGACGGGAACGCGCGCGGCCGCGCGCGCCTAGCCGCGCTGAGGGGCGAGGGGCGCCGGCGACGCCGGCGACGGGAGCGCCACCACGGGCAGCTGCGGGAGGGTCACCAGCGCCCAGGCGTCGGGCGTATCCAGCACCGCGCGGGCGAGGGCGGCGTGCAGCGCGTGGCCGGCCTTGCTCGCCTCGAGGTGCCCCACGACCGGGTAGCCGAGGAGCGAGAGGTCCCCGATCGCGTCGAGGATCTTGTGCCGCACGAACTCGTCCTCGAAGCGCAGCTTCTGGTTCAGGACGCCCGTCTCCCCGACCACGATCGCGTTCTCGAGGCTGCCCCCCAGGGCCAGGCCCGCCTTGCGCAGCATCTCCACTTCGCGCAGGAACCCGAACGTGCGCGCGGGAGCGATCGTCTCCGCGTAGGTATCGGCGCTGACCCGGACGGAAGCGGTCTGGTGGCGCAGGAGCGGATGGTCGAAGCCGATCGTATAGCTCACCCGGAACTGGTCGGAGGGGCTCAGGCGCGCCCACTTGCCGCCCCGCACCACTTCCACCGGCCGCAGCATCTTCAGATAGCGGCGAGAGACCTTGTGCGGCCGCAGTCCGGCCTCGTGGATCAGGATCACGAAGGGGGCCGCGCTGCCGTCCATGACCGGGATCTCCGGACCGTCGACCTCCACCAGCACGTCATCGACGCCCAGGGAGTAGAGCGCGGAGAGGAGGTGCTCGACGGTGTCGATGGAGACGCCCTCGCGGCTGAGCGTGGTGGCGTGGTCGAGGCGGCCCAGATGGTCGATGTGGGCGGGGATCTCGACCCCGACGTCCGTCCGGCGGAAACGGATGCCGTGTTCGGCGGGCGCGGGCTTGAGATCGAGGCGGACGGGACGGCCGGTGTGCAGGCCGATGCCGGTGCAGCCTACGCCGCGCTTGAGAGTTCTCCTATACGCCATGAAACCTGGGCTGGCGCCATGCAATCGCCGAACCACGGCCCGCGAGGATCATCAAGGCGCTACGCCACAATAACTTACCGGCCCAAGACGACACCGCGTGCTGCCGTCGAAAAGCCACGAGTGTGGCTGGACCGCCACGCCGAGTGTGGCTCAAAAGCCTGTCTTGCCCGCGCGCGTATGCGGCTGGTACGCGCCGGAGTCGAGGATCTCCCGCGTCTGATCGATGGCGTGGAGGATCTCGTCGTCGGTCGTGTAGAAGTGCGGGGAGTAGCGGATGCCGGCCCCTGGCCGGTGGTCCACCACGATCTCGCGGCGGAGCAGCTCGCGCGTGACCGCCTCCCCGTGGGGCACGTCCAGAATGGCCATCCCCCCCCGGCGGTCGGGGTCATCGGGGGTGCGCGGCGTGAGGCCACGGGCCCGCGCGCGGTCCATGAGGAGCTGCACCTGCCGCACGGACTTGCGCCGGATGGCGTCGACGCCGAGGGCATTCACCACCTCGTAACCGGCGCGCGCCGCGAAGAGGGCGGGGACCGCGGGCGTCCCGTGCAGGAACCGCGTCGCGCCCTCCGCATAGTCGATCGCGCCGGGCTCGAACGCGAAGGGGTGCTCGTGCGCCATCCAGCCCGTGACCCGCGGCTGCAGGCCGCCCTGCAGGCGCGGGGCCACGTACAGGTACCCGGCCCCCGGCCCGCCGCACAGCCACTTCACGCTGCCGCCGGTGGCGAAATCGACGTCCCACGCCGTCACGTCCACGGGCACCGTGCCCGCGGACTGGTACAGGTCGGCCACCACCAGGGCCCCGACCTCGTGCGCGCGGCGCACGATGGCGGCCACGTCCTGCACGAAGCCACTGCGGAAGATGACATGGGAGAGCGGCACCAGCAGCGTCTCCTCGTCGATGGCCCGCAGGAAACGCTCGAGCGGCACCGTCATCCCGTCCTCGCTGGGGACGGTGACGACGCGCGCGCCCAGGGCCCGGTGCGCCTCGTACACGTACATCACGGACGGAAAGTTGAG
>Ga0209382_10002478_pt1 | contig 26829 bp, 18 predicted proteins | sample SoiMetdeltSBSDD5_FD_187599 | JGI IMG/M metagenome (GOLD analysis project Ga0209382, IMG submission 187599) | Bulk soil microbial communities from a Populus tree surrounding site in Tennessee, USA - Soil MetaG P. deltoides SBSDD5 (SPAdes) (version 2) | ecosystem: Environmental > Terrestrial >... | reverse complement strand
AGCTGTAGTGTCCGGCTTTAGCCGGACGTGTGGTGTCCGGCTTCAGCCGGACCAACAGTGCTAGTCGTCCAGGAAGAGGTCTCGCTGCAATCGCGCCCCAGGCTCGTAGGCATAGCGGTCGAAGTCGGTGAGCCCGCTGTGCCTGAGCACCTGCTCGTCGCGCAGGAAACGCCCGGTGAAGTCCAGGCCCTGCGTGAGGATCTCGTAGGCGGCGTCGCCCATGATCTCCGGCTTGCGGCAATGCCTGAATGCCGACTCGCCGCGCAGCATCACGATGGCGGCTGTGGCAATGAGCGTCTCCGGCCACAACGCGTTGACGGCGACTTTCCCCTTGAGCTCCTCGGCCAATCCGAGCACCTGCAGGCTCATGTCGTACTTGCTCATCGAGTACGCCGTGTGCGGGCCGAACCAGCGCGGGTCCATGTTGAGCGGCGGCGAGATGTTGAGGATGTGCGGCCGCTCGGCGTTGAGCAGGTGCGGTAAACACGCGCGCGTGGTCACCCACGTGCCCCGGCTGTTGATCTGCTGCATCAGGTCGAACGCCTTGATGGAGGTTTGCAGCGTCGGGGTGACGCTGATCGCCGACGCGTTGTTGACGCAGATGTCGATCCCGCCGAACGTCGACGCGGCTTGCGCGACCGCGGCCTCGACCTGATCGGCGAACCTGATGTCGCAGGCAATCGGCAACGCTTCGCCGCCGGCGTCACGAATGGCCTCAGCGGCTGAATGGATCGTGCCCGGGAGCTTCGGGTGAGGCGCGATCGTTTTCGCGGCGATCGCGATCCGGGCGCCGTCGCGCGCCGCGCGCAGTGCGATCGCGAGCCCGATGCCTCGGCTGGCGCCGGTGATGAACAGCGACCGTCCCTCGAGCGTCACGTGCGGGCTCTCGCGGCTCGACGCTACGCGAACTGCTGATCGTCCGCCGACGGACCGTAGATCGCCGGCACCGTCTGGTCGTTCATCCGCAGATACACCGTCAACTGGCCGCGATGATGTGCGAGATGGTTGATCGTCTCGCGCAGGACGATGTGGCGCGGCCATTCGCTGACGACCTTGCCGCTCATGAGGAGCCGCCAGTTCGTCGTCAGCAGGTAGTTGTCGTTCGTCTTCTGCAACGCCTCTCGCGCTTTGGCGACAAACGTGTCGTGCACCTGGACGAGCGAGTCGGTCGAAGGTTGCTGGTATTGCCCCGACCCGCCCGGTGGATTCAGATCGAGTTCGTCCTGTTCGATGATGAGGTTCACCCACGACACCATCGAGGCCACCAGGCCTGCGAGTCGGCCCAGCGGCATCGACTTCGCGTGCGGCTTCCAGTCGTCTCGGCCCGTCGGTACGTGTTCGAGCGCGCGGCGGGTGCGCGTGGCTTCGCGATCCAGTTCGGCGAGGAAAAGTTCAGTCAGTTTCATGTCGACCCTTCCTGCCTAGAATACTCGGGAAGGGATGCTTGCCAGCGTCGCGCTCCTCGCCGTCCTGTCGCTGTCCGCATCGGCTCAACCGATGAAGCCGATGTGCGCGATCGACATGGGCAGCAACAGCTTCCGCCGAATCGTCGGATCGTTCGAGAAGGGCCGGTACGAGCAGCGACGCATCGACGTCGTCACGATGGGTGTGGGCGACGATCTCGCGCGCCATGGGCGGATCAGCGATGCAAAGCTCGTGGAAATCGAGAAGCAGCTGGCCGCGTTCAAGCGCGCCTGCGAGAAGGAAGCCGCGGCACCCGTGAAGGCGGTGGGCACCGCCGCATTCCGCGACGCGCCGAACGGCACGCGCGTCGTCGAGCTGGCGAACAAGCTTGGCATCGCGATGGAGATCGCGACCGAGCGGCGGGAATCGGAGCTGGCGTATCTCGTCGGCGCGCTCGACAAGGACGGCTACGCGGTGGTCGATAACGGCAGCCGCAGCATCGAGCTGGTCTCCCGAGAACGCGGGATGACGCGCTACGCCGTGTTCAACCTGGGCTACCGCGTCGCCTACGATACGTTCTTCGCACGCGCCGGCAACGCGGCACAAGCCACGCTCGAATTCCGCGCTCGATTGGCGAAGGAAGTGACCCGGGCTCCGTTCATGAAGGGCAAGCGGGGGTTCGTTGCCGTCGAGTTCGCCGAGATGGCCGACGTGTTCTTCCCGTCAAGCGATCGCGGGCCGCGGATGTTCACGCTGGCGCAGCTGCAGCAGAAGCTCCGCGAGGTGACGGCCCTGTCAGCCACGGGGTTCAAGGCGCTGAAGGCCAGGAAGGACATCGACCGGGCGCTGCCGCGGCTCGTCGTTTCTGTGTTTCTCCTCGAGGAGTTCGGCTACTCGCAGCTGGAGTTGACCGACAGAGAACTCGGCGCGGGGCTCATCATCGAAGCCGGCATCACGCGATAGGTGTGGAGGCGCGCGATGAGCTCGCGCGCCTCCACGGGCCACAACGCCGCGCGACGGCAACCCATGCGATCTCGCTTGCGTGTCGCCTCGAACACCGACCGAAGACGCAGGTGATGCACGCGCCATCTGAGGACCCAACCCTAGCCCGTGTCACAGTCCCGTTGACGTCTGGGCGGCGTCTGCGACGGCGGCATACCAGAGATTCGCGCCGGATCGATTCGCCGCTGCGACGGTCATCGCCTCCTCGACCAGCTGTCGTCCCCACCATGCCGAATCGAATTTCGCCACGTTCGCGCGCAGGAGCCGCATGCGATGCGCCTGCTCCGACACTGGCATCGCCAACGCCCGTGCCAGAGCAGTCGCGGCCGCGTTGACGTCATACGGATCGACCAGCACCGCCGCCCGCAGCTGCCGGGCGGCGCCGGCGAACTGACTGAGCACCAGCACGCCCCCGTGATCGGTGCGCGCGGAGACGAACTCTTTCGCGACGAGGTTCATCCCGTCGTGCAGGCTGCCGACGTAGCAGAAGTCCGCTGCACGGTAGAGCCGATAGACGTCGGGCGGGTCGCGATGTTCTTCCAGGAGGCGGATCGGCTGGTGGTTGCCTGTCCCGAACCGCGCGTTGACGCGCCGGGCCGTTTCGACGATCTGTTCGCGGGCGCTGCGATACTCGGGCAGACACGTCCGGCTCGGTTCGGCCACCTGGATGAACGCGAAGCGAGGCCGCAGCTCGGGGTGCCGCTCGAGCAGACGCTCGATGGCGAGAAACTTCTCGTGAATGCCCTTCGTGTAGTCCAGGCGATCGATGCCAACGCCCAGTGTGATTCCGTCGAGGAGGCGGTGATCGCGCCACACCTGCTCGCGGCACTCCTGGATCGACGGCATCGAACGAACGATCTCGTTGTTCCACTCGACGCCGACCGGGTGCACGCGCAGCCTCGTCGCCTGGTCGCGGTAGCACACCACGTCGTCCGCATACACGATGTCCACGTCGAGCGTCGACGCGACGGTCTCGAGAAAGTTGTCGCGGTCTCCGTCGGTCTGGAAGCCGATGATGTCGCTACCGAGCAATCCGTCGATCAACTCGGCTGCCCAGGGACATCTTGCAAAGACCCGAGCCGGCGGCCACGGGATATGCCAGAACGCGGCGATGATGCTGTCATTCGAGAGACGGGGCCGCAGCAGCCGTGGCGCCAGCGCGAAGTGGTAGTCCTGCACGAGCACGAGCGCCGGTGATCCGTCGGCGGCGTCGACAACGGACGAGGTGAAGTGGCCATTCGCCACTCGATACCTGCGGAAGTCGTCATGGCGGAACACGGGCTCGACGGGTACGGCATGGCAGAGCGGCCATAACCCTTCGTTGGCCAACCCGTAGTAGTAGCCTTCGTATTCCTCGTCATCGAGGCTGACGTACCGCAACCGATACTGAGGCGAGATCCCTTCGGCGCGAACTCCTGGGAGCTCGCTGCTCACGTTGATGTCGGCGTTTCCGTCCGCACAGGCGACCCATGTTCCGGCACAATTGGCGACGAGCGGCTCGAGCGCCGTCACCAGGCCGCTCGCAGAGCGCGCCACGCGCATTTTCCCGTCGCTCGATCGCTCGTGTCGGAAGGGTGCGCGATTGGCGAGCACAATCACTTGACTCCAGCTCGTGCGCGACAGTGGCGATTGGGTCGTCGGCTCTTGCCGATGATGCCTGCTTTCGTCGAACTCTCGCTGCCAATCCATAGGTCCTCCCCCGCACGCATGTAGCCCGGTCCGCAGTAAAACCCGGCCAAGCGGCGGGCTGCTATCGGGCATCGGTGGGAGAGTTCGGTCTTTCTTGGGGGAGAACACCTCGGCCGTGGAGCGTGGCAGTGCCACGACTCCCGTGTTGCCCCGATGCCAATGCGGGCGGCGATGACGTAGGCTGGGGCGTATGCGACTGAAGACGTGGCTGGTTGCTGCGATCGGGCTCGGCAGCCTCGTCGTGCTGTTGGCCGTCTCGATGGTGGCGGCGTCGCGCAAAGCGGAGGACATCTACGCTCAGCTTGAAGAACTGAACGCCCACCATCGCCGCGTCGAGGCGAGCCTGCAACGGCTGCGCTCCGACGTCAATCTCTCGGGCATTTTCGTTCGCGACTACCTCTTGGACGTCGCGCGCGAGCGCGCCCCCGAATACCGCGATCGCCTGACGGAGTTCCGGCGTACGAGCATCGCGACCCTGGGCGAGCTCAGCGCGCTCCTGGGACCCGACGATCGGATCGCCAGCCTGCAGGCGAAACTGGACGACTACTGGGAGGCATTCGAGCCTCTCTTCGACTGGACCACCGCGGAAAAGATTCTGAACAGCAGCACCTTCCTGCGAAGCGAGGTCGTGCCGCGGCGGGAAGCCGCGTTGGCGCTGGCGCAGGAGATTGAGGAGTTGAACAACGCGAACCTCGCCGTGCAGCGCGATGAAGTCGCACGCCGGCACGTCGCCTTCCGCAACGCGCTGCGGCAGCTGCTGGTGCAGACGATCCTGCTCGGCCTGGGGGTCGCTGTCGTCGTGATGTTCCGGCTGCGCGTGCTCGAACGCCGCTCCGAGCACGCCGAGGACCAGATGCGCGAATTGTCCCAACAGCTCGTGAGCGCGCAGGAACAGGAACGAAAGAACCTGTCGCGCGAGTTGCACGACCACGTGGCACAGGTGCTCACCGGCCTGCGGATGGAGCTCGGTCGTATCGAACGCACCAGTCCCGCTGTCAGCTCGGTCGTCGCCGAGTGCAAACGGCTGGTCGACGAACTGTTCGGCACCGTGCGAAACCTCGCGCTCGGTCTTCGTCCGAGCATGCTCGACGACTTCGGGCTGCAGGCCGCGCTGGAATGGCACGTGCGCGACTTCATGCGACGGTACGCGATCGACGTCGATCTGCGGATGACCGGCGCGTTCGATGCGCTCCCGGACAAGTACGGCACGTGCGTCTATCGCATCGTGCAGGAGGCGATGACCAACTGCGTGAGGCACGCCCACGCGAAGTCGATCCGCGTCGAGCTTGCCGCGAATGGTGATCAGCTCGTCGTGTCGGTCTCAGACGATGGGCGCGGTCTCGATGCACACGAATGGCGTAATGGTCTTGGGCTGCGCGGTATCGAGGAGCGTGTCAAAGAGCTCCACGGCACGGTGACCATCGGCCCGCAAGGCGCGCGCGGCACCATCGTCTCGGCGCGAGTGCCGCTTCCCACTGCGGAGATGCCGCTTGCGAGTGCTGCTGGCTGACGATCACAGCATCGTCAGGCGAGGCCTGCGAGGCCTGCTCGAATCCGAGGCGATCACCGTCGTCGGCGAGGCTGCCGACGGTTTGGAAGCCGCGCGCCTGTGCGAGGAGCAGCAGCCCGACATCGTCATTCTCGATATCGGCATGCCAAAGCTCAGTGGCATCGAGGTCGCGGCGCGCGCGCAGAAACTCGATCGGCCGCCCGGCGTCATCATCCTCAGCGTCCACGGCGACGAGTCCTACATCATGCGCGCGCTCGCCGCCGGGGCACGCGCGTACCTGCTGAAGAGCGCCACCGACGAGGACCTGATTCCTGCTGTTCGCGCAGTGGCGGCTGGCAAGCCGTTCTTCAGTCCTGCCGTGACGGCCGTGCTCGTGGAAGACTACGTCCGTCGTCTGCAGCAGCGCGGCCTCACCGACTCGTATCACCTCCTCACGGATCGCGAAAAGGAGGTGCTGCAGCTGCTCGCCGAAGGGCGCTCCAACAAGGAAGTCGCCACCCTGCTGGACCTGAGCCTGTCGACGGTGGAGACGCATCGCGGCAACTTGATGCAGAAGCTGAATCTGCACAACACCGCCGAGATCGTGCTCTACGCGGTTCGCAAAGGGCTGATCGTGTAGAAATATTGCGTGTTCCGCACCGCCGAAGCCGGCCGCTGACGTGATGGAAACTGTCGGACCGATTCAGTTGCCGCCGCAGTACGAGTCGATCCTCGCCAGGTCGCGCGATCTGCAGTTCACGATGAACTCCGACGTGCTGACCGGTGACCTGCTTCGCACGCTCGCGTCCGCCAAGCCTGGCGGTCGCGTGCTCGAGCTCGGCACCGGCTGCGGGCTTGGAACGTGCTGGCTCCTCGACGGGATGGACCGGGAGGCACGGCTGGTCACCGTTGACAACGACGCACGCGTGCAAGCGATTGCTCGTGGTGAGCTCGGTCACGACCCGCGTCTGGAGTTTCATCACGAGGATGGCGGGTCGTTCCTCAGTCGATGCCGCGACTCGTTCGACCTGATCTACGCCGATGCGTGGCCCGGCAAGTACTCGCATCTCGACGAAGCGCTCGATCGGCTCACGGCCGGCGGCATCTACGTGATTGACGATCTGCTGCCACAGCCGAGTTGGCCGCCGAATCACGACGTGAACGTCGCGGCGCTCGTCGAGCGCCTGGCCGCGCTCGAGGGATTTCAGTGGACGTCGCTCGATTGGTCTACCGGCGTCGGGTTGCTAGTCCGTAAGTAGAGCGCAGGCTTTTCAGCCTGCGCGGCGATATTCGACGCGGGGGCTGAAGCCCCCGCTCTACGAGCCGGGGGCGACGTATCAACGGAGATACGGCGGCACGTTGCCGATGATCGTTCGGAACTCGGCGTCGGTCAGCGGCAGCGTGCGGAACGCCGCCCACGCCTCCCGCGGCGGCGCATTGCCGCCCGTCGCGCCATCGGATCCGTACAGGATTCGCGGCAGGCCGATCTGACGCATCCGAGCGACCAAGAGGGTGGCCTCCTCAGGCACCTTGATCTGCGCATTCATTCCGCTGGCATCGAAATACAACTGTCTGGTGCGAGGGTCACCCTTTGCCACTGCCTCGGCGAAGACTTCGAGCACCTGCTGCGCCGGTTGATCGTTGGGTGCACCGCCGCCCGCCATGTGCGCGATCTGAATCACGACGTCGGGCGCAGCCGGAACCAGCTCGTCGAGAAAGACACGTGCCTCGTCACGGCCGTACGCCAGCTTCAAGCTGTACGAGGCTCGCATGTGGACGACGATCGCCATCCGGTAGCCATTGGCCGCGCGAAAGACGCGTCGCAGCTGCTCGAGGTGTTGTGGGTCGTGGTAGTCCACACCGGAATTGCCGAAATGCATCTTCACGCCACGCCGCAGGTTCGGATCCTTCGCGCAGCGCGCGAGCTCGGCGAGCGCGTAGTCCTTCAGCGGATTGATGCCGCAGAACCCGATCAGGCGATCGGGGTACTTGGCAACCTGCTGGCTCGTCCAGTCGTTGTCGGCACGCAGCCGTTCGGCGGGATTGTCGACCTTCCGCGTTCCCTGCTCCCAGATGTAGGCCGTCGAAAGCACCACCGCCCGCTTGATCCCGGCGGCGTCGAGCATGGCAATCATCTCCGCCCCGCCGATTGGTGTGATGGGTGCCGCCGGGGGCGCCGGCGAAATCGACGCGGCCAGCGCGGGGCTGAAGAGGTGCTGATGATGGTCGGCCAGCGGCGCGTTCTGCGCGTGCGTCACGGAAGCCGAGAAGATGACCGCAACAGCCATGACGATTCGAGTCATGCTCGTATTCGACGCTGACGTGCCGCCGAATGTTGCTTGCACGACGTGCGCACTCGCGGCCGCTGTAGAATCCCGATGTCCGTGGCTCTGCATGCGCCCCCAGCCATTCCGTATGAGCTCCGAATCGGCGTCACCGGCCATCGAGAACTCGCCAGTCCCGACGATGTCGAGACCGCCGTTCGCGCGCTGCTCCAGCGTGTCGTAGCCGTTCTGGAATCCGCGTCGGCCGACCCATTCGGGCCGCACGGAGTCCCTCAGTCTCGCCTCGATCGGCTGGATCGGATGTGCGCTCAGGCGCTCGCTGCGGCGACGAATGTGATCGGCCCACCCGTTGAAGCGCTTGCGCGCACGCTTTGTCTCCCTCTGAAACACGTATTCGTCGCGCCACGATTCCCACGAGTCCCGGTTCCTCCACGTCACCCCGACCCTGATCGCCGGACGCCGTTGAAACTGACCGTCGTGTCATCGCTGGCGTCGGGGGCAGACCAGATCGTCGCGCGCGTCGTGTGTGGGCTCGTCAAAGATCCGGAGCGTCGCAATCGCTACGTCGAAGCGGTTCTTCCGTTCGCGCCCGAGGTCTACGAGCAGACGTTCGCCACCGAGGCGGACCTCGTGGCCTTCCGTGCGTTCCTCAAGCTCGACTGCGGTCAGCACAATACGCACCCCGAGCCGACCGTGCTCTTTCCGGATCGACTCGATCCACGCGATCCGACGTCGTTCGTCACGCCAGCGCAAGCTTATGGCGCGGCGGGGCGCTATGTCGTCGATGCGTCCGAACTCGTCGTCGCGATTTGGGATCCGGCGCGGACACCGAATCCGGGCGGCACTGAGGACACGGTGCGCTATGCGATTGATCGCGGCCGGGTTGTTCTCTGGCTCAATCCATCCGGCCTGTGGGCAGGTGCGTTTCTCCTCCGACGCGCAGACCAGGCTGATGCCGGTGGGGAGTCGCCGCGAGCCGGCCGAGGCAATCTGGCGCCTGCTGGAATGCGCGCTGAACCGGTGCCGTCACGCGCGAAAGACCTGTCAGGGAACTTTCATCGACTGGCGGCGTACAACCGCGACGGTGCGCTGGACCACGTCGAGTTCGCGACGGAGTGGCAGGCGCAGTCGAAGACCCTGCGCGAGGTCGCGCGTGCCTGCGGGCTGCCCGAACCGGTGACTCGTACCATGGCCGCCGCATTGTTGCCGCACATCGTTCGCGCGGATCACTTGAGTATTCGCTACCGAGCGTTGCGGGGTTTTTCAGCCAAGGTCTGGCCGACGACGAGCGCCATCGTCGTGAGCCTGATGGCGTTTCAGATCATCTTCTTTCCGTCCCTGTACTGGCTCGCGGCGATCGAGCTTGTGGTCCTGATGTTGGGCTATCTGTCGTACCGCGTCAGCATCTTCGACGCGTGGCACGAGAAGTGGCTGCACGATCGTCGCCTCGCCGAAGGACTTCGCGGCGCGATGTTCGTCGCGCTGGTTCGATCAGAGGACGATGCATTCGAGCGGGATCGGCTGGCCTCGGCGGCTGGTCCCGTCGCGACCGTGCGTGACCCGTTGCCGTTCTACAATCCCGCGAGCGAATGGTTCGTGTCCACGGTGAAGCGGGTGCTGGCGAAGGAGCGGCGTCATTTCGCGGCGCTGTTGCCGCTCGACGACGTCCGGATCAGGGGGGCGGTCGTCGAATTCGTGAAGCGCGCCTGGATCCTCGACCAGGCGGACTATCACGGGCGCAAGGCGGAGAGTCGCCGCGTCGCGATACGCCGCACGCAACGCCTGCAGCTCTCGATCGTCGGCGCACTCGTCGTCATCGCAGGTTTGCACGCCGTGGGAGTGGGGCACGGCCACGAGTCAGCGGCGTCACTGACGCGGATCGATCTGTGGATCGGTTTCGCGACGGTGGCGCTCCCGGCGTGGGCCGCGGCCGTCCACGTCATGTCGTCGCTCGACGATCACAAACGCCTGGCCGAGCGCTCCACATTGATGGCGTCGCTGCTTCGCGGTCTGGCGGATCGGCTCGAAGGCGTTGGCGGCGTGAGTGAGCTGCACGATGCGGTCACGGAGGCCGAGCGGATTCTCGATCTCGTGAGTGCCGAGTGGGCCGAATCGCTGATGGACCGACGCCCGGAGTTCACCGGATGATTGTCAGGCGCCCTTGACCGGGACCGCCTTGTGCTGCGCCGCGTCCAGATAGTCGGGAATCGCCAGCACCGATTCCCGATCCTTGTTCTGATCAGTGCGCGACAACTTCGCCCAACTGGTCATGGATGGATGCTGCTTCAACCGATCGTTGCGCTTCGAGTGATAGGTCCAGCCGTTGGCGCGGCGCTCGGCGCACCAGCCGAGATGCTCGGCGCGCGCCAGGCGCTCGACGTGCTGCGTGATGGCGTCGCCCAGACGCTTCTTCCAGGACCTGTTCCGGTCCGACGCTGAGCGGCGCTCGACGGCGAAGTTAATCAGAGCGAGGTGGTCGGGGATGCGGCGCGCGGCCGCGCGGTTGGCCGCTTTCTTGTCTTCGTCGAGCTCGCCGTAAGCCATGTTGAGTGAGGGTTCGATCGACTCGGGGTCGGCTTTCTGCCGATATCGTTCGTGGATCGCCGCGGCCAGCGCCTCGATGTCTCTACTCTTCTTCAACACGTCGCGCTGACGGAGAAGATCCTGAAACGTCGCCGCATTCGTCTCGCGGTCCAGCAGCGAATCCGGCGGGAGCGCGGCGCGAATGAGCCGTCCGTTGTCCCAGCCTTCCTCGACCGCGCGCACGATCTTCTCGAACGATCGAGCCCCGTGCCAGTATCGGGGAATTCGCAGCAGCGCGTGCAGCAGGCCGGAATCGATCTGCAGCTCGCGATCGTCCGGCACTCCCAGCAGCGCTCGCAGCAACAGCCCACGTCGAACCGGCCAGCTCACATCGGACAGGCCGCGATCCTCTGGCCCGTTCGGGCCCAGCACGTGCAGGAAGCCGTGCAGTCGCGAAATGAAATCCGGCCCTTTGAGCAGCTTGAATTCCTGAAAGTTGTTGCTCTGCTGGTGGTGCGCCTCGCGCTTGTCGCCGCGAAGCTTCGCCAGTTGTGCGTCGGTTAAGCGTTTTGGCTCACGCACACCGAAAAGGTCGATCGTCGGACTGGTGCCACCCGCGAACACGAAGATGCTCTTACCAATCGGATGCGTGATTTCCCGTTCCTGAAAAGCGCCGTCCTGCATCGGGGCGAGCAGATACTGCAGCCACTCGTAGCGCCTGGCGTCGAATTCGTCCCAGAAGGCCACCGGTGTGATTCCGCCCAGAACGGCATCACGCACGCGGTGAAACGCACCGATCAAGTCCTCCGGCCCCTTGAACTGCGACAGGTTGAATTCGAGGAACGGTGCCTTGGGTCCGAGCACCCCCTCGGCCAACGCTTTCACGGCAAACGACTTTCCCGCGCCAGGTGGACCGAAAACTCCAATGCTGAGCGGCTTCTTCTGGACCGGTGTGTCCTCGTAGGCGCGAATCAGTGACTCGAGCGTTCGTAGACTCTCGATTTCGATCCGATCTGCGGTGAAGAGACGCCCGCGTCGGAACGAGGGCACGTGCGAGAGCGCCGTAACACCATACCGTGCCGCCATCTCACCCAGCCCGTACAGCGGGGCGCGTGCGGCTGGTCCGAGCTCGCTTTGCGTGAGCACAGTCCACCCGCCGTCTTCCTCTTGTGGGTCCACCGGTACGTCAATCGACGTGAACCCGCCAGGATCGCTCGCGACCAGCTCCGCCACGGTTGCGGTCGGGATGCGAGGCGGCGTGGACAATCTGACCTCGCCGTGCCCGATCTCCAGGAGCTTTCGACGCGCGGCCAGGCCCGAGGCAATCCCGCGTTCGATCGCCGAGTCGAGGTCCTCTGACTTCCCTAACTGCGCCATCGTCAGCGAATAGGCGAGCCCGAGCGGCAGACACGCCTGCAGTCCGGACACGCTTCCGTGGAAGCCGGCGCTGTGTTCGCCAGCGAGCCGTGTCGGATCGAACACCAACCGAGCGGTTCGCCCTTGTCCAGTGCGCATCCATAGCACGCCGGCCGATCCGAAATTGACAACGACATGTGCCGCCGCGGCCAGTTGGCGGCCAAGGTAGTCCTTGGTGAGTGCTCGGATAGTGTCCTCGACCGTCCGCTCCCACGACAGTCGCATATTGATCTGGACGTCCTCGCGTCGCAGATCGGCTGCCGAAACAATGACGATTAGCTTGTTGCGAGCGGGCTGGAGCGCGTGCCACAGCTCGCCGCGGCAGAGCGGCCCAGTCATTCGGAGCATGACGTGCCGTGCCTTGCTGGTGTCGGGCCACAGATCCTTACAGCGATTGTGGCGAAAGCGCATGGCGTGGTCGTCGATCACGATCAGCGCCGGCGTGTTCGCCGGCGTCGCGACTTTCGGTCGAAACCTCGAGTCCTCAGCCGCCGCATAAGCTCCCGGATTGAAACGGCCGGTCATCCGCCATACACGTTCGGCCGACTTGTGTCCTTTCGATTTCGGCTGCGGCGTCCATACCGAGTAGGTACGAAGCTGTGACGGCAGCGTCTTTTCGAGCTCCGCCGACTCGACGCCGAGGGCGACGTCGAACTTCACCTCAGGTCGATTCGCAGCGAGGTCATCAGGCGGCGGCAGCTTCTCCTTCCTCTGTCGCTCGCGCTTCGAATTCTCTTCTTCCAACGCTCGCACCCGCGCGTCGTGGCGAAGTCCGTCCACGTCCGCGGTGTCGTGGAGCAGGCGCCGGAGCAGCTCGGCGCCGCCGAGTTCGCTGGTCAGCGTCGTTCCCGCTTCGTCGTCGTCGGCGCGCGGCGTCCGGCCGACGCCATAGAGACGATGTTCGAGGACGATGTCACCAGTGACGAGGACGGTGGGAGGCATGGGGGCAAATCTTGTCAGACGGTGACGGGGTTGGGAAAGGAAAACAAGTGCACATCACACGGCCTTGGCAGCCACCGTCGAACGCAGCAGAAACCGCATCCGACCCGAGCTGCGATCGACCTGCAGCAGGAACTCATTCACATCCGCCGTCCTCAGCGCCCGGCGAATGCGGTACACAGATTCGGTGAGCGCGTGTCGCGTCGGTCGTGACCCCGTCTTCTCAGCGATCGCATCGCGAACCTCGTCGTAGGTCTGCCACCACGGAAAACCATCCGCGTCCGCCGGCGCCTTGGCGAGCATGTGGAGCAGACGGGCATCGCCGCGGGTCATCCGGATCCACTCGCTGCCGTCGATGCGGACGACGGTGCGTCCGGAACGGCTGACCCGTATTTCGAGCCGGGACGCGCCGGTCGCCGCGGCGCGCCGCTCCGCACGGCGCCGTGCGTCAGCCGCGCGCCGAAGCGCCAGTTCCGCGGCCACATCGAGTCGGCCGTTCGCGTGATCGGCGAGCACGCGGCGCAGGAGGCCCAGCTCGGTCGTGATCTCGGCGGCCAGCGATTGAAGTTCCGCGGCCATCCGCGCCAGCCGTGCGACGCGGCGCCCGAGTCGATCGATCGCCATGGCCATGCCGCATGGACAAGCGAAGCACGCGCCTTCGAGCATGGCGCGAAATCACTCGGGATTCCTGCGCCTCACACCATCTGCGTTGAATCGCGGTTTGAATCGCCGGTTGAGTGGACCGCGACGAATCAGGTACTCACAGCAGCTTCAGGACCCGTTGTTCTTCCCGATGGACCGACGCGGCGGCCGCCGCCGCTTCGTCCTTGAGATCGTGTCGGGCAAAGCGCACGGCATCGCCGTCGCCTCTCAGGAGGAGCGTCTGAAAGGCAGCCAGACCACCGGCCAGGCGATACGCCGCCTCGAACGTCGAGACGGTGTCGAACCGCTCGGGCCGCGTACCGACCATTTGCAGCTCCGTCAGACACCCACCGATTTCCGCGAGCAGTCGGGTCCTTGCGTCGGGCTTGAGTTCGCGATGTGCCACCATCCGAACCAGACGCTGGCAGGCCTCGATCGCGGCTCGTGCGCGGCGTAAGTGCCGTAGGTACTCGACGTGGCGCAGCGTCTGTTCGACGCCATCACCATGGCTCGTCGTCTTGTGCGGCGCTCTCACGCGCACGATTGCGCGGACGTGGTCGACCGTGAGCGGTGCCTTGGGAAAGGTGGTGTGCAGGTTGGCCAGCACATACCGCAGCTCGCGCGCGTTGCCGCGCCATCGATACTGCCGCAGCTCGTGGATGACGTCTGTCGACAGCGGTTGGCGGTGCGGCGCCACGTCTTTCCAGAAGAACGCGGCCAGCGGCGCGACGTCTTCCGGCCGGTCGCGCAGCGGCGGCAGCGTGATGAACATCGACCCGATGCGGTAGTACAGATCCTCGCGGAATTCCCCGAGCTCCAGCATCGAGGGCAGATCCTTGTTGGTGGCCGCAATCACACGGGCATCGACGTCGATCTCTTCGACGGATCCCACCGGGCGAATCGTGTGCTCTTGCAGCGCGCGCAGCAGCTTCACCTGGTGCGGCGCTGCCAGATCGGCGATCTCGTCGAGGAAGATGGTGCCGCCCTTGGCGTGCCGCCACATCCCGACGCTGCCGCGCGGGTGTGCGCCCGTGAACGAGTGCGGCGCGTAGCCGAAGACCTCCGACTCGAACAGCTGATCGGGGATTGCGCCGCAGTTCACCGGCTGAAAGTGGCGGCTGCCTCGCTTCGCGCTGAACGCATGAATGGCGCGCGCGACGACCTCCTTCCCGGTTCCCGTCTCACCCAAGATCAGCACCGGCTCGTCGTGCGCGGCCGCGCGCACGATCCACTGCCGCACGATATGCATTTCGCGCGATTCGCCGATCACCCGGTCCTCGAGCGCGCGCGGCACCTCGACGGGTTCGAGCAGCGATGCGTCGGCCGTGTCGACGTCGGATTCAGTGCTGTCGTGTCCTGGAACGACGCCGGCGCGGGCGGCGACCTCCTCGAAGCGTGCGGCGGGCACGCCAACGACATACGCCTTGCGCTCGCCACACTCACCGGCGTTCACCAGCAGCGTCCGAACGCTCTTCCTCAGCGATGCCAAACTCGCGAACTCCGCCTGCGCGAGCGGGACCCGCGGCTGTTTGAGCAGAATCGCCGAGAGTGCGCGCCGTTCGTGCTTCGTGCCCCGGTCATTGAAGATGTCGCGGAAGCGGCGACGGATGGCGTCGAGCGTGCTCGACGGAACGAGATACACCCCGGCAGCGCGGACGTCAGCGAGGTCGTGCGGCGTTCCGGACCACGAGATCGTCTCCAGATGTTCGGGGTCGGTTGCCGCCAGGCGGCACAGGAGTCCCCGCAGTCGCATGCGAGTCGGTGGAGAAGTATATGCGACTCCTATTCGCCGCCGAGCTGCCGGTTCTGGCGAAGGAATTCGTCTGGCCTGACTGACAGTGCGCGATCCAGCGCAGCGTCCGCGGCGCGCAGAAGGGCGTCGCCGTCCTCCGACGCGGTCGTCGGCGTCTGCGTTTCCTGCGTGCGGGCGGGAGGGGGGACGTATCGCTCGGCAGAGTGGCGTTCCAGTGTGTTCATGGTGGTCCTCCAAACGAAAAGTGGCGCGTTCAAGCATGAATGGCTCGCACGAGGGGCATCGTAGACGTGCAGAGAGGCCTGCGAGCACGAGAGCGATCAATCACACAGGCGGAGCATCAGGCCGTGCTCACAGGATGGAGCGCTGCGCGGTCGCGGCAGACGTGTGGTCACACGTGTTCGCGCGCGCATCACTGGCGCGCTGTCTGTGACACGAGTCCCGAGCGCGAATCGCGTCGTGTTCGGATACTCTCTGACAGGTTCATGGACGATCTCGAGCAATCGCTGAGCCGTATCACCCTTGCGCCGTACGTCGTCAAGGCGATGGCGCTGATCGGCGTCGGCCGACGCGGCGGCAGCAACATGTTTCGCCATCAGCTCAGCACGATGGCCATTCTGCTCGACTACAAGATCAGCGACCCGGTGTTGCTCAAGGCGTCGGTGATTCACGATCTGTTCGAAGACGCGGCGACGCTGCCCGGCGTGTCAGCGGACGAAATCATGCGGATCGACGAGGACGGCCCGGCGGTGTTCGCGCTGGTCATGGAGATGACGATGCGCGTCAGCGACGGCGTGAAGGAACCGAAGCGCGACTACCTGTTGCGCATCATGCAGCGCGGCAGCTGGCGCGCGAAAGTGCTGAAGCTGGCCGATCGCATCAGCAACCTGACGGCACTGGGCTTCGTGCACGACGCCGCGTTCGTGCAGCGATACCTCGAGGAGACCCGCGCCTACATCCTGCCGTTCGCCGAGGCTATCAGCCAGGACATGTTCCGCGAGCTGTCGGACCTTGTGGCCAATCGCGAGCGGCTGCTGCCGCTGCTCGGCCACTCGTCATCTCGCGAGTGAAATGATTCGGCTCACCTGTGACCATGTTTCCACCGTGCGCGCCGAGCGCGTCTGGGTCGAGCGGAGCCGCGGCGCTTCGACGATCGGCATTCAGGTCCCGAATTCCAAGCGTCGCACCATACGACTGCGAGCGTTGCTCGAATCGCCCGCGTACGCGCAGTCGCAATCGCCGCTCGCCATCGCGCTGGGAACGACCGCCACCGGCGAAGCCTGCATGATTGACCTCGCGACCATGCCGCATCTGCTGATCGGGGGGCGTCCACATCAGGCAACACGATAAGCCTCATCGCGCTGCTCACCACGATTCTCCATCGCGCCACAGCAGACGAGGCTCGGCTGGTTCTCGTCGACATAACCGGGGCTGGTTTCACCGTTTTCGAGGGCATCCCTCATCTGCTGTCGCCAGTCATCGCGGACACCCGGCAGGGACTGAACGCACTACGGTGGACCCTGGGCAAGATGGAACGCCGTTTCGAGGTCCTGCGGGCCGCAGTCGTTCGCAACGTCGTGCAGTACCACCGGGTCCTCCGGCAGTCACCGATGCACAGCGCGACCGGCGAGGCCGTGCAAGGCTCGCTTCCGTCGATCGTCGTGATCATCAGCGAACTCGCCGGCTCGCGTGGCGAGTTACCTTCGCCGGCAGCCGCCTTTGCAGCACGATCCGTTGTTCGTGACGGCGGAGCCGATGACAGTGCAGCGCGCCGAGCGCGCCGCGGCTCTTCGACGCGCGCGTGCGAGGATTGGGTTGAACGCGAGTCCGTCGAGGGCTACAAAGTCATTCCTGCCCGACGCCACGCACTCCAGAATAGAGCAGCTCCGCCATGTGCTTGATATCGTCTTTGCGACGCACTCGCGCTGCGTCCTCTCGTTGACGAGCCTGAAGGACAGCCCGAATAGCCAACAGAATGACTGCACCCGCACCACCCAGCCACACCGAGATGGGCGCGTAATACGTCAGATCGCTCAAGTCGCCGCGAGCGACTCGATTCAATGATTCCCATATGAACGTGGCTGTCGCGCCTAGAGTTCCTGCGAGAAAAATGAGTCCTGTGGTGGCGCTCAGTTTCGTTCCTTCGCCCTTGCTCTCACTATCGTGTGACGAGCGGACGACCGCTCGAAAATCTACCGCCTGGTATTGTCCAAGTGACCGAGGCATCTTCGTTTGATCCAGGATGATTGGCAGCAGGCGTTTGCCCTTGGCGAGCCCCGCGCGCCATTCCCTGTCAACCTCGGAAGACTGTTCGGCATGCTGGCACCAGAAGACTGCGATGACATCGGCCTGGTTCAACGCCGACTCGATTTCTTTCCTCCACTTCCTCCCGAGCGGGATGCTCTGATAGTCCCAGAAGACATCGTTGCGTGTGACGCGCAAGAGCGTGATGATCGGCTCGACGATGTCACGGTCTGCATGACTGTATGACACGAAGGTCCGTATCGATGGCTTGGGCATGCGAGCGGGCAGATCGGCGGCGAAATTAGCACATCTTCACGACTTCGGCGACCACTCCCATCCTTGAAAGCGCAGCCCGTCAGCGCGCGCGTTCGAGTCGATGAAGCAGCCCCATAAGTGGTGGATCCAGAGACATGTTCTGCGCTTGCATGTGCCGAAGCGTACGAAGACACAGTTCCCAGTATTCCAATTCCGTCGGTGTTCCAGCGAGCAACGTCGCCAGCTTGAAGTAGGAGACGACGAGATCGCGTTGCCACGTCGAGTTCGTTGGATCGGCTGCGGCACCCCGCTCGGCAATCACAAGGCCATTCTGGAACGCCGTTCGAGCCCCTGGGAGATCGTGTAACCCGGCCAGCGCGACGCCGCAATGGTCGAAACTGACCGCGAGCTCGTGTTGCCGCGCGGCGTCGGCCGGATCTGCAGCTGCGAGTCGCTCGCAAATCGCGAGGCCCGCCTGAAAGGTCGCGTGCGCCTGCGAAAAGTCGCCTTCCTCGACCAGCACGCGGCCAAGTCTGCTGTGACTGGACGCGAGCTCGCTTTGCCACGCAACGTTCGCGGGGTCTCCGGCTGCGAGCCGCTCATGAATTGTGAGGCTCGCCTCAAAGGCGGCGCGCGCCCCAGACAAATCCTCGAGCGTCGTCAGCACTTTGCCGAGCCTTTCGTGACTGACGGCGACGTCGCGCTGCCACCTCGCGTTGCCCCGGTCAGTGATCGCGAGCCGCTCTGCAATGGCGAGGCCCGCCTGAAACGCCGAAAGCGCCCCCGGCAGATCTCTCTGCGCTGTCAGCACGTCGCCGAGCTGCAGGTAACTGATTGAGAGGTCGCGGTGCCAACCAGTGTTGCCCGGGTCGGTTACCACTAGTCGCTCGCGAATGGCGAGGCTTGTCTGAATCGCCGCCCGGGCGGCTGAGAGATCGCCCTGCGCCGTCAGCACGTCGCCGAGCCTCTCGTGACTCACGGAGAGGTCGCGCTGCCATTCGCTGTTGCGGGGGTCGGTGGCCGCCAAACGCACGGCAATCGCGAGGCCCATCTCAAAGGCTGTGCGCGCCCCCGACAAATCGCCCCCTTCCTTCAACACGTCGCCGACCTGAGTATGACCGCCGGCGAGGTCGCTCTGCCGCAGTGTGTTGCCCGGGTCAACGGTCGCCAGTCGCTCGCGAATCGCGAGGCTCGCTTGAAAAGCGGCGAGTGCCCCGCGCAGATCGCCATACGCTGTCAGCGCGTCGCCGAGCTGTGCATGACTGAGGGCGAGGTCGCGCTGCCACCGCATGTTGCCCGGGTCGATGGTAGCCAGTCGCTTCCGAATGGCCAGGCCTGTCTGAATGGCCGTCCGCGCCGCTGACAGATCGCCCTGCGCGGTCAACACGTCGCCGAGCTGTGCGTGACTGACGGCGAGGTCGCACTGCCACTCCATGTTGCCCGGGTCGGTGGCTGCGAGCCGATCGAGAATGGTGTGAGTGGATTGAAAGGCCGCGCGGGCCCCCGTCAGATCCCCGTACGTCGTCAGCACGTCGCCGAGCTGGTTGTGGCTGACCGCGAGTTCGTGCTGCCGTGTGGCGTCGGCCGGGTCCGCGGCTGCGAGTCGCTCGCGAATGGCGAGGGTCGCCTGAAAGTTCGCGCGCGCCCGCGAAAGATCGCCCTGCGCGACCAGGACGCGGCCGAGTCTGTTGTGACTGGACGCGAGCTCGCCTTGCCACGCAACGTTCGCCCGGTCTGCGCCCGCGAGCCGTTCGTGAATCTCGAGGCTGGCCAGAAAGTGTGCCTGCGCCCCCGCCAGATCATCTTCTGCCGTCAGCAGGTCGCCGAGCCTGTTGCGACTCATCGCGACGTAGCCCTGCAACATCGGGTTGTTCGCTTCGGTGGCTGCGAGCGGTTCGGCAATGGCGAGGCTCGCCAGAAAGGCCTGCTTCGCCCCGGTCAGGTCCTCGAGTTCCACCAGCACGTCGCCGAGTTTGTAGTAGATCAGGGATAGGCCAAGGTCGGGCTGCGAGCCAACGTTAGCCGGCTCATGGGCCGGGAGCCGCTCTCGGATGGCGAGGCTCGCCTGAAAAGCCACGCGCGCCCCTGGCAAATCGCCTGCTGCGACCAGGATGTCGCCGAGCGTGCTGTGACTGGACGCGAGCTCATGCTGGCACGTGGGATCACCAGGGTCGGCGGCGGCGAGCCGCTCGCGAATGGCGAGGCTCGAGAGAATCGCCGCACGCGCTGCCGGCAGATCGTCGTGCGCGATCAGCAGGTTCCCGAGTTTGTCGTGACTGACCGCAAGGTCGCGCTGCCACGCCGTGTTGCGTGGGTCGATGCCTGCGAGACGCTCGGCAATCGCGAGCCCGGCCTGAAACGCTGCACGCGCTCCCGTGAGGTCCCGCTGTGCGGTCAGCACCTCGCCGAGCTTGTCGTAACTGATGGAGAGGTTGCGCTGCCACTCCGCATTGCCAGGTTCGGCGGTCGCCAATCGCTCGCGAATCGTGAGGCCCGTCTGAAAGGCAACGCGCGCCCCGGATAGATCCCCTTGCGCGGTGAGCAACTCGCCGAGCTTGTCGTGACTGACGGAGAGGTCTCGCTGCCGCCCGGCATTCTCTGGGTAGGTGACCGCCAATTGCTCGCGGATGCCGAGGCTCTTCTGAAAGGTCGCACGCGCCCCTGTCAGATCCCCTTGCGCCAGCAACACGTCGCCGAGCTTGTCTTCACTGATGGAGAGGGCACGTTGCCACTCCTCGTTACGCGGGTCGGTAGTCGTCAGTCGTTCGCGGATAGCGAGACTTTTCTGGAAGGCCTTGCGCGCCGAAGATAGATCCCCTTGTCTGATCAGTACATCGCCGAGCGCCTCGTGACCGACTGAGAGGTCACTCTGCCACTCCGGGTTGAGTGGGTCGGTGGCGACCAGTTGTTCGCGAATGTCGAGGCATGTCTGAAAGGCCGCGCGCGCCCCAGACAGATCCCCTTGCGCCATCAGGACGTCGCCGCGCCTCTCGTGACTGACGGAGAGGTCACGTTGTCGACGCACGTTGGCGGGATCGGCGGTCGCGAGCCGCTCCGCCATGGCGAGGCCGGCTTGAAGAGCCGCGCCGGCTGCCGAGAGATTCCCTTGCGCCGCCAGTACCGTACCGAGCTTCTCGCGGGTGATAGACAGCTCACGCTGCCACTCGGCATTGCCTGGGTCGCTGGCCGCCAGTCGTTCGCGAATGTCGAGGCTTGTTTGAAACGCCCCGCGCGACCCAAACACATCCCCTTGCGCCCTCAGCACCTCGCCCAGCTTGTCGTGACTCACGGCGAGGTCGCGCTGCCGCATCGTGTTGCCGGGGTCAGCGGCGACCAGCCGTTCGACAATGGCGAGGCTCGCTTGAAAAGCCGCACGGGCTCCCGGCAGATCACCTAGCGCCGTCAGCACGTCGCCGAGACTGCTTCGGCCGACCGCGAGGCTGTGCTGCCATTTCGCATTGCCGGGGTCGGCCGCCGTGAGCCGCTCGATGATCGCGAGGCTCGCCTGACACGCTGTCCGCGCCCCACGCAGAGCGCCCTGCGTCATCAGCACGTCGCCGAGCTTCTCGTGACTGACTGCGAGGCCGTGCTCCCATGTTACGTTGCCAGGGTCAGCGGCCACGATACGCTGCCGAATCGCGAGACTCGCCTGAAAGGCTGCGCGCGCACCGAACAGATCGCCTTCGGCCTTGAGCACTCCGCCGAGGTCGTTGTGACTGATCGAGAGGTCGAACTGCCACGTTGTGTTCGTCGGGTCCGCGGCTGCGAGCCGTTCGGCGATGACGTGGCTCGCCTGAAAGGCTGCGCGGGCCCCGGTCAGATCGCCTTGCGCCACCAGCACGCGACCGACCTTGTTGTGACTGGCGGCAAGGCTCCGCTGCAACGCAGGATTGGCCGGATGCGCAGCTGCAAGCCGTTTGGCAATAGTGAGGCTTTCCTCAAAAGCCGCGAGTGCTCTGGGCAGATCGCCTTGCGACTTCAGCACGTTGCCCAGCCTGTCGTGAGTGACCGAAAGCGCCCTCTGCCACCTCGCGTCGGCTGGATTGGCGGCGGCGAGTTGTTCGGCAATGACATGGCTCGCCTGAAAGGCCCTGCGCGCCCCGGGTAGATCGCCCTGCTCCGACAATACGTCGCCGATGCTGTTGTGACTGGCGGAGACTTCGTACTGCCACGTCGCGTTGACCGGGTCGTTCGCGGCGAGACGTTCGCGAATGACGAGGCTCGCCTCAAACGCCGCGCGCGCTCCGACCAGATTGCCTTGCGCCGTGAGCACCTCGCCGAGGACGTTGTGACTGATCGAGAGGTCGCGCTGCCACGTCACATTCGTCGGATCGGCGGCCGCAAGCCGCTCGCGAATCGCGCGGCTCGCTTGCAGGGCGGCGTGCGCTCCCGAGAGATCGCCTTGCGTCGAGAGCGCGTCCCCAATCCTCGTCTGACTGCCCGCAAGACCGCGCTGCCACATGGCGTTGGCGGGATCGGCGGTCGCGAGCCGCTCGCGAATGGCGAGGCTTGAGTGAAAGGCCGCGAGCGCTCCCCGAAGATCACCTTGCGCCGTCAGCACGTTCCCGATGCGCTCGTGCCCGTCCGCCAGGTCGTCTTGCCACGCGGCGTTGGCCGGGTCGGCGGCGGTCAGCCGCTCAAGAATCGCCAGGCTTACCTGAAACGCCGCGCGCGCGCCGGACAGGTCTCCCTGCTCCATCAGCACGTCGCCGATTCTGCCGTGACTGACCGAGAGATCGCGTTGCCACGCGGAGTTGCGTGGCACGGCGGCCGCAAGCCGCTCGGCAACCGCGAGGTTCGCCTCAAAAGCTGCGCGTGCGCCAGGCAGATCTCCCAGCACCATCAGCACGTCGCCGATTCGTTCATGACAGACGGAGAGGTCTCGTAGCCGTGTCGCGTTGCCTGGGTCGGTCGCCGCGAGCCGCTCGGCAACGGCACGGCCCGCCTCAAAGATCGCGCGCGCTCCTCGATCGCCCTGCGCTGTCAGCACGTCGCCGAGTCTCACGTGACTGACGACAAGGTCGCTCTGTCGTTCCGCGTTGCCCGGATCCGCAGCCGCAAGCCGCACGGCGATGTCGAGGCTCATCTGAAAGGCCGCACGTGCTCCAGGGAGATCGCCTAACGCCGTCAGTACGTTGCCGAGTTTGTCGTGACTGGCCGCGAGATTGCGTTGCCACACCACGTTCCCTGGATCGGACGCCGCCAATGCGGCAAACGTACGCCTGGCTGTCTTGGCGAGATGTTCAACGCTGCTCAACAGCGCGACGTTTTTTATCGCCGGATCGAGCTTGTACAGGAACCGCTCGCCAATACGCGCTCGTATCGCGTTGTCGACGCGCTGGTCCAACAGTGCGGCGATGGTTGTCGCACCTGCCTGCAGCACGAGCGATGCCAACGCGGTCGTGGCGCCGCCGACTTCGCCGGAAGTGAGCTCGCCGCCGTAGTACTCCGCGGCGTCTCGGAGATCACCCATCTGCATCAGGTGCACCATCGTCTCCGACTCGTGCACCGGGTCGTCAGCTGAAAGCTCGCGCAGGTGGCTGGCGATAATCTGATGGGCTCGTGGCAGCGTTTCGGCGTTCTTCTCCGCACGCCCTGTCGCGGCGAGCCGCATTTGTGCGTGACTGAAATCCCATTGGGCGTTGGCGCCGCGCTGGACGACATGGGCGCGAAACGTGCGTCGCAGCGTTGCGAATCGCAGCGGATCCCACGCCTCGCCCGACAGCGCCGGCATCAGCGCCTGCAGGTCGGATTCGCGCCAGCCCGATCGGCTGACTGCGATGGCGCTGACGAACGCGCTTGTCCACGCCTGGCCGAAGTGCCGCTCTGCGCGATCCAGCATCCAGCCGTACAAGCCCTCCACATGTGATGGCATCTGCTCGACGACCGACGTGAGCAGCCGAATGATGCCCTGCGCTCCTGATGTGTCTTCGACGCGCTCGAACGCCTCGCCGCCGAGCAGGTTCAGTTCTTCCGTGGCGAGCTGCAGCCACAGCGCGTTGTGAAAGGCCGCCGTCCCGTCGTCGCGCGCTTTGGCGAGTAACGTGCTCTCGACGTTCTCGTTCAGCGTGCGGTGATACCGGCTGCAGATCCGCCGAACGATTTGCAGCGCCTCTTCGTGCACGATCGGCGGCAGCGGCTCGACGACGAATCCCGGTCGGTCGAACAAGGCCTGCGACTGCGTGCCCGGAATCGCGGTGGCAATGAGCCTCGCATTCGCCGGCCACAGCTTCGGCAGCCAGGTCAGATGCGTGCCGCGGGTCGTCGGTTCGAACTGGTTCAGCGCGTCGATCAGAACGACGATGCGCCGCTGCTGCGCTACCTGGTGGAGGAGTCGCGAGAAGGTCTGATCCACTTCATCCGGCGAAGCGTGCTCGGGCAGTGAGTCGATCTGACCGAGATGTGCGGCCAGCTCCCCGACCCAGCGCCGCAGCATCCAGTCCACTTGCGTGGACCGAACACTGATGCCAGCGGCGTGCGCCAGGACGAGCACGTCGGCGTTCTGCAGCGAGCGGTAGAGATGTCCGAACAAGCTGCTCTTGCCGGCGCCGGCTTCCGCGGTCACGCACACCCCGCGCCGGGGGTCGTCCGGTACGAGTGCGGTGGCGACGTCGAGCAGCTTCTGCGTGACTGCGGCGCGACCGACGAAGTCCCTGACGCGCCCTTCGACGAACTCGTCGAGCGCCCAGCGATCCTGCTCCTGCCAGGTGCGCGGTGCATCGCGCAGGTACGCCGCGGTCGCGGCCTCGAGATCGGTCCAGAGGTCGTCGAGGACCTGGCGGCCCCACTCGTCCAGACCAGTCACGGTCTGCGTCGCGGCGTCCCACGTGGCGGCATACCGTCGAACGCGTCCAGGAAGCGCAGTGGTGAGACGGGCCTTGAGATCGATCAGCTTCCTCGCGCTGTTCGCACCTTCGGGATCGCCGGAATGCAGATCGCTGAATCGCTTCGCCACCTGCGGCGGGATCGCGTTGTACGGGAGCGGATCGCGCAGGTAGAACCAGCTCCGGCGCTGCTGATCGGTGTGCCGCAGCACCCCGTACAGGATCTCCAACTCGGTGACGCTCTTGCCAGCTACGTCGTCGTCGAGCCCCGCCTCGCTGGCGGCGGTGGCCATTCGCGCCGCCGGTGGTTGCCACCCGTATCGATCGCCGATCAGGCCGATGAGAAACGGCTGGCTGCGCTCGATCTCGCGAAGGCACACGGTGAGCACCATCGCTTCGCGCTGCTCTTCATCGGCCGCTGCGGAATCGACGCCCCATCGCAGGTCGATCGTTTCGAGATGGTGGAAGCGCTCGCGCAGCCGTTCTTCCAGCGCGGGGAAGACATGGTTGTGCAACCAGTCGCGCTCCGCCTGCATGTCGCGGAACGTGCTCGTGATGAAGACCGGACGTGACCGCCAGGTGGCGAATGCTGTCATCGCACCGCTGTTGTTGGAAGCTGTCGCTTATACCACGATCGGACCATGATTCCAGGGAGCGCGTGTGACGCGACGCCCCTCACGTGTGATCCTTCCGCCCGTCGGCCGGACAACCCCCTCGAAGACGTCGAACCAAGCGCTCCCCTGTGAGTGACTGAACGTCGTCGCCGCGGACGCCAGCGCCCGTTCATTAGAGTCATCGTAGGCGTGTCCACTACAAGACGACCCAAAATCCTCTTCGGCACTGAAGTCGAGTACGCGGCCTCGGGTGTGAACGCACAGGGAGGGTATCTGTCACCGTCTCTCGTCGCCCGGATGCTGCTCCGTCAGGCACAGCGGCGGCCGCATCTCGAGGGGACGCAGGGCGGTATCTTCCTGCCGACCGGTGGCCGGTGTCTGATCGATGCTTCAGGGCGAGCCTCCCATTTCGAGGTGTGCTCGCCTGAAACGGTTGATCCATTCGATGCCGTCCGCTACGAGCTGGCCGGTGATCGACTGGTGACGCAGCTCGCTGAGGAAATCGTGCGTACCGATGCGGCGGTCGATGCCATCTGGCTGCAGAAGCGAGGGGTCGACTACGTGGAACGTGTCACTTGGGGCGCGCACGAGAACTATCTCTTTTGTCTGACGCCGCCGGAGCATTTGCGACCCCAGTTGGTGTCGCACTGTGTCACGCGAATCATCTTCACAGGGGCCGGAGGGTTCGACGACGACGGATGGTTCGTGCTCTCGCCGAGAGCGACCTTCATCGGTCGCGTCGTGGATGCGTCGTCCAACGACGCGCGAGCGTTGGTCGACACGCGCGACGAACCGCACAGTGTCGGCCACCAGCGCCTCCACTTGATGTGCGGCGACCACCTCCGCGGACGACTCGGCATCGTCCTGAAGATCGGAACGACGGCGTTGATCGTGGCGCTTGCCGACGCGGGCTGTCTCGAGGCAGACGCCATGCAACTCGCGGAGCCTCTCGACGCGCTCGATGTCGTCAATCACGACGTCACGCTGCGGGAGCCGTTGCTGCTGACCAATGGACGCACCGCCTGCGCGCTCGACGTCCAGCGGTATCTGCTTGGTCAGGCGCGGAGGTGGAAACATCTACTGCCGGAATGGACGGATGCGATCTGCGATCTCTGGTCGGACGCATTGGAAGGACTGAGCCAGGGCCCCATGGCGATCGCCGATCGTTTGGAGTGGAGCCTGAAGCTGATGCTGTTCGAACGACGCGTCTCCGACCTCAGTATCCGCCGGTCGGATCATGACGTTCGCGGCGTCGAGTCGTGCCAGGTCGATGATCATCGGGTGGCACAGCTGCATGAACTCGATCTGCGGTTCGCGCAACTTCATCCGCCGGGTCTGTTCGAGGATCTGGAAATGACATCGGCCGGCGGCACGGTGCTGTTCCGTCATCACGTGTCAGGCATCGGCGACGTCGATGAGGCGTTGATCACGCCGCCATCGCAGAGTCGCGCGGCTATCAGGGGAGCCGTTGTGCAAAGGCTCGCGGGCCACAGACCTCCCTTCGCGTGCACATGGGATTCCGTCAGGCATGCGCCCGGACGCCTTCGCCTCGACCTGTCTGATCCCTTCGCAGCCGCTGAGAACTGGGTCTACGACAACGGAGAGCATCGCGACATGCCGCGCGAGGTCTGGGATCTTTTCATCCAGGTCGACCTTTCCGGCTCCGTGAGGCCCGCGCGTGTTCGCGAGTTGGCCGAGCCCTTCTGTCACCCTGACGCCGCCGATCTGCGGCGACGGAGTGGTCCGTACG
>Ga0209382_10002477_pt1 | contig 26836 bp, 29 predicted proteins | sample SoiMetdeltSBSDD5_FD_187599 | JGI IMG/M metagenome (GOLD analysis project Ga0209382, IMG submission 187599) | Bulk soil microbial communities from a Populus tree surrounding site in Tennessee, USA - Soil MetaG P. deltoides SBSDD5 (SPAdes) (version 2) | ecosystem: Environmental > Terrestrial >... | reverse complement strand
TGTCGCCGCGATCGTCCCGCGTAGCGGTCGCCACGGTCGCTGCCGCAGGCCGCGCCCGGGCGCTGCGTCCAGCACGTCCACCTCCTGACCGCCGCCAGCCGCGACGGCCCGCAGCCGCTGCCACATTCGTCCGCCATCGGCGACCACCATCGCCCCGAGCGCGACGGCAACAGCGGTGGAAACCGGGTCCCATCCCGCGCCCGCCCACAACGCAGCCAGTGCCGCCGCAGTCGCCGCGACCAGGGCGAGCCTGTGTCCCCCCACCGCTGCCACCAGCGCGGCCGCGAGCGCCAGGGCCGCGACCACGCTGGCGACCTCGCCCCCCGCCCCCGGCGGGTCGTCTCGGACGGCGGCGATGCTCCCCACCCACGCGGTGACCAGCAGCAGCCCCGCTCCCAGCCGAGCCCCTTGCCGCCAGGCCTCGCCCGCCCGCCCACCGGTCGCCCGCAGCGAGCGCAGGCGCAGGCCGAACGCGGCGGTCGCCACCACCTCCCGAGCACGTCCCACGACGCCCTGGTCCGCCCCCGCTCGCCGGGCGACGTCGACCACCTCGCCCCGCCAGCGGGAATCGGGGATCGCCCGGGCCGCAGCATCCAAGGCGCAGTCGAACACGTCAGCCCCCGGCCGGTCGCAGCCGCGCCCGCACCAGAGCGACGTTGGCCGCCTGCCGGTCGGCCTCCGCCGCCAGCAGCTGCCGGCCCGGGCCGGTCAGCCGGTAGTAGCGGCGAACGGGCCCGCCCTCGCTCTCCTCGTGGTCGAACTCGACGTAGCCCTCACCCTCCAGCCGGGCCAGGGCGCCGTACAGGGTCCCCGCCCGCAGCCGCACCCGGCCGTCCGACATGTCCTCGACGCTGCGCAGGATGCCGTAGCCGTGTGCCGGCCCCCCGGCCAGCGCCGTCAGGATCAGGAACGTCGGCTCCCGTAGCGGCAGCGCGGCCGCAATGTCACTCATACCGTTAGACGGTATACCGGTGACCGAGGAAGCGGCGCCTCAGTCCTCGTCCTCGTCCAGGTGCACAGCTGCGTCCTCGGCTGCCGTGGGCAACTGCTCGCCCGGATAGTCGCGAGTCGTCTCGTCCCCGGTGAACTGGTCATCGTCGGCGAGCGGGCCGAAGTCGTCATCGCCGACCGGGGCACCGTCCTCGTCGAGCACCACGGTCCGGTCGTCGGCATCGGAGCGCTCGGGCCGCTCCCATGCCTCCGGTTCCAGGCGAGCTCGCTCCGATCGCGGCCGGCCCGCCAGCTCGTCGACACCCAGCGGCGCGTCGGGCGGGTACTCGGCGCCGACGATGTCGGTGTCGAAATCCTCGCCAGGCTGGTCGGAGTCGCTCATGTCCGCCACCTACCCAGAGCCGCCCCCGATGAATCGCGTGATGCCAGGGACGGGAATCCCGGGGTCCCGGTGGGCGTTGCGCACTCTGTCATGGCCTCATTGTTCCGCTTTCCCAACCCCGTCAACGAGGTTTCGGCCCGACTGGTGGCCGGCGGGGTCGTGGCGGTTGCCCTCGTGATCCTCGTGGGCCGCCAGCCGTGGTTGGTGGCCCCACTGGCCTACGGGTTCGTGGCCCGCGTGCTCACGGGGCCGACCCTGAGCCCGCTCGGCCAGGTGGTGACCCGGGTGGTCACGCCCCGGCTGCCGGTGCAGCCGCGTCTGGTGCCCGGCCCGCCCAAGCGCTTCGCCCAGGGGATCGGCGCGGTGGTGACCCTGAGCGCGGCCGTCCTGCACTTCGGGTTCGGGCTCACCGGCGCGGCGTATGCCTTGGTCGCCCTGCTGCTCGTGGCCGCCGGCCTCGAGTCGATCTTCGGATTCTGCATCGGTTGCCGGGTGTTCGCACTGCTCATGCGCTGGGGCGTGATCCCTGAAGAGGTGTGCGAGAGCTGCAACAACCTCGGCTTCGATCGGCCGACCTGACGTCGGCCGTCACCGCTCGAGGACGAGCACGGCGTAAAGCGGCGCGCCCGCCGACCCAGGCCGGAGCTGGGCCACCTTGTGCCACCCCCAGGCCGCGTAGGCCGCCTGCGCCGCCTGGTTGTCCGGCTCGACGAGCAAGGTCGCCCGCTTCTCCGAGCGGCCCGACAGCAAGGTGTCGTGGAGGCGGCGGGCGACGTCCTGCCGCCTCCACGGGGCCCGCACCACCATCTGGCTGATGGCGAGCGTGCGGTGGCCGTCCTCGTCGGTGAACCCGATGGGGACCTTGGTCACCAGCTCCCGCCACCACGCGGTGGTGGCCGGGAGGGCGAAGCCATAGGTGAACCCGACCAGCTCGCCGTCGAGATCGGCGGTCACCAGTTCCCAGGCGGGGGCCTGCATGTGGCCGGCGAGCTGCAGGCGGAACCGCTCCTCGCCGAAGAACGGGTCCCCGGTGTGGGCGTATACCTCGATGTACGCGGCCACGATCTCGTCGAGGCGGCGCATCGCGGCGGGCACGTCGAGACGGTCCAGCGTGACCATGGCGTGATCGATGACGTAGGTGGCGGTCATGTCGTGGATTCGACGCTGAGGCCACCGCCGGACACCCGCAGGCGGGCCAGGTGCAGGTAGCGGCTGGACGGGTAGCCCACGTTGGGCTCGGAGAAGGCGTGGAAGGCGACCCACAGGGCGCCGTCCCCGTCCCGGAACACCTCGACGCCGCCGGGCCCTGCGAGGTGGCTGCCCGAGGACAGGATCCGCCCGTCGGCGGGCTTGCTGCAGGGGCCGGCCGGCCCGGAGCAGGTGGCGTAGGCGGTGGTGTAGTGCCGCGAGTTCCAATCGGCCGCCGCGTAGACCAGGAAGTAGGTGCCGCCCTCCCGGAACATCGACGGCGCCTCCACCACGCCCCGCTCGAAGGAGCGGTCGGCCGAGATCAATGCGTGAGGCTCGCCGGTGAGGCCCAGGCCGTCGGCCGTCAGCTCCTGCGACCAGATGGTCTGGGGTGCGCCCACTCCCTCGGCCTTCCAGAGCAGGTAGGCGCGGCCGTCGCCGTCGACGAACGGGCTGGGGTCGATGGAGCCGCCGCGGTCCACCTGGCAGACGAGCGGGCCGGTCGTGTTGTCCAGGAACGGGCCGGCCGGTGACGTCGCCACGCCCCGCGAGATGCACTGCTTGCCCGAGGCCCGGTCCTTGACCGTGTAGTAGACGACGTAGCTGCCGTTGCGGGCCAGCACCGACGGCGCCCAGGTCGCGCCCTCGGCCGCCCACCCGGGGACGCCAGCGAGGCCGTTGCCCACGATCTCCCAGTTCGTGAGATCGGTGGACCGGATGACCTGGATGTCGCCGGCTCCGGAGTTGGTCGAGTAGCCGTAGTAGGCACCCCCGGCCCGCAGCACGAACGGGTCGGCGAAGTCGAACGGGAACACGGCCCCGGTGGCGTAAGCCAGGGTGCGACTGCAAGCGGCCGCCGCGTTGCGCATGGCGGTGACTGACATCTGGTCGTTGTCAACTTGGTTGGCGTCCACGGCGGACGACACCCCGTCGAAGCAGGTCCGGGCGTCCGCCGAGTGGGCGTTCACCAGGTCCTGGGCCGCCGCGGTCCGGGTGGCCTGGGAGTCGACCGCCCCGATCTGGGCCTGCAGGTCGGCGATCATCGTCTCGAGCTGCGCCCGATCGGCGACGGCTATGTCGATCGCGCCCTGGACCCGGGTGATGCTGGCCTGGGTCTCGGCCTGGCGGGACTGCGCGTTGGCCAGCGAGTCCTGGTGGGCCTCGAGGTCGGCCTCGGTCGCCGCGAGCTGGTCCTCGGTACTACCGAGCCGCGCCTTGGCCGTGGTCCGCCCGCCGATGGCCACGACCACGACCAGGACGGCCACGATGGCGATGACCCGTCTCCGCCAGTCGGCCCGACCCTTGCGCCTGGGGCCCCCGCTGCCTGCGTTGTTGGCTTCGTCTGCGTTGCCTTGCGCTTTGTCCCCTCCGCCCTCGGCGTCAGCATCCGTTGCGGGCTTGTGGACCTCGGGGTCGATGAAGTCGATGCTCACAGCTGCACCCCCGCCTCGGCGCACACGCCCTGGATGCCACGCACGGTGACCGCCAACCCGCCACTATCACCAGCCGCCGCCTGGTTGAGCGCTTCGGTGGCGCCGGCCACGCAGCTCTGCAGCGCGTCCAGCTGTCCCGTGCTGACCACGAGTGCGGCGCTCGCGTCGTCGAGGGCGCCCTGGAGCCCCTGCAGCCACTGCACGTTCGCGTCGTAGGTGCCCTGGCTCTGGCTCCGCTCGGCCTCACGCGCGAGCCGCGTCCTGATCGCAGCGGCCAGGGCGACGCGGTTGGCATCGACGATCTCCACCGTGGCGCCGAGGTCATCCTGAGTCCGGTCGAGCTTGGCCTCGGTCCGGTCGAGCCGATCGTTCGCCCGATCGGTGGCGTCCAGGGTGGCGTTCCAGTCACGCGCCATCAGCCCGAACCCGACCAAGGCCACCACGCTCGCTAACCCGACGATCGCCATCCGCCGCCGTCCACCACCCAGCGCCCGGGCATGTCTGCCTATGCGGCGCCACAGGCGCCACTCTCCAGCTATCCGCCGATTCACCGCTCGTCCTCCGGCGTTCAGATAGGGGGGTCGTTCTTGCCGGCAGCCACGACTTTGCGTGCTCTACCCCTACTGACGCGTAGCCCCCCCGGTTTGGTTTCCAGACTTTCCGCTTTGTGATCCAGCCGTAACGTGCGGAGGGCCATGCTGCACTACCGCCAGCGGACACCGGTCGACGAGAACTACGTCGGCAAGCTTGAACGGGGAGTCGTGCGCTGGCCAGGTGCCCTGTATCGGGAAGCCATCGTGGCCGTCTTGGGTGCCGCTCATGAGCGAGACCTGGGGCTTGGACCCACCGGTGCTCGACGGCTGCCAGCGCGGATCCTGCCGAGGAGGTAGGCGCCCCAATGTCGATGGCGGCGGCCTCGACACGGCTGCTCGACGCCATGGCTCCCACCCCGTGGCCGGCCCGGGTAGGGCCACCGGAGATCGACCAGATCTGGCGGGCCGCGAGGGCGTTCTCGATATGGGACAACCTGTACGGCGGGCTGGCGCGTGAAGCGCCCCTTGCGCAGCTCCGATGGTCCGCGGGCCTCATACAGAGCTCATCGTGTGCGGCTCATCTACGGCCCGACCTGTTGTCGGCAGTCGGCTACCTCGCCCACACATGTGGCTTCATGGCATTTGATAGCCATGCGTTCGATGACGCTCGCCGGCTGCTGAGCTTCGGCGTCTGCTGTGCTGAAGACGCCGGGAACTGGCATCTCCGCGCCCGGCTTCTCGCGACCAGGGCCCGGCTGGACACTTGGGTCGGAGACCCGCATGGCGGACTTACGCAGGTGCAGCTTGCGCTGGTTCGGTCCGACCGGCTGACGGCAACCGAGCGGGCGATGCTCCACAGCTTGGAGGCCCGTGCGCTCGCTCGTCTCCACAAGGCGGAGGAGACGATGGCGGCAATTGGTCGCGCCGACGACGCCTTTGCCTGCAAGGACACCGCGGCGGACCCGCCGTGGATGGGGTTCTACGACGCCGCGCAGCATGAGGGCGATGCCGGGACCGCGTTGCTCGATCTTGCGCTCGCCATGCTCGCAGGCGCCTCCGGAGCACGCCGCCGCCACGAGACGGCCATCAGCGGCCGCGAGCCGGACTTGCGGCGGTCTCGGGCACTCTCGCAGATCGGGCTGGCGAAGCTCACGATGGCCCGAGGTGATCCTGCCGAGGCGGTGAGCCTCGGTTTCGCTGCGCTGGAGTCCGCAGGGCACATCCGGTCGCTTCGCATAGCTGACGATCTACGACATCTGGACCTCCTGGCGGAGCCTCACTCGGGTCGTGAGGATGTCGCCGATCTCCGAGAGCGACTGAGGCAGGCGATGCCCAGCTGACCCGAGGTGGACCGGTTGGATGCGTCATGCTGCAAGTCGTGACCAGCCCGACCGATCCTGTGTCAGCCGACGGTCGACTGGCTCCAGCCCGGCTCTGGTCAGTGCTGACTGAGATCTGCCAAGCGCACGGGCTCGATCCGACCAGAGCGCGCCTGATCAAGTCCACTAACAGCGCAGACTTCGACCTTCCCCGTGCGGATGTAGTCATCAAGGTGGCTGGCTCGGGCCTGATCACCGACCGCATCCCGAATGTTGTTCGGGTAGCGCATTGGCTGGAGGCTGCGGACTTTCCCGCGGTGCGCTTGGTGCCCGACCTCGAGCAGCCCGTGCATGCGCAGGGACACGCCGCGACGGTGTGGCGGCGTGTCGTCGATGGAGGTCCGGAGCCGACTGGTCGTGACCTCGCCCGCTTGATCCGGCGTTTCCACTTGCTGCCGGCGCCTCATGGTCTCCCGAGTTGGGACCCGATCCGCTCGATCCGCCGGCGTCTTGCGGACGCGGATGGACCTACCGCGGACGATCTCGTGTTTCTGACCGAGCGATGTGACGGACTCGAAGCCAGCGTGCGCAATTTGAGCCCGGCGCTGGAGCCGGGCCCCATACATGGGGACGCCTTCCTCGGGAACCTCATCCCGGGGATCGACGGCCCGGTGCTGTGTGACTTCGACAGCGCCAGCGTTGGTTACCGGGAGTGGGATCTGACACCGGTCGCGGTGGGCTCCCTCCGGTTCGACTACGAGGTCGATCCCCAGCAGTCGTTCGCTGCTGAGTACGGCTTCGACGTGACCTCATGGTCGGGGTTCCCCGTCTTGAGGCAGCTGAGGGAACTGCAACTTGTCACCAGTGTCGTCCCCGTCCTTCGAAGCAACCCGGCTGTCCGCAGTCAGTTCGAGCACCGGCTCACAAGCCTCCGAAGCGGATCGATGGACCGCTGGCAGCCCTACGCCCGCGCTTTCGAGCCGAACTGAGGCGCGTTCGTGGCCTAGGCGAGCCTGGGATCCTTCCCGGGCTGATCTGCCCACAGCTGCCCCTACCGGCCGGTCAGATCGGCCATGAGCCTGTCGGCATGACGATCATCTTGTCCCCACTCGAGTTCGAACACCTCGTCCAAGTCGTCCGCGACGCAGCCGGTGGCCACCGGGCCGAGTGCCTCTGCGGCTGGGCGAGCCGTTGGACCGACGATCTCGCGACAGCCGACAACGCGGCCAGCAGCCATCGCAGACAGATCGACCAGGTGAGCTGCACAGACAGCACGATCGCGACTCTCCTCGACCTTCAGGACGACCTGGCTGACGCGATCATGTGGCTCGCCGAATGCTGGCCGCCTGATCTACCCGCCCTGCGTGCGCGTTCGTGCACCGACGACCTCCATGGCTCAGACGGCCGACCAGGCTTGGCGTTGGAAGCCGAGTGCGAAAGCCCGAGCGAAATGGCCCGGCTCGCGTGCCTCCTCGGCGGCCCACGAGTCGGCGACCTCGAACCCGACTCGGCCGGCCACCGCTACGAGCGCTCCGTCCGCCGTTTCGGCCAAGTCCACATTGTCGCGCTTCACGCCGTCGACCGGGCATGACCGACAGCGACCGTCAACAGACCACAGGGACTGCGACGGCAGGCCGTCGACCGCCGAGGAACCCCTGGACCTCCTGCGCAGCGTCGGCTCACTGACAGACGGCGGAAGGGATCGATCCAACGCAGTCCGAGAGCCAGGGCGTGTCATCGGAAACGCGCGATCCGAGGCCCGTGGGGCTGTCTGGCTCGAGGCTCCCTCCGACCGACTGCCAGCACAAGTCCTTGCTCGGCGCCCGGCCCTGGGCCTGGCACGGGCAACTCCGCTGAGAGATCACAGTGCGGACGGGGTGGTGCGGAGGGACGGGGATGGCGGATTGTCGCTGGTTCCCGGCGGCAACCGGCCGTGGCCCAGCGACTCACGGCTCCCGAGGGCGCTGGGCGATCGACGCTGCGGTCGTGGTGGGGCCGCGCGCTTCCGTCAAGGTCCGTGGATATCCCTCGCTCCTTCCGCGCGGCCTTCAACGGTTCGGGTTCCTGGGGTTGATGACTGGCGCCTTGTCAAGGCGCGACGCCGGCGGGCGCCGATGGAGACCTCCGCGCCGTGTCGCGCTGCCCGGTGCGACTTTGGGTCGCCGCCGGGCGCTCAGCTATGCGACGGCGCCACCAACGACCGGGCTACCCCGGGCTCGGGCGGCCTGCTCTCGGCCCGGTGCTACCGCGTCCCGGAACGCCCGGGGGGCACGGAGAGGGCCACGACGAGGACGAGCGGCGGCATCACGGCGAGGCACCACGGGGTGTGCGTCACCGCGAGTATGACGGTGAGGGCGATGGCCACGACGAGCCATCCGACGACCCAATTCGGCGAGTGCCGGCGGGCCGCCCGGATAGTGGTGCGCGTGACCTCCGCGGCGAGATCCCACGGCCGGACTTCGGGAGCCCGGCCGATTCGGTGACCAAACAGTGACCGTAACCAGCACTCCCTCATCGCCCGTTCACCGCCAGCAGGACCTGTCAGAGGCTCTTTGGCACAGCGATCGGAGAGGTACGCCAGTGGACGAGATACGACGCCCCGAGCTTGTTGAGTTGAGGCTGCCACTACGGCGGTGTGTCGAACTGGCTGTGAGGGCGGCGACGTGGGCCGCAGCCGACCCGTCGCCGAATGAGCAGGTCGACCCCGCGGGCGTCGTGCACTCTTAGCTATCAGCGTCAGCCGCCGACCAGCGCGACCTGCGATGTGGGTCAGCCGTATGTTGAAGTTCAACCTCGATCGACCACCGTCCGATCCAGTTGGGCTCGCCCTGGCTCCCCTCGACTTACCCGGCCTTGGCATCTTGTGCGGAGGGCGGGATGGCGGATTGCCACTGGTCCACTCGGCCGGGGAGCAACGCTGGGAGCAACCGGCCGTGTCCCAGCGACTTGCGGCTCCGGAGGCTTGTCACCGCCCTCAACGTTCGCGCTGGCCACGAGGCATGTGCGGGGACGCTGTGTCAGTCTCTCCCCTCGTCCCCCCGCGATGCTCCGTGCGCGATCACCTCTACGCCAGTGAGCCTGGCCGCCACGTACGCGCTAGGCCGAAGATGAAGTCCTCTGGCGGGCGCGTGAGCGAACGTTGATCGAGTCGATCAGGGGCTATGCGGATAGATGTTGCTCGATCTGGCCCACCAGCTGGTAGTTGGCTCACCGCGGCCGGAGGTCGCGACACACTCTGGGCTCCGGAGCTTGGGAATCGTTGTGTTGCCCATCGCCTCGGGAGCGTTACGTCGGACGCAGTCACGTTTGAAGCGGCTTGAGCGCTACCAGCAGACCTCCAAGGCTGCGCGAAGGCCTTCAATTGATGCATTCGCATCCACACTGTCGCCAGGCAGATAGACCTGCCGACCTGTGGTTTCAAGTTCACCAAAACGCTCTGCAGCCGCAAGGCAGTCACCATAAGTCAATTCGGCACCAACCCAATACTTAAGGGTTGTGAACCTATTACCGTTGACGACTGTCTCCGGAATGTTATGAAAGCCTTCCATAGAAGACGCACGCTGGAACGCGGCCCGAGCCTCCTCGGGTCGCTCTAGTCCGAAGTAGGCCGTTCCCAACCCTCGGCGAGCGGCGGTTGCTACAACCGTGTCGCCTCCCCGAACGGCTAGGTCTTCGGCGTCAGCTAACTGCTCCACTGCTAGGTCGAAGTTGCTGAGGATCAATTGAGCATTTCCAATAACGTACACATCGACCGTTTCGAAGATCCCTGGATGCGCATCACGGATATCTTCGGCGTGAGCGATGGCGGCCACCAGCTCACCAATGAAGAGTGAATACGCTGTTTCCGAGATGTTGGGATCTTCGTCGTTGATTTACTCCATGTAGGCTCGCGGCAACGCCTCTATATCACTAATTGTTTGAGAAAGGTCTTGACGCGCTTGTCGTCTGTCTGCGCGGTCCTGACCGCGAAGATCGATTACATAAGTAACTCCGGTGAACAGGAGCGCGAGCATCGCAACGACGACGCCGATGTCGAATGCGCGACGCTTCCTTGACCGATCGTCGGTTGTGCTCGCGTTCTGAATCCCGGCCGCCGGAACATCCGGGGGTGGCGGCGGTGGCGGCGGCGGCTGTGTCGTCGCCCTGTTGCCAGCAGCCTCGCTCCTCGGACCTTGCCAATGGTATCGGCGCCCTCCGCCTGCAAGGTCTTCGCCATTCCAAGCCGCTCCGTCTGCCACTTGTCGTGTGGGCTGGTTAGTCATGATGGCTCACCCTTTGGTGTATAACCACCGGGATTGTCGTTGTTGGGAACCAGGTAGGCGACCGCGGCCGAGACGACGACCCCTAAGAGGGCCAACTGCATTTCCTGGTTGAACTCGCCGACCGTAATCAACGTGGTCAGGAACCCTCCAAAGGCGGTCACAACGGCTGCGAGCCACTTTCTCGTTGGGAGTAATGACTTCGGATACCGGGGGACGATGGTTTCGATGTCGGTGCTTCGACTTTCCTTACGCATGGCTCTCACTCCTTGTAGCTGTTTCGGTCAGCGTGCGACGTCCGTCGTCGTTGGGACTGACTCCTGGGGCCTGGGGACACGGCCGCGTTTCACTGGACCCAATCGTGTCTGCTCAGGGTCGACCGGTTCTGGGGGAGTTCCAGGTCGTTACGCGGTCGCAGTCGAGCCCTTGCCCGTGATACTGACGGCCCGCCGCATTGCGTCTTGTGAGGTGACGGTACGACCGACTGCTCCTGACTGGGTACTGGGAGAACTCCTAGTCCCGGCGCGGTGCCGGTCGTTGGCGGGCCGTATCAGGAAGCGACGCCGTCACGGGCCACGAGAACGGCGAGTTCCGTGCGAGAGCGCGGCTCCAGCTTGCGGTAGATGTTCTGAAGGTGGAAGTCCACCGTCTTGACGCTGATGTAGAGGTCGTCGGCGGCAGCGCGGTTGCTTGAGCCGTGGCCAACCGCTAAGGCGACACGTAGCTCGGAGGGCGTGAGCAGCGACAGTGCCGGTCGCGTCGGCGTAGCAACGTGTCGTCCGAGAAGGGAGCGGGCCCGTTCCGCCCAGAGACGGGCTCCGAGCCTCTCGAACACGGACATCGCATCTTGCAGGTCCAGGTCACCGTCGGCGTGGCGTCCTACCCGATGGCGCCGCTCGCCCCGGCATAGGCGCGTGCGGGCTCGCTCGAACGGGCTCTCAACACGCTCGAGCCAGGTCAGGGATGCGGCGAACTCCTCCTCAAAGCTCGCTTCACCGGCGAGTAGACCGCGCGTCCGGGCGGCGATGCCCCGCGCCCACATCAGGTGGGTTGCTTCCGCCACTTCCTCGAGCCCGTCGACACGCCTGCGCGTCTCGTCAATGCGCCCGGCACGCCAGCAGGCTTCCAGATGGTCACCGGCCCACCAGACGATGCCGGGGTTCCGCAGTTCCCACGCGTCTGCGGCCCGGGTGACCTGGTCAAGGTGCACAAGTGCGGCCTCGGCGTCTCCTAGCCCAAGCTCGAGAAAGCCGAGCGCCGAGTTGGCAAAGAGCTGGGCCGAGCCCATCCCGAGTCTTGTCCCGGCCGTTAGGGCTTCATTCGCGGTCCGTCGGCACGCCTCGACGTTGCCGAGGCCTGCTTCGATGCGGGCAAGATAGCCAAGGGCGAAGGCTCGGGCCGCTGGGTCCTCGCCGCCCCACGCCGCTTGGACGTCCGAGGACGCGACCGCATAGGCCTCCGTCCAGCGCCCGGTTCGCCAGTAGATCTCCGCCAGCACCGCCGATGAGAACGCCAGTACGCCCGGCGTGCCGAGCCTTCGGGCCCGCTCGATGACGGTCGCAACCCGGCGCCGGCCTCGCTCCCATTCCTCAAGCATGAGGTCGAGTAGGGCCATCGCCTGGACAAGGTGCTCGGCGTCGGGGACGCCGACTGAGCCGGCCAAGGCGTCGGCTAGCTGTTGGAGCGGTTCCAGCAGCCGAGTCGCTTCGTCAGCTTGGCCATGAAGGAGCAGCGTATGCGCGAGCGCAAGGGACCCAACCAGAGACCCAGCCCCTGGACGCGATGTGGGTTTCCCCGCGACGTCTACGGCTCGTCGAGCCAATTGAACGGCCCGCTTGATGTCGCCTTCGAGCATGACTGCGGTCACGGCGTGGGCGAGCAGGCCCGCCGCGCGGTTTGGGTCATGGCCCTCAACGGCTTCAGCTTCAGCAGTGAGCATTGACTGGCTGCGGCGGGGGCCGGCCCGCCAGGTCTCGGCTTGACCGCGAAGCGAGGCTGCGTCGGCTCGCACGATTGGGTCGTGGGTGGTTGCCATGATCTCGTCGAGCAAGGGCACGGCCTGGTCGAGGTAGCCGCGCAACCAGAAGGCCTCAGCGGCTCTTTGAAGCCGTCGGCACCGATCCGCAAGGTCGGGCGAGAGGCGAGCCGCCCGCTCGAACCCTCGACCTGCTGTCGTGAGGGCGCCACGCCTACTGGTCACTTCGCTCACTTCGTCGAGCAGCCTTGCGGCTTGTTCATCGGGTCCAGCCGCGGCGGCGGCAAGGTGCCAGGCTTGCTGCTCTCGGCCCGGGTCGGCGCCAACGCTTGCACAGGCTTGGGCGAGTGCGGCATGGGCGCGCCGTCGGTGGGTAGGCGGGGCCTCGTGGTAGCAGGCAGCCCGTACTAGTGGGTGTCGGAACTCGATGCGGCCGCGGTCCATGTCAATGAAGTCGGCGGCAGCGTCGAGGTCGGCAATCTCCCAACCGATGGTACTGAGGGCGGCTTCAATCACCGCAAGGTCGCCGGTGGGCTCGGCTGCGACGACGGTGAGCCCCTGCCGAGTCGCCTCCGGCAACCTGACAACCTGGCGATGAAGGGCCCGCTGAAGCTCAAGGCCGATCGGCAGCGGCTCGTCGAGAGGGTTATGACCGAGGCGCTGCTCGTCGTCCAACCGTGTTGCAACGTGTATCAGGGCGAGCGGGTTGCCACCGGTGAGGGCATGGAGTCGGTCCGCGACTGCGGGAACGACCGTCGGACCGGCCGTCTCGAGCAGCTTGCATGCCGTGACCCGGTCGAGGCCGGTCAACAGCTTTTCCTCGATGCCAGCGCCGTCGAACGGTGACGGCTCGCCAGTGCGGGCAGCGAGCAGGAACGCGGCCGGATCGGCATTCAGCCGACGGGCGGCAAATAGGAGCGCGCCGGCCGATGGCTCGTCGAGCCACTGCACATCGTCGGCGACGACCAGAACTGCCCGTCGTTCGGATGCCGCTGCGATGATTCCGAGGGTCGCAGCACCGACGGCCAGGGGATGAGCCGGCGCCGTGCCCAGCGCCAAGGCGCCCTCCAGCGCGTTGGCTTGGAATGGAGGCAGCACCCGGACGAGGTGCAAGATCGGCGCGAGCACCGTCGAGAGTCCCGCGAAGGCCAGTTCAGCTTCGGATTCGACTCCGTGTACCCGTAGCACGGTCATGCCGTCGACGACAGCGCGACGGTCTGCTTCATTGAGCAAGGTCGTCTTGCCCACGCCTGGCTCCCCCCGGAACAACAGGGCGGCGCTGAAACCCGCCCGAGCCGTGCCGAGTAGGAGGTCGATCCTTCCCAGCTCGTCCGCTCGGCCGAGTAGCACGATCCAAGTGTCGCGGAAAGGGTCTGGCGGCGGGAGTGGATCCGGGACTGGGCGAGCGTCAACTGCGACGCCCAGCGCCGAAGCACTCCCCAGCGCTCGTGCTCACGATGGCAAGCAGCCTGACTGGTCCGAACTCCGAGCGACCCGCACACAGAAGCGACCGCCTTCACCGCGGCGCCCGGTGACCTTCGTGAGATCGACGGTCAGTGTAAGTGGTCTCGTGGCTCCGCCCGTGGCGTGACGTCGGGTGTCGAAAGGCGTGTGGTGCCGCGTATGCCGCCGAGCTTGATCTCGCTGACCCCGGAGACCGGATTGCCGAGGCCATCACCACCGCCGTGGTCCAAGCCGGTGGCCGCGTCGAACTGCTGCAACTCGACCTCACTGCCCGACGCGATTGGGACTACTTCGGACCCATCGACCGCGTCATGGGCAAGGCCCTCTGGAACCGCGACTCGAGCGACACTCAAGGCTGACCAATCAGCGGGACCGGCTTCGCCGCGTGACGCATCCGGGCTCACCGACCGGCGACCTGCCTCTCCACGTGCATGCCCGCTACGGCCTTCCCGAGCTGCTCGCCGCGTTCGGAGTCCCAAACCCGGCCGCCTAACGGGGAACCGGAGTGAAATGGGTCGAAGCCGAGAGGGCGGACGTCTTCTGGTTCAACCTTCGCAAGACCGACGAGCACTTCTCACCGACCACCATGTACGCCGACCGAGCGATCAGCCCGACCCTGTTCCAGTGGGAGTCCCAGAACGCCACCTCAGAGGCGTCCACGGCCGGCCGGCGCTACGTCCATCACCGCCAGCTCGGGTCGTCAGTGCACCTCTTCTTCCGTGAGTCGAAGGAGGCGGATGGGGACCTGGGCGCCTCGGCGTACCTGTACGCGGACCCCGCTTCCTACGTGAACCACGAACGCGAACGGCCGACGCGCATCACCTGGAAGCCAGCGCCCCTGAGTTCCTGAACATCGCGCAAGCGGGGTGCGACTCAGCTCGCGGACCCCGATGTACAGGCGCGAGCTGCCGCGACGGCGCGTCGTGCAGCGCCGAGCACGAGCAGATCGACCGCTCAGGTCGCGTGCAAACGGCCGCCGGTGTCTCCGAATTCGCGTCCATGTCGGCCGGTGGTACTAGCCCAATGTGCCGGTTGGGGGCACCGCCTGCGCTTCGGGGCCGTCAGGTCCGGCGCCAGACGTAGCGAAACCTGTCACCATCGCTGACGTAGGCGGCCGACGACACTGGCTCGCGATGCCGTTGAGCGGTCAGGCTGCGGGTCGGACCGCTATGACTTTACGGGGTTCGTCGGCATAGACGGCCGGAACGTCGTCCCACGGGACCGTCGCGGTCCAGAGCGTGGACGGGCGGACCAGGCCCCTGGCGACGGCGTCGAGCGTGGGCCCGACGTGGGCGTGGGTGTTGCCGATCCCGAAGCGGATGTTGATGCCGCCTCCGTACATCGGGAGTCCGGGCAGGCGGATGTCCCCGAGGTAGCCCCCCAGGCACTCGATGACCCCGTCGGGTTCGAGCATGCGCACTGCCCGCCGGAGCCAGGCCTCGTTGCCCGAAGCGTCGACGATCAGGTCGAACGGCCCGTCTGCCCGGTCCGGCGGCCCGGACACGGCCGGGGCACCGAGTCGGGAGGCAAGGTCACGCCGCTCGGGGTGGTCGTCGACATAGAGCACAGACTCGGCGCCGAGCCCGACCGCGAACGCGATCTGATACAGGCCGTGTTCGCCGCGGCCGAAGACGGCCACCCGACGGCGGCCCGCACCGAGGTGCTCCGTCATGATGTCGTGTCCGAGCGCCAGGCTGTCTCCCGCAGCAGTGACCTCGACCGGATCGACCTCGCCCGGCACCGCTGTGAGCATGGCGTCGGCGAAGGGCACGCGCACCAGATCGTCGAACAGCCCGCCCCACTCGCCGCCGGCCGGGAGCCCGTAAGCGGCGCCCGGGCGATTCCGCCGACAGTGAGCCGTGAGCCCGCGCCGGCAACGGTCGCAATCGCCGCACGCGATGTTCGGCGGCACGACCACGAGGTCCCCGGGGACCACGCCCCCGACGCTGTCGCCCACCTCTACGACCCGCGCCACCGCCTCATGCCCGATCGCGAACGGGCCTTGGTACGGCGAGAGGCCAGCGGCGACGCCCCGGTCGAAGTCACACCGGCTGGCGGCCACCGGCGCCACGATCGCCTCGAGGTCACCCTGCAGCTTGGGCGAGGGCACGTCTCTCCACTCCACACGTTGAGGCGCGATAAAGCGCAGCGACTGCATGGTCACCCCGCCGCCGCGCCGTCACCGAGCTGGACCGCGAAGTCCCGCAGCGTCCCCAAACCGCCATCGGGCACCTCGTCGACTAGCACGAAGGCGCCGCGCGGGACCTGGGTGAACCCCTCGACCTCGACCACCACATCGGTGATCCCGGAGATCATTCTGGCTCGCATGTGTCATCGAACGGCGCGGCCGAAACGCGGTCCAGCAGTCCTACGCTGATGCCGGCGGCGGTCGCGCTGCTTGGCTTCCGGGCGGCCTCGCTGCGAAGGAGCTCGGAGAAGTCGTGTTTGAACGGGCCTCGTGGAAGCGCGCGGCACACTTCGAGCACGACGGCGCTTTCGAGGTCTGCGATCCCGCGCCCGGTCACGTCGAGCGAGACACCGGCCTCCAGCGCCCGAGCCTCCGGGGACTCGCCCCCGCCGACCTCTGCTGCCATGTGCAGGACGATCGACCGACCGACGGCCGCTCGGCGCGCGAGTGCCCAACCGTATCTCGCGGTCAGCGCTTGAGCGGCGGCGGCACTGACCTGCTCGAAGGGGCGGGAGGGATGCTCGTAAGCCGGCGTGAGCCCGATGTCGTGAAGGACGCAGCCGACGTACAGCGCCTCACCGTCGACCTGGAGTCCGTCCCGGGATGCGATCAGGGACGCAAACACGTAGGACCGGAGCGAGTGTGCGTACAGGGCGCACGGCGCCAGGCTTCGCAACGTCTGCTCGGCGTCCTGCGCGGCGGCACTGTCGGGGAGCGGCACTCCGGCGATGTCGCGTCCCATCCCCATGACCGTCATGCCGGGGTGACGCCGACGACGATCCGGGCCTCGTGTCGGACCGGGAAGTTCACCGAGGAGCCGATGAAGCAGCGCTGGGCTGCCTCGGCGTGCAGCCTGGTCGCGAGGTCGACCATCTCCGCGTTGGCGACCGTGACGACGGGCTGGAGCACGACCTCCTCGAAGCGACCGCCGCCATCGGCGTTCTCGAGCATGGTGCCGACCGCAATGTCGCGGTATCCCATCACGACGACGCCGTTCACGGAGCACCGGTGTAGGTACCACAGCAGGTGGCACTCGCTGAGCGCGGCGACGAGCAGCAACTCGGGGTTCCAGTGGCTTTTGTCGCCACGGAACGCCGGGTCGGACGAACCGAGAATGGGTGGCCGGCCGTCGCACTCGGTCGTGTAGGCACGGTCGTAGGCCTTGTAGTCGACGGTTCCGGCGCCGCGATCGCCGGTCCAGGTTGTCGACAGCTCGTAATGGTGACGTCGGGACATGGCTGAGATATTGTCAGACAATGTCTGTCATGTCTACGACGTACGAGCGCCTCCGCGAGCGGGTCGTGTCAGGCGACCTGCGCCCCGGCAATCGGCTAGCCGAGATACCGCTCGCCGGAGAGCTGGGGGTGTCGCGAGCGACCGTCCGCGAAGCCCTCCGGCGGCTGGAGTCCAGCGGGCTCGCCACCTCGGACGGTCGGTCGTTGCGCGTTGCGCGCCTCGAGGCCCGGGAGCTCCGGAGCGCCCTGCTCATGCGGGCGAGCCTTGAGGGGCTCCACGCATCCCTCGCTGCGGCGCGCGTCGCGGCGGGCGAGGTCGCGCCCGCGCAACTGCGGGCACTGCTGGCCCTCGCCGACGCCACCGAGCAGGCCACGGCTTCCGGCGACTTCGATCGCGCCGTGGAGCTCAACCGGGACTTCCACCAAGCCATCGACGATCTCGCGGACAGCCCGGTCAGCGCAGCCGCGGTCGACGGACTGTGGGACCGGATCCTCGTGTCGACGAGGGAGTCGCTGTTCGTACGCGGGCGACCGTCGGTCGTGAACCGGGAGCACCGGGCGATCCTGCGTGCCATTCGAGCGGGAGACGAGGAGCGAGCTGCCCGCGCTGCGCACGAGCACGTGCGCGGGACTACTGCTGCGACCGGGCAGGCGACCCGGCCCCCGGGGCGACACCGGTCGCCACGAGCGTGAACCCCCGTGAGCGCCGACGTGATCGGGCCGGCCTACGAAACCTTCGACGAGCGCGGTGCGGACTACCTCCCCGAGGTCTCGTCCCTTGAGGCGATGGCTGTGCGCTGTGGGAGACGAGGAGACGATCAAGCTGACCAACACTCTCGCCGGGCTACTGATGAACAGTGACGCGGAGGCGCTGTGCGACGCCGGCCATGGCGACCGAGACATGGCGTGACCGATGTCGTGATGGTCCGGTCTTGTACTCGCGGCGGCCACGGGGGCAGCCCGACGGCGGTCGTCATCGAACACGGCCCACTCGGCGACACCACCCGCGCCGCAATGGCCCGAGATATGCCAGCTTCGCACACAGCCTTCCTGTGTCCGCCAGTACCAGGAGACGCCGAGCTCATCAGGGTGCGGTTCTTCACCCGACAGGGCGAGCTGAGCGGGTGTGGTCACGGCACGATCGCAGTGATGGCCGTCCTGGTGCATATGGGCGTCGTCGAGCCTGGCCGTGCACAGTTGGCGATTGCTGGGCGCGTGGTCTCGGCCGCGAGCACTGCCGTCGGTGACGAGGTGGAGGTCTGGATCAATCACGGCGATGTCCCGATTGGACCGGCCCCGCGGGACATGCTGACTGGTCTGCTCGCTCCGCTCGGCCTCAATCGGCAGGCGCAGATGGCGGGCGCCACGGGCGGCCCCGACGGGCACCGCTCCGTCACCAGGGTCGATGCCGTCGTCTCCCGACCCGGGGCGGCACGCCTGCTCGTGCGCGTTGCCGACCGGGCCACGTTGTCGTCGATCCGCCCTGACCATGTCGCCTGGCCGCGGCTTGCCGCCGACACGGCTTGCTCGGCTGCTTCGTCCACGCCACCGACGAGCACTCGCCCGGACGCCACACGGGCGCGGGGCGCATGTTCGCTCCCGTTATCGGCGTCAACGAGGACGTCGCCAACGCCAACAGCACCGCGGGCCTCGCCGCTGCTCTGACGGCCGGGAACCAAGCCACTTGCCGCCTCACCACTGATCAAGGTGACTGGCTCGGCACGCCGTCGACCGTGTTCGCCCATACAGAGCCCGTCGCGACCGGGGCCCACGTCTTCACCGGCGGCCGCGCCCATGTCACGGGCGCCTTCCAACAATGACGACCAACGGCGCCGTGCGATGATCACGGCGATGTCTGCCACCGCCCGATCATCGAGGCAACGGAGGGCCACCACCTTGCCGGGCGCCGGGGCAGCGCCCGGACGGCCCTCCACACCGCCTCGTTCGTGCTCGGGCAGCGCGTGGGGCAGCGGTCGGCTTGCTGTTTCTTCAAGGCTGGCGGGTGTCCGAAGTGCTTGGCCTGGCGTAGGAGGACCTTGATCTCGAAGTGGGCATCGCTCATGTGCGGAGGGCGTCTGTCTATGCCGACGGCCGGGGCCAGCAGCTGGGGCCGCCCAAGACTGAGGGCGCCCGTGGTGAGCACTGGCTTATGCCCACGGTTGTCGCCATGCTCACCAAGCGGCTCGAGGTCCAGGCCGAGGAGCGGGCTGCGGCTCCGGTGTGGGAGACGATCTCCTACGAAGGCGAACGCCTGCACCTCGTGTTTACGACACCGACCGGTGGGCTGGTGCTGCGCCAGGCCGTCGCGAAGGTGATGAAGCAGGCCGCCAAGACCGCCGGCATCACTGCCCCCTGGGGACGCACGCTGGGCGGCGGACGGTTGTCACACCTTGTTCGTGGAGGGTGACGAGGCGTTGGAGGACATCGCCCGGTTCGTCGGGCATGCCAAGTCGTCGACCACCGCCGGCTATGTGAAGCGCCTCGGGCGCCGTCCGCAGTCGGTGGCCGAGCGGGCGGCCGCGATCCTTGACGACTACGGACGGCGCGAGGGTGCCGGGTGAACGGTGGATTCAGGTCAGGCCCTGGGGGCCGCTTGTCGCGGTGCTCAACCGCAGCTGGCCGTTATGCGGTCCACGGTCACATCGCCGTTCGGCGTGACGGTGAAGTGTTGGGTGAGGTGAATCTGTATGCGTGTGCCGTCCGCTGCCCGGCCGATCGCGATGACGTTGTTGTTGAAGGCCTCGGTGGGGAAGCCCGGTCCTTGGTCGGAGAAGTTCGTGGTGAAGTGGCCGCTGGCGATTGCCTCCCCGGTGGCGGACCTGACGACGAACGTCCCTGTCTGCGTCCCACCGACGTGGAAGGTCTCCTCGGTGAATATGAGGTGGAAGATGTCGGTGAAGAGGAGGTCGATGGTGGCGTCGGGGTTCGGCCCTGGACACTCTGTCAGCGGAGGAATGGTGACCGCTACGTCCTTGACCACGGTGTGCTCGTGCGTTGGTGGTGAAGCCTCGGTGGGTGCGAAGCCCGCCATGCATGTGGCGACAGCAGCTGCCAGAGCTGCGATTGCGAAACGCGATAGTGCCCGTCGGAACATGATGTTCCCCCTGTTCGATGCGTCGCCGCCGTCGACGACATGGGCATCCTCGCGCCGAAAGGTTAAGGATCGCTCAAGATGTTCACGCTGCGCGCGAGGGGTTCGGAGTCACCTGGCGATCTTGGGAGCAACGCTGGGAGCTACCGTCGCGGACCGGTCGATTCGGCGTCGAACCGTGGCGAACTGTTTGCCCTGGTCACGGGGACAGGCCCGGACCGTGCACGACCGCCCTGACCTGCGGTGCAGAGGGAGTGGGATGGAGCATCGGTCCTGGTGGTGGACGGTACAGGGGTAACGGTGGGAGTTTCCGGCCAGGTGCCAAGCAGGGACTCGGCCTACTCCACTGCGGTGCGGAATCCACGGAGGCCGTCTGGCCAGCGCTTGAGGCCGATGTGAGGAGCGCATTCCCGCAGATCCGACAGCATCATCGCCGTGCGCCACCGGACCGCATACACCCAGAACGACCGCCACGGCCGTCACAGCGGACCGAGTACGGTGCTCGTGGACCTTCGGAGACGATGAGCATGGCGGACAGCTCGTTCATCGCTCCTGAGCGAATGCCCGGCAGCGAATCGACGCGATGTTGAGCGCAGCTGGTTGGGTTATTCAGGACTTCAAGGCGGTCAACCTCCACGCTGGCACCGGCGTGGAGGTTCGTGAACTCGTGACCAGCGCCGGGCCCGCCGACTACGTTCTCCTCGTCAACCGTCAAGCGGTTGGCGCGATCGAGGCGAAGAAGCAGGGCACGACCCTGTCGGGGGTCGAGTGGCAGACGGTCAAGTGCCAGCGCGACCTGCCCGACGCCGTCACGGCCGTATTGGTTGACGGGAGGCTGTCGTACGGCCACGAGTCGACGGGCGACGAGACCTGGTACATGCCGGATGGACCCGGAGCCGACGGCGCGGCGGGTGTTCTGGTTCCATCGGCCTGAGACAATCGAACGGGAGATCGACGACCACACTCGCCACAGAGGCGGCGCGTTGCGAGCCCGGATCCCGACATGCCCGAGCTGATACACGGCCCGGGTCGGCTGCGCGACGCACAGTTCGAGGCGATCACCAACCTGGAGCGGTCGCTGAAGGGCAACCGTTCCCGCGCGCCGATCCAGATGGCGACTGGGTCGGGGAACACCTTTGCGGCGGCGAACATCCGCGAGCGGCTGACTCGCCACGCTCAGGCCAAGCGGATCCTGTTTCTGGTCGACCGCGCCGACCTTGGCCGTCAGACCCTCAAGGAGTTCCAGGGGTTCGAGGCGCCGGGATCGGGCCGGAAGTTCACTGAGCTCTAGGTGCAGCACCTCAGCCACAACCGGCTCGACCCGGTGGCGAGCGTGTGCATCGGCACCATCCAGCGCGTGTACTCCGTGCTGCGGGGCGAGGCAGAGCTACCCGAGGACCTCGACGAGGCGTCCGGTTACGAGCTGGCACCATCAACGTGCAGCGCAGCTTCGACCAGGTGATCGATGAGATCAGCGCCGACCACGTCACCCGGGCGGTGCTGGCTGTGCTGGCCGGAGAGTCCATGATCGAGTGGCCGCCCAGGTCGGGGTATCGCGTCGTTGCCGAACATCGCCGTGCCATTGCTCCAGAAGTCGACAGCATCGTCCGCGATCAGCTCCAGCGTGCCGGCGAGGTCCTCGGCCGCCATTCGCCGTGGCAGCGCAGCCTTGACTCCGCTGGCGTCAGCTCACTCATGGGTCTCTCTGCGGGACCAATTGCCCTGTGGTGTGGTGGTCGCCTGGGTCTCGTATCACGGCGGGCTGTGAGTGCTCTACAGGTGGCGGCAGGTGACATCGATGCCACGGACTAGGAGACTGAGATGAACATGCGGCCACCTCGACGGCGAACCAATGAGGACAGGTACACGGCGCGGCCGGAGACAACGTCCCACACGCCGCAGACCAAAGGGGACCAGGGCCGGGACAAGGGCCGGCACGAGCCCTTCTCCCGCACAGCGGGCCGAGGGACCTGGGTGACGAATCCACACGGGGCGGGCCCCCACGAACCGGCCCCCGGGACCTGGGTGGGCCCGGCGGCGGGCGACGTGCCAGCGACGTCCGTTCGCGACGGCACCTTGGAGAGCCGCGTGCCTTCAGCGACCGATGTCGCTCAACGGGTCTGCGACAGCGCGTGGGTCGACTCCGTGACCGAGAGGGCCGTCGCGGCCGGAACGGAGGCCATGTGGAACGAGGCCAAGGCCCACTGGGACGCGGAGGGATCACAGGTCTTCGAGACCGTGGCCGAGTGCCTGGAGGTGCTGCCCGACGCCGTGCGCACGGCCATTAGAGAGCTGGCGGAGGCGCTGGCACGGGCCGTCGGCGCTCCGGAGTGGGCCACGGTGACGATCGGCTGGGTGGCCTCCAGCGTCCCCCTGCCCTACGAGGTCCCCCTCCAGCAGGGCGCACAAGCGATCCGGCTCGCGGCCGTGGGCCTCTCCGTCGAGAAGGGAACGCTCGGGGACTGCGCCTGTCTCCCCAACCTGGTCCAGGTCCGGGCGGACGGGTTCATCGCCGATAGTCTGACGGGCGACCTCCGGGCGCTCGCGGGCATGACCGGCTGACGTCGGGCCCGCGGGCGGAAGGGGTCATGCGCCGACGCGATCGGGTCCGGCGAGAGGGGCGTCCGATGAGGCAGCATCTGGCGTCACCGGCGACCGTTAGCTACGACGTGGCCGTTGGGGGTAGCCGGGTCTGGAGACTCGCAGCCACTTCTCGTCTTGGTCAGGGGTGCGTCCGGATCCGGGAAGACGACGCTGGCCACGAGTTGGCGGGCCGGCTCTCGGTGCCACACATCAATCGTGACCTGATGTTCAGCGGACTCGCTCAACCCGGTCGAGCTGCTCGAGCCGCCACTGGCCATGCGCCACTGTCGAATCGACCAAGCTGTCGAGCGCTCTGCCGAATTTGGCTCCGGCGAATCATACGGCGCCGGCACAGCCGGCGCCGGCCAGCGGGAGGCGCCCAGGGGCGCCGCCCTCGGCGTCCGACGCAACACCCCTCAGCGCCCCGGAGGCCAGATCACTCCGCCGCCGTCGAAGGCCGTCACTTGGAGGTGAGCACTCCTCGTGTGCCGGGGGCACCCGCGATGAAGTTCACGACAGAGTTCCTCGGTTTCACCGACATTGACCAGATCGCCGGGACTCAGGTGATGACCTCAAATGACGAGGCACACGTCACCGTCGGCTACATCGCCGACGGAACGACCGTCACTGCAGCCGTCATCCGCCTCCTTGGGCTTCGGGACCGGCGTCGATTGGGAGGTGGTCGGCACCGAAGACGCCGAGTTGAGGCTCGACACGCCGCGGTATCGGGAATCGGTCACATCGCCGATCGACGTCGCTGGTCGCCTCCGCAGTGTGACCGGGGAGCTGCACGTCCAAGTCCGCCAACCGTCGTGTTCAACACCGCTTGGTCAGCGCTGTTGCCGAACCGTCGACGGCATCCAGAGCACGTGGGACTACTCCGTGTCCTTCGAGCGCGCGACGGATCCTGCGCTGACGGTCATCGTGTACTCGACGGATGTCGAAGAGAACGTCGAGCGTTTCGCGATCACTGGTGTTCAGTCACAGGAGATCGGCCGAATGATCTTGCCAACACAGTGGACGCCTTTTGTAGAACGATGACATCGATCAAAAGTCATCGTCCGCTCAACCGGGGGGATCGCGGTGCGGCATGACCAGATCCGGATCGTCGACCCAGGCGGTGCCCGATGACCATGCCCGGTGAGCACTCGGTTGTGCGCACCCGGCGCCTCGTCGGCCGGGCCCGTGAGCGCGAGCTGCTCCGCCACCTCCTGGACGATGCCGCCAACGGTCGTCCCGCGATCGTCGTGATCACCGGGGTGCCCGGCTCGGGGAAGTCCGCGCTGCTCGGCTGGCTCCACGAAGCCGCCGCGGCTCGCGGTTCCCAGGTGCTGCACGGCTCCGCGTACGAGAGCGCGCAGCCCTTCGACGTGCTTCGCCGCATGTGCGCCCCGCTGCGTGGGCTCCAGGCCCGGCTGGGTCGCGCTGGGGTGAGGGGACCGAGCGGCGACGGCCACACCGCCGATGCCTGCCTGGGCCTCCTGGCGGAGGTCGCCGTCGACGAGCTCGGCGCCCTTGGGCGTCGGCGGCCCACGGTCTTGCTCGTCGACGACACCCAGGATGTCGACCAGGGCTCCCGGGTGGTCCTCGAGCAGGTAATCTCCATGCTCGACGACACCTGTCCCAGCGCCGGCTCCGGTGCCAACCTGCTGATCGCGCTGGCGGCCCGCGACCCGACCCCGCCCGACGGCTTGGCCGCCTGGGCCGTCCGGCACGACGCCTGCCGGACAATCGTGCTCGGCGGGCTCGACGAGCACGAGATCCGCGACCTACTCACCGGCGCTGGGCTGACCGTCACACCGGGGCTGGTCAGCGACGTGCTCGAGGCCACTGGCGGCCTGCCCCTCCTCGTCGAAGCCGATGCGGAGATGCGCCAAGCCCGGCGGTCGCCCGGCGCCAGCGCATTGAACCGCAACCTGCGGGTGCGGAGTATCACCGACGCCATCCAGGCGCGCCTCGCCCGGGTCGACGTCACGTCACAGCGGCTGCTGGCCGCCGCCACCGTCCTGGGCGAACCGTGGGATCCCGAGGAGCTGGCCGCGATCGCGACCGTCGTCGACGACGACGTGGCTACGCGGCTCGATCTGGCCGAGCAGGCCGACCTCGTCGAGGCGCTGGGGGACGGGACGTGGCGCTTCGCACATCCCGTCGTTCGTACTGAGCTGCTGTCGCGTCTCGGCCCGGCCACTCAACGGGCCCTGCACCGGGCGATCGCGGAGCACCTGGCGCGATCCGTCGAGGCTGACGCGACGCCGAGCGGCGACGACCGGATCACGTTCCGGATGGCCGACCACCTCGTCCGAGCCTGGCCCGGTGGCGAGGACGAGCAGCTCGTCGCGACGGTGTGGGAGGCCGGCCGTCGGGCACTGCGCTGGGGCGCGTTCCACCAGGCGTCACGGTTGCTGTCGGTCGCGGTGTCCGCGCTGCCCGAGGCCGCCTGTCCGGCCCAACGGGCTCGGCTCCTGGCGGACGCAGGTGACGCGGCATACCTCGACCACGACCCTCGCCTCTGCCACGACCACCTCGTCGCTGCGATCGAGCTTGCGGAGGCGTGCGGCGACGGCGCCCTCCGCTTGCGGGCGGCGGCCCAACTGGTGCTCGCCCGGAACGGCTCGGGTGAGACCCAGGTGGGATTGCGAGCCAACGTCAGCGAGCTCGAGGCGGCGCTCGCCGATCCCACCCTCGATCCGACGCAGCTCGTCGACGGCGTCGGCGTGCTGGCGGACGCATTGCTCGCCTCCGGCGAGTCCGAGCGGGCGCTCGACCTTGTGGCCGAGGCCAGGCTTCTCGCTGAGAAGGCCGAGAGGATCGAGAAGGCGGACACGGCGGACTCCACCGACTCGACGGGCGGAGGAGGCCGGACCGAGTCGGTCGGCGCTTTCGGCGTGGGCGGCGTCGGCATCGACGACGCGATCGCGCGCCTCGAGTTCTCCGAAGGCATCCACCGGATGGTGAACCTCGACCTCGTTCATGCCGACGAGTGCTTCCGGCGGGGCCTCGCCCATGCAGCGGACGGATCGAACCCCGCGATGATCCAGACCCTCCACGGCCGCCGCGCCCTGGTGGCGCTCCTCGAGGGACACGTCCAGCAGGCGGACGGCGCTCTCTCGGCGATCGTCGAGGAGACGTTGCGACGCCGCTTCTGGGGCGAGGCCGGCTTGGCCTCCACCCATCACGCGGCCGTCCTCGCTCTGTTGGGTCGCGCGGCGGCCTCTGAGGCGGTCGATCGTGCCGCACAGCTGTACCGCCGCACGGGGTTCACCTACGTAGGCTCGGGGCTCGTCCCCGTCGCCGCTGCGCTCGAGTCACGGACCCAGGGTTGGAGCCCGACGAACGACGGGCTCGCCACCCGTCTAGGACTGCCGCCGTCGTCGGCGGTCGCCGTGCTCTCGTCGATCGAGGCCGACGACGTCGCTACCGTCCGCGCCCAAGTGAGGACCAGCTCGTGGCGACACGGGTTCCGCGGGAGGGTGACCTTGCCCGGCCTGACCGTGCTCACCGCCATGGTCGAGGCCGGCGACCGGCTCGGGTCCAGCGACCTCGTGGTGGCGGCCCGTGGCGCCCTGACCGACGCCTACCAGGCCGGCGTGGTCGTCGTGGCGACCTGGCCGACGACCGTGCCGCGACTGCTCGCGATGGTGGATCGCCATGCGGGTGACCTCGGTGCCGCGCGCTACCACCTCGACCATGCCTTCGCCCTGTGCGTACGTCAGTCGCTCGCCACCGACCACCCCAAGGTGCTGCTTGAGCTCGCTCGGGTCGAGATGGTGGGCGGCGGTGAGCGAGCGACTGCCGAGGCCCTGCTTGCTGGCGCCGTCGACGGCTTCGACAGCCAGGGGATGCACGGATGGATCGCCCGCTGCGAAGCCGTCGCGCACGAGCTCGGGCTCGGCCCGACCCTCGGTATGTCGCAGGTCTCCGTGCGTGAGAGAACGATATTCACCAACGACATCGTCGGCTCGACACGCACCAACGCCCGCCTGGGAGACGCGCTCTACCTTGAGCAATTGCGCAAGCACGATCGAATCATCCGATCGGCGATCCAGCGGTACCACGGCCTGGAGATCAAGCACACCGGCGACGGGATCAACGCAACGTTCGACCACAGTGCGGACGCGCTGACCTGCGCCGCGACTGTGCAATGTGACTTCGCCTCGTGGAAGAGCGCCGAACCCGACCTCGCCCTAAGCATCCGCTGCGGCCTCTCCCGCGGCTGCCTGCTTCCGAACGGCGGT